>Ga0137398_10000097_pt1 | contig 24710 bp, 18 predicted proteins | sample czorhiz216metaG_FD_106659 | JGI IMG/M metagenome (GOLD analysis project Ga0137398, IMG submission 106659) | Vadose zone soil microbial communities from Angelo Coast Range Reserve, California, USA - czorhiz2.16 metaG | ecosystem: Environmental > Terrestrial > Soil > Vadose zone | place: USA...
GATTGCACACAGGGAGCAAGACCTCGGTCCCCAATTTGTCGAACGCCGTGGCTCAACTCCACAGTTGGAATGGGGGGCGATTGAAGTGGGTCAGAGCCATTCTCAAAGTCACGCCCGAGCTTCGCTGGCATCCCGGGCAATTCGGAGAGTGGCAAAGTTCCGTTGTCCCCATTCTGAGCCTTGAGATTGGAGGAACGACTTTGAAAAGCCTTGGCACTGATACGGCCGAGCCCGCGAAGCTCCTTACCGAAGCGCGGGCTGCTTTTGCAAGTGAACGGCGAATCCCCTTTGTTGTGCGGGAGAACGAAGTGGAACGTGCCCAAGAGATTGCCGATGAGTTCTATCCGCAGAACAAGAACATTCTAGAGGACCAAACCGGTGCGGTCATTCAATCCCCGGGGAATGCAGAGCTGTGCGCCAGGATTTGTGAGTTAGCTAGGATGCTCGGTTATAACGCAGCCAAAACAAAGATGCTGGTGGGGCAGTGGCGGCTAGATCTGGTGGCACTCGAGAGAAAGTTGCAACACGAACTCGATGAGGGGCCAGAAAATTCCTTTTCCCGGGCGGCAAGGGGTCGAGACGTCAAATTGAAGGAAGATCCACCTTTCAAGGATGCAAGAAACTCACCCCGCTAACCACGGCTATGAAACGTGAGGGCCGCCTGTCAGGTTGGGTGACTTACCCGCTCGGCCAGAAGCAGTCATCTCGCAGTCCTGATTCACGCTTGACAAAGCAGCGACATAGCGCGATTCTATGTCTAGTCAGACTAGTTAGCGATGCGAAGGAGAATATGCCTAAGACTTCCAAAAAACACGGTCAAGAAGCTGGGGGCCGGAAGACACGTAGTCTGAAGCCTGTCGAACCTTCCTGGCAAATTCAAACGGCAAAGGCCCGGTTTAGCGAGGTGTTTCGGCGGGCTCGGACCGAAGGTCCCCAACTTATCACACGGCAGGGCAAGGAAGGCGTGGTGATGATTTCGGGCGAGGAATATGAGCAGCTTGTCGGCAAGTCCCACCAACCGAAGAGTATTGTGCAGTTCTTCCGGGAGTCGCCGCTTGTCGGAGTCGATCTGAACCTGGAGCGGGAAAAGGACGAGGGGCGGGAAATCGAACTATGAGCGGATATTTGTTGGACACAAACTGCATCTCCGAGCTTGTGCGCATCAAGCCGGAGCCGCGTGTTGTGTCCTGGATGCAAGCGACGGAAGAGACCTTGCTCTACGTAAGCGTGCTGACACTTGGAGAAATTCGAAAGGGTTTGGCAGGCCTGCCTCAGGGCAAACGGCGAACGCATCTCGAAACATGGCTGGAGATAGAGCTGGGGGCTCGTTTTGCCGGCAGAATTCTGCCGATCGATGTCTCGGTCGCGGATAGATGGGGCCTACTCGCCGCGTCCGCAAAAAGGGAGGGGAGAACGCTCTCGGCGATCGACGGCCTGCTAGCGGCGACAGCGCTTCACCACAATCTGACGGTCGTTTCTCGCAACGTTAGCGACTTTGCAGACACACGAGTGCAGGTGTTGAACCCGTGGAAAGACGAGTGAGGAGTCACACATGACAATCCAGTCGGAACGCAGAGTTCTGGGCAACGATTTGCGAACCAGCACGGATGCTCGGCTATCACCCTGTCAAGACAAGGATACTAGTAGGGCAGTGGCGGCAAGATCTGGTGGGATAGGACGCTCATTGCCGCAGCGAAAAATCATACCTGCTTTCGGATTACCCATGGACCTGCGGTACTCGTCTAAGATTTCGGCCAAAGCCAGGAATTACCGGCACGGTATCCCGGCTGGCCCGCGTCTTGGGAAGGTTGACCACCGACATCCAAATGGAACGATTGATCGCCAATTCGCTACCTATGTAATCGGTCCAGTCGAGTCCGCGCAGCTCACCTTGGCGTGGCCCCGCGAAGGCCGCGATCGCAACCAGCGGGTTGGAGGTTCGAGTCCTCCCCGGTTCACCACTGTTTCTTTCTAACTTCTTGAATCAGAACTAATTGACCTTCCTAGGCTCTTGCGAGCCGGACGCCAATTTAGGCACTGCCCCACAACATTAAGAGGCCTCGAAAACGGGAAAAGACAAAAACAAACTTTTACAAGCACGGATTTGTTCCAGGCCTTCATCGTCTCTCTTTCCCTTCAGGGCGATCTTGGGACTGGCGGCTCCCTCTACTTACTAGGGAACATCCAGAAGGGAAAAAATCAGAAAAAATCTTGGTACCAGTACGTTTTTTTCTGGCGAGCCTGTCGTGCAATCAGGGAACCATACTGGCGGGGGACCGTGTGCGCGGATTAGAGGAGAACAAAAATGCAAAGATCGAAATCTTCTGGCGTGGCGCACGCAGGTCCGAATGATGCCTTTGCGCTTGGTTGTTGGCACAATTCCTCACCGGTTCAACGTTGCTCGCTAATTGTCGGCTTTGGCAGCAAAGAGCGAGATTTGACATTGCTACTGTGGTAATGGAAGATACCATCGTCCCCATGTGGCGCAAAGAGTGAACCGGCGGCCCAGCTGGTTCGTTCGCGAGCGTGAAGCGTCTGTCTTGGCAGCGAACCGGTGGTCGTATCAATTTTACAGACACTTAGACTATGGAAGCGGTTGCCCAACCAAAATCGAGTGCTATCCCGCGTCAATCTCTCGCAGCTGCTGTTGTTGAACGCCTTCGCGAAAAAATCCTCAGCGGTGAACTGCCGGAAGGCGAGCAGCTTCGACAAGAGGCTATCGCTGAGGAATTTGAGATCAGCCGGATTCCAGTACGCGAAGCCCTCAGCCACTTGGCCGGAGAGGGCTTGGTCAAAATCGTTGGGAATCGAGGCGCAGTTGTTGCGGCGCTTTCACCAGACGAGATCATGCAATTGTTCGAGACTCGCGCGGTTTTGGAAAAGTACATGCTGCGGGAAGCGATCCCGAATATTACCGATGACGATCTGCGCCGGGCTGAGGAGACTCTGGTGCAGTACGAGCAATCTCTGGAACACGATTCGGAGGTTAAGTCCTGGGGGCGCTGGAACTGGAGTTTTCATTCGGCATTGTATGCGCCTGCAAATCGGGTCGTGATGATGTCCTTTTTGAAAACCTTGAACATGCAGTGCGACCGGTATACCCGGCTCCATCTGTTCGTTACTCGGGACCTCCACCTGGCGGGCAAGGCTCACCGGGAACTTCTCGATGTCTGCCGGACGCGGGATCCGGAGGCGGCTGCGGACGCGGTTTGGAAGCACATCATGGATGCTGGCGAATACCTGCGAAAACTGATTCAGAGCCGCCGGCAGCACCGGTCCGCATAACCTCGATCTCATTGATAGTAAGGCGCTTCTGCAGGCAAATGGCCCTGATTGGTCGCTGACAGCGGGCTAGCTAGGGGCTAGAGCATGGCCCGGGTTCTGCGGTTTCTAGGAATCCAACCCTTAAAACCCAAATTCAATCCATCTAGATTCTGCCGTTGACAGACCCAGGTCTCTGTATACAATATGCACGTTTTCGCGTCTGACTGCTTCCTCATTGCATTATCCCTCGTGGTGGGGGAATGGGACTTCTCGGGTGGCCATTCTAAAATGTGGGGTGCCTCATGTCTGATCTCGCTGCTTCCCGTTTTGGTTCGGGACTACGTTCGATAGTATTGGGCTGTGTTTTCGCGTTGATTTGTGCGCTCGTCGGACCTTCCCCGCTGCTCGGACAGGTTTCAACTACCGGAAAGATTACAGGCACCGTAACGGACAGTTCGGGCGGGGCGGTGCCAAGCGCGAGCGTTTCTGTGAAGAGCTCGGCGCTTTTGGCTCCGCGCAACACCCGCACGGAAGCGGACGGTGGCTATTTGTTTGACCTCCTTCCTCCGGGCACGTATGAACTGACAGTAACGGCGCCTGGATTCAGTACGTACAGTCAAATCGGGATCGTGCTCACGGCAGGGTTCACTGCAACGATTAATTCAAAGCTACAGGTTGGCGAGGTCACGCAGGTCGTGAGAGTGGAAGGCGAACCGGTTGTCGACCTGCAGAGTAATCAGACAGCCACGACATTTGACCAGAATCTGTTGCAAGACATCCCGAGTGGACGCGATCCTTGGTCTACTTTGGCGCAGATGCCGGGCGCAACCGTGGGGACCTTCGATGTTGCGGGTGACAATAGTTACCAGCAATCCACCATGCAGGTGCATGGCAGCACACCGGCAGAGCAGATCTACAGCTTTAACGGTTTGGACCTGAACTGGCCTGGCGCAAATGGGGGTTACACCCAGTTCTATACTAATCATGACTCCTTCGATGAGTTTCAGGTCGTCGCGGACAACGCACCCGCCTCTGTACCCATCGGGGGCGTGTATATGAATATGGTGACCAAGTCCGGGTCGAACGAATTGCATGGTCAAGTAGGAGCGTACTATTTGACTTCCAAGTTCCAGGCGGGAGTCAAAGCCCCGACCTACAATGGAAGCCCAGTGGTCTCCGGATCGCCGTTTGACATGACTCGAGACACCACCGCCAGTCTCGGTGGCCCGCTCATAAGGGAGAAGTGGTGGCTTTTCGGCTCCTATCGCCGTTACGACCTGAACCAGAGAATTCTCGCGGTGACGAACCAATCGGGCACGCCGGTGAATGACATCAATCACCAGACAAACACCGACCTGCGAAGCGACCTTCAAGTCAATTCAAAAAACAAATTCAGCTTCATCTGGCTCTACAACGAACAGAATCGATTCTTCCGCCGCGATACCGCTTATAACTATGTTACCGCAGCAGCGAGCTGGAAACAGATTGAACCGGCCTACATCCTGGAGGGGTTGTGGACCACCCAGATTACCAACAACTTCCTGCTGGATTTTCGCGTCGGCTATAACAAGATCGTATTTCCACTGGCCTATCAGCCGGGTGTAACGTCAACCGATATCAACGTGCAAGACGTTGGGACTCGAACGGAAACGGTTGCAGCCCCGTATGAATTTGCCAATCCAGCTTGGGTTTTGAAGTGGTCGGCCGGCGGCTCGTGGTACAAGGGCAACTTCCACGGGACCCACAACTTCAAATTCGGATTCGAGATGGGCAAGGCCTACAACTCGTACGTCTACCATGTCAACGGCGGGATCAACATCCTCCTGGACAATGGAGCACCGTTTCAAGTAATTGCCTACAATACCCCAGCGACACAGAAGAATTACTTCAAGGATGCAAGCTTCTATCTGCAAGACACTTGGACTTTGACGCACCGCCTTACCTTGAATCTGGGAGTGCGCTACGACCACTTCAATACCTACTATCCTCAGCAGACCACGGATCCTAATGCAACGTTTCCCCAATTGTTCCCGGCAACCACGTATCCAGCATCCGGCAACCTCGTAAATTGGAACACCGCATCAGCTCGGCTTGGTGCGGCATACGATCTGACTGGAAAGGGCGACTCTGTGGTGAGGCTCAGCTACGGCCGCTTCTATATTATGCAGGGGACTGGTTTGGCCGAAACGTCCAATCCAGTTGGATTTGCCGGCCTGGGCTATACTTGGATCGATAGCAATAAGGATGGGATCCCGCAGCAGAGCGAATGGATGGTCCCAAGCCAGCAGGTATTCGCGTTTGGCGGCTCAAGTACGCACATTGACTCGAACATGAGCCGGCCCTACTCAGAACAAATCAGCGCCGCCTACGAGAAACGGCTGTGGCGCGATCTGCGTGTCGGTGTTACTTACTACTATCGAACCAAGAAACACCTGATCGGAATTGAGAATTCTGCTGTGTCTGCTTCGGACTACACTCCGATCACGTTGCTGCCCGACCAGAACAATGTCCCGCAACCGATCAAAAATGGACTCACGGGCCAGCCTCTTACCCTTTACAACCTTAATCCGGCTAAACAAACCAATTTCAATTTTGTCGTCACCAATATCCCCAAGCTGGACGACAACGCCTACCATGGCGTTGAATTCACCGCGGTAAAGCGTTTGTCCAACAAATGGCAATTACTCGCCGGGTTCACCGTCCAGCGCCAAAAAGGCGTCTACGGAAGAGGCTTCTCCGATCAAGCAACCAGTGACAACTTCACCGATCCGAATAACGACATCAATCGCAACAACAACTATCTGAATTCCGACGCCACGTATATTTTCAAAGTGGACAGCAGCTATGAATTTCCCTGGAAGATCGGCACCAGCGTAAACTTCCAGCACTACACGGGTTTACCAATACAACCCGTCGAGATCTTTGGCACCAATGGGGGCCTGACCCAGGGCACCGAGACTGTCATTCTTCAGCCGGCAGGAATCCAGCGGCTTCCTAGCGTAAACATGCTGAATTTCCGAATATCACGCGAATTTGTCCTGAATGACCGGTGGCACGTGATACCCGCGGTTGATTTCTTCAACCTCACCAACGCTCAGACTACTGTGGGAGAGAACAACTTCTTTGACCCCACTCCCGCAAACAATACTTATCTGAAACCTTTTCTCACCATCGACCCGTTCGTGACGCGATTTGGTTTGCGATTCACGTTCTAACTGCGTGGGCCTCGCATGAGGCCAGCGCCTTCCCGTTCGGCGGGCTGAGGCTATCATCGAGCTCACCCGCCGGTTGCATGTTTGGAATTCAAGTTTGGATTTGTGTACGCTGGGGGCGCTATGAGGACATGCAAAAAGGCGGTCGGAGTCATCTTCGCGGCGGTGTCTGTTTTTGTGGCTTCTGCTGCGGCTCAGAACAGCGCGAAATCCCCGAAACTGACGATCGAGCAACTAATCGATATCAGGCATCCGACCGACCCGTTGTGGTCGCCCGATGGCAAGCATGTCGTATTTACCTGGGATCGCGCGGGCGTTTCCAATCTCTATGTGTCCAATGCCGATGGCCACGGACAACCGGTTGCCCTGACTTCCTTTCCCGAAGGGCAAGCCGGCGAAGCGTTCTGGAGCCGTGATTCCCAGACCGTCTACTTTCCGCACAACGGCGATCTTTGGCAGGTTGCCATCGGTGGGGGCGCTCCGAAGCCGGTATGGACGACGCCGGCGCACGAATCCGAAATCGTTCCTTCTCCCGACGGCGCCCGTGTCGCTTTCGTGCGCCGCAGTACCGAGGTTGCGGAAGGCGAAGTTCAAATTAGCGATCTCGTGGTGCGCTCGCTGGCCAGCGGAAGCGAGTCCGTGGTGGCGCAAGACAACGTAAGCATTACGCGCCTGATTTGGTCGCCGGACGGCGCCAGCCTTGCCTACACGGCTGGTTTCAAGACCATCAATCACGATGAGACTCCTGGCTATTCTGGCCGGAAAATCATTTACCGGATTTGGGAATATGTTCCCGGGCAGATTTACTCTGTAAAAATCGCGGGAGGCCAGCCGGTGGCGATCGGCACTCCTGGAGAGTACGGCGGCCTTGCCTGGATAGACGCAAGACATCTCGTTTTCGACGGACAGACAAAGGACTTCAAGAAGTATTCGATCTATGTTGTGGACACCGCCGACGGGAAACCCCACTCCATCCACGACATCGCTGAGGAACAATTCTGGAGTATTCCAGACTGGGGCGAAGCCGGGGCCCAGCCTTGGCCATCGGCCGACGGCAAATGGATTGCGTTCCTAAGCGATGAGAACGGCTGGGATCACTTGTACGTCATGCCGTCAGCTGGTGGTAAGGCAGTACAAATTACGAAGGGGCACTTCGAAGCGTGGCGCCCCTCGTGGTCCCACGACAGCTCGCGGATTGCATTCGACGCCAATGAGGCAGACAGGCCGGGCGACCGCCACGTCGGCATCGCCAATATCGCCGGCGATCCGTCGCACGCGACGGTAACATACGTCACTGCCGGAAACGGAACCAATATCGAACCGCACTGGTCAGCGGACGACAAATATCTCGTCTACCAACACACCGACACACACAACAGCGCGGACTTCTTCGCGATCGAGGCCAAAGCAAACTCCAAGCCGGTTCGTCTTTCCGACTCCATGCCTGCCGACATCGACAAATCGCAATTCGTCGAGCCGCAGTTCGTGCATTTCCCGGGAGCGGATGGCAAGCCGGTGCCGGGATGGCTCTTTGTGCCGAAGAATCTGGATCGCAGCAAGAAAAACCCGGCGATCATCTGGATTCACGGCGATGGCGTGAATCAAAACTACGATGGCTGGCACGTCCAGCGGAACTATGCCGTCTATTATAGCTTTCACCAGTATTTGCTCCAGCAGGGGTATGTCGTTTTCGCTCCTGACTATCGCGGGAGCATCGGCTACGGGCGAGATTGGCGCAATGGAGTGCACATGGACGTCGGCGGGAAAGATGCCAAGGACGCCTGGATGTCGGCGTATTACTTGAAGACACTGCCCTACGTGGATCCCGACCGGATCGGTGTGTGGGGACTGAGCTACGGCGGATTTTTCACGCTAATCGCGATGACCGATCAACCAAAATTATTTCGGGCCGGCGTGGACGTGGCCGGTGTCGTCGACTACGTGATGTACTACTCCGATCCTTACCATGGCGATTGGACAGCAAGCCGCATCGGAACGCCGGAACAAAACCCACAGGTTTACGGTAACGCTTCACCGATCTCGCATATCGATCGCCTGGAGCGGCCTTTGCTGGTGCTGCACGGGACCTCCGATGTGAACGTCCCCTACCTGGAGTCCGTCTGGCTCATCGACGAAGCGCTCAAAAAGGGAAAAGGTGAATTGCTTTCCTACATGATGTATCCCGGCGAATTCCACTATTTTACTCGTGCGCACATACTTCAGGATGCATGGCACCGCGTGGACGACTTCTTTGCGTTTCACTTGCAAGGCAAGATCAATCGAGCACCCTGAGACTTGCACGTACTCCGAGATGGAAAGAAAAATTTGTGATGTAACATAGGCAACGCTTGGCTGGTTGGCTGAGAACCCTAGTCCCGACCGTCCTGAGCATTTGCTCTTTTGACTTCAGGGCCCAAGTAAAAAATCGCAACTACCAGGAGGTTCCCCGTCGTGCTCAGCCGCAGCCGAAAGTTCTTTTTTGTCTGGATCGTAGTCATGGTGGGTGCCGTCTCATTGAACGCGCAGCAACCGGATGCCGAGGACGAGGACCAGATGAGATTCCGCTTTGTCGGCCCAAAGGTCGGAAATCGCATTGCCGCGATTGCCGGCGTGCCGGGAGATCCGAGCACGTATTACGCCGGCGCGGCTTCCGGTGGCGTTTGGAAGTCAATCGACGGCGGCAATCGTTGGACACCTGTTTTTGACAAGCAGCCTGCCGCAGCCATCGGTGCTCTGGCCGTCGCGCCGTCCGATCCAAGCGTCGTTTGGGCGGGAACCGGTGAAGCCTGGGTGATTCGCGATAGCGACGTGATGGGCAACGGAATTTATAAGTCCACCGACGCCGGGAAAACCTGGACCAACATGGGGCTCCAGGAGACCGGGCGAATCAGCCGTATCGCCGTACACCCCACAAATCCGGACATCGTGTTTGCCTGCGCCCTTGGACGCGCCACCGGGCCTGATGGCTCCACGATGCGATGGACTTGATTGGCGGGAAGGTCTCTCAGAACTTGGCGAGTGCCGCTAGGCCAGCGAACTTCGAGTTGCTTTAGGGTCTTGAATGGGCCCAGACCAAAGTGGGGGCGCGGGTCCCGCGAAGCTCCGAAGCCTGCGCTTGTAGAAACAACATCGTACTGGCTGGCACCGTCCTCGGTGGTCAGCTTGATCTGCGCTCCGATTGCCATTCGGTTGTTCTTGGTGCCCACCAATTGAAAGGTTACCCAGTTATTGGCATTCGAAGTCACATTCCGGAGAATCCTTGTTTTTCCATTCAAGACGGTAACGACGATGTCCATGTGTCCGTCGTTGAACAGATCGCCGATGACTGCGCCGCGATATGGTTCAGCAAGTTGCATGCCGGGACCTGCTTGCGACGTTACATCTTGGAACGTCATTTTGCCCAGGTTTCGGAAGATCGAGTTAGGCTCGGCGTACGTGCGATTGGAGAACTCAGCGATGTTGTCAAGAACGTTGCCGCGTGCAACAAACAGGTCCTTCAAGCCATCGTTGTCAAAGTCGGCGACGCCGTTGGACCAGCCCGACATTTCCAAAGTAGGCCGGGCGAGCCCACTCCGGCCTGTGACATCGATAAAGATGCCGTTGCCGCGATTACGGAACAGGGGAAAGGTCTCCAGTTCGGTCGCGGTGTGCCAGATGTCCGGTAGGCCGTCGTTGTCCAGATCGCGAAACTCGGCCCCCATCCCTGAGACAGCCTTGCCGTTTTCCGAATAAGCCACCCCGACATCCATCGCGACCTCTTCAAAGGCTTTGCCCTTAAGGTTGTGGAAGAGCGAATTCGCCATGTTGTCGTTAGCGACAAAAATGTCAATGAAGCCGTCCCCATCATAATCATTGAAACCCACGCCCATGCCCTTGCCTAACCTCTTGGAGATGCCAGTCTCGTCAGAAACGTCCGTGAATGTGCCGTCGCCGTTATTGCGGTAAAGTGTGGATGGGAGCGGCTCGTAAAACTTAGGGTGGCAGTAAGCCCGCAAGCGCCCTCCGCTTAGACATACGGGATCTTTGTTGACTTCCCAACGGCAGTAATTCGACACAAACAAATCCAGCTTGCCATCGTTGTTGTAGTCCAGCCAGCCGGCAGCAGCGCTCCACATCTTCTGGCCCTTATAGACTGGTGTGCCGACGCCTGCCTTGTCCGTGACGTCGGCGAAGGTTCCGTCCCCGCTATTTCGGTAAAGATGATTCTTGGTAACGCTGGCGACGTAAATATCCTGCCAACCGTCGTTATCAAAGTCGCCGATGGCGACGCCCATGTCGTAGCCATCGCCGACCAGTCCGGCTTTCTCTGTGACGTCCGTGAATGTGCCGTCATGGTTGTTGTGGAAAAGGCGGTTGTAGAATTTCGGGGACTCTTTCTTGAGGGACGGAATCGCCGCTCCGTTTATGAGGAAGATATCCAGGTATCCGTCGTTGTCGTAATCGATTAGACCAATGCCGGAGATCATTGTCTCCGGCTGGTTTTTGTTCGGAGTTGGAGAACTGTCCGTCACGAAGTCCAGCCCCGACCGGCTGGTAATGTCTTCAAAACGTATGCTGTTCTTGTCTGTTTGTGCCCCAATCACGATAGTTACCGTGAGAGCAACGATCGCCGCAACAGAGAGGACTAGAGAAAGGAATAACCGAATCATCGCCGAAGCTGAGTTTAGCATGGCGTGTCTCGAATTTGCCCGCTATCGGTCGGCGGCGTCGGTCAATGCTTTCAGACGCTCGAACTCTGCTCGCTCGCGCGCGGCTTCTCCGTTGCGCCCTGCCTCAGACAAAGCTTGAGAAAGCGCAAAGTGCGCGTCGGGGCTGCCAGGAGCCAACTTAACTGCCGTTTTCAACTCTTGCAGAGCGCGATCCGTTTTTCCAAGCGCCAGCCATAGCCTGCCGCAAGCTACGTGCGCGACAAAGTTCTCCGGCACCAAGGCGACCGCCTCTTTGGCATACCTCAAGCCCTGCTCGTAATCGGCGGTACGCAGGAATTCCAGGGCAAGTTGAATCCGGGCGGCGTCGTGAGAGGGGGAGAGTTCGATTTCGCGGCGAAATTCTTCAATGGCTAGAGGGGGATGCTCCTTAAGCAGAAACACGCCATACGCGTAGTGCACACCGGGTTCTGAGGGGTATAGGGTCAACAGCTGTTTGAACTCCGTTTCGGCAGCGACGCGGTCCTGTAAGGCGATCAGCGCCTGCGCGCGGCCCGCCAGATGGACCGCAGGGATTTGCAATGCTGCGAGATCGGAAGGGAGCTTCGGAATGCGCAGCGCCGCGATTCCAAAAGCGTCCAGCAGCTTCAGATCTCCCAACACGGCATCTTTGGGAGCCTCTAGGTGCGCGGCAGCAATCTGATCGGCGACCAAAGTCAAGCGCTCGAGTGCAATTTCTGGTTGACCCAACCGAGTGTTCAGGATGCCTTCGTGAAACAGCACACTTCGGATGAAGTCTGGGTCGGTTCCTAAGCCGAGCTTGCTGCCGCGTTCCAACGCCGGAAGTGCTCTGGTGTAATGCTTAAGTTGAAATTCGGTCAGGCCGAGCATGGCGAACCCAGGTCCCGGCTGTTTCCTTTCGACGAAAGTGAAGTGCGCGAAAGCATCGCGCGCTTCCCGGAAGCGCCCTGCATCGAATAGGAGAGTTCCGAGATGCCACCAGCCCTCCGGCCAGTCAGGCCGAAGTTTAGTGGCGCGGCCATACAGCCGAATGGCTTCCGGGACGCGCTCCGAGTCCATTGCTGCCTGTGCGCGCTCCGCCAGCTTCTCGAATGATTCGGGATTTGCATCCTGCCCCTGCCTGTCGTCAGTCGTCGGGGTGCGGATTACCGGAGACTTGCTGATTTCGCTAAGGCAACCGAAGGGCTCCCAATGCGAACGCGCGATAATCACAGTCTTGTACGGTGCGATCCGACAAAACGAAAAAATAACAGCAAGAACTATTTTTTGATTCTCAATGTTCATTTCGAAGAGTGTGCGGCCTCCGTTGTGGAGTTGCGTGGAACTGGCCTTTCTAATCCCTCTAACATCTAACAATCGATGGGCTACTTCAAGGCCGTGTCATGTGGCTGCCATCGGGCGAAGAAGATCGCCATGGGCTGAACGTGCCCGGAGATCACTTGGTGGAGCGTGAAAATTCCCAGGGAAAGCTAGAAAAGATCGTTCGCACTGTATTACATTGTTTCTGTAACTGTCAGCAACGTTCCGGCGGGAGGTCTGAATCATGAAACGGCACTTCGTTTTTCTCACCGCATTTCTGCTGGGTGGTTCGAGCTTGGTGGCCCAGGGGCAATCACAGCGAGACACTTCGGGGCAAGCTACCCCGGCGGCTGTTCGTTCGTCCGCGGAAGAAGTTGTACTCGACATGGTATTCCGCGACAAGAAGGGCAGAACAATCCGGGGTATTCGACCAGAGGAAATTCATGTTTCTGAGGATGGCATCGAGCAAAAGCTGACATCGTTCCGGGTAGTAGAGGGAAAGACTGCCGAGTCAGTAAGCGCGCCCAAATCCGCGGGAAACGAGTCACTCTCAGTGGACCCGATGCGGGAGGTCCGCCTGGTCACACTCGTTTTTGAAGGACTAGACCAAGAGGGGAAACGGTTCTTCCGCCAAGCGCTGAAGGACATTCTTGACATGGCGCCGGAGCCGAACCTGTATTACTCGATTCTGACCGTCGATCAGAAGCTGCACATCATCCAGCCCTTCACCGCCGATCACTCCGCATTGCTGAAGAGTGTCGATAAGTCATCAATGTGGTCCTTTATGCAGTACTCGAATAATTCAACTGAAGTGAAAGCCGAGTTGAGGGAAATCCTTTCCCAGGGCGAGCCGCAGTTGCAGGGCACCTCGGGAGCCGGATCAGGAGGCGGGCCGAGTCAGTCCCAGGTTCAAAGCTCTGTCAATTACAGAATGGCGAAAATCCAATTCGACATGCTTCAGGCTGCGGATTCCGCTGACCGCGAGTACAACGCCCGCGCGACGATAGATGCATTGATGGCGTTGGTGCGTGCACAGTCAGAGCTGCCGGGCCGCAAAGTGATTTTGTATTTCAACCCTTGGCTGTTCATCCCGGAGACAGTTAAGGAGCAATATAGCAACCTGATCAGCATGGCGAATCGCGCTAACGTCAGCTTCTACACTGTTGACCCCAAAGGCTTGGTGACTTGGAGCCAGGGCAGCAATGGCCGCGATTGGCTCAACGGTGCTACTGGGGAGATCCGATCGCAGCAGATGAAAGGGGGCGTCGGGGAGGTATCCACCGGGCAGGCACGCGCTGCGGAAACGGCCGAAGGCGCTCTGCGGGCCAATCCCCTGCTCTGGCTCCGCGACCTCGCCCAGCAGACTGGCGGCACGGCCATCGCTGAGACGAACGATTATAAGGCACCCCTTCGAGTTGCCATGGATGAAGTGCGCACCTACTACGAGGCCGCCTACGCCCCTCATATAGCGGTGTACGACGGCAAATTCCGCAGAATCTCAGTCCGCGTGGACCGGCCTGAAATCACTGTCCACACCCGAAGCGGATACTTCGCCTTGCCACAGCTCAAGGGTGGGCAGCAGTTGTACGCCTATGAGATGCCGCTAATGAATGCCTTGAACGCCACGTCGCCTCCTCTGGATGTGGCCTTTCAGGCGGGGGCAGAGCGGTTCAATGATCATGGACCGAAAGTCGAGTACATGGTGACGTTGGAAGCTCCCCTCAATGGACTGACTTTCGCGCCACAGCCAGATCAAAAAAACAGCGCGGTCGGTGCGGCGCTACTTGCCGTCTTGAAGAACTCCAACGGCGAAATCGTTGAGAAGTTTAGCAAGGACTTTGCCGTCCAGGTTGCGCTCGACAAGGTGGATGCTTACAAGGCCGGAAACCTGGTTCAAACGTTCCGAACTGAACTGCTTCCCGGGGAATATTCCCTGCAGGCCGCCATAATGGATAGAAACGGCAGCAACATCGGAGTAGCCAAGAGCACCGTCACGGTCCCGCAACCCTCCAGCAAGCTGTCCATGAGTGACGTGGTGGTAATACGTAGGACTGACTCCCTGAAAGATAGCAAACAGACCCTGGATGCGTTTTATTTCCCCGGCGGCAAGGTCGTACCCGCTCTCACTCGCACACTCAAAGGTGGGCCTGGAAATGTTCTGCCTTTCTACTTTGCTGTGTATCCGGATCGCGGAGTTAAGGATGCTCCGAAGCTCACAATGTCCTTCTACAGGGAAGGACAGTATCTGGGCGCGGCAGAGGCGCCGCTGCCAGACATGCAACAGGACGGACGAATTCCCTACATCGCAAACTTACCTGCGGATAAATTCACCCCTGGTGCATACGAGATCCACATCGGGGTCACTCAAGGCAGCTCCAAGGCCGAGGAGAAACTTAAACTTCAGGTGAACTAACGGACTTGGAGAACGTCCGACAATGACGATCACTCGCCGCAGGTTTACGCAGTTGGGTTTGCGGACTGCGTTTTCCCTCAGCAGTCAGTGGCTACTGGCTCAGGGGCTTTCCACGCACAGAGCTAAGCCATTGCCGAGAACTGCGCCCTCCGGCCGCCCTTTCCATGCCCGATTTGTGGATGTAGCGCAGGATGCGGGTATGCACGCGCCGGTCATCTATGGCGGCGTAGAGCAAACAAAGTACATTGTCGAAACGACTGGGTGCGGCTGCGCGTTCATCGACTACGACAACGACGGCTGGATGGACATTTTCATTTTGTCGGGCACGCGGCTTGAGAACCCCCCAGACGGTGCCACCAATCGTCTTTACAAGAACAATCGTGATGGCACTTTCACGGACGTCACAAAAAAAGCAGGACTGCATTCGGTTGGTTGGGCTTGTGGCGTTTGCGTTGGTGACTATAACAACGACGGGTTTGATGACATTTTTTGCACACGCTTCGGGCAAAATATTCTCTACCGCAATAACGGTGATGGCACCTTTACGGATTGCACTAGACAGGCTGGGCTTTGGAGCCCGGAGCAGCGCTGGGGCGCAGGTTGCAGCTTTGTAGACTATGATCGCGACGGGAACCTCGACCTATTCTTTTCCAACTACGTGCAGTTTTCCTTTGAGCAGGCGCCGGTGCCTGGGCAAAACAACAGCTGCATCTGGCTCGGAATTCCCGTTGCTTGCGGGCCGCGCGGCCTACCCACCGGCAGGCCTTGGCTCTATCGCAACAATGGCGACGGGACGTTCACTGATGTGAGCGAGCGCGCCGGCATCGCGCAAGCGGCTTCAAGTTACGGCCTGACAGTGGCGGCAGCCGATTTCGATGAAGATGGCTGGCCGGACATTTACGTCGCTTGTGATGCCACACCAAGCCTCCTTTTCATGAACAATCGTGATGGAACCTTTAGCGAAGAGGGCATCCTGCGGGGCGTCGCGCTGAACGATGACGGCATGGCGCAGGCGGGCATGGGTGTCGGAGTTGGAGATTACGATCTGAACGGGCATCTCGATCTTTTTAAGACGCACTTCGCCGACGATAGGAACATTCTTTATCACAACGATGGAAAGGCCTACTTTCAGGACGCCACAGTGTCCTCACGCCTCGGCGTCGAAACCCGTTACGTGTGTTGGGGCGCGGGGATTGTGGATCTGGATAACGATGGCTATCCAGACTTGTTTATGACCACAGGTCACGTGGATCCCCATATTGAAAAAAAACTCTCGCAATATCCCAACAAGACTCCTCGGGCGGTTTTCCGGAACTTGGGGCAAGGCGTATTTGAGGAGCTGATTGACGAAGCAGGGCCCGGCGTGGCCGCCCAGCATTGCAGCCGCGGCTGCGCTTTCGGGGATTTCGATAATGATGGCGATGTTGACATCGTTGTCGTCAACCTTAACGAACCGCCGTCGCTTTTGCGCAACGACCTCACAGGGAAGTCCCACTGGATTAAGGTTAAGCTCGAAGGCACAAAATCCAATCGCACTGCCATCGGAGCTCGCGTCTTGGCGCATTATGGCGGAAAGACCCAGGCGCAAGCCGTGCTCAGTCAGTCCAGCTTCTTCTCTTGTAACGATCCCCGGTTGCACTTCGGGCTGGGGACATCGGCCTCAGCTGATATTGAGATATTTTGGCCGAGCGGCCTACATGAAAGATACAAAGGCATGTCGGCCAATCGACTGCTGACAATTCGAGAAGGGGTGGGCATAGTGCCCAATCGCGGTTGGTCCAGGTCGTGATGGAAGCATTGCGGGATTCCGGGCTGGGGGCTAGCCCCTAACACACACCTGCAGTCGCGGGGGAAGCTGTAGAGTCAAATGAAGCCCATCGGTTACGCTCCGGTTATACTGCCTTGGGAGCCACAACAGTGATGCGTTGGTGGATGCTGGGGTGCTTGCTTTGGGCATGCTTCGCGCAGGCACAAGATAAGTCTGGGCAGCAGGCATTAAGCCGGGCCGTCGAGCTGCACCAGTCGGGACGCTACGCCGAAGCGATTACCGAGTATCAAGTCTATTTGAAAGCCCATCCGGAAGCTGCCGCCGTTCGCTCAAATCTGGGTGCGGCGCTGGCTCACGAGGGCCGCTACACCGAAGCCATTCGGGAATACGCGCAGGCCTTAGCGGCACAGCCAACCAACTACGGGATCCGCTTCAACCTTGCTCTAGCCTACTACAAAACGGGCGAAATCAAACAGGCCGTCAAAGAGTTCGAAGCGGTCTACGCGATTCAGCCAGTGGACGCGCACGAGCGGACGCAACTTACGCTGCTGCTTTCGGAATGCTACCTTCGCCAGGGCGAAGATGGGCGTGTGGTGGCGCTGCTGGATCCCCTGGCCGACACCGATCCGAGCAACCTCGCTCTGGCTTATCTGCTTGGTACCGCGTTGCTTCACCAGGGGCGAGACGAGCGCGGAGCGCTCATGATCGAGCGCATCTTGCGGAATGGGGGTACTGCCGAGGCCCACATGCTGATGGCCTTCACCCGCATGAAAGCGAACGACAAGAAGGGTGCTATGGCGGAGGTGGACCGGACTCTCGCGCTGAATCCGAATCTGCCGGAGGCGTACAGTCTGCGAGGGAGATTGGAATTTCTCGTGGCCAACCTGGATGGCGCTGAGGCGGCGTTCCGCAAAGCGTTGACTCTGGATCCGACTGCCTTTGACGCCCTTCTGTGGTTGGGGACGCTTCTTCGGCAGGAGGGCAAACTCGAGGAAGCACACTCCCGTCTGGAAGAGGCCACACAACTGCAACCGAAAGATATCCGGGTCCGCTATCAGTTGGCTCTGATGCGCTCGGACGAAGGAGATGACCACGCAGCGGCGGCTCTTTTGGAGGCTCTTGTCAAAGATGCGTCGGAGTACATGGAGGCGCATCGCAGCCTCTCAACGATTTACTTTCGTCTGGGGCGCGTGGCCGAAGCCCGGCGTGAGAAGAAGATCGCCGAAGAGATGGACGCCGCGATTCAGGCGAAGGATCAGGCACGGGGTCGGAGTTTGCAGAAATGATCCGATGGATAAGCGTCCTTCTTCTGCTAACGACGGGCTCGAGGCAGAGCGAGCCTCCAACATTTGAAGAGCTTTCCACCAGAGCACGGCAGGCCTACGAAGCGGATCACCCAGAGGAGGCCGCGCAACTCTACGGCCGGGCCGTCAAGCTGCGTCCCGACTGGACCCAAGGGTGGTGGGCACTCGGGATGATCGAATACGAGCGCGACCGATATGCGGAGTGCCGCGATGCATTAACCCGAATGGTCGAGTTGGATACCTCGGCCGCTCCGGGCTGGGCGCTGCTTGGGTTATGCGAATTCCGCACCAAGCAATATGATGTTGCATTCGAGCATCTGAAAAAAGCCCACATGTTGGTGCCGGTAACCCAGGGCGGGGGGCCGTTGCTGGACATGGCTGATTACCATCTGGCCTTGATACTGAATCAGCGGGGCGCTTTCGAGGTGGCCCAGGAAATTCTCATGCGCATTGCAAGAAAAGTTCACACTAACCCAGAGATGACGTTTGCCTCCGGCTTGCCATCACTGCGTATGCCAATCCTGCCTTCGGACGTGCCGGCGAACCAGCGTGACGTCGTAGCCATGGCCGGCAAGGCTTTCTGGGATCTGGCGACTCAGCCGCCCGACGAAGCTGAAGCTGACTTCAAAGCGCTGGCTTCCAAATACCCGAAGTTCCCCAGCGTGCATTATTTTTATGGCACATACCTGGCAGCCCGGGATCCCGAACGGTGTGCGCCAGAGTTTCTGCATGAGCTAATCATCACTCCCGATAGCGTGCCCGCCCGGGTTCAGCTGACGTTGCGCTATGTTCTCGAGGGCAAGCTGGATGAGGCGCTGAAATTCGCTCGAGAGGCAGTGGCGCTGAGTCCTGATTCTGTTGGAGCGCAGCTGGCGCTGGCCAAGACGCTCCGAACCCAAGGCGATAACGAGGCTGCTTTGGCAGCCCTCTTGGCGGCGAAGCGCCTCGACCCGGTGAGTGCGGCAATCCGCCTGCAGCTTGTCAACGAGTATCGTGCCCTCGGCCGTATCGAAGAGATGCGGCGTGAAAATGCTGAGTACACTCGCCTCAAGGCAGAGCAGGCAAACTGGCCCTAGCCCTTCGCAATTGAAATTGTCAGTCGACGGTCTCTGGGACACGCCCGAAATCACGCAGACCCTGGAGTGCTAGTACCTCCCAAGAAACTCACCTTGTTTGTCGTTCACAAGAAGAGCCTTAGAGCAAATTGCATCGGCGCAGCATGTCTTTTTTTGATTCACCCGAATCGTTGGGGCAGCAGAAACCACAAAAATTGATGTGAAACATGAAAAAAACGCTTGACAAGCTTTTTAGCGGGTAGTAGAAAACCAGTATCGTGAACGTTAACGGTAAGCGCTTTCTCTCCCGAGTGAGCGCTTGCTGGTGATTCGGGGACTGTGGTGGTTCTCAGGTTCAGACAAAAGGGGGATTCTTCTTCGATGACTCCTACATTGCGACTCTCCTTGTGCAATACCGATTTTCTCCGCAAAGTTCAGGTCGTGGCAGTTGTGCTTTTGGCCGCGGTCCTTGCAACTCTTGTTTTGCCGATTCAGCCGTCGGCGCTCGCGCAGACAACCAGCGCGACGCTGACCGGAACTGTTTTTGACGCGTCTGGCGCGGTCGTTGGCAATGCGACCGTCACCCTGAAGAATGAGGCGAGCGGTGACTTGCGCGCCACGGTAAGCAATGGCGAAGGTTATTTTAGCTTCGCTGCCGTCCCACCTGGCACATACTCGGTCATCGTGGAAAAAGACGGTTTTCGCGCCTGGGAAGCAAAATCCGTTGCTCTCAACTCTGACGATAAGCGGAATGTGTCGGGAATTAAACTCACCCCTGGCGCGAAGTCGGAGACTGTGGTTGTCGAAGCCGCCGACACCCAGATCACTCCGACGGACACTGGCGAGAAATCAACCCTCATCAACCAAAAAATCCTGCAGAACGTCGCCATCGTTGGTCAGAATGCCGCCGAGTTCGTCAAGATCATGCCAGGCATGGCTTTTACAGGTGGAGTCGTCAACCAAAGCTCCTATGCCGCATCGGATGAACGCACCGGCTCGGGCCCGGTTGGCAGTTTTTCGGCGAACGGCACCCGCACCGCTGCCCTCGACATCACTTCGGACGGCGCTCATATCATTGACCCAGGATGCAACTGCGGTCAGGCCATGAACACCAACGCCGATATGACGGCGGAACTCAAAGTAATGACCTCAAACTTTGGCGCGGATGAGTCCAAAGGGCCGGTGGTGATCAGTGCTATTGGCAAGTCGGGCGGCCAGCAGTTCCACGGGGAAGCTTACCTTTACGCTCGCTATTTCACGTTGAATGCCAACGACCCTCAAAACAAGAACTCGAGTATTGCGCGGCCGGAGACAAAGTATTTCTATCCGGGATTCCAAATCGGTGGTCCGGTTATCCTGCCGCACACGGGCTTTAACCGGGGTCGCGACAAGATGTTCTTCTTCTTTGGAACCGAGTACTACAAGCAGGACGTCGACAACGGCGTCTACCATGCGGTGGTTCCAACTGCCGCGATGCGGCAAGGGAACTTCGCTGCGCTAGCGGCGAGCCCGCCTAACGGTCTTGGATGCCCTTATTACACGTTAAATGCTGGTGGTAAGGACTATACGCGGCATACCGAGAACTGCTACATAAGTGCCCTAAACGGATACGCGGCTGCCGGCTTCCCGGGCGGCCCCAATTTCCAAACGATAACCCTTCCAACACCGGGCGACCCGACAAACCCGACAAAAAACTACTCAACTGGGGTCATGATCCCGGGTATGGCCGATCCAAACGGACAGATTCTGACGAATCTCTATCCCCTGGCAAGCCAGGACCCAAGTAAACCAGGGGCGGGTGGCTTCAATTACGCCAACGGTCAAACGCGCTATTCAAATATGTTGCAGTTTCGGGGACGCGTCGATTATAACTTCACTCAGTCTTTGAAACTGTATGTCTCCTATAACCACCAGCACGATAGCGCGCTGAACAGCTTGGATGTGCTCTGGGGCTCGGGGGGGAACAGTTGGGCAGCGCCAACCACACCCTACCCCACACCCCTTGTCGAAGCAACTACTTCTGACGTCGTTACGGCAAACCTGACGAAGGTAATCAATCCTTCTCTCACCAACGAATTGGTTTTCAGTTACACGTACTTGAACCTGCCGAACAGTTTCAAGGATCCGGCCAAGGTGGAGCGCTCGTCGCTCGGCCTCAACTACAACCTGCTCTTCACCCACCCTGATCCGCAACACCTGATCTTCCCCCAGATGACCGGGTGGGGTGATGGCATTTCGAACATGCTCAACACCGGATTTGAACTAAATGGTACCGTTTTCGCCAAGAAGACTCTGCCGTCCGTGGCGGACAATCTGATCAAGGTCTGGAAAACTCACACTACCAAGTTCGGCTTCTACTGGGAGCGTACTTGGAACGAACAACCCGGCAACTCTGCAGTTAACGGCTCGATGATCTTTAGCAACTGGGGGTCAGGTTCCACGGGCAACGCCTACTCAGACATGCTCATGGGCCAGACCACCCAGTACTCGGAGCAGAATTTCGACGTCGTTCCCGCGTTCCGTTACATAACGGCGGAATTCTACGCGACAGATTCTTGGAAGATTTCCCGTCGCTTGACTTTAGACTACGGCATGCGCTTCTCGCACTTGGGGCCGTGGAGTGACACGACCGGTTATGGCTTTGCCACTTGGTATCCGAACTTGTACAGTGCAGGCACTGGCGGTTCGGTGAACGGGGCTACTTTCCCCGGTGTTGAGTGGAATAAGATTCATTCCGCAACGCCACTTTCGGGTTCGGGAAGCCGGTTGTTCTTCTACAATCCGCGCGTGGGTTTTGCTTGGGATGTTTTTGGCACGGGCAAGACAGTGCTGCGCGGTGGATATGGTATGTACCACTTCCATGATGAGCAAAATGTGCAGAATGGTGCTTACGGCATCGTTCGTGGATCGTTCGCGTCCCCGACGTTGTGGAGTCCCACGATCGCGTCGCTTGGACCCAGCCTTGCTACCTTAAGTGCGCCGAGCGGAGTCACAGTTTTGGATCCCCAAGACAGCCAGGAGCCGCGAACCCAGAGCTACAGCTTCACTCTGGCTGAACGGCTGCCCTGGAAAAGCCAGTTGGAAGTCGCTTACGTTGGCAGCAAATCCGATTATCTAAGCAACTGGAACAACAACTTTGACCAGATCAACGACATTGGCTCGGTCGGAATGTTCAATGCAGCCGTTTGTGGTGCGACGGCAAATTCAACCGGAACGAACGTCTGCGGCTGGTTGCCGAACTGTGATCCCACAGTCATCAACGGTAGTGGTAGTTCTTGTGATCATCCAGATGGTAATCATTCGAGTGGATACGCTACCGGTCAGACACAAAACGCGCGCCCGCTCCAGTCTGGTCCTTGCGTCACCGCGAACAATTGCCTCGGCACCGTGAAGATCATTGACCACAAGATGTATTCCAATTACAACAGCTTACAGGTCACTTGGAACAAACAGTCCGGGCCGCTAACGTTTCTGTCCAATTACACCTTCAGCAAGGCGCTTGGTATTCGTGGTGAGGGTGGCGCGGCCAGTGGCGATCCTACGGTTCTCCGGAACAACTACGGAACGCTTCCGAACAATCGGACGCACATATTCAACGTCGCCTATGTCTATGAGTTCCCCAAGGTCGCAAACGCCAGTCGGCTCGTGAAGAATTTGGCCAACGGCTGGCAGATCTCTGGCATCGCGCAGTACCAGACTGGAGCAGATTTGCAGGCTTCTGTCAGCTCCAATTTCGGCTACTCCGCCTTTATTCCTGCCGGCACAACATTCATGGGCAAGACGCTGGCAGTGCCTATTCAGGCTAGCAGCTCGAACGTGATTGGATCGCCGGATCTCACTTTGATGCCCGCGCTGACCTGCGATCCGCGAAGCGGCCTCAAGGCGCACCAGTACATCAATGGTGCCTGCTTCTCGCCGTTTGCTACGCCTGGCCAGCAGGGTGCCTACATTTTCCCATCACTGACGGGCCCGGGGTTCTTTAATACTGACGTGTCAGTGTTCAAGAATTTCACCTTCGGACCGTCGGAGAACAGGAAGCTTCAGTTCCGCTTCTCCGGCTATAACTTCCTCAACCACCCGAATCGGACGTTTCTCAACGGTGACCAAAACTTGAACCTCACGTTTAACAGCACCGGCACTCTTACGAACTCCAACTTCGGGTACGCCACAAACACAATTGGCCATCGCATCATGCAGGCGATGGTCAAATTCTCCTGGTAATCATTGCATTACGCTAGCTTGAGAGAGGGCGGCTACAGAAGCCGCCCTTTTTTCTTGAACACAGCCACAGGCAGCGCGGAACTACCTGACAGAGCGTCGCACGCAGATTCGATTACAGGTATTCCGTCCTAGCCTCCGTCTTCGGTGACCTCATCCGTCAAGGGAGACTCAGTAAGCAGGAGCTGCAGGGCGCTGACGGAGGATAAAATCGCCTCGATTCGCCAGTACGCTCAGACCTGAGTTCTCCATCGGTCGGCAACGAATCTGGGCACAAGTTTGGGAACAAAACCCTGCCAAACACCATGAAAAACAGTGATACACGACGCACGGAAATGCTAGAAAAGCCAGCTACTTAGCGTTTCTGGATTTAACAGGTTTTTGCGAGAAGCGGGAGGAGATCGAGGATCTGGAGAACCTGATCGAGATCATAAGCGTGGGTCTGTCCCGGCTCGCGCGCGAGCATGGTGGTCAAAACCCCATCGACGGGGTTGGCCCCATCGAACGCTCCTTCATTTTTGGCATAAATGAAGACGGTGCTCAAAACCGGCTTGATATGTTGCAGCGTCGCTTTCGTCAGATCCTTCTTTTTGGCGATCGCGCGCAGCATTCGGCTGGCATCCACGGTACGAAATTCCCGCAAGCGTAGCTCTCCGACGTGATCGCGGATGTGATTGATCCAGATTTCGTGATGGTCCTTGCTGGTGCTTGCTCGACGCTCCTCCTTGGTCCAAGGTAAGTAAGCTCCCTCAACGAAGGCGGTCAGCGTGACTCGCGAATGTGCACTGAACCGATCGCGATTGACGGATAACGGAGACCTGCTTTCACGACGACTCCATCTGCGGGTTAAGCCGCAACCAGTGCGGCTCTCCGCAGTATGATTTTGGGACAATGGACATTTTTCAAGTTGGCCGAGGCATAAGGCAGAGCATTTCTCAATTTCCACCCTACGGCATCGTCATGATGCTGCAAAACTAACATGGTGATCGGCGACAAAACACGAACAAAGGATTTCACAAGCGACCACGGCGCCGCGGGAACCAGCCACTTGGGCAGTTAGTCGTATCTCGTTCATTTGACCAGCCGGCTTTCGCGGCTGAATTGACTTCTCCTCGAACCCCGTTTCTGGATAACTTTCGGTTTGTCGACCATTCGGAAGGAATCGCGTAACCTCGGAAGAGCGCTTGCGCCTTTTTCGCAGATGCGCAGCATTTGCCACCATTTTCATCGTTCGCTCGTGGGCCGAAGGACCATGCCTCATTCATAACGCAGGGCCACCATTGGGTCTACTCGCGCTGCTCTTCTTGCCGGAATCCAGCACGCCAATGCACCGGTCGCCACCAACAACAAGGTCGTGCCCACCAAGGTCTCCGGATCATAGGGTTTTACACCACGCGACAACTCCGCCTCGATTGCTCGCCCCAGCAGCAGGCTCACGAGCAATCCCACCGCAACCCCCGCCGTCACCAAGCGCAGGCCCGCCCTAATCACTAATCGGACCACATCGGAA
>Ga0137398_10000098_pt1 | contig 24674 bp, 20 predicted proteins | sample czorhiz216metaG_FD_106659 | JGI IMG/M metagenome (GOLD analysis project Ga0137398, IMG submission 106659) | Vadose zone soil microbial communities from Angelo Coast Range Reserve, California, USA - czorhiz2.16 metaG | ecosystem: Environmental > Terrestrial > Soil > Vadose zone | place: USA...
AAGGGAATATGTGAAGTGCGAGGGTCACGCTTCAACTGCGACAAAACTTCCCAGCCGTTTTTCGGCTTCATGACGATATCCAAAGTGATGGCGCCGGGCTGGAATTGCACGGCCAGCTCCAAAGCGTTTTGCGGCTCTTGACACACCAGCGATTCATAGCCGGCCGACATCAATTGCGTTTGAATGAGTTGCGCGGCGGCGCGATCGTCTTCAATGACCAGAACGCGCGGCAAGCGGACGCGCGTCCCGGCCGGCGGTGGCGGATGGGGAAGCGCATCTTGAATCGCCACAGCAACGGGAAGAGAGAAATAGAAACAACTTCCCTTGCCTACTTCGCTGTCCAAAGTGAGCTCACCGCCGTGCAATTCGACCAGGCGATGGGTGATGGCAAGGCCGAGGCCGGTACCCTCGGTTTTCTTGCCCAATTCATGAAGGCGATAGAAGGCTTCGAAGATGCGTTGCTGTTCGGCGGGAGGGATGCCTGGCCCGTTGTCGCGCACTTCGACGCGAACGCGGCCGCCGGCCAAGTGCGCGCCGAGTTCGATGCTGCCACCTTTTGGAGTGAACTTGATAGCGTTGCCGAGGAGGTTCATCAGCACTTGCTTGAACCTGAGGGAATCGGCGCGGACGACTAAGCCGGGTTGGGACTTTTTCGATAAGCACTGTGATTTCTTGTCCGCCAGCGGCCGCATGACGCTGAGGACTTCGCCAAAAATGGCTTCCACGCGCAGGCTTTCGTTGGTCAATTCCATGCGGCCAGCTTCGATCTTGGACAAATCCAGAATGTCACTGATGAGCGTGAGGAGATGCTTGCCGCCGGTGTGAATGTGCTCGACATAGCGGCGCTGGCGATCGTTGAGCGGGCCGTAGGATTCGTCGGCGAGCAGATCGGAAAAGCCGAGGACGGCGTTGAGCGGCGTGCGCAGCTCATGACTCATGGTGGAAAGGAATTGGTCCTTGAACCGGCTGCCGCGCTCGGCTTCTTCTTTCGCGCGGAGTAGTTCCTGATTGGTGGCCTCGAGGCGGCGGTTGGCTTCCTGTACTTCCGCCGCGCGCTGGTAGATTTTCACTTCCATTTGGCCCGCGTGGGTGCGCAGCTCTTCGGTAATTTTTTCCTGCGCGAGTTCTTGGTGTTTGAGGCGAATGAATTTCGTGACATCCTCGACGCGGTGGATGGTGTAGAGGACTTCTCCGGTCGGCCCTAGGACGGGGGAATTGACCGGGCTCCAATATCTCTCCTCAAAGCCGCCGCCTTCCGATTCCGGCTTGCGGATGTCGTACTTCTGCACGGCCATGGTGTCGGAAGTTTTATCTTGGAGCACGCGCTGCAGGGAGGTGCGCAGGTTGCGGACGCCGGTGGCCGAAGGATCATTGGGATTGTCCGGGAAGACCTCAAAGACGCCGCGGCCCAAGATATCTTCGCGGTTCGTCATGGTTGCCTGGAGGTACGCGTCGGTAACGGCCTTAATGGTGAAGTCTGGCGCGAGAACAAGATACAGCCCGGGCGTTGATTGAAATAACGCCTGGAAATCGGGCGGCGCAGAGCGTAGGGATGAGCTTGTCATGAAGTGTTCCTAGAAGAGATCACTCAACAAGTAGATTAGCGTTACCTTGTGCGGAGGACAATGATCCTCCACTCCTTACTGAGCTTACTTATAACGGGTAGGGCAGCTGAGGTTTGCTAGGGGCTCGACGGCGTTAGTCAGGCGGTCTTGGGACGGTGGGGGAAGGGGAGGATGGCGGAGGCGCCGCCCGCCGAAGCGGTAGCGGCGGCACTGAGAGGCTTGTCGCCAGGCTTGGACGCAACTTGAGCTTCGGCAGCAGATTTGGGAGCGGCGGTAGCGGCGACGCCGTTTGCGGAAGCGCCGGAGTCGGGTTTTTCTTCGATGCGCACTAGATACTGGTAAGGGATTTCCCAGCGGAAGTGCTTGTGCTGTCCGCGCTGCTCGAAGCTCTGTTCAAGGAAGATGGAACGGCCGGAATCGGCGACGAAAGTGCCCGAGGCGGGCAGAAGGATATCGCCGGCGCGATATTGCACCTCCACGCGACGCCCGAGAAAAGAGGAGTAGCGAGCCATCCTGCACCCAGTTTCGGCGCGGGGTAGTTACAGGGTCAATAGTACGGAAGGACCCCCTACCGAGGATTGTGGAAAAGTGGGAGGAACTCGTAAGCATATGGAAAAAGCAGCCGAGAAAAGACGCAATGCAGTGGCCGCGGAGACCTCCTGCAGGCGCACGGGTGAATGCGAATTGCTTGACATTTTGCAGGGAGAGACTATTGTCGGCGTTCTGGGATTCGATTTGGATAGTTGAAAAGGTGTGCCAGCATGCCGGAAGTGAACGAAACAGTGGTTGCGGGGCTGACAGGGTATTACGAATATATTGCGGCGCAGTTGCACAAGTGGGTGGACCCGCTTTCCAACGAACAGTTCTGGCGCAAGCCGTATCCTTACGGAAACAGCGTTGGACACCTGGTGCTGCACTTGACCGGCAATCTGAACTACTACATCGGAGCTCGCGTTGCCGGGACCGGATACGTGCGCGACCGCGACCGGGAGTTTACGGACGGGCAGCCACCGCGGAAGGACGAAGCGCTGGGGGCGTTTGACCGCACGATGGCAATGGTGGCGGCGACGATTCGAAAGCAGAGCGCGGCAGACTGGGGTAGGGCATACACGGCCGAACGGGAACCGGAAGCTGCGGATCGCTTCCAAATTTTCGTGCGTTGTGCAGGGCACGCGTATCATCATGTCGGGCAGATCGTTTACCTGAGCCGAGAGTTGGCGAGAACTTAAGGCCGGGAAGCAGCGCCGGCGCGGTGCAGAGTGGGCATCGCCAGGGCGAGAAGTGAAACGCGAGTGGCCGAACAGAGCCAACTAACGAAGGGCAAAGCTGCCCTCTTGCTGGTGCTATCCGCCGCAAGCGCGATTGCGTCTCTAACGCTGCTGCATGGCTGGCACCTCTACCTGGGATTTGCCGTCGTGGGAATTGGTCTGTTCATCGGATTCATCCGCTGGAACCGCAGGTATTGAGTTCATGTCTCTTCGAATGGATGGGAGTACGGAGCAATGCGAAAGGTGGCTTTGATCCCCGTTGCTTTGGCGGCGTGCGGGTTGCTGGTGCTTTCTGCTGGGGCGCAGGAGACGGCTTCGTCGACGCCCACCATCGACCAATCGCTGGAATGGAAAGCTGCATTTAATCCCAAGATTTCGCCGGATGGGATGCGCGTGGTTTACGAGATACAGAAGACCAACTGGGAAGAGAATGCCTTCGAACGAAACTTGTGGATCGCCGACATCCCCGCGGGCGAATCGCATACGCTGACCTCCGCGAAAAAATCGAGCGCCAACGCGGCGTGGTCGCCGGACGGGAAATGGATCGCGTTTCTTTCCGACAGGCCGGGACAAATCACGGGAACGCCCGAGGGCAAGAAGCAGCTCTATGTGATCTCTGCGGATGGCGGCGAAGCGCAGCAGCTTACCAAGGTTGAAAATGACGTCGATGCGTTGGAGTGGGCGCCGGATTCGAAACGGATCGCTTTTTCGATGACCGACCCGGAGCCGAAGGCGCTGAAGGACCGCAAGGAAAAATACGGCGACTATTCGGTGGTTCACGCTGACTACCAGATGATGCATCTTTGGACCACTGAGGTTCCCGGGGGTGGCGCGCTTGTGGCAGAGCCGAAGCGGCTTACGGACGGCGATAAATTCAGCGTGGGGGAGTTCTCGTGGTCACCGGACGGAACGCGCATCGCGTTTAGCGCACAGAGAGATACGGACCTGATTTCTTCGGAAACAGCGGACCTGTACGTCGTGACGCTGAGCGATGGCCTGGTGAAGAAAATTGTGAGCACGCCCGGGCCGGATACCAATCCGCAGTGGTCGCCCAATGGAAAGAACATTGCTTTCGAAACGGCGGCGGGCGCGAAATATTACTACTATACGAACATGAAGATCGCGGTGGTGGCCGCGGAGGGCGGGACGCCGCAGATTTTGACTGAAACTTTTGACGAAGATCCGGGACTCATCGGCTGGGGACTGGATGGAATCTATTTCGCGGCGGAACAGAAGACCTATGCGCATCTCTTCCGGTTGAATCCGGAGACGAAGGCGATCGAGAAATTAAGCGCTCCAGATCACCTGGCCGCATTCTCCTTTTCGTTTTCGCGCGATTACAAGGAAGTGGCGTATCGCGCGGCGCTCGAGAATCAATACGCCGAGGTGTTCACCTCCAGCATCGCGCCTTGGCAGGGCAAGAAGCTGACGGCGATGAGCGACCAGCTCAAAGGATTCGCGCTGGCGCACCGCGAAGTGATTTCCTGGAAGTCGGCGGATGGCACCACGATTGAGGGAGTGCTTTACACGCCATCCGATTTCAGCACGAAGAAAAAATATCCCCTGCTGGTGGTGATTCACGGGGGGCCAACGGGAGTGGATCAGCCGATCGTCAGCGCGGACCGTTACTATCCAATCGAGCGGTTGGTGGCCAAGGGGGCGCTGGTGCTGCGGCCGAATTACCGCGGGTCGGCGGGCTACGGCGAAAAATTCCGCGCGCTGAACGTGCGCAATCTTGGCGTCGGGGACTATGCCGATGTCATCTCCGGAGTAGACACGCTGATCGCCAAGGGCTGGGTGGACAAGGAGCGCATGGGATCGATGGGCTGGAGCCAGGGCGGATACATTTCGGCGTTCATCACGGCATCGAGCGACCGCTTCAAGGCCGTCTCGGTCGGCGCGGGAATTTCCGATTGGATGACGTATTACGCAAATACGGACATCACGCCGTTCACGGCACAATATCTGCACGCCACGCCGTGGGACGATCCGGAAATTTACAAGAAGACTTCACCGATCAGCTACATCGCGAAGGCCAGGACGCCGACGCTGATCCAGCACGGCGAGAATGACCGCCGCGTGCCGATCCCCAACGCCTACGAGCTGCGGCAGGCGTTGGAGGACCGCGGTGTGCCGGTGAAAATGGTGGTGTACAAGGGATTCGGACACGGCATCACGAAACCAAAGCAGCAGCGCGCGGTGATGGAAGAAAACGAAAAATGGTTTGCGCAATATATCTGGGGCGAGAAACCGCAGGAACCAAAGACGCCTGAACCTAAAGCGGACGAGAAAAAATCAGCAGCGATAAATCCTTAGGTCCGGGAGCGGCTGGAGGTCGGCTTCGACCCAGGCTTCGCGGGCAGCGGCAGTCTCGAGGAGTTCCTTCGAATAATATCTGGCGAGAAGGTTGGTGTCCTTCAGTTGCGGATGGGCGGTGAGGAACTGCTCGAACGCGTATCCCTCCGGTGTTTCCACCAAGGCGGCGGCAACCAGGCGCATCCAAGCCAGCGTAAGCGTGTGATGGTATTTCTGCGTCGCGCCATGGTGATTCGCGAACCGGCGAATACCTTCCGACATGCGTTCTGCGGCGCGCGATGCGTCGCTAGATTTCAGGTAGAGCCAGGCGACGCGGATGTGTTCCCCGTGGTGAAAGAGATCGGCGGGAAACGATAGATCCTCGAAAGCGCGAAGAAACTCCTCGTCGCTCCACGCAGAAGCGCCGGCGGTGAATTCGCATTCAGGCATTTGAGTTTGGTAGTTCTGAGAGATTGGTGCTCACTTTATTGTACTACGTCTCCAGCTTGAAGCGGGAGGAGGCGAGGCGATAGAGACGCCGCCACAGCAGGCGGTTGATGAGCACCACGACGGTGGCCATGATGAGCGTCGAAGCCAGCAGGAGGTCGAAGCGGCCGGAGTCGCTGGCGCTGCTGATGCTGCTGCCGAGGCCGGCGGTCGAAACGATTCGGCCCTGGAAATGAAAATATTCCGCGACGATGCTGGCGTTCCAAGCGCCGCCCGACGCGGTCACCACGCCGGTGACGAGATACGGAAAAATCGCGGGCAGGATGAGGTGGCGCCAGCGATCCCAGGAGCGGAAGCGGTAGATTTGCGCGGCTTCCTTGAGGTCCGTGGGAATGGCCATGGCGCCGGCCATGACGTTGAAGAGGATGTACCACTGCGTGCCGAGGAGCATCAGGAGCATGGCCGCAATCTCGAGGCCTCCGCGGAGGCGAAGCAGAAAAAGAAGAATAATCGGAAACAGGGCGGTGGCGGGAATGGAGGCGGCCATCTGCACAAGCGGCTGCGCGATGCGCGCCAAGCGGGGATTCGAACCGAGGGCGACGCCGACGGGAACGGTCCAGAGCGCGCCAAGGATGAGCGCACTATTGACGCGCAGAAAAGTCAGCACGGCGCTTTCCAGAAGCTCGTCATAGTCCTCGCGACGAAGACTGGACAATTCGCGGACCGCGTGGAAAACGGCGAATCCCAGACCGACCAGAACAACTGCTGCCAGCAGATAGCCGATCCAGCGGCGGAGGAGGCGGTTCTGCTTCGGAGCGGAAAAAGTTTCCGCGGCGCGGCGGGCGCCAAGAGTGAAGGTGAGAGTGAGCCAGTGGAAGACGGGCTGAAGGATGAGGCGATACAAGCGGAGGACGACGGAAGCGCGGCCGATGAGATTGAGCAAAGTGGATTGTGCGGCGCCGGAACTTTCGACTTGTTCGAACTTGAACTTGTCCGCCCAAACGATGATGGGCCGCCAAACGAGCTGATCGAGGAAAACGATGACGGCGATCATGGCGGTGACGCCCCAGAGAATCGCGCGGGTGTTGCCATGGCTCGCCGCCGTTTGAAGAAAAGAGCCAAGGCCGGGGAGGCGAAAGTCGCGTTTGCCGAGAACGAACATCTCGCAGGCCATGAGAAAAAACCAGCCGCCGGCGACGGACATCATGGAATTCCAGACAAGGCCGATGGTGGAAAAAGGGAGGTCGAGTTCGGCGAAGCGCTGCCAGCGGCTGAAGCGGTAGAGGATCGCAACTTCATTGAGCTCGCGCGGGATGGTCTTCAGTGAAGAATAAAAACTGAAGGCAATGTTCCAGACCTGGCCCGTAAAGATGAGCAGGATGGAGCCGAGCTCGACGCCGAGTTGGCTGTGCGGAAAAATCGCCACCATGGCGAGCATGACTCCTGGCAGAAAGCTGAGCACCGGAATGGACTGAAGAATGTCCAGCAGCGGAACCATGATGATTTCGGCGCGTCGGGAGCTGGCCGCGATGTAGCCGTAGGCCAGAGCAAAAACCAGGCTCAACACATACGCGACGCTGATTCGAACGAGAGAATACAGAGCGTAGAGAGGAAGAACGCGGGGATTCTGCGAAATCTCGACGTGGGGATGGACGGGGCCGAGCCAGGAACGGCCGATCGCATAGACGCCAAAAATCGCCGCACAGACAAATAAAAAGACGGCGATATCGATGAGGAAGGCCCAGCTCCAGCGCGAGCCCGCGGGCCGCGTCACCGTGGGAGGAAGGGGCGTGGCCTGGGCGGTTGAGAGAGTGAGATCCGGCACGGGGGCGTCAGGCCTCGGTGAGCGTTAGCTTGCCGGTGGCGGCGTCGTAATCGAAAATTTCGGCGTAGCGGCCCCACTGGATGGCGGTTTCGAGCTGGCGGCGGGATTCTTCCTCACCAAAATGCTCGTCGAGCAGATCACGGAAAAATTCTTCGGACAGAGTGCGGTTGGATTTGGCCTTGAGCGCTTGCTCCATCTGGCGGAGCAGCGGAACATTGGCGAGAGCGGCTTTGCGGAAAATCGCTTTGCGGGCTTGAATGTCCGCCTGCGCGAACGCTTGGCCCTCCGGTGTGATGACGGCGTCGCCTTCTTCGACGCGAAGCATTCCGAGGAGAACAGCAGTATCGACAGTCGGAAGGAGTGCATCAACCTCGAGACTCAGTTCATCGGCGAGGCGATGCAAGTCAACGCGGCCTCCGTGGTCGGCGAGAATTTCCAAGAGGCCGGCCATGCCGCCGGGACGGGTATGCGGCAGCATGATGGTCTTCGGCCGCGCGGGCATTCCGGGACCAAAGGTGCGAGACGGGGCGGTATCGTCCTTGTGAGCAGGCTGCGTAAGGATGCGGTAGATCGAATCGACCAACTCGAGGAAGTGGGCACCTTTGCGGTCGCGCGGATGCGGAATGTCAACTTTGAAGTCCGCGTGGATGTGCGCGGGATGGCGGCCGAGAACGATGATACGGTCGGCGAGAACGATGGCTTCTTCGATATTGTGAGTAACGATGAAAATCGCGCGCGTGGGAATCTTGTGACCGAGCCAGAGCTCGAGGAGCTCGCCGCGGAGGGTTTCCGCGGTGAGGACGTCAAGCGCGGAGAACGGCTCGTCCATGAAGAGAACTTCGGGCTCGACGACGAGTGCGCGGGCGACGCCCACACGCTGCTTCATGCCACCGGAAAGTTCCTTGGGGTAGGCGTTCTCGAAACCGTCGAGGCCGACGGCGTCAATGATGCGCAGGGAGCGCTTGCGGCGCTCGATGGGAGGCATGCCGCGGGCCTCGAGCGGGGCTTCGACGTTTTCGAGAACGGTGAGCCAGGGAAAGAGCGCGAAGCTTTGAAAGACGATGGCAACGTTGGGCGATTCGTCACGGACCGGATGGCCGTCCCAGTAGACGGAGCCGGCGCTGGCCGGAGCTAGACCGGTCAACATGCGAAGCAGAGTGGACTTGCCGCAACCGGAAGGGCCGAGCAGCGCCATGATCTGGCCGGGATAGATGGCGAGATCGGTGGGAGCGATAACCTGGATGCGGCTGCCGTCGGGCTGCGCGTAGGATTTCTCCAGCTTGCGCGCTTCGATAATCGGAGTGGGAGCGGGTGCGATGTTTGCGCTGCTCATGAGCGCGTGTATTATCGCTCAACTGCCGCGCGGCCGCACAGGACGGGACGAGAAATGACGGCTTATTTCAAGCGCAGTTACAATGGCATGAACACTGCATGACATTCCCCGCCGAAGACCCAAACGGAATAGACGCTACCGCGGGATTTCGCGGGTGGCTGCTCGCGCTGGGCGTTTCCCTGGCGACGTCGTTGCTGGTGATCGCGCCTTTTTTTTGGCTGGGGAACGCTTCGGGGCATGATTTCGGATTTCACGCGGCCTCGTGGCTGGACGTTGCAGGGCAGTGGAAAGAAGGGATCTTTTTTCCGCGGTGGACGGAGTGGGCGAACTACGGGTTTGGCGAGCCGCGGTTTATTTTTTATCCACCGCTGTCATGGATGCTGGCGGCGGCACTGAGCTTTGTGTTTCCCTGGAATGCCGTCCCGGGAATTTTCATCGTCATCGCCCAGACGATGGCGGGACTTTGTTCGTTTGCGCTGGCGCGGCGATTTCTGCCAGTGAGCGCGGCGCTCTTTGGCGCGGCGTGTTATGCGGCAAATCCCTATGCGCTGCTGATCGTTTACATGCGCAGTGACTTTGCGGAATTGCTGGCGTGCGCGCTGATGCCGCTGGTGTTGCTGAGGGCGTTGGAGCTTTGTGGGCTGGTGGAAAATCGCCACGGCTCCCTTTCGCGGGCGATGGCGTTGTTCGCGATGGCGTTCGCGGGGGTGTGGCTTTCCAATGCGCCAGCCGGAGTAATGGCGACTTACGGTGCGGCGCTACTTTTTGCGTGGGCAGTGCTTGCGAAAAAATCTTTGCGTCCCTTGCTATGCGGCGCGGGCGGATTGGCATTGGGTTTTGGATTGACGAGTTTTTATCTTTTGCCCGCCGCTTACGAGCAACGCTGGGTGAATATCGCGCAGGCGCTTTCGCCAGGCTTGCAACCCTCGGACAACTTTCTCTACACGATGGTCAACGATCCAGAACATAACGTGTTCAATTGGATCGCCTCGAGCGTGGCGATCCTGCTCATGGTGATGACGGGGATCGCGGGGATTGCGGCGCACCGAGGAATTGCTGGGAAAAGGGAAAGCGGTGAGGCAAGAAAACTGTGGCGCGTGCTACTGCTGCTTTCCGCGGCGGCGACGATTCTGATGATTCGCCCCAGTTCGGTTTTTTGGGAGCACCTTCCCAAGTTGCGCTTCGTGCAGTTTCCCTGGAGATGGATGGCCATCCTGGCGGTGCCGTACGGCTATTTCCTGGCGGCCGCGGTGGAGCGGCAGCGCAGGGTATGGCTTTGGGCCGTGGCCGTAATTGTTGTTATTGGCGGAACAGCCTCTTTTCTCGTTCGGAGTGCGTGGTGGGATTCCGAAGACATCCCGGTCTTGCAGGAAGCGATTGCGAAGGACCAGGGTTTTGAAGGTACAGACGAATACGATCCGGCGGGTGACGATCATTATAATTTGCCCGAAAAAGCGCCGCGCGTGCAGGTTCTCCCGGCCAAGGAATCAGGGGGAGTGACCCCGAAAGCGGAGATCCATATCGAGCGATGGACTGCGGAAGAAAGAAACTTGCGAGTCAACTCGAATGAGCCGGTGAGAGTGGCGCTGCGGCTGCTCGATTATCCGGCATGGCGGGTGGAGGTGAACGGCAAGGCGGTGACGCCACAGCACGCGGAGACAAATGGGGAGATGATCCTGTCGCTTTCCGCCGGAAGGGAGCGCATTACGGTTCGCCTTGTGCGTACACCAGATAGGAAACTGGGAGTTGCCATCTCCATGATCGCAATGCTGACGCTGCTGGCGCTGTTAAACGCTGGTGGGTTGCGGCTGCTCTCGGCTAGCCCTTGAGCTGTAGATCAGAGCGTTGAAGGTTGAAGGTTGAAAGTTGAAAGTCGACACGACAATCCAATTAGCCGGCCCCCTCCCCTGGTTTTTTGCACGCGTTGCATGCCCTACTATCCTATCAGCTAAGAGTGCGGAATTTCTTGGAGTGCGGCGGCTCGCCGGGGTTTTTCGTACCTCTACAGCCGCAGCTTCATGGCCTTCTTCTTTCCCGTAAATATCGCTTTACTCTGCGAATCAGCATCTCGCTAACTAAGCACGAATACGACCAATCAACACTTATAGAAATGCCCACAAGTGTTGATTCTAAACCACTTACATAAACTAGACCGGTGTCGTCATGAGATTATTTCGAGCCGAGCTTCTCGGCGGCGAGCTTTTGGGCGGTGGCGAGGGCGTCGGTGGCGGGAACTTTCACGTCGGGCTCGACGCCGGTCCCTTCCCAGTTGGCCTTGGAGATGGGATTGAAGGCCCTGGCAAAGGGCACGCCAATCATGAAGTGGGCATCAATGCGGTGACCTGAAACCGGATGGGCGCCGCCTCCGCTGGTCTCGCCAATGATGGTGGCCCGTTTCAGATTCTTGAGGTTGTAGCTGAATTCCTCGGCGCCGGAGAAAGTTTGCTTCGACGTGAGCACGTAGGCTGGTTTCCCGTCCAAACGCTTCCCTGGTACGTAAGGCACGGTCCAATACTGGTGGGTCGAGTCACCCTTGCGCTCCCAGAGATCGTTCAGGTGGGTGGGCTCTGAAAACAGGTAGGTGGAGATAAATGCGATCATTTTGGGGTCGCCGCCGCCGTTTTCTCGCAGGTCGAAAATTATGGCGTCCACGTTGGCGACGAAATTCATGGCGGCAACCGCGGTGGGTCCGCAGATTTCCGGGGCAGCGAAAAAATTGAACTTGAGGTAGCCGACGTTGCCGGAGAGAATCTCCACCTTGTCAAAGCCGCAGTTCATGCGTTCCATGTCTTTGCGGTGGCGGGCGCGCTCCTCGGCATTCGGCGGGCCATCGGGACGTTCCGGCATGGGCGCTGGGCTGAAGTTCACGCGCAGGTGCTTGTCGTAGCTCACTTCCTGGAAATTGTCGGTGAGCATTTTGGCGAAGGCGTCACCGTCAATGATGGAATCGTATTCGCCCTTTTTCTGTTTTGCCTTAACGGCATCGGCCATTTTTCTCGCCGTTTCCGGAAAGACGTAAAACTCATTGAGCTGGGCGATGGCGCCGTCGATTACACGCGTTCGCGTTGCGGCGTCAATCTTGAAGGTTAAATCAGAGACCGCAGTACCGGGAGGGATCGCGCGCAACCCAAAGCTGGCGACCGGGGCGGGATCGCCGTCTTTCACTTCTAACTTTCCAAAAGCGGTTGTCTCGTCGCCTCGCCCCTTGACGAGGAATTCGAGATGGTGCGGTTCGCTCTTGACGATCTGGAGGAGGTTGAAACCTCCGGTCATGCCGCGGAACTGCATCTCGTTGTCCAGCGACTTGCTGGGATCGTACTTGTGGAGGTAAGCGTCCAGGAGCGCGCGGTCGCCGCTGTTGAAGGCTTCCAGCCAGGCTTTGCAGGTGCGGCCGGCCGGGGTATCTGGAATCGCTGGCTGCGCCTTCTCTGGAGTCTGGGGAATCGCTTGCGGGGCCAATAGCGCCGCCAAAGCTAAAACCAGAGCCAAACATGATCTGGAGAACATGGGCACCTCAACGGATTCCCTACGGGAACCTTCGACCGGCGCAGTATAGCACCAGCGTCGCAAACGCCGGAATGGTGTAGAGTTCCAGCGCAAACGCGATGGGGTTGCTCAAGCGCAGGCTGCGCTGTTGGTTTATCAAGAAGATACATGCAGAATAAAAGGGCTGGCCCGCGCCTCTATTCTCGGCTAAAGTCTGCTCAATTCTCCGGAATACTGCAAGGCATATCCGTATCTGGTGCAGCCGCAAAAGGAGCCCTCGATGAATCGAACATCTTTGAAGGTGGCAGTCTTGCTCTGCATAATTTTGGTGCTAGCAAGTATTTTGCCGGCCAGTGGTCAGGAACTAAGCAAGCGCAAACTATCAAATCAGGACATTCTGGACATGGCCTCCCTCGGCTTAGGCGACGATGTCATCCTGGAAAAGATTAGGTCGGCGCCGGAAACGGACTTCGCGACCGATCTGGGATCCTTGAAGGCGCTCAAGGCCGCCCGCGTCTCCGACCCAGTGATCCGCGCTATGATCAATCCCAAGATTGCCGCGGCACCGAGTGTACCCGCTGCGGCCGCTGCGGCACCCGCGAATCCTGACCTGCCAGATGACGTGGGCATTTACCTCAAAGTGAGAGGGAAACTGGACGAGGTAACCCCGGAAGTCGTGGGATACAAGACCGGGGGAGTGCTGAAAAGCATGGCAACGTACGGCATGGATAAAGGGCACAGGAACGGAACCGTCCAAGGACCAAAGAGCGCACTACAAATTGGCAACGACGCGGAATTCATTGTTCGCTGTCCCGAAGGAACGGCAATCAACGAGTACCAATTGCTGCGGTTGGACATGAAGGGAGACCGACGGGAATTCCGCGCCTGGACCGGTGGCGTCCTCCATTCCTCAGAGGGAGCAGAGAAGAACGCGGAAAAATACGATTCCGAAAAGATCGCGCCTCGAGTCTTCAAGATTAAGCTGCCGCCACTGAAGAAGGGTGAATATGGCTTTCTGCCTCCAGGAAGCACTGCTGGAAACATTGCCTCCTCCGGCAAACTCTATACCTTCGGGGTTAAAGAGTAGGCCGACGATCCTGCGGGCACGACAGCAGAGAAGCAAGAGATGCGTTTTGACCCTCGCATGGAGTGCGTTTTCTTAATTCGTTTCTGGTTCCAAATCGGCGGTGAGATTCACGATTTCACCGGCGACGCGTAGCTTTCGCTCCCAACTCTTGAATCCGTGTTTGCGAAGAACCACGAGATGATCGCCCGATAATACCCTCAGCGTTTCCGGCGTATTTCCGACAAAGTTTCCATCGAATTCGATTTCCGCGCCGGCGGGAGAAGAAGCGATGGAAACTGTTACTGTCTGGTCATTTCTAAGGGAACTCTCGCCGCTCTTTGGGGCGGGAGACGCTTGCGCGGGAGGAAGTGAAACCGGAAAAGAGCTCTTGGTCTGGAAAGCGATGTCCTCTAGCCATGTGTCGCCATCGGCGAATGCCGTAAATGAGGATCCCTGGCGAATTTCGATGTCTTTGCCATGCATTAACAGAGCAAACGGAGCCCCGACGCCGAGGGTGAGCGACGCGGCCGCCAACATCCCACCGGTCATATTCAAACCTTGCCCGCCACCACGAGCGTGCTGGAACGCACGCAACGGGATACTCTGACTGTTGAAAAGCCTAATTGCATCTGCCGAAATGTCGATCTTGCCTCCTCGGCCCATCCTGCGTTTGTGTTCAGCCGAAATGACTTTTCCTTTTACAATCGCGCCCTCCGGAACAATGATTTTGCCGCTCGCAAGAACCTCTTCGTCAACCAAATAATCCACTTCATCACCGATTTTGGCGTACTGAGAATAAACGCCGCGCTTCAATTTCAATTGAATGGGCGTTCCGTCTTTCACCAGCAACTTTTGAGATGGTGACGTGGATTGTTTCGATAAGTCCTTTGACGCTCCTTTCCTGCCGCTCACAGGATTTTGGGAAGTGTCTTGGGAATGGTAGGGAGCAAAAATCAGCATGTGCGCAAGGACAACGGCAGCCGGACGGAGCGAGAGGAGGGAAGTCATCGAGTTAGCGCTACTCTAACAGAGTCTATCCTCATCGACACGCGCGCCGCGGTCGTGAGTTCCACAGGGACACGAGGAATACGCAGTCCCGAGGTAAGGTTCCCGCTAGCGGACAGGTTCGAGCGGCCCGGATGTACGTACGAACTAGCGGCGGTCGACGGTGGGATGGCGGATGTCCTGGCCCTGGACGAGGTAGATGACGTCCTCGGCGATGTTGGTGGCGTGGTCGCCGATGCGCTCGAGGTTCTTGGCGACGAGGATCAATTCGAACGCGGGAAAGACGACGCTGGAATCGCCCATCATGTAGGTGAGCAATTCACGGAAAATCTGATCGCGGTAGCTGTCCACCTTATCGTCGGTGGCAAGGACACTCTGGGCGAGCTCGACGTCGCGGCGGACGACGGCGTTGAGGGCGTTGCGAACCATCTCCTCGGTGAGGTCGCTCATGCGCGGCAGATCGACGTAGGGCTTCACGCGCGGGTGGCGAAGGATGCGCTGGGCTCCCTGGGCGATGTTGACGGCCTGATCGCCGATGCGCTCGAGATCGTTGTTGATGCGCGAGACAGCGAGGACGAAGCGGAGATCGATGGCCATGAGCTGGTGCAGAGCGAGAAGCTGAACGACGCGATCGTCAATTTCCATCTGAAGCTCGTTGATGGCGTCTTCCTCATCGAGGACGCGCTTGGCGAGCTGTTCATCGGATTCCAGAACGGCGTGAACGGACTGGTGAACGGCGCGCTCCGCTAGGCTGCCCATCCAGAGCAGGCGCTCTTTCATCTCGTTCAGGTCTTTTTCGAAGTGGCGTTCCATGAACCCCTTTCCTTAGTGGCCGCCTGCGCCGGAATCGCAGAGAGATTCCTCGCGTCGCTCGGAATGACGGGATAAAAATCTAATCTCAGCCGAAGCGGCCGGTGATGTAAGCCTCCGTGCGGGGGTCACCCGGCGTGGTGAAGAGCTGCGGCGTGGGGCTGAACTCGATGAGCTGACCCGTGAGCAGGAAGGCGGTGAAGTCGCTGATGCGCGCGGCCTGCTGCATGTTGTGGGTAACGGTCACGATGGTGCAGAGATCCTTCAACTGCACCAGCAGCTCTTCGATTTTGGCGGTGCTGATGGGGTCGAGCGCCGAACAGGGCTCGTCGAGAAGCAGCACTTCGGGCTCGACGGCGAGGGCACGGGCGATGCACAAGCGCTGCTGCTGGCCTCCGGAAAGTTCGTACGCGGACTTGTGGAGGTGGTCTTTCACTTCGTCCCAGAGCGCGGCGTGGCGCAGGCTTTTTTCGACGGCTTCGGAGATGGGGGCCTTGGAGCCGTTGATTCGCAGGCCATAGGCAACGTTGTCGAAAATGGACTTGGGGAAGGGATTGGGGCGCTGAAAAACCATGCCCACGCGGCGGCGATACGAAGTAACGTCCTGGGTAAGGATGTTCTGGCCGTCGAGAAGAATTTCGCCTTCCAGGCGGGCGCCGCGCACGATCTCGTACATGCGATTCAGGGTGCGCAGCAGAGTGGACTTGCCACAGCCGGAGGGACCAATGAGAGAGGTGACCTTGTTGGTGGCGATGCCCATGCTGACATCGAAGAGCGTCTGCTTGCTGCCATAAAAGAAATTGACCTTGGAAATGGTCATGCGCATGGAGAGGGCCGCGGACGTCTCTCGCGCCGCCGGACTGGTCGCGATGGGAGGTATGTTCACGGACAAAGCTGGCCTCACAGAAGCGTGCATAGGTTAAGACCTCGGAAGCGCAATGCCCCGGGAAAGAATCGCCCGGGCGACGATGTTAATGACAAGAATCAAAACAAGCAAGACGAGCCCGGCAGCCCAAGCCTGACGATGCCAATCATCGTACGGAGCGAGGGCATAAGTAAAGATCATCACCGGCAGAGAAGCCGTGGGATGAGTCCAGCCAGGGCTCCAGAATTGATTGCCAAGAGCGGTAAAGAGGAGCGGGGCGGTTTCACCGGCGACGCGGGCGAAGGCCAGCAGAACGGCCGTCAGGATGCCACGATAAGCGGCAGGCACGATGACGGTGACGATCGTTTTCCACTTGCTGGCGCCGAGGGCCATGGCGGCTTCGCGCAAAGGGTTCGGCACGGCGCGCAGAAATTCTTCGGTGCTGCGAAGGGTGACGGGGATCATCATCAGGCCAAGAGCGAAACCGCCGGCGAGCGTGGAGTATTGCTTGAAAGGGTGAACAACCAGGCTGTAAGCAAAAATGCCGATGACGATGGAAGGCACGCCGTTGAGGAGGTCGGCGACATAACGGACGATGAAAGCGGTGGTGCCGCCGCTGAATTCGGCGAGATAGATGGCGCCAAAAAATCCGATGGGAACACCAAAGATGGTAGCCAGCAGAAGCATCTTGGCGCTGCCGAGAATGGCGTTGGCCAGGCCGCCTCCGGTTTCACCGACGGGAACGGGCAATTTGGTGAAGAAATTCCAGTTGATGGAAGCTCCGCCATGAACAGCGAGATATCCAAGAATGAGGAAAAGGACGGAAACAGCGACCAGAGCACACACGCCGGTCATGGTCAGCATGAAGCCGCTCACAAATTTGCGCCAGCGAAGGCGTGGGCTCATGCGTGCCCCAGTCCGCTGCCGCGCTTGGAAGTGGCAACGATCAGCAAGCGCGCAAAGCCGTTGAGGATGAAGGTAAGGATGAAGAGCACCAGGCCAAGCTCGATCAAAGATTGCGTATGGAGATCGCCGGTAGCTTCGGTGAATTCATTGGCGATGACAGCGGCAATGGAATAGCCAGGAGAAAAGAGCGAAGCGCTGATGACGGGGGTATTGCCGATCACCATGGTGACCGCCATGGTTTCGCCGAGGGCCCGAGCAAGGGCCAGGAAAACGGAACCAAAAATGCCTGCGCGGGCAAAGGGAACGACCACTTTCCATGTGGATTCCCAGCGCGTGGCCCCGAGAGAAAGGGCGGCTTCACGCTGGTCGCGCGGCACAGAGAGAAGCACTTCACGGGAGACGGAAATGATATAGGGGATGACCATGATGGCGAGGACGATGCCCGCGGTCAGAAAGCCGACGCCGTAGGCCGGGCCTTGAAATAAGGGGAGGAAGCCGAAGGAATGTTTGAGGGCCGGCTGAACGTATTGACGCATCAAGGGAACGACGATGAAGACGCCGAGCACGCCATAGATGACGCTGGGGACGGCGGCGAGAAGATCGATGAAAAATTCGAGCGTGTCGGAAACTCTCGCGGGGGCCAGCTCGGCAAGAAAAATGGCGGCGCCGATGCCGAGGGGCACGGCGATCAACAGAGATACCGTCGCGGTGACGAGCGTGCCGTAAATGAAGGGCAGCGCGCCGAACTGTTCGAAGATGGGGTCCCAGACCGAGGTGCGAAAAAAATGGAAGCCGAACTTATGCCGCGGGAGAACCGAGCCTTGCCACAATTCGAAAACGAGAAGGAGAGTGACGAGCACAACGGAAGCAGCGAACAAAAAGGTGATCATCCGCGCGATTGCATCGCCTTGGCGGAGCCGAGAAAGAAACGAGCGCGAGCCCGCGACGGGGCCCGCGCTCGGCACAGTGCTAGTCGTTGTTGCCATGTTACTGGACGTTATTCAAGGCCTTCAGTTCCTTTGCGACGACTTCCTTCGGAAGCTTTGCATAGGATAGGGCCTCCGTGTAGTTCTGTCCGTCCGCGAGCATCCACTTAACGAAGCCCTTGATGGCGTCGCGCTTGGTGGCATCGGAGAACTTAGCGGGAACGAGCAGCCAAGTAAAGCTGGAGATGGGATAGGCCGTCTTGCCAGGAGCGTCCGTAATGGAAACGCGGAAATCGTCCGGCATGTTCTTCGCCGCACCAGCCGCCGCGGCAGTGACGCTTGCAAGGTCTGCCTTGACGAAAGCGCCCGAGGAATTTCTCACCCGACCATAAGGCATGTTGTTCTGGATCGCGTAGATCAATTCGACATAGCCAAAGGAATCGGGCGTATTCTTGATCGTGCCGGCAACGCTCTCGTTGCCCTTGGCGCCTAGGCCCACGGGCCAATTGACCGACGCACCCTTGCCAACTTTGGTTTTCCACTCCTCGCTGACCTTTGAAAGATAGTCGGTCCAGATGTAGGTTGTACCGCTGCCTTCCGAGCGATGCACCACGACGATGTCGTTTGCGGGGAGGTTCACTCCTTTGTTCGGCCCGGAAATCGCGGGATCATTCCATTTCGTGATCTTGCCCAAGAATATACCGGCGATAGCGTCCTGGGTGAAATTGAGTTCTGCAGTCATGCCGGGAATGTTGTAAGCCGGTACGTCAGCGCCGAGGACCGTTGGGAAATGCAGAATCCCAAAGCCGTGCTTATCCTGGAAAGCCTTGAGCTGATCGTCGTTCATCGGGCCATCGGTGGCGCCGAAATCCACGGTGCCTTCGGTGACCTGCTTGATGCCGCCGCCGGAGCCGATGGATTGATAGTTGATTTCAAGATTGGCGTTTTTCTTGTGGTATTCGTCAAACCATTTGGAATACATGGGGTAGGGAAACGTTGCGCCGGCACCAGTGATCGAGAGCACGCTATCCGCCCACAAAACGCCTGCGACGGCGAGAACTACCAAGAGCAATCCAGCGATTCGTTTCATGCTTCATCTCCGTCTGAAATATTTGTCTTTTCCCGGGAATGCCAAGTATGTGCCCCCATTGTTACGGCATTGTTACAAGAGGTTCATTGTTGCTTGAATCGGCGGCCCCCCGCGGCTCGTCACCAGGACCTAAGGCTCTTCGGATGAGGGATTTAAAGCGGTCGGACGGGCGGAGCAAATAAAAAAGGGCAGCTCGGTTGAGGAGCTGCCCCTTCCCGTCCCCAGGGGAAGGGACGGACCGCACATTGCCTGGCCTGGACTAGGGCAGGTAATAGCGGAAAGAGGTTAGGACCATGTTGTCCACGGCCTTGGGCGAAATGCTCGGCCCCGGCGCGGTGCCGACTGCGGTGTTCGTCGAATTGTTGCCGGACCACCCGATTTTCGTAAGGTAGGAATACTGAATTCCCCATTGCAAGCGGCCCTTGGGACCATTGTAGAACTTGTGCCAGAAGCCTAAAGTTCCTTCGATGACCGTCCGCACGTCGCCATTGCAGGTACCTCCGGCACCCGGGAAGCCACTGCCCGAAGGTCCGCCTGCAGCAGGAGACGTTTCCGTGGCGCAGCCGCTATTGTTGAAAAGTGGCGAGCCGTAGCCCACGGCGACTGCCCTGTCTGGTACAGGTGGCGTCGCAGCGGGATTACCTGGTTGCACAATAGTATAAGCCGTGCGAGCAGCGTATTCGCCTCCGCCGTAGGCGTAGAAATCGATCTTGGAAGTGGGATGGAGTTCCAGCGAACCCAACCACGCGGCACTGCGAATCGGGGCCAGCGTGCCATCTGGCCGGGCCGTCACGTCCGCCAACTGTGCCGAGCTGTAACGGCCGATGCCATCGCCGCCCTGGAAGTGCGCGACCAAGTCAGCTTTCTTAGCCACGATCGGAAAGCGGGCTGTGAAACCCACGCCGCCGCCGACCCTGGAGTCGTTGAATGCACCAGCGACAGAAGAGGCACTAGTGCAAGTGGCAGTTGGAAAGGCGGGAAGGGGAAGGGCACCGCAAGGGTAGACGCGATTGCGGAAATCGCTGAGGATTCCGACCACTTCGTAGTGGCCCCAACCCGGGTCAAAAGTCGCTTTGACCAGAAAATCGGGGGCCCTGTTTAAGGTATAACCAGTCGCGTCAAACTGGTTGAGGAGACCGCCGCCCTGGCCAGGGGCGTTGATAAAGAAGTTATTCGAAAAACCACGACCGCCGATGGTGGTCTGCGGGCCTTCGATTCCGAGTGCGAAGCCAAACTTGTCCCAGTTTTGAGCTACGCGGAAACCATAGGCACGCTGCCAAGCCCAGCCGACGACGTATTGTGGGTCGATCTGGAGGGGGAAGGCCTCCTGACGATTTTCGATGCCCTTCTTACTCTCGGTAACCAAGCTCCACATCTGGCCGCCTGCAACGTAAAGCCCGCTGTCCCACTTAACGCTGGCCCACAATTGCCGCTGGCGGAAGACGTAGCTGTTGCTCTGGCGGTTGTTGGAGGTTGTGCCCGCACCCAGGAAATCGCCCTCATAGTAACCGGAGACCTTGGCGCTGCCGACCTTGGAATCGATCAACAGGGTGATCCGAGATTGCCGACCTTCAAAGTTGTTTTCTGAAACTTTACCCATCGCCAAGCTTGGATAGGGAATGCCGGTAAATTGAGTGTTGATGCCGTCGCTCGTTCCCCGAGTACGATAAACGGTTTCTGCCGCGATGAAGCCTCCCGGGGTAATGTTGACGCCCTTGTACTTGATCGCGGACGGGCCGTCTTCCGTTGCTTTCTTGGCGTCGGCTTGTTCGGTGGCCACGGTGGTCTTGAGGACTTCGTTGCTGGCTTTCAAGGCGCTGACGGTGGAATTGAGCGAAACCGCGGTGGACTTCACTTCGGCGGTGGTGTTCACGGCTTCGGTGGCTTTGGTGCTGTCTTCAGATGCACGAGCGTTGGCCGCTGCCGCCGCTTCACGCGCTTCGTCGATCTGGCGGTCGCGCTTGGCGAGTTCTTCCTTGAGCATCTGAAGCTGCTCCTGCTGCGACTGCAGAGCCTGGCGGAGCTCTTCAAGCTGGGCCGCGATGGCTGCATCGGACTTCTCAGCTTTCTTGGCCGCTTTAGGTTTGGCCGGCTGAGCCGCCTTGGCAGGTTGCGAATCGGCGTTCTTCGGCGTATCGGCGAAAGCAGTTCCGGTAACAAGGAACATCGATAGTGTGAGTGCTGCTAGTTTTTTCATTTCCTCTCTCTTTGGAGCAAAATTCGACCTGGTACCGAAAAGAATGCGTACCACCCCGCGGCAGAAGGTAACGGCCCCGTCTTACAACTACGTCAACTGAATGTGAATATCCTGTAACAATACTTGGGAATCCACGGGAAAGCATTGACGTATCAGAGGTTACGGATTTCTCGGTGAATCAACGACAACAGGCAAAGACCGAGCCGAGCCCAAAAAGGGGCCTCCGCCGAGTGTCTCGCCCGTTGGCGGCTAGTAAGAAAAAGCGAGTCATCCGAAAGCTCCTAAAGGGCGGCTTCCCCTCGGCACCGCGAGGAGGGACCTACTTCGGTGACGAAATCGTATAAGCGAGGACGATTTGGGTCAAGCGATATTGGTATCTGGCATCCGTGTCGACGATTGTCAGCCTCGATTTTCTGGAGTTCGGCCTGGCTAAATTCGACGTTGGAGCCGAGGCCTTCTTCCCATTTTGGTACGCCCTGCCCGCAGGCGAGGAGTCAACTATCGAAGAGGGGGAGATGGGGACCGGAGCCAGGGGTGCACCGGTCCCCGAGGTAGGACTCTACGTGAAGATCAAGCGCTCCCAGTTTCGCAGTCCGGGGTCACGCCCGAATCAAGGACATGTGAATTTTTCGTGATGGCTGAATCGCCAGCAGAAGCCGAATCGGACTGGCCGGCCTGCACGGGGCGGACAGTGAGCCCACGGCCGTGGCGCACGTCGAGACCACGGACCCAGAAGATGATGTCCTCGGCAATATTGGTGGCGTGGTCTGCGATGCGTTCGAGGTGGCGCGTGGCAAGAATGAATTGCAGGCCCGGGCTTACGAGCGTGGGCTCTTGGGTCATGTGCTGGAGGAGCTGCTCGAAAATGCGATCGCGATATCGATCGACGACATCGTCACTTTCGAGAACCTGCGTGGCCATCTCGACGTTGCGGAAAATAAGCGCGCCGAGACTCTTGGTGACCATGGCGCGCACGGCGGAGGCCATCGGAGCCAGTTCTTCGGGAACCTGCGCGCCTTGCATCTCGCAGAGGGAGACCACACGCTCGGCGAGATTCACGGCGAGGTCGCCGATGCGCTCGAGATCATTGGTGATTTTCAGGGCGGCGACGATGAGGCGCATCTCATCGTCCGTAAATGAACCTCGGCGGAGCAGGCGGATGGCATGCTCATCGATGACAATTTCCATTTCGTTGATGCGCGGCTCGAGGAGAAACACTTCGCTCGGGAGAGCCGAGGTGCGAGGATTTTCCAGGCTAACGATGGAGTCGAGCGCGCGGTTCATGGCGCCTTCGACAGTGCGCGCCATGGAGACGAGATAGTTCACGAGCGTGTCGTAGAGCACGACTTCGGTGAGTCCGGCAGTTGCTGCCATGGGTCGCCTTTCGGAGCGGAGGGCGGGAAGTCACACTCTCGCTGGTACTCAAAATTCTGAACTGGAAATGGTTACAGTTTGTTCACAAGCATGTGAAAATGCGGGAAAAGAGGAGAGTTAGGGGGGACCGACTTCCGCCGGAGCCGCGCCGTTTGGGTCAGCGCGCGGGGCGGAGGGTAGCGCACTCCGGGTCGAAGATGGGAACGGTGAAATGGAATCGTGAACCTTGGCCTACTTCGCTCTCGACCCAGATGCGGCCTCCGTGAACTTCGACAAGATGCTTGGCGATGGAGAGCCCCAGCCCGGTGCCGCCGACTTCGCGGGAACGGGCAACGTCGACGCGGTAGAAGCGCTCGAAGATGCGGGGCTGGTCCGCCTGGGGGATGCCGATGCCGGTGTCGGAAACCGTGAAGGTTACTTCGGCGCCGTCCGCTGAAGCGCTGACCGTGATCTGGCCTCCGGCTGGAGTGTATTGCATCGCATTGTCGAGCAGATTTTGCAGAACTTCGGCGAGACGGCGGCGGTCCGCGGCGATGTCCGGCAAACTCTCAGGCAGGTTAACGGATATACGCAGATCTTTTTCGGCGGCGGGGCGCTGCGTAGTTTCGATGCAGCTTTCTACGAATTGGGAAACGCTCAGGCGGCGGATCTCCAGTTCCAGCCGGTCGGCATCCATTTTCGAAAGCTTGAGCAGATCGTCGGTGAGCCGCGCGAGGCGCCGGGAGTGCTCGAGAATGATCTCGAGGAAGCGGACGCGATTTTGCGGGTCGTCGATGGCGCCAGCGAGAAGCGTTTCCGCAAAACCCTGAATAGCGGTGAGCGGCGTTTTGAATTCGTGGGATACATTGGCAACGAAATCCCGGCGGACGCGCTCGAGCTTGCGCAGCTCGGTGATGTCATGAAGCACGATGACCGCGCCGGAAGTCTCCGCGGCGCTGACCGACGCAACGGTGACCGCAAAAAAGTGCTGGCGCAGAGTGCCGGTGACGATTTCGGATTCGACGCGGGGCTCGCCGTTCAAAACTTCGCGAACCGCCTCGATGAGTTCGGTCTGGCGCACCACTTCAACAAGGGCGCTCCCGGATTGCGGCGGCACGTCCAGGCCCAGGATTTCCGCGAAGCCTCGATTGGCAAAGAGCAGGCGCTCGGAAGCATTCACGACGGCCACACCTTCCACCATGCTCCCGAGAATGGCGGAGGAAAGATTGCGTTCTTCGGTCAGCGTTCGGATGCTGCGGTCGAGCCGCGCGGCCGTCTCATTCAACGAAACCGCCAGAGCTTCCAGCGCATCGCCGCTGCGATCCGCTTCCAGCGGACGAAAATCGCCTTCCGCTACCCGGCGAGAAAACATTTGCAAGCGTTCCACGCGCCTCGAAAAAGATCGGGAAATCAGCAACGAAGCGATGCCGGTGACGAGAAGCATGACCACGGAAGCCAGCCAAAGCCGGCGGCGGAATTCCCAAAGCTCCTGGTCCACCGTCTGCAGCGGCAAGGCAAAGCGCAAAACCACGGGCGGACCGCCAGCAACCGATAAGCGCACAGCGTAATACAAGAGGTTGTTATCGACCGTGACGCTGTGCCGAATGGACTGGCCGTCGCCTTTTGCAAAAGCATCGCGAATCTCCGGGCGGCCAGCGTGGTTTTCCATGGTTCGCAGATCGGATTGCGAGTCTGCCAGCACCTGGCCACCGGAGGCGATCACCGTGACACGAACGTTGCTCGCCGCCATTTTCACAACCCAACCGCGAAGGGCGGCGGATTCCTCGGGATGGGACGGGGAGAGCGATGAAGGCTGAGGAGGATTTGCAAGCGCGATGCGCGCAATGGCGGCGAGTTCTTCGAAACCGGCGCGCTCGTAGTCGCGCCGCAGGGCACGCTCGGCATAGAAATCGACGGGCAGCAGGACCGCGATCAGCAGGGCGAAAAAGGCAAAACCGAGTTTCCAGAAAAGATTAAGCCGCACGGGTTTCAAAAAGATAGCCCGCGCCCCGGACGGTTTTCAAATACATGGGGTTTTCAGGATCGGATTCGATTTTTTCACGCAAGCGGCGAACGTAGACGTCCACGCTGCGCGGCGTAACAAATCGATCCGTTCCCCAGACCGCATCGAGCAATTGATCCCGAGTAAAGACGCGGTTTGGGCGCGAAGCAAGGTAATAGAGTAGCCGGAATTCGAGCGTGCTGAGCGGTACGGGTTTCCCGGAATGGCTCACGCG
>Ga0137398_10000099_pt1 | contig 24560 bp, 21 predicted proteins | sample czorhiz216metaG_FD_106659 | JGI IMG/M metagenome (GOLD analysis project Ga0137398, IMG submission 106659) | Vadose zone soil microbial communities from Angelo Coast Range Reserve, California, USA - czorhiz2.16 metaG | ecosystem: Environmental > Terrestrial > Soil > Vadose zone | place: USA...
AAGCTTGCCAATCATGAACACACGGTACTGGTGACGGGTGGCGACGGGGACGGCTTCGGAATCGGCGGGAACCATTTCGTCCACTCGATGCGCCGCAACGTTGACCTGCTCTATATCGTGATGGACAACCAGATCTACGGCCTAACTACGGGCCAGACTTCACCGACAAGCCGCGTGGGGATGAAGACGAAAAGCATGCCCTTCGGCAACATCGAAGCACCGATCAACCCCATTTCCCTTGCGCTAGCCGCGGGCGCCACCTATGTCGCGCGCGGCTACAGCGGCGAACAGAAGCATCTCACTGAACTAATCAAGCAAGGTATCGAGCATCCTGGATTCTCGTTCCTGGACGTCTTCAGCCCCTGCGTCACCTATAATCACGACAATACCTACCAGTGGTTCCGTCCGCGCGTGAAGAAGCTTGAAGATGACGCTGATTACGACGCGGCTGTCTGGACGGCGGCGATGGAGAAATCGCTGCTTTGGGGCGATGAGATCCCCATTGGGAAATTCTTCGAGCGTACCGACGTTCCCACCCTCCACGGCGCGGAGCCAGTGTTGAACGAAGGCCCGCTGGTCCATCTTGACGCGAAGGTGCCCCCCAACGTGGCCCGCTCGTTCATCGAAGAGTTGATGTAGCGACGCACGTCGCGGTTGTGACCGGTTCGCGGACATTATCCATGAGGGCTTGCGAGCGCAGCGGAGCGCGCTTTGAATCGACGGGTCAAACTCACCAAGCTGGGGCGCAGCATGCTACGCCCCTACAGGAAGATTGTCACCGCAGATGCACCGCCTGCAGGTGCCTCCGGATTTTGAACTTGACAAGAATTTGCTACGTGGCACTGACTCCGGTTCCGAGGCTTTCGTTCACCGCAGGGTTATTGGGTCGGCCGCGCCACGTAGCGAAACCCTCCCTGACAAGACTGGAAATCGTACGGCGATTTTGATAAATCAATTTCAGCCACGCCAAAGGACCCATTTGGGGGAAATAGATTCCTCGGAAACACATTCGGGCGATGAAAATGTTTATGCGATAGCCCAACGGCTTGTCCTTGAGAGAATCGACAGCTTGAGCCATGGCTTCGGGGCTGTACACCTGAGCCCACCCCGCTTTCACCTCGGCGTGAGCTTCCGCAATGGTCATCTTCAGCGGCGTGTGGGCCATCTCAAACGGGATGAACTCTTGCCAGTGCTTCGGACGTGTCAATCGCCCGGCGGCCTCCAGCCTTTTGTAAAGCGGTGTCGCGGGCAAAGGGGTGAGCAAACCAAAGATAGGCAGGCCAGCGGGCCAAGTATGAATCTCTTTAAGGGTGCGCTCCGCGACACCCACAGTGTCGTTGTCCATGCCAAAAATAAAGGACGTGATGGCGTAAACGTTGCGCTGCGCGAGCCTTTGGAGCACGGCGGCGTACTCACCCGGTTTGTTGAAGCCCTTGTTTACGTCGGCAAGGTTTGTAGGGTCGATGGATTCCATGCCGATGAAGACCCACTTCCCTCCGGAGGCGGCGATGAGGTCCACGAGTTCCTCATCGCGCAACAGATTGGCGCTGATCTGCGCGACCCAGTGCACCTGGGCGCCGGCGGCGATGATGTCGCGCAGCAGGGATTTGGTGCGTTTGATGTTGATGGCGAAATTATCGTCGATGAAGAAGACGGCAATCTGGCCGCCCTCGCTCTTGGCCCGGGCTTTCAAGAGGAGCAGCTCGTTCACCACGCTTTCGTTAGTGCGAAAGCGGATGGTGTCGCCAAAAAAGCCGGTTACCGTGCAGAACTCGCAGCCATAAGGACAGCCGCGCCCGGACTCCATCGGAATGATGCGAAATGTGCCCCAGCCATCACTGATACGCTGGAGCGTGCGCTTGGCCATTTTTGGAACGAGATTGAACTGGTCAAGATTTATTTTGTCCCACGGAATCGCTGGATATTCTTTGAGACTGGGTTTGCGTTCCTGGCCGAAGTCATCTACCGGGGCATAAATATCCTTGAGCTGGCCGCGCGCGGCGTCCTCGACAATCTTTGGCCAGGTTTCATCGGCTTCACCGAGAGCTACAGCGTCGGCATGGCGCGGGCCGCCGTTTCGACCGAGGGCTTCGTCGGCCTCTTCCGTGACGTGAGGTCCGCCCATCACGACTGGCACGCCAACGGCGCGGATCGCATCGGCCATGCGGTAGGCTTTGGCGATCATGCGGGTCATCGCGCCGATCCCGACAAGTCCGATGTTTTGTTCACGCACAAAACGGGCGATGCCGGCTTCATCCATAGGTTGCGCGTTGCCGTCGATCAGCACTACTTGGTGGCCTTTTGGAGTCAGCGACTGGAGTAGAAACATCCAAAGATGGGGCATGAAATTACGAGTGACCCCGTTATCCGGGTTGTACAGCAAAATGCGCATGTGCTCTTCTCCATTTAGATGGCGTTTCCTTGGCGCTGGGCCGGACAAGCCGCAATCTAAACGTTCGTTTTCCAGGGGCCCCGCAGGGGGTACCAACAAACAGGCCCTGAACATAGCACTCTCTTGATGCGCTGGTCAGAAAATTTATGGGGCCATTTACAGCATCAGTAATCAGGACCGTGGGCGGTCGCGGTCTCGCTCTGAAGGCGGTGCAGCGGTCCTTCGTTAACGCTCAGGAAAGTGCCGAACCTGTACCACGAGGAAACGAAATAGCAACTAGGCTTCTTCTTCGACGAGTTGTTCGCCGTGGGCGGCCTTATGGGCGGCGATGACCTTTTCCGCAAGTTCGTTAGGCACGTAGTCGTAGTGCGAAAACTCCATGGAGTATGTGGCACGGCCCTGTGTTTTTGAGATGAGGTCGTTGGCGTAGGACAGCATTTCCGCGAAGGGCACCTGCGCTTTGATGATGACGTTGTGGCCGCGGCTTTCGCTCCCGGCAATTCGCCCGCGGCGCCCGCTGAGGTCCCCCATCAGGTCTCCGGAGTATTGGTCGGGAGCATAGACTTCGACGTGCATGACGGGTTCGAGGAGCGCGGGACGCGCCTGCTTCATGGCCTCCTTGAAGGCCAGCGAGCCTGCAATCTTGAAAGCCATGTCCGAGGAATCGACATCGTGATACTTGCCGTCGTAGAGGATGGCGCGGAAGTCCACCACGGGGAATCCCGCCAGGAAGCCGCGGGCAGCGGCATCGCGGATGCCTTTCTCGACGGAGGGAATCCAGTTCTTGGGGATGGCGCCGCCAAAGACATCGTCGACGAACTCGACGCCCTTGCCGCGCTCGACCGGCTCCATTTTGATGCGGCAAACGCCGAACTGGCCGTGGCCGCCAGACTGCTTCTTGTGCTTGCCTTCGACGTCGGCTTTGCCGCGGATGGTTTCACGGTACGGGACTTTAGGTGGTTTGAGAGTGAGGTCGACATGGTAGCGCTTGTGGAGCTTGGCGACGACGACTTCGATGTGCTGCTGGCCGGAGCCGGCCAGGAGAAATTCCTTGGTTTGCGAATCGCGGGAAAAGCGAAGCGCGGGATCTTCCTCCAGGATTTTATGAATCGAGACGCCGATCTTGTCTTCATCGGCGCGCGTTTTCGGCTCGATGGCAAAGGTAATGGACGGCTCGGGAAGTTGCGCGGGTGAGTAAAAGATGGGCGAAGCTTTATCGCCAAGAGTTTCGCCGGTGGTGGTTTCCTTCAGTTTGGCGATGGCACCAACGTCTCCGGCGCGAAGGTCGCCGACTTCGATGAGCTGCTTGCCTTGAACGACCTGGATATGCTGGAAGCGTTCCGGAATGTTGCGATTGTAATTGGTGAGAGTGGCGTCATTTTTCAGGATTCCGCTCTTCACCTTGAAGTAGTTGATGCGGCCGGCGAAAGGATCCGCAAGCGTTTTGAAAACAAAGAGAGAGAGCGGCTGGCCGTCGTCGTACTTGCGCTCGAGGCGGTCGCCTTTGCCACCGGGGTCTTTGAAGCCCACCTGGGCGTGCTCGTCGGGGTGCGGAAAAGCGTCGGCAAGAAAAGTGAGCAGGCTGGCGGTGCCGATGTTGTGAAGCGAGGAGACCATCAAGACGGGGAAGATTTTTTCGGCGACGATGGCTTTGCGAACGGCGGGGATCAGATCGTGGATGGGAATGGTGCCTTCGCGGAAAAACTCTTCCATCATTTCGTCGTCGCCTTCGGCGATCATCTCGACGAGTTTTTCGTGAGCTTCTTTGGCGTCACCAGCAAGAGCGGCGGGAATCTCTTCAATGGAAGGTTTGCCGTCGCCATCGTGATTGTAAAGGTGAGCTTTCATAGCCACCAGATCGATGACGCCACGGAAACCTCTTTCCGCGCCGATCGGCAACTGGAGGGCGACGACGTTGCGGCCGAACACTTGTTCGAGAGATTCCATGGAGCGCTCAAAGCTGGAGAGCTCGCGGTCCATCCAGGTGAGAACGAAAGCGCGGGGAATGTCGTACTCGGTGCAATAGTCCCAAACTTTTTCAGTGGTGACCTGAGAGCCCACGTGGGCGTCAACCGTGATGAGGGCGGCATCAGCGGCGATGAGCGAGGCTTTCGCTTCGGTTATGAAAGTGGAATAGCCGGGGAGGTCGATGAAATTAATTTTGACTTTCTCGGAAGAACCGGAGGGTCCCGTTGGGGTGGCGGGCCATTCGGCATGGGCAAGACCCGTTTGAATGGAGATTTTTCGTGCGATTTCTTCTTCGTCCCAGTCGGTAGTGGTGCTGCCTTCCGCAATTTTTCCCCAGCGCGGAGTCATGCCCGCAGTGAAGAGCAACGACGACACCAGCTGCGTCTTCCCGGTGCCGCCGTGGCCGACAATGCCAACGTTGCGAATGTCCCTGGTGAGATAGCTTTTCATACAAGCCTCCTGGTTTTGGTGACTCCGACAAGGCCGGGGTCAACTGGCGAGGTCCGTCCTGAAGGCTTCAGACGCGGGCCTGCGCCTGGTCATTTGACTGAGGAAGGAGAGCGCGGCCCGTTCTCTGGGTCCCGCGAAGCGAAACGAGGCGAAGGAGAAACGAAGAATCCCCTGGTCCGCTCTCCTGACAAAGCGGATGCTAGCACAGGGGGTTTGTTCAGGGCAATGCGTGGAGGTTTTGGCGGATGAAGAGGAGAAATGGGCCGGCGACGATAGGCTGGTGGGGAAATCTTCCGGCGAAGGGTGAATGATCGCGCGCAAGAGTGTGCTTCCGGAGATTGGTTCGAGAGTGGCCTTCAGAGACACTTTGCTGGACTTGAGAACTTCGAGAGTGCGGCCCCAGTCGGTGTGGCTGGGAAGATTTCAAAAGGACCGCGTGGCTGCCGGGGGGAAGCTTCAGAGTGGCCGGTGCGTTGCCGAGGAATTTGTCATCGATGAAGATTTCGGCGCCGTCGGGATCCGAGGAAATAGTGACTGTGCCGACGCTATCGGGGGCGGACGATGAAGAGATCTTCGACGGCTCGGAGGATTCAGCGCCCTCGCTTGCGAGGGGCTGGCCTGCGGTCTGAGCGGCTTGTTGACTCGCGGGGGCGGAGAGTTTTTCGGTGAGCGGCACGTCGATGGAGAACTTCGAGAAGATCGGAGGCGCTGAGGGCGAAGCCGATGCCAGTGACGTTCTTCTTGATGAGTTTTTGCGTGTTGATGCCGATGACTTCGCCGCGGGAGTTGAGGAGCGGGCCGCCGCTGTTGCCGGGATTGATGGGAGTGTCGGTGTGAATCCAGGTGCCGGGACCGGCGTTGGGAAAAGTTCCGGCTGACCATGCCTTTCGTGACGCTGAAGAGCATAGCGTCGCCCGGATTGCCGATGGCCAGAACGTTTTCGCCCTGAAGGATGCTGGAGGCATCGGTAAGGGTGAGACGCGGAAAGTCACTTTTGCCGGCGGGGCGTCCGACTTTGGCGAGGGCGATGTCGAGATCGGGATCGATATGAACGACTCTGGCTTCGAGCTGCTGGCCGTTGGAGAGAAGCGCGAGCAGGGTTTCTTCGCCGCGGGCGAGATGGGCGTTGGTGACGATGACGCCGGTACCGGTGACGAAGAAGCCTGAGCCGGAACTCTCGAGTCCTTTCAGCTAGACGACCGCGGGCTTGGCTTGGCGGACAAGCTCTTCGAGCGAAAGTTCGGGCTGAAGGCTGACGCCGGCGTCGGAAACTCTGGCGGTGATGCCGCCCGTGAAAATTTCGGAGATAGGTTGCAAGTCGATGTGAAAATGATCGGACTTGAGGAGCCAGTATTCGCCGCGGTTACGGCCGTTCAGAGAAATCCAACTCATGGGGCCTTCCGCGAGCTTGAGTTCCCTCGTGGCGTAGCCGCGGAGACTGATACGCGCGACCACGGGATGCTCGAGGCGCGACCCCATGGACGCTCTTGTTTTGTGGAAGTAGCCGCCCGGGAAGTCCTTTTCGAAGGGCGTGGAGCCAACGGCGACACCGTCGAGCTCAACGGTGGCGCCGGGCGGGGTGCTGGTGATTGCAGCTTGTCGGGGTGAGCACGCGAAGGGCAAGACATTAGAAACAAGGCAGCGCAGAGAGTGAGTTCCGAGCGGGAAGCCATACGAGGACCTCGCCAGGAGGATGAAAACGCCCATAACTTACCACAAAGTGAACTAACTTCATATGGAAAATGAGAATCGTTAATCTGTGGATCAGCGTCAGGACTTCTTTTTGTAACCGTCGCAGGAGAGCACGGGGAGATGAGGGTATTTGGGGTAGCGGGGATCGGTGAGGTAGAGATTGCACAGGATGAAGACGGAGCCATGGGCAGATTCGATGCGGCGAGAATGAAGACAATCGGCACAGAGGCCAGCATCCAGGGAATTATGCGTCTGTTGCCGTGCGTCAGACATGAAAATAAGGATAGCGCAGTGTGTGGGCGCGGTGATTGTTAGAATGAAATGCAGCTCGGACGTGTCTTAGAAGGATTTGCGGATGCGAATTGCAGCGCGGATTACACTAGTGGGTTTGGGCCTGCTCGCTACAGGAATGAATGTGCTCGGCCAGACAGCGGATGCGCCCCAGACCACTCCGCAGAACCAGCAAAAAAACCAAAACACGGATGAGATCACGGCCGTGCCGAACCGGCCGACGTTCGCGTCGACTGCAGAGATGGTGCAGCTCGGAGTATTCGAGATCGAATATGGGTTTGAGGTGGGAAAGGGGCACCAGAACGTAAACGGCCTTCTGAAATGGGGTGCGGTCAAGAACCTCGAGCTATGGTTTCTCAACAATCCCATCGAGCGGGATGCCGGTACCGCTGGGCTGGGGGACTCTGGAGCGGGCTTCAAGTACAAATTATTTCCGCAGGCGAAGGCACGCCCCACCGTGGCGATTCTCTACGTGGCAACGCTGCCGACAGCGAGGCCCGAGCTCGGCGCCGGAGCGATGGCGCAGCTGGTGCAATTCCTTTTGAGCAAGGATTTTGGCAAGCATCACTTTGACGTCAACGAAGGGGTGCAGTTTCTTGGGAGAGCCCAGCTGAGCGGATTAGACCGCCGATATTTCACTGCGCTCTCTTATTCCCGTCCCCTGAAGGGAAAATGGGGGTACACGGGGGAGATTGCGGGATTTAGCCGGCGGAACGCGACGACGCCGGCAACGATGACGCTGCTGAACGCCGCGACGTACAACATGTCGCCCCGATTGGTGTTGGACGGAGGAGCATACATCGCCGCATACGGACAATTGCCACGGTTTACAGTATTTGCAGGCGTCACCTATTCCATCGCAAATCTATACGACTTGCATTCGACACACCGGGCTTCGAAGAACTAGCGGTCAACTTGCCAAGAAGGGAGAAGCATCGCTCGGCGTGCGAGAGCTAGTTCGAGGGTGGAGGACTGGCTGGCGCCGGGGGTGCGGTTGGCGCTGCGGCGGCAGAGGCGTCCGGCAGAGAGGGTTTGGTGAAGCGAGAATCATCGATCTGCGGATCGATTTCAAACTTTTCGGCGGTGAGAGTCTGCTTGATGTCAGTGCCTGGACTGCCCTGGTCGATTCTGAAAGGGTATTTCAGACCCTGGACCTCGTGGAAGTCCGAGAAAAAAGACTCCCAGGGAAGGTCCTGGCCTCCGGTCTTGCGGATGCCTTCCCACTTCAGAAGTAAGAAAGAGGAGGCATCAAAAAAGTAAACGCGGATATCCCCGTTTTTATTCGTGACTTTCAGGCGATAGACGAGCTTGTCGTCCAGGTTTCCTTTGCCGGCTAGTTCGATCTGGTTGCCCTTGTCCTTGTAATCCACCAGCGGGCCGTCAAAGTCGGATTCATCGGAGATATTCTTGAGGTCTTCGGAAGACAGCGGCTGAACGTCTTTGCTTTCCGCGAAAGGATTGATCATCCAGCCGGAAGACTTGCCATCGTAAACACGGATAATTCTTTGCCCTTCGATGGAGATCTCGACGTGCATCTTCAGAGGACGCTTGAGCTCCACCACAAAGGTGCCTTGCGCGTCTCGCGAGAAGGTGATACGGCCGGTTACGCGCTCGGTTTGGACGGCTTTGAGTTTATCGACTCCCCCGCGGGCCTCGAGCGCTTTCTTGACGATTTCGGCGGCGGTCTGAGCCGCTGCGGCCAGCGGCAAAAACAAGAGTAGAGTGACGGAGAGGATTCTGGTTTTCATTTGTGACTCACTGGCGGCTTGTCAAAGAGTCGGGGCGGCGCCAGATTCATCCTTGGAGTAGAAGCGTTTTGGGCCAAATGCGTTGCCATGCCAGGCGGCACATCAAGTATAAGTGTGTTGTAAAGTTAGCGAAACAATTTTCCATTAGACTCCGTTGAATGTAGATTTATAGCCGCACGATGGAATAGCGAAAAGAATCATCTTCGAGGATCGGAGAAGCAGCCATATGAAATCGCGGACCATGACGGGTGGTTTTCTTATGATTTGTTTGGGGTTTTGCGGGCGCGCCTGGTGCCGGCAAGAACCGGCCGGAGAGGGGCGGTCCATCACGCCAGCCGGTGCGCTGGTGATCGATGCGGCGACGCATCTGCCGGTTGTCGGTGCCATGCCTATGACGATGCTTCGCAGTCCCGACGCCCTCGGACACGGCGGCAAGGGCCGATATCTCCTGGTGGTCAACAGCGGGTTCGGTGTCCAGTTCAGCGAGGAGACGAATAGAGCCCAGCAATCGATTGCGGTGATCGACCTGAATGCGGCTCCCGAGCCATTGGTGATTCAAAATGTCTACTTTCCTTCGCCGCAAAGCGCGAATGTCGGCCTGGCTTTTTCACCAGCCGCGGGCGCTGATGGAAACTTTGAAATGTACGTTTCCGGCGGATTTGAGAACAAAGTGTGGGTCTTTCGTTTTGATCCGAAAGCAGCGGCGCCGGTGCAGCCGGGATCGCCCGGGCCGGATACGAAAGCAGAAGCGCCCTCTTTCGAACTGAGCAAAGCAAGTGAAGTTTCGCGAGCGGACTACAACAACGGAAAGGTGGCACTGTACCCGACCGGGCTGGCGGTAACGGCGGACGGCGCCACACTGGTGACGGCGAACAACCTGGGAGACAGCGTGACGATTGTGCGCGGGCTCAGCGGGGCGCGACGGATGGAGAGAGTGGATTTGCACCATCCCGGAAAGCTGATCGAAAACATTTACCCGTACGGCGTCGTGGTGCTGGGGAGCGGCAAGAACGCCCGAGCGTACGTGTCGTGTTGGAATGATGCCTCTGTGGCGGTGATTTCGCTGAGCGGCAAGAACGTCGTTCGAAAGTACATCACCGTTGACCGCCACCCGACGGCAATGATCCCGAATGCCGGGGGGACACGGGTTTTTGTGGCCAACTCGAACGCGGACAGCGTTTCCGTGATTGACACAACGAAGGATCAAGAGATCGAGCACATTGACGTCCGGCTTGCGGAGGACGCCTTGCCCGGGGCCAGTCCGGAGGGAGTAGCGCTTAGCGGGGACGAGAAGACCTTGTATGTGGCGAACGCCCACAGCAACGCGGTGGCTGTGGTGTCGCTTTCCGAGAAAGCACGCGGCGGAAAGACAACGGAGAAAATGCCTGAAGTTTCGAAATCGAAAATCCTGGGATTCATTCCGACGGGTCAGTATCCCTCCGCGATCGCCGTGGCGGACGGTAAACTCTTCGTCGGAAATGGGAAAGGAACCGGATTCGAATCATCGTCAATGCGCGTGAACAACAGCGGTCGCACGCCGAATCCACCCAACGCTGCGTTTCCTCCGAATAAAGAAAAGAACAAGCAGGGTGGGCAATACAGCGGGTCGATTGTTTCCGGAAACATCAGCATGGTTGCGCTGCCGGACGGCCCGGCGCTGGCGCACTACACACAGCAGACCATGCAGAATGACGGGCTGGTGGATTTTGCGCCACCAAAGCTTTTTGCGGGGAACAGCCCGATCAAGCACGTCATCTACATCATCAAGGAGAATCGCACCTACGATCAGGTGTTTGGCGACCTGAAGACATCGGGCGATGGGCACGCCGCGGACGGAGAGCCCGAGTTTGCTATTTTCGGGAGTGGCGCCGCGGCGCAACGGCCTGACGGCACGCCCCAAGTGGTGACCCCCAATCATCATGCGTTGGCGCAGCGATTCGGTCTGTTCGACCGGTTCTTCGTGAATTCCGAGGCCAGCCCCGATGGACACAACTGGGCGACGGCCGCGTTCTCGACGGATTACGTGGACAAAGGTTTCCGCTGGGAATATTCGGACCGAGGACGCACGTATGACTGGGAGGGATTTAACAGGTTGCCAGATTACGAGCCCCCGGGAGATCTGGAAGTAGGCAAGTTCAAGGGCGATGTCCTGGCAGCGTTGACGGATCTGCTGGAGAAGCATCTTCCCTATCACCAGGGGTTCATGGATCTCGCGGAACCGAAGAGCCTTTATTTATGGGATGCGGCTGCGCGGGCGGGTCTGACGTACCGGAACTACGGTGAATTTGTGACCGTGATTTCGACAAAGGATGTTGAAGCCGCGGGACAAAAAATCCATAAGAGCTATCCCGATGTTTCGAATGCCGTGCGCGCCATACCCACGAAGCAGTCGCTGACGAATCATCACAGCCAGAGTTTCCGGAGCTTCGACGTGACCGCCCCGGACAGCATGACCGTGGACTGCTACAAATCAGCCTTGGATCCGTCAGGCTCCTCTGATCCGGCAGTTACGCGAGACAATTCGAATCCCAATTCGAATTGCCGCGGCAATTCGCGATTAGGAGAATGGCTCGCGGAGTTTCGAGGCTTCGTTGCGGAACGCGAAGCGGGCCGCGCGGACCAGATGCCCGCGCTTAGTATCGTGCGATTTCCCAACGATCATACGACCGGACTGAAGAATGGATTTCCGACGCCGCAATTCATGGTTGCGGACAATGATTACGCGGTGGGGCGGCTGGTGGAGGCGATTTCCTCGAGCGTGTATTGGATAGATACGGCGATTTTTATCGTGGAAGATGATGCGCAGGCCGGGCCGGACCACCTCGATTCGCACCGCTCGGTCGGCCTGGCGATCAGCGCGTACAACAAGCCAGGAGCGCTGATCCACAAATTTCACAATACCGTCAGCATGATTCGCACCATCGAGATGCTGCTGGGAATCGCGCCGATGAACCAACTCGATGCTTCGGCCGTGGCGATGGACATTTTTCAGGAGATGCCGGACTTGACGCCATACAAAGCTGTTTTGCCGACGATCGCCGCGGACAACCTCATCACGCAGAAGCCGAAGGACAAAGCGACTGCCGAGTGGATGAAGAAATCGAATCGGCAGAACTTTGCGCATGCGGACATGGCCGACCCGAAAGTCTTGAACGCGGTGATCTGGTTCGCGTGCGCGGGAAGCGGATCAAATATTCCGCAAACGGCGCAACTGCCCGCGTATCAAGCCATGCGGCTCGGAATCGCCAAAGTGCATGACCACGAAAGCGTTTCCAAGAAAGACGATGACGATTGACCGGTTATTTCTGCGGCTTGGCCCAGACGATGTCGTACGTGCGGTCGAACGTCACGAACATCTGACAACTATCCTTTGATTTGCAGGTGAACCAATGCATGGCTTTGCTGGGCATCATGGCAAAGCCGCCGGGGCCAAGCGTCGCTTCCGCCATGCCGTCCATCCCGGTGAGCACGTCGCCACGGACCACCATCAGTTGTTCTTCCGCGCTGTGATAGTGCGCGGGAACCACGCACCCGGAAGGAGCTTCCAGAAGGAAAGTGGATGCACCTTTGTCTGGATCGCCGTTCTCGCGGGCAACTTTGAGACACGCGGGTTCGCCGTCGAAAACGAGCTTGGCACTCGAGAGCGGCGTGACTATACCGCGCGGAGAAATCTGTCCCTGTCTCCGCGATGACGCGCCCACGGCCACGAGCAAGATCACCAACGGCGCAAAGCCAAGAAGCATTTTCGTCGTTCTTCCAGAAATGGCCTTCATTTTTTTCATGCTGGGCCTCAGCGGAAAAGCAGTGAACTGAATTCCGTCAGGTTGCGGCGCCAGACCATCCAGGTGTGTGCGCCGGGTGTCTCGATGTCCACGTGTTTAACATTTTTGGTAGCCAGCCAGGCGCGGAACTTGCGATTGATATCGATCAAGCGGTCGTCCGTACCGCATGCAATCCAAAGCAAGTGCAGTTGCTCGGCGGATTTTGCGTTGAGCGAGGGAAATTCTTTGTCAAAATCTTCGGAAATACCTCCGGAGCTAAAAGCGCCGACCCAGGCAAACTTGTCCAGCGTATTCAGGCCCGTCAGCAAGGATTCCGAGCCACCCATGGAAAGGCCCGCGATGGCGCGGGATTTGCGGTCTTTAATAACGGAATATTCGGCTTCGACGCGCGGGAGCACTTCCGTGAGCAAAGCCTCGCGGAATTTATCGAAGTTTCGATCCGTGAGCGAGCGATCGCGGAACACCCCTGAGTTGGGCGCAAGAACCTCGGGCGCGCCGTAGCCGAGCGGCATGACCACGATCATGGGCTTGGCTTTGCCCTGGGCCATCAGATTGTCCAGAATCACATTAGTGCGGCCCACCGCTGTCCAGGCGCTCGCGTCGTCGCTAAATCCGTGCAACAGATAGAGGACGGGATACGTTTGTTTTCCGCGCGGATCATAGCCTGGCGGAGTGTAAACGAAGTAGTCGCGGTCGTCGCCCACAACTCCAGACTTGTAGAAATGATGATGGATCTCGCCATGGGGCACCGCGCCAATCTCCCAGGAAAGAGAAGCCGGCCCAGGGACGTGTACCTCACTCGCTCGATAGAGGAAGTTGGGCTTGATGACGTGATTGGAAGGATCGAACATGCCCACGCCATCGGCGATGAACGAGTACCCGTAATAATCGGGAGCGAGCGGATCGGTGGTCACGCTCCAGACACCCTGATCGTCTTTCTGCATGGGGAAAGGCTTGGGATTGCCTTCGAGCGAAACGGCAACTTCTTTGTCATTCGGCGCGCGGAAGCGGAACGTGACGCGATTATCGGAGTGGACCTCGGGAGAGATCAGCGGCAGCGGTTGCGTTTGTGCTCGGCCGGCAATGCCGGTGAGCAAGAATGCGAGCAAGCGGAAGAATGTGCGTTTCATGGTCCCTCGCTGTGCTGCAGCTCCCATCAAAGTATCCGTTCCTGAGCGCTGCGCCGAAGAATGATACAACAGGCCGCGCTCGATCGCGCGGCAGTGGACAGTTGACAGTGGGGAGTGGAGTGGGTGACGGAAAATAGTGGGCAGAGGTCAGCGCTCAGTGAAGAGAATGAATGGGGACAACAGAAGAGAAGAACAAGATGGCGAGGTGAACTCGCCGCTACAAGAAAGAAAAACCGGGCTAGACGGCGGTGATGAAGGTGGCGTCGGGGGCGACGTAGCCGTAGGCCATGCGGGGGGTGTTGAAGGCGAAGCCGGGATTGCCGTGGCGGTCGAGGAGGATGAGGCCGCCGGTGGCGTGGGTGCGCTTGGCGAAAAGATGGACGGCTTCGCGCGCGGCGAGATCGGCGGTGGAGGTATCGCTGGAAGAGGCCGCCGGTGAGTCCACACAAATGGCGCGCTGGCGAAGAAGATCGACGGCGGTTTTGGCCAAGACGACCTTCATGATGGCTTCGCCGTAGCCGGTGCAGGAGACACCACCGGCTTGGGAGTCGGCGTAGCACCCGCAGCCGATGAGAGGGGAATCGCCGACGCGGCCGGGGAGTTTGCAACAAGTGCCGCCAGTGGAAGTGGCGGCGAATAAACTTCCGTTCGCATCGATGACGACGGCGCCGACAGTTCCTTGTTCGTGGCCGCGGTGATGCTCGGCGGCGTGTGTGTCTTCCTTGCACTTCTGCCAGGCTGCCCACTCGGCTTCGCTGACCAATTCTTCCGGCTTGCAGAGCTGGATTCCCCGGGCTTTGGCGAAGCGCTCCGCACCTTCGGCGACGAGCATCATGTGGGGGCAATGCTCGAGAATCTTGCGGGCGAGCTGAATGGGGTTCTTGATTCGTTGCAAAGTGGCGGCAGCGCCGGCGCGAAGCGTTGCGCCGTTCATGACGATGGCGTCGCATTCGACGCGACCGTCAAAATTGAGGTGCGAGCCGTAACCGGCGTCGAAGACGGCGTCGTCTTCGAGGACCATGATGGCGGCTTCGACGGCGTCAAGAGCGGAGCCGCCGCGGTGCAGGATGGACCAACCCGCAGCGAGGGCCCGATGGCAGCCGGACTTGCAAGCTTCCACGGCTTCGTCAGGAATGTCCCACGCGCCGCCATGAACAATGAGAGCAGGTTTCATCGAAATCAGGATGGCAAAGGCACGGTGGTTTGTCTAGGCGAGGCCTGGGGATGGCCCGAAGAAAAAGAAATCAGCACAGAGACCGCGGAGTTCACAGAGAAGAAAAAACCATCAAACAAAGAAATCGAGAACGAAGAGGAGCAGACCAATCAGAAGAAGTATGGGGCCGCCATTGATGCAACTGCGCGGGAGGTGGCTTAGCGAGTGAAAAAAAGAAGCCAGGATGGCTTTGAAGCGGGATTCTTCGCGGATGGCGTAGAACGGGCCGGCCGGGGTATAGCGGGAGAAGTTGCGGCGGAAAACGGAAATCTCATCCTGGACCCATACGGAAAATTCGCCGCGCTTGCGCCACACGAGTGCGGCTCCAGCCAGGGATAAGAGATACCCGGAAACGGTAAGAAGCCCGAGCGCCGGGCCTGCTCCCCAGTTCATAAGTCCTCACAGGCGCCCACACGATCTATGGAATAGGACGCCCGGAACAGCCAGAAGGTTACTCGCCGTCGTGGATGGTGACGAGGCGGACGATTTCAAATTCCTTTTTGCCGGCGGGCGTGGCAACTTCGATTTCGTCGCCGACCTTGCGGTTGAGGAGCGCCTTGCCGATGGGGGAGGTCGTGGAGATGAGGCCCTTCTCGGCGTCGGCTTCCTCGGTGCTTACGAGCGTGTATTCGATTTTTGTGTCGCGCTGCAGGTCCAGAACGACTAAGCGTGATCCATAGCCGGAGCGGTCCTTCGGGATGTTGGTGAGGTTCAGCATGCTGAGATCGCCCATGCGCTTCTTGAGATGGGTGATCTTGAGGTTGACGTAGCCCTGGCGTTCCTTGGCGTACTTGTACTCGGCGTTTTCGGAGAGGTCGCCGTGGGCGCGGGCGACAGCGATCTCCTTGGGAAGCTCGACGCTGAGCTCGTGGGAGAGCTGGTCGATTTCGTCCTGGAGCTTTTTCTTAATCTTGGCTAGTGGGTCGGACATGGTAATCGAGTGTCGGTTCGCTAAAAAAGTCGGCGGAGTCCGGGACCAACGGATGGTCTGCCGGACCCCGCGTAAGGAAACATTATAGATGTGGGGGAATTGAAGTCACAAGGGGAAGAGCAAGAATCGGGGTAACCGACCTTGCCGGCAGTTAGCGGACCTTTACTTCAAGACTCTGAGTGCGGGTGTTGCCGGCGGCGTCGGCAATGGTCAGTATGTAGGTAGTTGATTTAGTGGGGGTTACGTCAACACAGCGGGAGTAAGAAGGCCAGACGGGATTCGGCTGGGGTTCGAGCTTGACGGTCTTGGCGTTGGCCACGCCGTAGCACAACTGGACAGTTTCGCCGCGGCGAATCGCTCCGGGAGCGGCGTAGAAGTTTTGGATGGCGAGCTCCTTTCCGCCGAGTTGTTCGAGGGCGAGGCGATCCTGCTCCAATTGTTTCTGGGTGCGCTCTTCTTTGGCGCGCTTTTCGAGGGTGCGGTTTTCCAGCCAGCGGGAGAAAAGAATTCCGCACACGACGAGCGCGGCGATGGCGAGTGCGGCCCCGGAATAGAGGAAGGGATTCTTGAAGGCGGATTTTTTTTGCGGAACCGATTGAGCGAGCATGCGTGCGCCTCATTCGAACGAGAGCTTTCGGATAGAAAGTAGCGCGGGATAGCATCTGGAGGAAAGACGGAGTTGGTGAGCGGCAGAATTCATTGGTCGACGGCGCGGGCGAGTTCGCGCCAGGTGACGAGCTTGATGTTTTGTTCTTGAAGCAACTGGCGGAATTCGGGACTGGTGAAGAAATCGAAATCGCGCTGGCGCCAGGCGGCGCCCCAGGTGTCGCGCTCGCGCGTGGCAGCTTTCATTTCTTCGTCGGCGAAGGCGACGTGAATGACGAACTCGGTGACGCCAGGTTGAAGAGTTTTTAGGGCGGTCTTGTAGAAGCCGGCCCACTCTTCCGGCGGGACGTCGGGGGAGATGGTGACGGTGTGTTCGAGGACGATGTCGGCAGGAGTCAACATGGATTCGAGGTAGGGACGGCCGGCAAACCAATCGCGCGCGACGAAAACCGGCAACTTGTATTCATGAGCGAGGCGCAGAATTACTTTCATGAGGTCTTTGCCATTTTCGTAGAGGCGATATTGATGGGAATCGAGATGCGTGGGACGGACGCCCATGGCGTAAGCGCGGTCAATTTGCGCGCGAAGTTCCAGCTCGACTTCTTTTGGATTGATTTTTGTCGCGGCCGTCCAGTCGTGATGGAAGTATCCATTCTCGTCGACCAGGCTCGGAACTTTGTCTCTTGAAGCAACAGGGCCCCAGCGGTAGTAGACGCGCTCGCTGGTCAGTGTAAGGTGAAGGCCGAAATCGAGATCGGGATGAACCTTGGCGTAATCGGCAATCTCAGGAAACCACGGGCAGGGCACCATAATGCTGGCAGAGTTGACGAGGCCAGTGTCCAGAGCTTTGATCGTTGCCACATTCACGGAATGAGTTACGCCCACGTCGTCGGCGTGAACAATCAGGAGCTTCGCGTCGCGGGCGAAGCCGAGCTTTTCCGCGAGAGACTTGCCGTCGACTTGTGCATGCGCTTCGAGGACAGCGCTCGCAAGAAAAAGGAAAAGCAAGACGGAGACATGGTTTCGATTCATTGGTGAACTGCACAACGTTCTCGTGCTTGAACTCGATTGTGAATTCACAAAGTGGTTCTTAAATTCTCAATCGTCCAAGATCGCGCCGGAAGTGATCGTGAATTTTGCCTGCACGCCCTTGGTTGGTGATTGACCGGGGCCGGCGACCGGTTGACCACTGCCGATCCAAACATCGGCCGCGCCGGGGACGATGCGGCGAACTCCGGTCTCATCGACAATGCTCAAATCGCGGCCCCGCAAGGTGAAATCGATGGTTTGGGAAGCGGCGGTATCGAGATGGATGCGCTGGAATCCAGCGAGCGCGCGAATCGGAGCGCCTTCGACGCCGGGATGCGCGAGATAGAGCTGCACAACTTCGTCGCCTGGGACGGAACTGGCGTTCGTCACGCGAACGGAGATTGTGACGGTGGCGTCTGCGGCGACCTGTGCCTGGCTTACTTTCGCGTCGGAATAATTGAAGGAAGAAAAGCTCAAACCGAAGCCGAAAGGATAGAGCGGTTGTTCGGTGAAGTAGCGGTAAGTCCTGCCGGCCATGGAGTAGTTGCCAAAAGGCGGGAGCTGCACGACGGATTTATAAAAAGTTACCGGCAGCCTGCCAGCAGGATTGTATTCGCCGGAAAGAACGTCGGCGACGGCGGCGCCCCCTTCCTCACCCGGATACCAGGCTTCGAGAATGGCGGCGGCATGTTCCTGAGCCCAGTTCACGGCGAGCGCGCTTCCGTTGGTGAGGACCACGATCAGGGGCTTTCCCGTGGCAGCGACGGATTCCAGAAGCTCTTGTTGAGGCCGGGGAAGATTGAGGTCCAGGCGATCGCCTCCGAAAAAACCGGGATCGCTGGAATCGCTTTCCTCTCCCTCAAACTGCGGAGTGATGCCGACCACCGCGACGACGACATCCGCTTTGCGTGCGGCGTTCACGGCGTCTTGAGACAGATTCGGCGGCAACCAGAGGAGCCGCGCGGTGGCCTCCCACCAGGCGTGGAAGTACTCCATGCGGATCGGGTAAGGGTGGCCCGCCTGCAGATGAACGAGCGTAGTCATCGTACGAGTGCCATGGGGTGCAGAGTCATCCACAAACTTTTTTCCATCCAGGTAAATACGATAGCCTCCGTCCGTGCTGCCACCCAGGCGGTAGTCACCATCCACGGGCGGAACGAGCTCGCCCGTCCAGCGAACGGAATAATTCCCCGCAGGAACGCCGGGGCCCGGTGAAACATTGTTCCACTCGAAATCCACGTTGGCATCCAAACGCTTGAGAACCGGAGTGCCCGAAAGGCTGACGTTGTCAAAGTATTCCGCGTTCAAGCCCGGTTGGGAGTTCGCACCGCCGGTGCGAAGGTGCTCGGAGGGAAGAACAACGGCGCTCGTTTCGGTGACCGGAGCTCCCAATGCCGTGAGGATCTTCGCGTTGCGAAAGCGCTTTCGAAGGCCATCGAGAATGGTCGTGTAGCTTGACGGTGTACCGTTGTAGTTGCCCAGGAGGACACCCAGAGAATCAGCATTCGGACCGACGACCGCGAGTGTTTTCACGGAAGATTTCAGAGGCAGAGTACCGCGTTCGTTTTTCAACAGAACGATTGATTTATGCGCCGCTTCGAGGGCAAGCTGACGATGCGCAGGAGTATCGTTGTCAGCGATGGATAGTTTCGACCAGGGCACGCGATCCGGCGGGTCAAACATGCCGAGCCGGAACCTTGCTTCAAACAGCCGCTGCACGGCGCGATCGATGTCGTCGTTCGAAAGCAGGCGATTCCGAACGGCGAACGGAAGCGCTCCAAATTCCGGGCCGCAACTCAAGTCTGTTCCTGCCTTCACCGCCAGCGCGGCGGCCTGTTCGAGAGTTAAGACGAAACCATGGCCCTGATGAAGGTCGCTGATCGCCCAGCAATCCGAGACGACGTAGCCTTTGAAACCCCATTTGTTGCGCAGCATACCGAAGAGAAAATGATTTGCGCAAGCCGGTTCTCCACGAACGGAGTTGTACGCGCACATGACCGAATCGGCCTTGCCCTCTACGATCGTGGCGCGAAAAGCGGGAGTGTAAGTGTCTGCCAGATCGTGGGGGGACACCGGCACGTTGAAGCGATGCCGCAGAACTTCCGGGCCGCTGTGGACGGCAAAGTGTTTGGATGTCGAGACAGTTTTCAAATAGTTCGGGTTGTCGCCTTGCAGGCCGGTGACGAAGGCCACCGCGATGCGACTGGTGAGGTAGGGATCTTCGCCATAGGTTTCCTGGCCGCGTCCCCAGCGCGGGTCGCGAAAGATATTGATGTTGGGAGACCAGAAGGTGAGACCGAAATAGCGGCCCGTATTTCCATGTTGGATCGCATCATTATATTTGGCGCGTGCTTCCGTGGAGATCACATCGGCGACGCGGTGGATCAGGCCGGTGTCCCAGGTGGCGGCAAGACCAATGGCCTGGGGGAAAACGGTGGCGTTCCCCGAGCGCGCGACGCCGTGCAAGCCCTCGTTCCACCAGTTGTATGCGGGAATGCCGAGGCGCGGAACAGCTGCGGCAACGTCCTGCATCTGCGAAATCTTTTCCTCGAGGGTCATGCGGGAGACAAGATCGTTCACTCGTTGTTCCCATGGGAGGCTTGGATCGAGATATACGTAACGGGCAGGCTCCTTCGCCGTAGAAGGGTTTGGAGCAGTTTGTGCAGTTAAGTTTGACGCGACGAAGAATAGGTATAGAAACGAAACCAGCGGTCGATAGAGCCGGTTAGACATGGCGAAGATTCTCTCTCACGGGATGCCCGGAGTCCACCTATGGTTCGAACGCAAAATCCTGATGGGATTCACAGGGAGAGCGTCGCATAGTCTTGGCAAGGTCTTTGCAAGTCTGAGGCGAAGGATTTGACAGCTTGGAGAGCAGCGGGGCGGGTAAACGCCGTGGAATGAATTGCTGGTGGAGAGGGAAATGCGAATCCCCGGTGGGAGTCTTAGCGCGTACAACGATTTAGCAAGAACGCGGACCCAACCCCTGGTGTTCGGAACGAAAAACTTATGTTCGGGCTAAGACCCTCATCCAGGCCAAATCTGCCTTGGGTAGCACCGTGACGAAGGATCTCTAATCGCATGCGAAGGCTCGAAACTGCTCTGCAACCAGGTCGCCTGCAAACAAGCCTCCATTGACAGGCAGCCCGAAGCAGCATACCTTTCGGCACCGAAGGAACCTTCGCCGAACGAAGATGAAAGAGAAACTCATCAGGGAGGTGGCCCTTATTGGTTCGTCAGCGATGCAAATTCACGGGCCGGTCGACGAACTGTTCTAGAAACGGGCCGCGTGCGGGAAACCAATGAACTTCACCATTTTAGATTGGGCGATTGTTTCCGGCTATCTGGTCGTGTCTCTCGCCGTCGGATTGCTCGGTAAGAAGTACATCGGAAACGTCACGCACTACCTAGTTGCCGGCCGAGAACTCGGAACATATATAGGGATCGCGACCCTGGCTGCGACAGAGATTGGCACGATCACCTTCATGTATAACGCTGAACTTGGTTACAAGTACGGGTTTTCCGCTTTCGCGGCAGCACTGATCTCTGGCTTCGTGATGATTATCATTGGCCGCACCGGGTTGGTCATAAGCCGCCTCCGACAACTGAAACTGATGACTGTTCCGGAGTTTTTCGAGGTGAAATACAGCCGGGGGTTACGGCTCGTCACCGGAGTCCTTGTGGCACTCGGTGGGATTCTGAACATGGGTGTCTTCCTCAAGATCGAAGGCGAGTTTTTGACGATCGTCAGCGGGATCAATGCCAAGTATCTCATTGCGGTCATGACCGTAATCCTCGTGCTTGAATTGTTATACACGGTACTGGGCGGCATGGTCGCGGTGGTGATTACAGACTTCATTCAGTATGTACTCCTGTCGGTGGCTACGATCTTGGTGTCAGTCTACGCAGTGCATCACGCGGGGTGGGCCAACATCATCCACAAAGTGAGCGTGACAATGGGCGCCCCAGGGTTCAATCCTATTGCCAATCCCAAGTTTGGTGTGACATTCATCGTATGGCAGATCCTCCTTTGGTTCTCAATTCATACTTGTTGGCAAACTACTGCGATGCGTATGTTTTCGACGAAGAGTCCAGAAACTTCCAAGCGTGTGATGACCTGGACGGGCTTCATCTTTTTGGGGCGCGGAATGCTACCCATGCTCTGGGGCATTGCTGCTTTGACGCTTTTTGGAGTGGGAGCTCTGGAAAAAGGTGTCCCGCTGCCGGTTGTCAATGGAGTGACGCTGGCCCCGATCGACGCAATGCCGGCAATGCTGGCGAGCATGCTTGGGCCCGGGGTGAAAGGAATTGTGATCGCAGGGATGCTGGCGGCGACGATGTCGGTGAACAGTTCCTATCTCTTGGGTTGGAGTGCGGTGATTTCGCAGGACGTGATATTGCCGACGCGGCAGGTCATGGGTAAGCCGCCGCTCAGCACAAGAGGACAGATTTGGGTGAATCGACTTGCCAATCTCTTCGTGGGACTATTCCTCATGTTCTGGGGACTGTATTACACTCCTCCAGGAGCCATCTACCTGTACCTCAATATTACGGGCACGATCTTCCTGGCTGGCGCATTTGTTTGTGTAGTTGGCGGGCTTTATTGGAAGCGCGTGAACACAACGGGTGGTTATCTGGCGATGCTGATGGGAGCAGCCGGCGCGATTATCCCCTTTTTCTTCTTGCACTGGAGCGAAAACGTCACTGGCTTTGCCGCTTTCGGGTTGGCGGCAACGGGGTTGGTGGTTGGGTCGCTGATAGGGTCTCCGACCCCCACCAACAAGCAGGACCCCTCCAGTCTTGTCTCGGCGACGAGGACACCATGAGGTACTGGCTGTGGTTCTGGACAGTAAGCCTCGTGATAGCAGGTACCTCGTTTGCTGCCATTACAGTGGTGGTGACACTGCGCGGTTTCGCAGATTTGCGTGAGATGCTCAAGCGCCTCTTACAGCAGAAGGACAGGGAATCATGACAGGGAAGGCTCCCTCCACAGACAAGTTCATCGCCATGGTCAGCGCCAAGGCTGAAACGGAGCTTCGGCTGTGTGATTTTGAGCCGCATGCCATGATCGCCACTCCCGTACACGAGGTGAAGAGGGCTAGATTTCCAGCGATTGATTATCACAATCACCTCGATGCGCAGGAGCCGAAGGAAATCTTGAAGGTGATGGATGAGTGTGGCGTCGAACGAATCGTCAACATCACCATGCGTGTTGGCGATGAGGCGCTCGAAGTCATGAATCGCTTCCAGAGCGTTGCTCCCAATCGTTTCGCCACGATCGCGTGGATGGATTGGACCGATCTGCAGAAGCCCGGTTTTTTTGTGCGTAGCGTGGAACGCCTCGAAAGTCTAGTTGCGAAAGGTGCTTGCGGAATCAAGATTTGGAAGGATCTTGGCCTAACTCTCCGTGACTCACATGGCAAATTGATGCGAGTGGATGATTATCAGCTAGCGCCACTTTTTGAGAAGGCCGCAGACCTGGGTATTCCCATCATGTTTCATACCGCGGATCCGGACGCGTTTTTTCTCCCCATCGATCGTTTCAATGAACGCTATGAAGAGCTGGCCGCACATCCCGATTGGAGTTTTCACGGGTCAGAATATTCCAAGGATGAACTGCTGGCACAGCGCGACCGCGTCTTTGCTCGCCATCCTCGTACGACGTTCATCGCAGCCCACGTGGCTGAGCGGCCCGAGAATCTGTCTTATGTGAGCCAACTCCTTGATGCCTGTCCAAATGTTTACGTGGACATAGGAGCGCGCACTGCAGAGCTCGGCCGGCAACCATATTCGGCCCGCAGATTCTTCTTGAACTACGCCAGCCGCATCCTTTTTGGCACAGACCTAGTGCCAGAGAGGGAGATGTACCGACTGCACTTTCGATTTTTGGAGACTGCCGATGAGTACTTCGAGTACCCGTCGCATGCCTCGCGACAGGGGCGATGGAACATCTACGGGCTGTACTTGCCCGATGAAGTTTTGAGCCAAATATATCGAGACAATGCACTCAAGTTGTTGAAATGAAGCCGCACCCTTCGCGGGTCAGCCTGGCAGGTTGCAATTGGAGTCCCGGAATCTCGCCTCGCCCCCTCAAGAAACGCGCTGGTTCTTTGCACGTATGAACAGAATTGTGAGCGAAAAAGCGAAGCTGAACGAGAAGGAGTTGCCACAACTGAAAATGTCCAATCGAGATGGATTTGTTTCCAGTCCCCGTCCAGACACCCTTGCAAGTAAGGCTCAACAACCTCGCCAGCTTCATGCTTTGCGGAAAACCATCCGCGAAACACACAAGAGGGGAAATCTGGCGGAGAGGGGGGGATTGAAACCCCAGTCGGTGAGTGGGAGGTGAGGGGTTGGTGAGCGTTGGTATGTCTCTTGTTATCAACACCGGTTTTCGATTTGAACGAATCGACAGTGTTTAAGCGGATTCCGGGAGGGGCCAAATCGACCGAAATTAGTAGCAAGAGTAGTAGCAAAACAGACTGGTAGCTGGGGGGCTTTCTCAAGACGGTGGAGCTTCCATATCGTCCCCACGCCACCCGACGGCCGGAAAATGAGAGGGAAGCTTGCGCAGAGCTCGCCCCAGCATTCCACTGCCTTTTCGGGACCTGCGCCGAGCAATGGCGGTTCACTTGGCCTACGAAGAAAGCGAATCGGCGAAGGACCGAATGCCATCAAAGCGCACTTTTAGGCCTCCATAGCTGCGGGTGAAGGCACGCTCCACATCGTGAGCGAGGACGAGGTTGTCGCCTTCCGGATGTTGGTACCGGAATGCAATAAGATTTGTGGGATCGAAATTATTCGCGGACCATTTGCACTCGATGGCTGCTGGTCTCTTGCGGTGGGTCGCGATGACAAAGTCCACCTCGTGCCCGCGCTTGTCGCGCCAATAGAACACTTCACGGCTCTGAGAGCGGGCCATAATCTCATTCAGTACGAAATGCTCCCACAACGACCCAAGGTCATCATCACGCAAGTCCTGCCAGCCTCGGTAGTAACAAATGAAACCGGTATCGAAGCCATAGACCTTAGGCGCGGCCACTATCTCGGTGGGCCGACGAGTGCTGAAGGGGCGAACGACATGCGCGACGAAAGTTGCCTCAAGAACGCGGAGGTAGTTTGTGATGGTTGGCCGGCTTACCTCGCAAGGGCGGGCAAATCGAGTTGCGTCAAAGATGCCGCCGCTTTGTGCCATGACAAGTTCAGTGAATCGCTGGAACGAATCTCGCCGCTCCAGACGGAAGAGTTCCTGGATATCCTTAGCCCAGTAAGCGTCCATCCATTCCTGAAAGTCGCGTTCCGGGTGTTTCTCCGGCAGAAAGAAGGGA
>Ga0137398_10000100_pt1 | contig 24437 bp, 22 predicted proteins | sample czorhiz216metaG_FD_106659 | JGI IMG/M metagenome (GOLD analysis project Ga0137398, IMG submission 106659) | Vadose zone soil microbial communities from Angelo Coast Range Reserve, California, USA - czorhiz2.16 metaG | ecosystem: Environmental > Terrestrial > Soil > Vadose zone | place: USA...
CCGTATTCGCAGGCCATCCGGACGAATGGATTTCTGTACGTCTCGGGGCAGGTGGCGTTGGATCCGAAAACGGGTGAGATGACGGGGCCGGACGTCCGGCAGCAAACGGAGCGGGTGCTCGAAAACTTGAAGGGAATTCTGGAGGCGGCGGGCTCGAATCTCCATCACGTCGTAAAGACGACGGTTTTTCTGAAGGACATCAACGATTTTTCGGCCATGAACGAAGTGTACGCCAAGTATTTCACGTCGGCCCCGCCCGCACGATCGACGGTACAGGTGGCGCGCCTTCCGAAGGACGCGCTGGTCGAGATCGAAGCCATCGCGGGGTTGTAGCGAAGACCAAATCGTTTGTGGCCGCGGCGAGTTGCAAGGCATTCAAGCAGAGCGCAGCCCAAGCGCATGCCGTGGGAAATCTTGGCGACCGTCCATTGATCGTGCTCACAGCCGGGCGGGCCTTCACGGTGGGCGAGCCAGAAGAAGGCAAATAGCTGCGTTTCACGAGATATGGGTCCATCCATTGCAGGCCCAACTTGCGCGACTCTCGGCGCACGGACGTCAGGTTATTGTGGAGAATGGCGGTCGCGAAATCGGATGGGAGGCGCCGGAAGCGGCGGTCAACGCCGTTCGAGAGGCCCTCGCCAAACTGCCCCAAAATAAAGAATCAAACGCGGAGCTCCGCATTTGACTTGGAAGACTTACGGGCGGGCGGGGCTTTCGAAGACTTCCGTAAAGGCGAACACGGTGACCACGGCGGTGGCGGCGACGGCGAACCAGACGAACCGGCTCTTGGCGGCTTTCATCGGCGATCCGCCATAGCCCTTGGTGCCTGCGCCGCGCGGCCCCTGAGGGTCAGCAGCGTTGGGATCGAGAACGATGCGATAGGCGGCGCCTTCTGGAATCTCGCGCACGTCATCATCGACGGCGATACTCAGCGACCCGTGAGTGCTCTTGACGATCAATTCCTTGGGATTCAGAACCGTAACTCGTGCGATGGTGGGCTGGTTGGTATTCGGGCGAATCACGGCAGAAGCCACGTGCAAGGCAAAAGCATTCGAATTGGCAGTTGAAAAGGTGGCGGAGCCGAGAGTAAGCGTTGCGGCCGGGTTGGCGTCTTCTTGAGACAACGTAGCGATGCTCGCACCGGAAAGGAGCAGGCGGGCGGCGCCGGCGCGGACCTGGATACTTCCGGACTGTTCGGTGCTGAGTCTGTCGCCGCTAAAAACCGTCGCGCCAACGGAAGTTTGTGCGGCGCCAACGTGGGCGCGATCGGCGTAGACAACAGTGCCCAGCGAAGAGGAAGGAGCGGCCCAGACAGGCGTGATCAAGAGCGTATAAGAAAGCAATACTGCGATAATTCTGCTGGTGACCGTAAGCCGGTCAACACACAGGCGCGACATTAAACGCCTCCAAGAGGGCCACGGGAAGAATACTGAGTAAACTTCGTGCCGTCAATCGGTAAACACTTTTTGAAAAGAAGAGTCGCGCTCTCGGAGCGCGACAGGAGTTTGCTGGCCGATAAAGGCGTTCCGCTGTTACAATGCAAGCCAAGAAATGACCGACTGGAAACAGATTACCGCCCGCATCCGCCGCGCGCGCACCAGCAAGGATCCCGCGGGACAACTTTCGAATCTTTACCAAAAGACGCGAGACGCCATGGTGGCGTTCGAACTGGCGAAGTTTTTCGAAACATCCGGGCAGAATGCGGATGCTGCGAAATGGTATTCCGCGGCGGCGGAGAGATTCCGCCGCTCCGATTGGAAGGTCAAGGCGCAGGAAGCTGCGGTCCGGCTGGGGGGCGCGCCGGGTGAGATCCCGCTGGAAGCGGGGGCTCCGCCGACGCAGGAGTTTGCTTTGACGCCGCCTGTGGTTTCGACGCCGGAGCCGGGTTTGCCATTCCAACAGAATCCAGAAGCGCTGGAATCATCCGTGGCGGTCACCAGCGAGATCCAGCAGGCAGCGGAAAGTTCAGTGGACACGCCGGCCTCTGCCGAGCCGGAAAGAAAAGGCCGTCGCCGGGGACGCCGCGGAGGACGGAACCGGCGCAAGAGCAGCAACGGGAAGGAAGCAGCAGTTGCTCCCGGTGAGCAAGCTAGGGAAGCGCCTGCGCCACGCCGCGGATTGCCTCCTGCCGTCTTCGAGGAATCGGCCGAGCCGACTCCTCCCCGAGTGACCGACAGCCGGGCGATTCCCAACTTACCGATCGAACCGATTGGAGAGCCGGGCGGAGCGAGTGTGAAGGGACGCTACGGCGATCCCGGGCTCTCTTCGCGAATTTCTCTGCTGGAAATGCAATTCCGCAGGCTGATGACCTGCCCGCCCGCCAAACTGGAAGAAGCGGACCGCGCCCCCGCAGGACCGGGTGTATTTGTCCTGACGGATTCGGACCTGACGAGTTATTACTACGTGGAAGCTTGCCAGACGCTGCGTATCGCCATCGGCAACTTGTTGCGTGGCGGCAGCCGCCGCGGAGTGGATTCGATCAAGCCGCAGCTCGCGCAGTATCTGGGAATTCCGGAAACGCGCGTAGCCAAGTATCTGGCGGAGCACTGCGTGGTGCGTTGGCTCCAGCTGGATGAAGGCGCTTCGAATTTTGCGCATTTTGTCATCGCGGTCCTCCGGCCGGCCCTCAACGAATAGTAAAGTCTTGGCAAGGAATAGGCAGGAATCTTCCCTAGGAGTGAGAAGTTCTAGCCCAAACGCACTACTAGTAACCCCACCTTTGGGACTCGAACAATCGCCGTTAGATGACCTGGTTTGCCGTTCAACCCCCGATTATGACCGTTCGGTGCAACTCGCTGGCGTTCGCCGCGGGCAACCCTCAAACTATAGGAGCCCAAAGACTTATTGGACGTACCTGGTGTTCGTGGTTCGGTTTTTGGGCGCACGAAAGGTGAACCCGGGGGCAGTCGTTGGAGTTCTGTATCCAACGATTGAATGGGCTTCATCCAACTCAAAGGCCATGGGTATGTATTTTTGAAAGTGGAGGGTACAGGTTTATGCCGAATACTGTAGGCACGCAAGTCGCGAGGACGTTTGATTGGGTTCTTTGCAAAACGGCTGGAATCACTTTTGACACGATCCAGTACTTCAACAAGCGCAATCCGAATCCTTCCGTCACTCCGAGATGGTCGGATAAGCCGCTGCTGAAATCCTGGGAGAAGACCAAACCGACGCTGGGCTTCCCGCGGCAGACCGATTCTCTTTGCCCCGCTTGCGTAAAAGAAGCGCGCGAAGCGATTATTGCGGGCCAGAGAGACTGGCGCGACCTGATGAGCGAGAAGGTCGGCGAAATCAAGGCGCAGATTATTGAGCGGGACGGCCAGGTGTGGATGGTGAAGGATTGCCCCCTGCACGGCCACTACGAAGACATGATGGCCGTCGATTCCAAGTGGCTGAGCTGGATCGAACGCCAGTACCCGGGCCGCGATATTCCCGCGCACAACGACGAAGACCTTCACAAGCACGGCTCCAGCACTGTGCGTTATGGCCGCGGTTCCGTGCTCACCGTTGACCTGACGAATCGCTGCAACATGATGTGCGATCCGTGCTTCATGGACGCGAACCAGGTTGGTTACGTACATGAGCTCGGCTGGGAAGAGATTAAAGAAATCCTGGATAACGCGCTGAAGATCAAGCCGCGCCGCCAGATGTCCGTGCAGTTCAGCGGCGGCGAGCCGACGATGAGCCCGTATTTCTTCGATGCGGTCGCATATGCCCGCAAGATCGGCTACAACAGCGTGCAGGCGGCCACGAACGGCATCGAGTTCGCCAAGAGCAAGGAGTTTTGCAAGAAGGCCTTTGAAGCGGGCATGCGCTACGCGTACCTGCAGTTTGACGGCATCGGCAACGACGCCAACAGCCACCGGCAGATCGGCAACTTGTTCGATGTGAAACTGCGTGCCATTGAAAACATGCACCAAGCGGGGATCGAGATCGTGCTGGTGGTGACCATCATCAATAACGTGAACAACGATCAGGTCGGCACGGTCGTGAAGTTTGCGATGGAAAACCCCAAGAAAATCGCGTTTGTGAGCTTCCAGCCGGTTTCGTTTACCGGGCGCGACGAAGACATCACGCCAGAACGCCGCCTCCGGCAGCGCTACACGCTTTCGCACCTGGCGCAGGACGTCAGCGCGCAGGTGGGCAAAGTCGAGCCTACGCGCGATTGGTTCCCGATTTCCTTCGTCAGCACCTTTGCCGGATTCTCGGACATGGTGAAGGGGCAGGACTCGCAATGGGGTTCGCTTTCCTGCGGCTGCCACCCGAACTGCGGAGTGGGCACGGCGCTGATGATCAACAAGGAAACGAAGGAATGGGCTCCCGTTCCGCGCTTCCTCGATGCCGTGCAGCTTACGAAAGACGTCACCGACATTACCGACGCGGCCCGCGGCAAGACTTTTTCGAACTTCATGATGGCCATGGCCCTCTTGAAGAACTACAAGCCTTTCCAGGGCCCCAAGGGGCTGAAGCTGTATGACCTCTTCAGGAAGTTTGACAAGACCTGGGCGCTGACCAAGGGCTCGGAGAAGAAATATGGGAAGACGTCTCCGGACCGCACGTACGAAGACGCCATGAAACGCCGGCAGACCGATCCTTGGAACTTTCTGTTCATCGCGGGAATGTGGTTCCAGGATCTGTTCAACTACGATTTCCGCCGCACCGAAATGTGCATCATTCCGTACGCGACGCAGCAGGGTGAGATTTCCTTCTGCGCGTACAACACCGGTGTGGGATGGCGGCAGATCATCGAGAACATGCACAAGAACGCGACCGTGGCCGAGTGGTACAAGAACCACGGCAAGCACGAGATCTACGCCAAGGGCAAGACCGTCAACCTGCAGAGCTTTGAGCATTCCTTGAAGATTGACTCCGAAGACGCCGCCCGCGTGCGCCATCTCGAGCACGACATCCCGGTGACGGCGGCCGAAGAAGACCGCGCTCGCCGCAAGAAGGCTTACGAAGAGCAGGCCAAGGTCCGCGCGATTTATGAAGAGCTGGTGCTGAAGAAGCCTCAGCCGACGGTCGTGCAGATCGGCACCGTCAGCGACATCGCGAAGGCGGTGCCTGCCAATTTCGCGAACGCGGGCAGGCCGATCTCCATTGCTCCGGCGAACGGCAAGGGCAACGGCCATTCGAACGGCAACGGTGCTCCTGCTAACGCGCAATCCACCGAAAAGGCTGCCGAAGCGGTCGCAGGCGACTAAGCATCCTGTCCAATTCCGCAGATTCAACGGCAACCCTTGCCTGCGCGGGGTTTGTCGTTCTTCTGGCGAACCGTTTGACCCCCTGGAAAACGCAGAATAGACTTAGTTCATGGCCAGAGTGTCTATCCGCGAGACGGCCTCCCAGCAAGTTGCCGCGCGCAATTACAGCTTCACAGTTGTATTTGAAGCGGTCGGATCAGGGCGCGGGCCTACTGGCAATGGCAGTAGAAAAGGCCGCGGGAACAGACTTGAGGCCTCCGGATACCAGATCACAGTGCCGCTGCTTCCCGGCTTGATCACCTACGGAAGGACACTGACTGAAGCGTGCGAAATGGCGCGCGATGCGATTCACTGTCACCTGGAAGGTCTGAGGAAGGATGGCGAGCGGATTCCCGATGAAAAAAACACGATTCAGGAAAGGCTTCGAGTAGCACTCAGCGCCTGATGTCTCCGCGCGTCCCCATCCTCAAGCCACGCGAGGTGTTGCGCGCGTTGCAGAAGGCCGGGTTCGAGATTCATCACCAGAGCCGGAGTCATGCGCAAATTGAAGCATCCGGGGAAACTACAACTGCGGGTGACGGTTCCTCGGCACGACCGGTTTGATTTGTCTGTGCCCGTTTTGCGGAGCATCATTCGGCAGGCCGGCATGACCGTGGGAGAGTTCTTGAAATTCTTGTAAAGGAAGATTGGGACACAATGCCGATTTACGAATACATTTGTGAGGATTGCCAGACGCACTTTGAGAAGATTGTGTTGAACAAGACGCAGGAGATTGCCTGCCCGAAGTGCGCGGGTAAGAAGAACGCGATTCAGCTTTCGGTTTTCAGGGCAGCGAATGGGTCGAGCAACGGCGCTTCAGCCAAATCATCCGGCGAGTTCTCCAGAGGTGGTGGCAGTTGCTGTGGCGGCGGTTGCGGTTGCAGCTAGGGTGTGCCAGCAATATGCATTGGTGGTTCCAGGGGCGAGAAGAAAAAGCCTCAGGCCTGAAGGCCTGAGCTACAGAGCTTTGCATGTCGATTAACAGCCCGGAACAGTTTGAGAGGCTGCGTGGGTGCGGAATGATCGTGGGGAAGGCGCTGCGCGCGATGGTTGCGGAAGTGCGCGCCGGTATTACGACTGCCGAGCTTTGCGAGCTTGGCTCGCGCGTGCTTGCGGCACATGGGGCGCGGTCTTCGCCTCCGATGGTGTACGGGTTCCCGGGCGACGTGTGCATCAGCGTCAACGACGAAGTGGTGCACGGGATTCCCGGGGATCGCGTGATTCAGCCCGGTGATCTCGTCAAACTCGACTTGACCGCCGAAAAAGACGGCTATCACACGGATTCCGCCGTGAGCATCGAAGTGCCTCCACCTTCACCGGATGGAAAAGCGCGGGAGCTAGCGCGTTGCGCGGAGCGCGCGTTCCGGCAAGCGCTGGATGCGGCGCGGGCGGGGAATCGCACAAAGGACATTGGCCGGGCGGTGGAGCGCGAAGTGCGGCGGCGCGGGTTTCATGTGGTGCGGGAACTCGGGGGCCACGGCATAGGACGCACGATTCACGAGCCGCCGTCGGTGCCCAATTACGCGGATTTCTCAGCACAGCACAAGCTAACCGAAGGGCTGGTCATCACGATTGAGCCGATTATTGCGGCTAGCACGGGCGAAGTTTCGCTCGATAAGGATGGCTGGACCTATCGCACCGCAGATGGCAGCCTCTCCGCGCACTACGAGCACACGATTGTGATCACGCGCGGGGAACCGGTCCTGCTCACGGCCGCCTGAACGACACGTCTTAATAACAATGATCCGCAGTCATTCGTCGCTTCTGCTCTTTGTCAGCGCGGCCCTGGTGATGCTGGCGATACCTGGGCCTGCGGTGCTCTACGTGACGAGCCGCAGCATCGGTCTGGGCCGGAGCACGGGTCTGGTCTCTGCGCTCGGCATCGGGGTGGGCACGCTCGTTCATGTGGCCGCGGCGGCAGTCGGGTTGTCGGCGCTGCTGATGCCGTCCGCGGCGGCATTCTCAGCCGTAAAGTATCTTGGCGCGGCATATTTGATCTATCTGGGCGTGCAAAAACTGCGCCGCGAGGAGTCGCTCGATCTTTCCCAAGAAGCCCCGCGCGTCAAACTGAGCGGCGTCTTTGGGCAAGGCATTATCTTCAATATCCTGAATCCGAAGACGGCGCTCTTTTTCTTCGCTTTCCTTCCGCAATTCGTGGATGCATCCCGGGGAAATGTCGCCTTGCAATTTTTTTTCTGGGAACGCTCGTTGCGCTCATGGGCGTCATTAGTGAGAGTCGTTGGGCGTTGTTCGCGGGAACCGTCGCGCGCCATCTAAACCGGAATACACGCTGGTTGCGCACGCGACGGTACGTATCCGGCGGAATGCTGATTTCGCTCGGCGTGGCCACAGCATTCGCGGGCTCAGGCGCCAAGAAATAGCGCGGCAGACCCACCCTGCGAGGAATTCGGCGAACTCCGGCCGTCCGGCAATTATTTTGCTGCAGGGATAGAGGCACCGCGCTTCTGCGCAGCGAGCCAAGGGACGAGATCCGGCTCGGCGAAGGCCTTCAGCCACACGTCGTGGCCGGCGTTGTGGTATTCAGAATAGCGCGGCTGCGCGCCTGATTTCTTCAAATCCTTCACCATTTGCCGCACGAGGTCTACCGGTACCACCATGTCCGCATCGCCCTGGAACACCCAAAGCGGGACGCGCGCGATGGCCCTTACATTCGTGAAATTATCGAAGGCGCAAAGCACCAGCGCCGCTGCCCAGCGGTCCGGCTGCGCTTGCAGCAGCGCCCAGGCGCCCAGCCCGCCCATGGATTGCCCCGCGAGATAAATCCGATCCGGATCGATGGAGAATTCTTTTTGCACGGAAGCGAGGATATCCAGCGCCATCTGGAGCTGCGGCGAAATCTGGTTTGTCTCCGGCTCCGACCAGAAGCGGTCCTCCGGGCATTGCGGCGCGAGAACAAATACAGGAAGTTGCGCCTGATTCGCTGGCGTCGTCCAAACGTGCGTGCCGTTCTCATTTCCGCCGGAGATTTGCTTGAGATTATCCGAGCCGCGGCCGTTCGCGCCATGCAGCCAGAAGATCAGCGGGTATTTCTGACTGGAGTCGTAATTCGCGGGCACCAAGAGGCGGTACGGCATCTTGTTGCCCGTTTTGTCCGCGTACACCTGTTTGCGGAAAGTGAGGTCGTCCTTCTTCAAAATTTGCGCCGAGGTTTGTCCGAAGCCGCCGGCGCATGCACAGATCGCGAGCAACATCGAGAACAGAATGGAGGTGCGAAGAACGGGCATCACAATTCTCCTCTTGGAAGCAACAATTCCTCGCCCTAACATCGCGCGGGGAGAGAAATTAGGAGGCCACTGGCTACTGTGGCCGCGAATAATGCAGGATGTTCGCCGGCACGGGAATTTCGGGATTTCCGCGTGGATCCGGAACTGGCGCCTGGGCGGTCCACTTCATGGGGAGCACGCCGGTCCATGCTGGTGAAGCGTAGTCTTCGCCGTTGTCGACGGCGAAACCGGTGCGCACTTTGGCGGAAGCTTCCACGAGCGGCACGGCTAGGACCATCGTGCCCTTCAACTCCCGCTCGCTCGGCGGACGCACGGTGTCCCAGCGGCCGCGATTGACGTATTCGACGAAGTCGCGCATTGCCGCAAGCTTTGCCGCTTCGCCCTCGATAGCTTCGGCCTTGCCCATGACCACGACGGAACGGTAGTTGACCGAGTGCCCGACGGCCGTGGGAGCGAAGACGATGCCGTCGAGCAGCGTGACGCTAAGGCAGAAGGGCGCGCCGCTCGAGAGCGTTTTCATCAAGCGGCTGGCGATCGAGCCGTGGAGAAACAATTTGTCGCCGACCCGGACGTAGTTTGTAGGCACGACGTAGGGCTGGCCGTCCACGACGAAGCCCAAATGGCAGACGAACGCTTCATCGAGAATTCGGTAGATCAATTCGCGGTCGTAACTCCCGCGATCGGGCTTGCGGCGGACTTTGGTTCTTTCCGTGGGCGTGAATTGGCTCATGATGGCAGGCTAATCCCCGCGAACCTTTGCGGCAAGAGCCAATCTGGATTAGCCGAGTGAATTGACCCCGCCTTGGAATCGTGTACTCTGAGGGGCGCTGCGCAAGGGATCAAGCGAAAAGACCGAGGCGCTCCATGGCTCCCGCAAAGGCTGTCTTCACCCGCGAAACGTTTCAGTTTTTCAAGGATCTCGGCCGCCACAACCGCAAGGAGTGGATGGACGCGAACCGTGACCGCTATCAGGCTGCTCTCGTTCAGCCCTTCCGGCGCTTGCTGGAGGAGCTCGCGCCCGCGGCGCTGGAACTCGATTCGCGCTTCGACACTTCCGGACGCACCGGCGCGAATTTTTCGCGGATCAACCGGGATATTCGTTTCGCGAAGGATAAGACGCTTTACAAAACGCACGTGTACCTGAAGTTTTCCGTTCCCGCGCTAGGCAAGCGGGAAACCGGCCAGCTGTATGTTGGCCTGGCAGTGGAGACTGTCACGGCGGGCTTCCGCATTTATTCAGGCGGGAAACGCAAAGAGTCCACACTCGCACTGATTGCCGAGCCGCGCGTAAACGCGGATTCCGGCTGGATCGCGAAACAGAAGAAGGGCCTCGGCCGGCGTTACGAAAGCTACTGGTACACGACGGTGAAGGGGGAATGGACGAAGCACTCCGGCTGGCCCACCGCGCCGGACGATTGGAAAAAGATTTTGGCGTGGATCGTCCGCCGCAAATTCGCGCCCCCTGCGGCCACGCGCGGGTCGTTTCCGCGCGAAGCCGCCAAGATATTCCGCGATCTCTATCCGCTCCTGCGCTTTACGTCGCTCCCCGAATAAACACTACAACGCCGCCTGAGAGGCGCAGGGCGAGCAGATGCCACGACAAGAGAAAGGCGGTGACGACGCAGCAGTCGGAGGAAACCAGGAGCGAGTGAATCTTCAGGCCACGCCGGATTTCCGCGCGATTGACGCTGCCCGCACTCTCGCATACGATGCCGCACGTCGGAGTTTTGTGTTTTGCGACAGTTTGAGAGGGAGTTCTGACGCATATGAGTTCTGCAATTCGTTACTCGAGCGCCGCTGCGCTATTTCTTTTCGGGATGAATTTGTGCTTCGCCCAGCAGCCACCGCCCCCGCCTGATAAAGCGGTGGAAAAGCCAAAGGAAGATAAGAAGCCACCAACTCCTGAAGAAAAAATCGTTCAGACCAAACACTCCCTGAAAATCGGCGGGCAGGAGATCAAATACACCGCTACGGCCGGCACCATCCTCTTGAAGCTCGAAGACGGCACGCCCAAAGCCAGCATCTTCTACGTTGCCTATACCAAGGATGATGTCGGCGACGCGAGCCAGCGCCCCCTTACCTTCAGCTTCAATGGCGGTCCGGGTGCCGCTTCCGTGTGGCTGCATCTTGGTTTATTAGGTCCTCGGCGCGTGCAAATGGGCGACGCTGGCTCGCTCCTTCCGCCGCCTTACAAGCTGGTGGACAACGACGTATCGCTTCTCGACATCAGCGATCTCGTCTTCATCGACCCTGTTTCGACGGGCTATAGCCGCGCCGTTCCCGGCGAGGCGCCCAAGCAATTCCACGGTATTGAAGAAGACGTGGAGTCCGTTGCGGATTTCATCCGGCTCTATACAACGCGCAGCAAGCGCTGGTCCTCGCCTAAATTCCTCGCTGGCGAAAGCTACGGCACGACCCGCGCTGCGGGCCTTTCCGGCTATCTCCAGCAGCGCTACGGCATGTATCTCAACGGCATCGTCCTGATTTCCTCGATCCTGAATTTCCAGACGGCGAAATTCGACACGGGCAACGATTTGCCCTATATCCTCTATCTACCCACTTACACGGCCATCGCCTGGTATCACAAGAAACTTGCCGCGGATTTGCAGGGCGACTTGCAAAAGGCGATCGAGGAATCGCGCAAGTTAGCCGTCGGCGAATACGCGGATGCGCTGATGGCGGGCGACGCGCTCCCTGCACCGAGGCGCAGCGAGATTACCCAGAAGCTCGCGCGGCTCACCGGCCTTTCGCCGGATTACATCGACCGCACCAACCTGCGCATCGAAATCCAGCGCTTCACGAAAGAACTCTTGCGCAGTGAGCGCCGCACCATCGGCCGCATCGACGCGCGCTTCACGGGCATCGATCGCGATGCCGCCGGCGAGCATCCGGAGTTCGATCCCAGCATCGCGGCAATTATCGGCCCGTATTCGGGCATGTTGAACGACTATGTGCGCAACGACCTCAAATTCGACAGCGACTTGCCCTATGAAGTGCTCACCAGCCGCGTGCGGCCCTGGAACTACGCGCCGTATGAAAATCGCTACGTAGATGTTGCGGAGACGCTGCGCGGGGCCATGACGCAAAATCCGTTCCTGCATGTTTTTGTCGCCAAGGGTTACTACGACCTGGCTACGCCTTTTTTTGCCGCGGACTACACCTTCGATCATCTCGGCCTTGACGCAACGCTGCGCGGCCACCTCAGCGGCGCTTATTACGAAGCCGGCCACATGATGTACGTCCACCCGCCCTCGCTAGCCAAGCTCAAGTCGGACATCGCGCTGTTCATCAAGTCCAGCGCGACGGCGAATCCGGCAAAATGAAGCGCATCTTTGTCATCGTCGTTTGGCTCGGGGTCGCGCTGCTTGGGGCGGGAGCGTTCGGCAAGATCGCTTTCGATCGCGGCGAGCCGCTCAATGCGACTTGGTTCGTCGTGGCCGCTGTCTGCTGCTATTTGGTGGCTTACCGTCTCTATTCCGCTTTCGTCGCCGCCAAGGTTCTTGCGCTCGATGACAGCCGCGCCACTCCCAGCGAACGCCACGACGACGGCCGCGACTTCGTGCCTACCAACAAATGGGTTCTCTTCGGGCACCATTTTGCCGCCATCGCGGGACCCGGCCCGCTCGTCGGCCCGACGCTGGCCGCGCAGTTCGGCTACTTGCCGGGGACGCTCTGGCTGATTGCCGGTGCCGCGTTTGCGGGCTGCGTGCAGGATTTTGTCATTCTCTTTTGCTCGATTCGGCGCGACGGAAAATCGCTCGGCCAGATGGCACGCGAAGAGGTCAGTGAACGCGGCGGCTTCATCGCGCAACTCGCTGTGCTGGCGATCATGACGATTCTTCTTGCTGTGATCGGCCTCGTCGTTGTGAACGCGCTGAAGTCCTCTCCTTGGGCAACTTTCACGTTGGCGATGACCATTCCCATCGCGCTGCTCCTCGGTCTTTATCTTCGTTTTGTCCGGCCCGGTCGCGTCCTCGAGGCTTCGGTCATGGGTGTGGCGTTCGTCCTTTTTGTGGTTGTTGCCGGGCAGTGGGTCGCCGATTCTCCCTGGTGGTCTCGCGTATTTACCCTGAGCGGTGTCGCGCTGGCCTTCGCCATCATCGTATATGGCTTCGCGGCTTCGGCGTTACCGGTCTGGTTGCTGCTCGCCCCTCGCGACTATCTCAGTGCGTTCATCAAGGCCGGCGCCATTTTTACTCTTGCTGCGGGCATCCTGTTCGTCCGGCCGCAAGTCTTAATGCCGCCGCTCACGCGCTTCATCGCCGGAACCGGCCCGGTCTTTGCCGGAAAGATTTTTCCCTTTTGCTTCATTACCATTGCGTGCGGCGCGATCAGCGGATTCCATTCGCTGATCTCTTCCGGCACCACGCCGAAGATGATCCTTCGCGAAAGCCACGCTCGTTTCATCGGCTACGGCGCGATGCTGTTGGAGTCGTTTGTCGGCGTGATGGCCATGGTCGCTGCATGCGCGATGCCGCCTGGGATCTATTTCGCAATCAACAGCCCTCCCAGTATCGTCGGGGGCGCCGGGGATGCTGCCGCCGCAACGATCAGCGGGTGGGGCTATCCGCTGCAAGCGCAAACCATGACCGATCTCGCCCACAAGGTTGGCGAGCTGACGCTTTGGAATCGCGCTGGCGGCGCACCTTCGCTGGCCGTGGGCATGGCACAAATTTTCTCGAGCACCATCGGAGGCGAGCGCCTCCTCAGCATCTGGTACCACTTTGCTATCATGTTCGAAGCGCTTTTTATTCTTACCGTGCTCGACGCGGGTACGCGCGTGGGGCGCTTCATGGTTCAAGACCTCGGCGGCCGCGTCTGGAAGCCCTTCGGCCGCATCGGCTGGATGCCCGGAATTCTGCTGTCCAGCGGCATCATCGTCGCACTCTGGGGCTATTTTCTTTATCAAGGCGTTGTCGATCCGCTGGGCGGAATCAATTCGCTCTGGCCGCTCTTCGGCATCTCAAATCAATTGCTGGCGGCGGTCGCGCTCGTCGTGGCCACTACCATCCTGATGAAAATGGGCCGCCTGCGCTGGATCTGGGTGACGCTGCTGCCGATGGCTTGGCTTGTCGTCATCACCATGACCGCGAGCTACCAGAAAATCTTTGATGCGAATCCGCGCATCGGTTTTCTTGCCTACGCCCATGCACTGGCCGCACAAATCGCAAACGGGAAAATTCCCGTTGAAAAAATTGCCGAAACGCATCGCCTCATTTTCAATCAGCGCCTTGATGCCGCGGTAACCGGCGTTCTTGCCGCTATGATCCTGGTACTGATTGTCGAAGCGCTCGCACAGTGGTACTCGATTCTCAGCCGCCGCAAGGGACCTGTGCTTCATGAATCGCCCTACGTTGCCACGCGGTGGGCCGCGAACTTCTCTGGCGCCGCCCACGGAGATGACTGATGAGAAAGACTGCAAAGACTACGTCGCGTTTCCTGCGCCGCTTCTGGCGCGGCCTTCGCGAATGGTGCGGGGACGCCGCCTACGAAAGCTATCTTCGTTCGCCAGGCACGCAGTCCGGCGCTCGCCCTGTGCTTTCAGCGGAGGAGTTCTACGTCGAGCAGCTCAACCGCCGCTATTCCCACCCCAACCGCTGCTGCTGAAACTCTTTTCTTGCCGCTGCACTACGCAAGTCATACAATCCGGTTCAAATCAAGCTCACCTTTCTCACTGTAACGGAGGTAGCAACCATGACCATCAATCAGGATAAGCTGCATGAATTTCTCGGCAAAGCCATCGTTGATTTTGGCGCCACCTTCAATGCGGCTTTGATTCGCATCGGCGACAAGCTCGGGTTATATAAAGCCCTCGCTTCCGGCGGACCACAGACACCGGCGGAACTCGCTAAGCGCACCGGGACCGCCGAACGTTATGTGCGCGAGTGGCTGAGCGCACAAGCCGCCGGCGGCTATGTGACCTACGACTCGTCGAATGGAAGATTTCACCTCAGCGAGGAACAAGCTTTTGCCATGGCCGACGAGAGCAGCCCGGTGTTCCTACCGGGAGCTTTTCAGTGTGCTTTGGCTGCAGTGAAGGCCGAAGAAAAATTGACGGAAAGATTCAAGACGGGACAGGGCATGGGTTGGCACGAACACCATCCGGAGCTCTTCGTTGGCACGGAAAGGTTTTTTCGTCCCGGTTATGCCGCAAATCTCATCAGCGCGTGGATCCCAGCGCTGACCGGCGTTGATGCAAAGCTGAAAAATGGCGCGCGTGTCGCCGATGTGGGCTGCGGCCTTGGTGCATCCACGGTTCTGATGGCCAAATCGTATCCGAGATCTGAGTTTGTCGGCTTCGACTATCACGACAAGTCCATCGAAACGGCGAAGCAGCGCGCGAAAGACGCCGGCGTGGGCGATCGGATTCGTTTTGAAGTTGCCAAAGCGAAGGATTATCCGGGCAAGGACTACGATTTCGTCACCTTTTTTGATTGCCTGCACGATATGGGCGATCCCGCCGGCGCTTCCACGCACGTCCGCAGCACTCTCAAGAAAGACGGCACTTGGATGATCGTGGAACCGTTCGCCGGCGACAAGCTCGAGGACAATCTCAATCCGATCGGACGTGCCTTCTACGGCGCGTCGGCTCTCATTTGCACGCCGGCTTCTTTGTCGCAGGAGGTGGGCTTGGCGCTCGGAGCGCAGGCGGGAGAAAAGCGGCTACGCGAAGTGGTGACCTCGGGAGGCTTCTCGCAATTCCGCCGCGCCACTCAGACACCGTTCAATTTGATCTTCGAAGCCCGGCCGTAGAATTTGCATCTTGGCGGAACCTAAGATCGCACAATTCAACGGTCATTACCTTGTCCCGGCCGTTGCTGCCCAGTATTGGGATTGGGATTTGGGCTCTTGAATAGGCGACGGCGCGAGAGTAAACTCGCCTTATTCCCGGTTGGGCCGTTCAGATCACCATTCTTCAGGAGGGTTAAATGCGACGTATGCCTCGTCCGCTTTTGCTTCCGCTCTTTGCGCTTGCCGCTAGCCTTGTCTACTTCACTTCTTCCGCGCAGGAGAAAACTTCCAAACCCGATTTTGACATGACAGCCAGCTACATCGAAGCTTGCAGTTGCGACATGTTCTGTCCCTGCTACTTCAACACTCATTCCACGAACCACATGGGCATGGGTGAGCATGATATGGACCAACATTTTTGCCGCGCCAACCTCGTCCTCAAAGTGGACAAGGGATTTTACAAAGACACCAAGCTGGATGGCGCCAAGGTCTGGATCGCTACTGATCTGGGGAGTGACTGGAGCACGGGCAAGGACTCCTGGTTGGTGGTGAATTTCGATCCCAGCGTCGGCAAGGAGCAGCAGGCCGCGCTTGGCGACATCCTCGGCCAGCTCTATCCGATTCCGTGGCAGAAAAAGGCGGTGGATACCGCTGCGTTTTCATGGAACGTGGACGCAAAAACTGGTGTGGCCCATGCCAAGATGGATAACGGCAAAAGCGAGGTCACGCTCGAGCGCGTCAGCGGCAATGATCCCCACCATGAAGTTGTCGTGCACAACTTGAAATACTGGGGGGCGCAGTCCAACGACGGCTTCCGCATGTGGAAGAGCAAGCACGAAGCCTTCGAAGGGGACGGTCACAAGTTTTCCTACGACGGGACGAATGGGTTCCTGATCACCATCCACTTTTCTGGAAATGCAAAGCCCGCCTCCGCGGACTGATCCTCGGCTCAAATCAATCCAGGCAGCCGCGCTTTGCTTTCCGGCAAAGCGTTGCTGCCTGACTAGAATTCTTCCTCGTCTTCACTGGTGTGTTTCAGTACCGTTGTTTTGTGCGTGATCCGGATGTTGTGGTTGCGGAGTCCGGCGAGAATGGCCCGGCGGGTTTCAGCGGGCAGCATCTCCGGCGCAAAGACTCCTGCGAGATCACGCGGGAGATATTTGATGAAAAGCGACGCGACGTGAGCCGTCGCGTACGCCACCGGCGTCGTAAATCGTCCTTGCTGCCGAATCTGATAGAGCGTGGGGAACGTGCAATCGCTGCGGATCAGCAGGTGCTGGTCTTCCTTTTTGCCGTGCTTGACTCCCTTCACCAGCGCGGCCGCAGCGAAGCGAGCGTTCTGTAGAATCCCTTGGCGAATCAGCTTGGCAATTATCCGAGGAGAAGAAGTCTGAGGAAAGCGATGCCGGGTCATCCCGCGTGACCGCGACAGTTTCCCCTGTTTGTGCCAGCGTCGCAGCCGGTCGATCTCATTCCCGCCGATCTTTACGTCGAGCTCCCGCATGGGAATGAAGTGCGGCAGCGTGGCCACTTCGTCTTGTGCCGCAAGCACCACGCGCGCTTTGCCGATTGGATCGGCATAGCGAAATTTCTCAATCTCCGAAAAGCGTTTTCCCAGTTGAAACTTTCCATTTCGATAGATCTGGGGGTGCGAGACAGCCTCGTCGAACGATACTTCCGGCGACCATTGGGAGATGGGATCGTCGCTCTCGCTGCTTTCATACAGCCGGATGTGCACCGCTTCGACCTCGTCGAGGAGGTCGGCGGCGCGCTTCACGAGCAAGTTCGTCAAGCCCGGGGCGGCACCGGTGTTGATCAGCGCCACGCGGTTTTTTTCTTCGAATTTCTTTGCATAGCGGAATTGCTCGGCCTTGAAAGGATGACGCTTCAGGTGCGAGCTGAGATCGACGTAATGCGCGCGCAACCGCAGCGCGGCCCGGAGAACAATCTCATTGAACACCGACGCCGAGGCGTTGACGATGAGCTGGCAGCCCTTTGCGGCCTTCACGATTCCGCGCAGGTTTCGCGCGTTCACTTCGGTTATTGGGATGGTGCTTTTCTTGCCCAGGAAGCGCCGCGCGCGCTCTGGATCGCGGTCCCCGCACCAGACCGTATGTCCTTGCCGCTCCAGCAATTGCGCGAGAAGAGAGCCGGTCGCTCCGGCCCCTAAAACGAAGATCCGCATGGCGTGGCCAAAACTCTATCACAATCCATGACGCCTCTTGGGCCGGGGTTGCGCGTCGGCACCAATTGCACCCCTCGAGTCTCGAGCGTACACTATGGCTGTAACTCCGACCCCTGAAGCCTACCGGAGAGATAACCCACGGCTGCTGGGGCGATGTCCCGAGAAACTACCGGGGCTTAGGGCTTGGGCGGAAACGCCCGGGCCTCCCGTGCTTGGAAAGGAGCGATGACACCGAAAATGGGTACTTTTTCGGTGAGCGCCCGATTCCCAGCACTGGATCGGGCGGTTTTGTTTTAGAGCTTCATTGCGCCAAGGTAGCGGGGAGCAGCATCCAACAAGCAGCACGGACCATGACTCTTCACGACAAATTCGGCCGCCAGATCACCGACTTGCGCATCTCCATCACGGACCGCTGCAATTTCCGCTGCGTCTACTGCCGCTCCGCCGACCCGGAAAACTACCGCGATCACGATGAAATTCTCTCCTGGCCCGAGCTCGACCGTATCGCCAGGATTTTCCTTAGCCTTGGAATACGCAAAATCCGCATCACTGGCGGCGAGCCGCTCGTCCGCGAAGGCGTCGAGGACTACATCGCGCGTCTCCACGCCCTCGGCGTCGTTGAGCTCTCCATGACCACCAACGGCCACCTACTGGCCGAACGGTGCGACCGGCTCCTTGCCGCCGGCCTCCGCCGCATCAACATCAGCCTCGATTCGCTCGATCCCCAGCGATTCGAACGCATCACCAGAACCAAGTCTTTCTCAACCGTGATGCACAGCATCGATGTCGCGCAGAAATCACGCCTGGGTCCCGCCAAAGTGAATGCCGTCCTGGTCCGCGGCCTCAACGACGACGAAGTCGAAGCTTTCGCCTCGTTCGCCCGCGAAACCGGCGTGATCATGCGTTTTATCGAATTCATGCCACTCGATGCCGACCGCCACTGGACGCGCGACGTCGTCGTCCCCGCCGCGGAAGTCCACCAGCGAATCCACGCCAGCTGGCCTCTCGTGCAGATTCCGCACGAGCGCAGCGAGACCGCTCGCAAGTACCGTTTTGCCGACGGCGCACCCGGTGAGATCGGCCTCATCGCCCCGGTGACGCAGCCCTTCTGCGGCCATTGTTCCCGCATCCGGCTCACTGCGGACGGCAAGCTCCGCACCTGCCTGTTCAGCCAGGACGACCATGACCTGCGAGCGATGCTTCGCGAAGGTGCGTCAGACGAGGATTTGGTCGCGTATATCAGCTCCATGGTCATGGAAAAAGAAGAGGGCCATCGCATCAATGAACCGGGCTTCGTACAACCCTCTCGCACCATGGTATTTATCGGCGGATAGTGGAAAATTAGCCGAAATATGAGAAAATGAAGCTTCCAAGTAGGGATCAGAGACCGCTTAGCAATAGCCTCTAAACAGACAAAACACAATTCATGGGCAACCTAGTATCCATCTCGGATAGCAGCACCCTCATCGGTGCAGGCCAGCCGGCCACCATCCGCGCGCCGGAAATCGAAGCCGGAGTGGGGTGCGACTTCGACTCCTACCTCCTTGTGTCGGACAACGCTCTTGATGACCGCATCGCTGCCGCGAAGGCCCGCCTGGGCCGTGACGTAGTGATTTTGGGCCATCACTACCAGCGCGATGAAGTCGTCAAGTTCGCCGATTTCCGCGGTGACTCCCTCAAGCTCTCCTTCCAGGCTTCGCAGGCTGAGGGCCGCTACATCATCTTCTGCGGCGTCCACTTCATGGCCGAAAGCGCGGACATTCTCCGCCGCGAGCACCAAACCGTCATTCTTCCCGACCTGAACGCCGGCTGCTCGATGGCCGACATGGCCGACATCGGCCAGGTGGAAGCCTGCTGGAGCGAGCTCTCTTCTCTCCTCGATTCGCGCAAAGTCATCCCTGTCACATATATGAACTCGACCGCGGCCATCAAAGCCTTTACCGGAGAGCATGGCGGCTCGGTTTGCACCAGTTCCAACGCCGCTGGCGTCATGAATTGGGCTTTCGAGAATGGCGAAAAAGTTCTCTTCCTTCCCGACGAGCACCTCGGACGCAACACCGGGTATCGCATGGGCATCCCGCTCGAACAAATGATCGTCTGGGATCCCTATCAGGAATTTGGCGGAAACACGCCGGAAGCGATCCGCAGCGCGCGCATTATCCTCTGGAAGGGCTATTGCTCCGTGCACCAGCGCTTTACGCCGCAGCAGGTCGAGCGCCTCCGCCGCGAGCATCCCGGCATTCGCGTCATCGCGCATCCCGAATGCCGCTTCGAAGTCGCACAGGCCGCCGATCAAATCGGCTCGACCGAGGGCATCATCACAGCCATCAAGGCTTCTCCCGCCGGCACCGCATGGGCCGTCGGCACGGAAATCCACCTCGTCAACCGCCTCAGCAAGGAATTGCAGGACCACAAAGTCATCTCGCTCGATCCCAGCGTCTGTGTTTGCACAACGATGTTCCGCATCACTCCGCAACATCTCCTCTGGGTGCTCGAAAATCTTGGCGAGGGCAACGTCGTCAATCGCATCTCCGTCGACGAACGCACTCGGCACCATGCGCGAGTTGCCCTCGACCGCATGCTAAGTTTGCGCTAGCATCAAGTGGGACAGACTTTAGTCTGTCCTCTTTTGTCGGCGCGAATCACCCCCGAACGGAAACAGAATGGCAGACGACGAAGACGACGATCAGGAACAGGACGAAACTCCGGAACCACCGCAGCGTCTCTTCACGCTGACCGAAGCCGAGCGTACGCGCCGGGAACTCGAACCCTTTCTCGTCGAGGCCATGGATTCTCGCAAGAAACTCTCTGGTCTGGAAAACGAACTCTCCGCGGTTTCCGCGCGCATCATGATGATGGGCGGCCTGATCGTCCCCTACGAAAAACTGGCCGCCGTCCGCATGCAGCACGAGCAGCTTGCCGAAACGCTGAAGTCGGCGCTCAACCGCATTCTCGAAACCGGATGCCTCATCAAGGACCTCGACGTCGGCCTGCTCGATTTTCCCGCCGTCATCAATAAACAGGATGTCTATCTCTGCTGGAAGCTCGGCGAGGACCGCATCCGCTTTTACCATCGCCAGGACGAAGGATTCTCGAGCCGCAAACCGCTCGACCCGCGCGACCTCGGCCCCGGCGACACCATTCAGTAATTTTTATGTCGTGGCCGGTCTTCCGCTTCTTGGCGTCCCGCCCCTGCTGGGGAAGACCGGTGCTTTCATTCTGGTGTCATCCTGGGCGAAGCGAAGGACCTCAACTGCCCGTTCTTCGCCGGCGCAAACTGTGAGCGACTTTGACCGACCATCCCGAAAACCGCCTGAAAGACTCCGCCAGCCCCTACCTGCGTTCCGCCGCCCGCCAGCCCATCGATTGGCACGAATGGGGAGACGCCGCCTTTGCCCGCGCCAAATCCGAGGATAAGCCCATCCTTCTCGACATTGGCGCCGTCTGGTGCCACTGGTGCCACGTCATCGACCGCGAAAGCTACGAGAACATCGAAATTGCCAAGATCATCAACGAACACTTCGTCGCCGTAAAAGTTGACCGTGACGAGCGTCCCGACGTCGACTCCCGCTATCAATCCGCCGTCAGCGCCATTTCCGGCCAAGGCGGCTGGCCGCTCACCGGTTTTCTGCTCTCCGATGGCAAACCTTTTTTCGGCGGCACCTATTTCCCGCCCGAAGACCAGATGGGCCGCCCCGGTTTTCGCCGCGTTCTTCTCGCCGTTGCCGATTCCTATCGCAACAAGCGCGCCGAGCTCGAACGCGCCGCAAACTCCCTCGCCGACGCCGTCTCGCAAGCTGAAGTCTTCACCGGCGCCCGCGCCGATTTCGACCTCGGCGTCGTCGAAGCGCAGATCAAATCCATCACCCAGCTTTTCGACATCAAGAACGGCGGGTTCGGCCGCGCCCCGAAATTCCCGCACTCGTCCGCCATCGATCTCGTCCTCGAGTGCTACCAGCAGACAAAAGAAAAGCATTTGCTAGCGATGGCCGAAACCACCCTCGAAAAAATGGCCCGCGGCGGCGTCTACGACCAGCTCGCCGGCGGCTTCCATCGCTATTCCGTCGATGAGCGCTGGCTCGTCCCCCACTTCGAAAAAATGTCCTACGACAATTCCGAGCTGCTCAAGAACTTTCTCCACGGCTGGCAGCTCACACAGAACCCATTTCTACGCGAGACTGCCGAAGGCATCATCGGCTGGGTGGACGAAGTTTTATCGGATCAGGACAATGGCGGTTTCCACGCGAGCCAGGACGCTGACTATTCCCTCGACGACGACGGCGATTATTTCACCTGGAGCCTGGACGAACTCCGCGCTGCGCTCCTCCCCGACGAAGCCCGCGTCATGGAGCTGTACTACGAAGTCGAGACTCAGGGCGAAATGCATCACAATCCTGCAAAAAATGTTCTGTGGATCGCCAGCGACGCGGCTGATATCGCAAAACGGCTTGGTCTCGACGAAACCGTTGTCCGCCTGACCATCGCAAAGGCAAAAGGGAAGATGCTTGCCGCGCGCATCCCGCGTCCCACGCCGTTCATTGATAAAACGATGTACGTCTCCTGGAATGCGATGTTCGTTTCCGCTTATCTCGAAGCCGCTCGCGTCTTTGGAAGCGGGAAGAACGGCGTCGGCAAGGACTGCCGCGCATTCGCTTTGAAAACCCTCGACCGCATGTTGAAAGAAGTCTGGAGCGAAAGTCGCGGCTTCGGCCACCGCATCGGCGGTCCCGCTCTCGAAGGCTCGCTCGACGATCAAGTCTTCAGCGTTCTCGCGCTCCTCGACGCCTTCGAAGTGACGCTCGATCCGCGTTATTTCGAAGCTGCGTTAAAAACCATGGACCTCGCCATCACCCGCTACGGTGACGCCGAAGGCGGGGGCTTCTTTGATCGCCCTTCCGACGCCGCGCCCCTGGGCGGCCTCGACGTCCGCCGCAAGCCCTTTCAGGATTCCCCCACGTCCGGCGCGAATTCCGTCGCCGCCATCGCGCTCGTTCGAATGCACGCCTTCACGAGCGACGACCGCTACCACGCCTTCGCCCAAAAAGCGCTCGAAGCCTTCGCCGGCATCGCCCCCCAGTACGGCCTCTTCGCCGCCACCTACGGCCTGGCGGCCACGCTTTTCGTTCATCACCCGCCACAAGTCGTAATCACCGGGGATTCGAACGATCCCGCCGCCCAAGCCCTAGAAGCCGCCGCCCATCGTGTCTTCCGTCTCGGTAAATCCGTCCTCCGCATCACCCCGGAAACGCCGCCACTGCACCTGGCCGGCGCTCTCAAAGAAACTCTTCCGCATCTCCGACCTGGCAAACCGCTCGCCGTCGTTTGCTCCGGCAAGACCTGTTTTCCTCCCACCAGCGATCCCGAGCAGCTCAAAATCCTGCTGGAGCGGCACGGGAACAACCGCAGCCGCCTGCTAGCCTCGGCCAGCGAGCAATGCAGTAGCTAAGTCATTTCTCCCTCACAAATTTGTAGTTTTCTGGCAGCGCGTCTTCGTCTTCCGCGTGTTCCTGCCTGAACTTTCGAAGCTCATCCGTGTCTCTTCAAAGTCAGCAAACAGGCTAGACGCGATTCTCACGAGGCGCGTCTTGGCCAGGAATCCCCCTTTTGCTCCCACGGCTCCCCATTTGAAGTCGTAAAAATTCTCGTCCTCGGATTTCGCGAAAGTCCATCTGGTATTTCTGTCGTTTGGATTGCTCGCGTCAGGCTTCTCCAGTTTCCAAGTTCCAAGCAGTCCAGTTTTCAAACGCCTTGTCATCAGCCTTGTATAGCGAAAAGAAGGACGCGATAGGTCCGCATCCATTCAGAAGAATTGCCAAACTCAAAATCACAGCGTGCGCCACGAATTTGCCCTTCGTACTGCCTCCGTCCAAACGAATCAGTCCGGTCTCTTTATTGTCAAGCTAAATCAAAAAGCGGGCACGAGGAAAAAATCACCGCGCCCGCCTTTTGACACCACTTCGATTCGTCTCGCTACTTCCTTGCCTTCCTTTACTTCATTACTTCTTCGGCCTCGACTCCGGCGGCACCATCCCGTTGATCCGGTAATACACCACCAAATTTCCGTAGTGCTCCCCGGAATGCTCAATCAACCCGTAAGCCAAATCGCCCACTCGGTTGAGCCGTGGTCCGCCAGCGTTCACGGCCTCGTTCATTCCCTTGTCACCCTTGGCCTTGATCACGTCGGCGCCGTCCTTCACGCACTGCTTCACATACGCCACCAGGTCCGCTTTGCTGCTGATTTTCAGGTCCGCAGGCTTCGGGTCATCCGCATAGCGGGGCTTCTTGTTCTGCGCCGGGTCCGTGAAGTAGTACATGGATGCTGAAACGTGCAGCAGCACTCCCTGGAACGTCCGCGAATCAGGGTTTGGTTTGTAGTCATACCTGTCTTCCGGCAAGTCTTCTGCAATCGCCACCAGTTTCCTGCCGATTTCATTCCACTGCTCCAGCACCTCCGCCGAAGGACTTTGCGGCGGCTTCGGCGGTTCCTTCTTTGCCGCATCCTGTGCCAGTACAGGCAGCGCCGCCAACCCCATGGCCAATGCTAATCCTGCCCCCCACTTAAGCATCTTCATTTTTTCTTTCCTCCGTTACGCCCCCCAACCCGGTCGGGGCGTTCTCTCCTTCAGACGCACCACTCTGCCGGGCGTTTCCCCCAACCGGCGTTTGCTTGGTCCGCGGTACCCGGCCCTCCGCGGGGGTTCATCTTACGCAGTAAAATCGCCTCCGTCATGCGAATTCCCAAGCCCCGCATGCTAAACTCGTATTTTAGATTTGGGGGCGCCATCACCGTGAATTGGGGCTTTCTTCTGCTGCGCATTGCCATTGCTTTAGCTATCCTGACGCTTCTATATCTCTCGCAGCGATTCTGGTACCGCGCCCTCTGGCGCGTCACTTCGCATTGGGGTCGGGGACTGCTCCGAGTTGGCGTCCGGCTGACCTACATTGTTCTTCTTCTGCTGGTAGTCGTTACCATGGCCCAAGGTCTGGTCTTTGGTCGCGGAGCCTTCACCCGCCAAAGCTCAATCATGACCG
>Ga0137398_10000101_pt1 | contig 24409 bp, 22 predicted proteins | sample czorhiz216metaG_FD_106659 | JGI IMG/M metagenome (GOLD analysis project Ga0137398, IMG submission 106659) | Vadose zone soil microbial communities from Angelo Coast Range Reserve, California, USA - czorhiz2.16 metaG | ecosystem: Environmental > Terrestrial > Soil > Vadose zone | place: USA...
CGCTTCCACGCTAAAGGCATGGTCAAACCGCGCCCGGTAGTTTTCCCAGGCCAGCGTCGCCGTGAGTTCCACCAACTGCGCGTCGTTGAACTTCTCCCGCAGCTTCGCAAACAGCGCGTCTTGAACCTCGACGGGAGTCTGCGCCATGCCGTCGGCGTACTCCAGCACCAGCTTCTCTGTCTCCGAAAACAGTTCGCTGTCGCGGCAGTTAGGCAGCGCAGCGATCTTCTCTGGCGAGGCCCCGTCGGTTCTGCTCACCGCAGAACCGATGTCAATTCAAAAAGGGCAGCCCACGAGCGTGGCCACACGCAATTGCGCCAGGTCCTTCAGGGCCGCGTCCACCAGGTGGCTGGAGAGCAGCGATTGTTCCATCTGGCCGTAGCTCCAGAGAAGCTTGCCGTGTTGCGCGGCGATCTTCACCAGCGTCACCACGCGTCCCACCTTGCGTTTGGTCGGCGCATAGATGATTCGCGTGAAGAGACTGCGGAATAGGACTTGCTGACTTGGGTCAGCGCCAGCGATCCGTGCCATGGTCATCCACCTCCTATTTCGTTTGCGACGAGTTTAACTCCCGCGGCCTGCTCCGGGCGAATCCTGCCGAGGTTGCGGGGGTAAATGGATGTGGCAAGCGGGGCACAGTGGGGTGCAAGATGGTCGATAGAGTGGGCTTGCGGGAGTCATGGTCCGATAGATTTGCGGAAGAGTGTTGCACGGCGTCGCAAGAATATCGAGGAAAGGCCAAAGACCGCATGCGCTGCGACGCGGTCGGGGTAAACGCCACCGGCACCAGGGGCCCCAGCAAGAGATGGAGGAAATTTCAAAACGCTGCCTCTGGGAACCCGCGGGAACCCGTGACGCGACCCCAAAACATTCCACTTGTTTAGCGTGCGCCACCTGCTCGACGGTGCGGAATTGATTTCAGTTTGGAAGCTGCTAGAATGGCCGCGCTTGGAAAGGAACGCGATGCCTCCCACACTTGCGAATGGGAAGATCCGTTACATCGAGATGCCTGCGACTGGCATTGCGCGCTCGGCCGACTTCTACAAGAGGGTGTTCGGCTGGGTCATCCGGAAACGCGGCGATGGCAGCACTGCTTTTGACGATACGACGGGCCAAGTGAGCGGCACCTGGGTGCTCGGGCGCCCGCCCGCCGCAAAGCCGGGGCTCCTGTTTTTACATCATGGTTGACAGCGTGGCCTCGACCGTTGACATCGTTGTAACCCATGGGGGCAAGATCGTAGCTGAGGTGGATTCCAAGCGTGCGGCGCGTACGGGGTACCCGGCTACGTTCTTGTGCCGGAAGCCGCGCGTCTCGCTCTTTGGCGCGCGGCTTTTAACCTTTCCGCGATACGTGGGTGAATCCAAGCTCTGCAACTCAAGACGCCCGCCTCCACGACGGGAGCCGGGGTAAAACCCAGGCGGCCGCAACGATGAACCTGGAGTGGGCAAGATATATCGTGCCCTACATAGGACAACACGAATGTTATGAACCGGCCCAAAAACTTCCGCGTCTACTTCTTGCTCGCCACGCTGGCTATCGGCGGGATTGTGCTGCTGCTCCGCGAACATCGACCATCGTTCCTGCGGCCGGACCTGCATCTCTCGGCTTACGTCACCACCGCCGACGGCAACGTGACCGTTGTCGATCTCGTGAAGCTCAAGGCCGTTGCGCGCATTCCGGTCGGGCCGGGACTTTCCGGGATGCGCGAGCATCCCACACGCCCCGAGGTTTACGGCGTCAGCACAGCAGGCGGCTACGTGTGGATCCTCGATCCGCGCTTCGATCCGTTGGACGGGCACTTCACAGGGCAGGTCAGCGCGCGCATTCCCGTAGGGCCACTTCCCTATGCGCTCGATTTTTCGCCGGACGGCAAGCGCATCTACACGACGGCATCGGGGAACGACACGCTCCTCGCGATTGACGCTCGGTCGCGCGCCATCACCGGGCGCGCTACCACCGGGCGCGAGCCCGTCCTCGCCCACGTCACGCCGGACGGCAAGTCCGTCCTCGTAGTGAACCGCGGCGACGGATCGCTTGGCATACATGATGCAGCGACTCTCGCGCTGCGGGGCAGCGTTTCCGTGGTCGCTCGGCCTGCAGACGTCGCGGTCCTGCCGGACAATTCCCTGGCGTTCGTGTTGAGCCGCACCGAGCACCGCCTCTCCGTCGTGGACCTTCGCCGCGGCGTTCTGCTCACCAATCTCGAACTAGCCGGTGCGCCCTCGGACATGCTGCTCAAGCCGGATGGCGGCGAGCTCTACGTGATTTCGCCGGAGGCTCACGGCCTCCAGGCCATCAACACTTCGACTCACGAAGTGGGCGATTATATGGTCCTCGGATCGGCGCCCACTCGCGGCGTCCTGAGCGAGGACGCCAGCCTGCTCTACGTTTCGGACACCGCTGCCGGCCGCGTCACACCGGTCGATATTTATAACCGCCGCATCGTTCGTGATCCTGGAAAGGGTTTTCCTGTGCCCGCCGGTGATTCTCCAGCGGTGTTGCGATTCGATCCCGCGGAAAACTTGCTGCTGGTGGTGAGCCAGGGCTCGGGCGACCTGGCGGTCATCCGGGTGCGCACCAATTTTCTGCTAACGATGATTCCCGTGGGCGATCATCCGCAAGATCTCGCCGTTAATTTGTTTTAGTATGGTATTCCTGAAAAATCCGTAAATCCTTCGAGAAAGCTTTGGGCCGGCGGAAAAAGCATTAAAACAGAGTTCCCAGAGAGTACAGAAGACACGCAGAGGACAGAAACGGCAGAAACTATATCAAAGCTCAAAACGCTCCTGCTACTCCGGCGGCCAAGCCCAATTCTCTTCACCAAGGTTCACGTCCAGGAATCCCTCGGCGGGCAAAACATCGACCGGCAATCCTCCGTGCCATAGCGCAACGCCAAGCCGCAGCTTGCTCTGGCCTTTGAAATTGATCTGGTCCTTATGGATGGCTACTTCCAGAACCCGCTCAAACGCTGCTTCCGCGACAAGTTTCGGATTCAGCAGGCACACGAGGCCCTTTTCGACGGCGAACCCTCGCACCTGGCCTCGCTCCAGATGCACGACGAGGGTCACTTCTTCCGTGCCGCCGATGGTGATGCGAAACTCGGGATCTTCCAGCTCCCCGAGCGCCTCGACGAAGGGATCGATGCGCACGCAGAAGCGTTCTTCCTCGAATCCGTAGCGCATTTCGTGCAGGTAGAAGACCCGTCCATGCATGGACCCGCCGCGCCGTTCCGGTGAATACAATCCCGCTCCCAGCCATTCGAAATAGGACGTATCTCGTCCGTCAATGTTGATTTTCAGCCGGCCCGTCGGAGCGAGCTGCACGGCGTGCTCCGGTTTCCGCTTGATGGGCTTGGCCAGTTCTTCCGGGGCTACCTGTCCAAGCCCCAGGTAGATGGCGGTCAGGAGCTTGCGAAACAGCGCATCAAACTCCGCGTCGTTTGCGGTGCTGTGTTCCGGGCCGAACCACCAGCACCAGTCGCTCCCCTCCGCAGCCAGGAGCGATTCGCGCGCTTCCTTAAGCGCGGTTTCGGTTGGGGCGTCAGCCCTTCCCTGTTTGTGCGCTTCGAATGCGCGAGCGTAGGCTTCGCGCGCGTCCCACAATAATTCCCACGCGGCGACGTCCTCGGCGTGGCCGATCCATACGTCGAAATTCGCGTTGATCCAGGATGCGGGAAAAATGCCGGTGGTGACGGGAATTTCACCGGCGGCGGCAATGGCCTCGGTGGCGGTCAGCGCGCGGAAATCCTGGTCATCCTGGATGCGTCCGTAAAACTCACGGAGGAAAGCGCGTCCGTTCCCCGGGTAGTATTCCCAAGCATTTTCGCCATCGAGGAAAAGACAGATGGTGAGCGGCTGATCGCCCTGCATGGATTCACCGAGATGGCGCATACGAATATGGAGATCGGCGGCCGCGGCTTTGCCGTCCATGCGGCTGTAGACAAAACCAACAAGATCGGACAAGTGGTGATCGCGAAACAATCCCGCAATGCTATTTCCTCCGAGTTGTACGCGCCAGGGTTTGTAGAGGCGATCGGCGTTGGCGGGAATGCCGTTCCCGTCGCGGAAAAATCCGACGTTCAGCGTGCGCCCAAGGACTCCCTCGTCTGTTCCGAACCACTTGAATCCTTCTTCCGAGGCAATGGTCAGCGCCTGGTCCGAGACCGAGCCTTCGGAAGGCCACAGACCGGCGGGCTTCACGCCAAAAACTCTTTCGTGATATTCGCGGGCAAGCTGCAATTGCTCGCGCGCATCTTCCGGACGCCGATAAGCGCGGCGCGGGAGAGGGGTCGCCGGATTGGCCACGCGAGCAATATCCGAATCGCAGATCAGAGGAAGGATGGGGTGATAGAAGGGAGTCGTGCTGATCTCGATCTGGCCCCGCTGCGCCGTGTCCCGATAAGCAGGGAGCACCAGTCCCAGGAATTCGAGCTGTTTTTTCCGCAGCGCGGATTTGTCTTTCTCGGTGTAGTCCTTCCCTTTTGTGGCTAGGCGGCTGACGACATCATCGGTCTCGAACCAGGACTCTTCCATCCACGCCAACTGCGAGAGGAGTTGCAGGTCGCGCCAGTCGCGCGGGGTGAAGGAGACCAGCGCCTGCGCGCCACCGGCAGGACGCGACCATTCGAATAACTCGACGAACCGGGGCCAACGCGACATCAGCCGCTCGTGGTTCACTTGAAACGCCCGGGCGATGATTTCCGCCTTATCCTCACGTGTTAATTCCTCCGCATTTTTGAACGCCAGGGAAAACCAGGGCTCGTTGAAATTGCCGCTGGCGTACTCCTCGAGCTGCATGCCGAGCGATGGCACGAGGTTGAATGTGGCATGGAAGTTGGGAAATTCGTGGAGCATCTCAACCATGCCCCAGTAATCTTTCAGGGCATGCAAGCGCGTCCACGGGAGGACATAGCGCCCACTTTCGGGGTCGCGGTACTGCGGCTGATGCATGTGCCACAACACAACAAGATGAACCCGCTTCATCTCTCGCGTCTCTCCTGTGCTCGTCCCGCGACCGGAGGTTGTCCGGCTGGCAATTGAAGATTGAAGCGGCGATTCAAGCCCGACCCGATAGATTCGAGCGCGCCAGTCCTGTCTTAAGAAAGAACCGCTGTAAGAAAAACTATCACGTAATCGACGATAAGAGAAAGGAAGCGTGCAAACGTTGGGGGATGCCTGCTGGGACCATAAGCAGATTTTAGATGCCGCCGCTGCGGCAGGATGAATTCAGTGGATTGGAAGCGGGTTAGGGCCCTCGCGCCAGCCGGTTCAACCGGCGGGGTGCTCGAGGAGGTTATCTGACGTTGGTAACGGAACACCCTGTCACGGCACCTATCAGTCCAACGCCGGAACAGTGTTCCGCTCCTTGCGCCGCCTATGCAAATAGTGCATTGCAATGTTCACGTAGACATTCCCGCAGGGGGTCTCGATACAAATCACCAGCGCTTCCGTGTCGGCGCTGCCAGCCAGCCCGGTTTCCTCCATGTGAATCTCCGGCGGGAACACTTTAAAGTGAAATCCTTGATCGTTCAGCAGCGTCACGGAATTGCCAATGACCATGTTAGCCATTTCGCACACCGTCTCCCGCACCACTTGTTCGCTGGCCATAACTTCCGTCCCCGCGAGCTGGCTGGCCACCTTCAAAGCCACTTCCGGAGAGAGATCGAGAATGACGCGCCCTTCGATGTCTCCCTTGATGGCGATGAGCGCCGCAACCCCCTTGCGGCGATACGCCTCTTGGTCCATTTCCAGGTCCACAATTTTCGTCGGCGCCTGCAAGGACTCCGCGAAAACCGCATCCGCGGCGTTGATGAAGGGCTGGATCAATTCCATTCTCATGAGCGGTGTTCTCCTGCGAACGCCACCGGCGAGCCAACGGCGTTGGGATCGTCGCTGAGCACGTACCGGAGGATCTCGTACAAAACTTCCGGCTTCACGGGCTTCTGTACGAAATGCTTGGCGCCCTTCTGGAGAGCTGCCAGGATATTCTCCTGGTATCCCACCGAAGAGACCATCACAATGCGTGCGGTGGGATGCTGGCGCACGATACGCTCCACGGCTTCAATCCCTTCCATCTGCGGCATGGTGATGTCCATGAGCACGATGTCCGGAGTAATGCGGTTGAATTCCGCGATGGCGGTCAGGCCATCTCCGGCTTCGCCGGCCACTTCGCCGCCGAACATCTCGATCATCTTGATGAGATTCTTGCGCGCGAAGACGGAATCGTCCACCACGAGGTAGCGAACCGGCTGATTATCTTTTCGAAGCAGGGCGGCAAATTGTTTCATGGCCTTCTCCTTATCCCGGCGCTCGCCTTCACGAGCGCGGGGATGAAACGGATGTCTTTTCAATTTTTTCGTTCTTCTCGACCTTGTCAGTGAAGCTACGTTCCGCGCCGTAATTGCTCACCAAGTACGAGCCGAGTCCATCGAGCGGAATAATCTTGTTGGCATATCCTTTAAGGATTGCGGCGCGCGGCATGCCACTGACCACGCAGGTATCCTCACTCTGCGCGATCGTCATTCCACCGGCAGCCTTCATCGCACCCAAGCCCTCCGCGCCATCATCTCCCATGCCCGTCATCAATATGCCGACGGCAGTGATCCCAAACTCCTGCCCCACGGAGTGGAAGAGCACGTCCGCGGACGGACGATGTCCATTGACGGGAGGCCCATCGGAGAGCACTACCATGTCGCCCCGGGGCATGCGGCGAACCATCATGTGGCGATTTCCCGGACAGATGAGAACGCGGCCGGCGAGAAGGAGATCGCCGGACCGCGCTTCATGAATTTCAAGAGCGCAGCATTCGTCGAGGCGCTTTGCGAACATTTCGGTGAAACCTTCGGGCATGTGCTGCACAATCAGAATTGTGGAAAGAAAATCGGCGGGGATTTGCGACAAAACAAACTGCAATGCGTTTGGACCGCCGGTTGAAATTCCGATGGCGATGATGCGGCGCGGAGGCAGCGCGGGGCGAGCTCCTTTTTTCGGCGCGGAGGTTTCTTCGATGGCGGCGGGGGGAAGTTTGCGGCCAGCGGCGCCTTTGGCGACTTTTATTTTTGCGATCAGCCGATCGGCGATGTCGTCGAGGCGGCCGGCCGCGGCGTCTTTTGGTTTTGCGAGAAAATCGACGGCACCCATCGCAAGGGCCTTGAAGGTGGCGTAACCACCCTCCTTCGAATGAGTACTGAAAAGAATGACCGGCAAGGGGGCGCTCCGCATGATGAGGCGCAATGTTTCCATGCCATCCATCCGCGGCATCTCCAGATCAAGGGTCACCACATCGGGCTTCAGCTCTTCAATTTTCTTCAATGCGAAAGCGCCATCCATGGCGGTGCCGACAACTTCGATGGAAGAATCGCGCGCGAGGATCGCGGGGATCAGTTTCCGCATGAGAGCGGAGTCATCGACGACGAGAACGCGGATACGTTCGCTCATGCGATCGCTCCGAGCGGGGTACCACGAGAGGCTCGCGATAGGACCGCAGGAACATTGAGGATGAGGACAACCGTTCCGTCACCGAGGATGGAAGCGCCACTAACCAGGTCGCTGGAGACGATTTCGGCAGGCAGCGCCTTGATCACGAGTTCTTCTTCTCCGACCAAACTATCCACGAGGAGGCCAAAACGCTTTTCGGCGGCGCCAATGACAATGACGAAATGTTTCTTTCGAACCGGCTGCGTGTCGATACTGCGCAAGCGGCTAAGGTGATCCAGCCGAACCAGCGTGAGAATCTGGTCGCGAAGACGCAGCACTTCGCGCTGATCGATGCGGTGAATCTCAGGGGCGGTGATGCGCGTGATTTCCACAACGGAAGATAGTGGGACAGCAAACAAGCGGCCGCCGACGCGGAACAGCAAAGTCTGGATACTAGCGAGGGTAAGCGGGGCACGAAGTTGAATCGTTGTGCCGCGGCCTCTTTGCGAGGCAATGTGAACGGTTCCCTTGAGACGGTCGAGGACGGTTCGAACGACATCCATGCCGATTCCGCGGCCAGAAACTTCCGTGACTTCAGAAGCGGTGCTAAATCCCGACTCGAAAATGAGATTAAGGGTGTCTTGATCGGTCAGGCGCTTGGCCTCTTCGAGTTTCAAGATTCCTTTTTCAACGGCTTGCGTCCGCAGATGAGCAGGGTCCATTCCACGGCCGTCGTCACGAACTTCAATGACGACCTGAGTGCCCTGGTGATAGGCGTTGAGATAGACGGTCCCGCGCGCGGGTTTGCCAGCAGTGAGGCGCTCGCCGGCTGGTTCGATACCATGGTCAACAGCATTGCGGACGAGATGCATGAGCGGTTCGGAAAGAGCATCGAGAATGCCCTTATCGAGGTCGGTGTTTTGGCCAGAAAGCTCCAGGGCCACATCCTTGCCACACTGCTTGGCAACGTCGCGGACGACGCGCGGGAAACGCCGGAAAAGTTGCTCGACGGGGACCATACGGATTTTCAGAACGCATTTGTGGAGCTCGTCGAGAATACGCGCCTGAAATGCCATGGCGTCCGCAAGTTTGGCGCGCAGGGGATCACGCGAGTGCTTCTGGTCGAACTCGGTGAGTGTGCGATTGAGCATGGACTTTCCGATGATCAATTCGCCGACCAGGTTCATGACCGCGTCGATGCGGGCGGCATCCACGCGAAGCGTGCTTTCGGCAACCGCGGCTGCCGCGGAACCGGAAGTACTGGGATTAGTTGCTGCGCCGCTTTCGGTGGTCTCGGCGGCCCCAGCGACAGATTTCGCCGCCTGCGCTTCCAACAAATCACCAAGCAGTTCATGGTCCGGTGTCTCCGCGGTCGAGGCCCGTTCGAGACGCACATCGGAGACAATCGAAGGAATCCGGCAGCGCTGGAGAAGTCTTTCTTCCGGCTGGGAACTTGCCAGGGCCGCTTCGACAATTTCCACGGTTGCGGCGGCGACATTGTCTTCCGGACGCAAGGCGATGAGGGTACCGCTGCCGTGAAGAACATTTCGAATGAGCTGGAAAGCAGCGGCGCGCATCAGGCCGTTGGGATCGATGCGAAGGGCCACGTTATAAACGGTCTCTCCGCGATGCACGGCTTCTGAAATCATGAGCTGTTCGTATTCCGTCCAGGCAAATTGCGCGGGCAATTGAGGCAGCACCGGGCCAACAGTCTTCGGGTAAGCAGGCTCATCCAGCAATTTCCGAATCATGGCGTGGAGCGCTTCCACAGCGGGCGGCTCGGCCTTCCGTTGATAAGCAGTGAGCATCGCGCCAAAACTATCCGCGGCGGTAAGGACCAGCTCCGCGAAGTCCGCGCCACGAGCATGGGCAATCTGCGGAGTGAGCACATCCTCGAGTTCATGGGCGAGCTCGCTCAGTTTGTGAAATCCACAGGCCGCGGAATCGCCCTTCAACGTATGCACGGCGCGACGGACACGACGGATCACTTCCTCGTCAGCGGGGCGCGACTCGAGTTCGAGTCCAGCCTCGTTGAGCGATTGAAGCAGTTCGTTGGCGCTCTCAAAGAAGAGAGCGCGCAACTCGCCGCCGCGATCCTCGGGAAGACGACTCACGTATGGGCCTCGTTGCGCTGGTAAGCGGTGCCGTTGTTTTCATGAACCATGCGGAATTTCTGACTCAGGCCGAACAAACTTTCAGCGTGCCCAACGAAGAGATATCCAGCAGGATTCAAGCAATGCCAAAACTTTTCAACTAAGCGCTTTTGTTCGGCTTCGTCGAAATAGATCATCACGTTGCGGCAGAGGATAATGTCGTTGCGGCGAGGCAAGAATTCCGTTTTCAAATTGTGAAAGTCGAACTGCACGAGTTCCTTCAACTGCGGCTTGACCTTGTACTTGTCACCGGCTTTTTCGAAATAGCGGAGCCGGCAGGTGTAATCGACAGGTTCCATCTGCTGCTCGGTATAGAGGCCTTCCTGGCCGACGCGCAAGCTGGCGTAGCTTATGTCCGAGGCAACGATTTCCACTTTCCATGGCGGGGGAATGAGCGGCTTCGGCGAAGGCATTTCGAACGGGAGCGGATTCCGCAAGTAGTAATAAGCGAGCGCATCGCAGATCAAAATGGCGACGGTGTAGGGCTCCTGGCCGGCGGAGCAACCAGCGCTCCAGACCCGGAGGGTGTAATCGCGGCGCTCCTGCTTGCGGCGGAGAATCTCCTCGAGAACGGATTTTTGAAGGAGATCGAGTTGCGGGCGATTGCGAAAGAAACTTGTTTCGTTGACGGTTAGATTCTCAAGCAGGAGGGCCAGTTCGGCTCGCCCTTCCCTGCTAGTAAGCAAGCGGTAATACGCATAGAAAGAGTCGAGCTGGCAGGCCTTCAGACGGCGCTGCAAGCGATCTTTCAGGAAGTGAGAGCGGCGCTCGTCGAAAAACATACCGCATTCCTGATAGACAAGCGTCTGGAGGAGCTTCAGCTCTGCTTCGGTGAGTTGGACCTGGGCAGTAATCGTTCCCATTGTATTTTCGTGAAGCGGACCCGCAGTTCGGCGGTCTTAGATGCAAGCCGGAAAAAGCATTACCTTGCGGTAGCGACGGGTTCCGCGACCTCCTCGAGTCGTTTGTACTCCGGGCGATGCAGGAGTTTGGAGATGTCCAACAGAATAATGAGACGTCCCTTCAGTTTGCCGACACCGGTGACGTAACCGGATTCGCCTTCCGCAAAGACATTGCCCGGGGCTTCGATCTCGGAGGGAGGAATCTTCAGCACTTCCGAAGCCGCGTTCACGATAAGGCCGATCAACTTGTTGTCCAGCTCCACGACGAGAATGCGGTTCTTCTTATCGGGATGAATCTCGGTCTGGCCGAATCGTTTGCGGAGGTCCATCACCGGAATGATTTTCCCGCGCAAATTGATCACGCCCTCGATCAGATCGGGAGCGCTTGGAACCGAGGTAATCTCCGGAACGCGCACAATTTCGCGCACGGCAGCGATACGCACGCCGTACGTTTCATTGCCGATACGAAAGCCGACGACTTGAAGATCTTTTTCCATCGAGAGGTCTCTGGCCCTCTAGGAACGCGCCATGCCGGCGTATTCAAGGTCTGGCGAGCGGTCCGACTCCAAACCACGCCGCTTGTTGTACGACTCCCCGCGACGCGGACGCTGCTGGTTGGCGCGGTCGAGAACAAAGCGGTCCATGCTGTCGAGTAAGTTGCGGGAGAGCTTCAGCATCTGCTCGGCGGCAGCGGAAAGCTCCGTGGAACTTGAGGCAGACTGCTGAACTAATTCGCGCATCTTGTCCATGGCGCGTACCACGGCTTGTGCGCCGGAAGCCTGTTCTTCGACGGCAGAATTGATTTCTTGGGTAATTTCGGTGAGGCGGCTGGTGGCTTTGGCGATCTGTGAAGAACCAACGGATTGTTCGTTGGTGGCGGCGCCGATCTCCTGAGAGAACTTATAGACTTCGGTGACGACGTTGGAAATCTTGTGCAGGGCGGCACCGAGATCGTTTCCGAGGGTCAAGCCTTCCTCGACGATGCGCGTGCTGCGCTCCATGTTTTCGACGGCCTGGCGGGCCTCGCGCTGAATGCTCTGGATGAGGTCGGCGATTTCCTTTGTGGATTGCGTGGACTTTTCGGCGAGTTTGCGGACTTCATCGGCAACCACAGCGAATCCAAGTCCATGCTCACCGGCGCGGGCCGCTTCGATGGCGGCGTTGAGAGCGAGCAAGTTGGTTTGCTCGGCGAGGTCGTCGATGACTTCGATGATTTTGCCGATGTCGTCGGCGCGATGGCCGAGGATGTTGATGATTTCGGCGGACGACTGGATGGCCTGGTTGGTGCGGTTTAGGCCGTCGGTGGCCTTCTCCATGGTCTGAATGCCGGTGACGACTTCCTCGCGAGAGCGGTTGGCGATATCCAGCAAGACCTTGGCGGTATCGGCGACGCGCTGAATGGAAGTGACCATTTGGTCGATGGACGCGGAGGTTTCCGCGACGCTGGAAGCCTGCACTTGCGTGTTCTTTACGACGTTCTGCACGTTGATGCTCATCTCGTGCATGGTGCTGGTGACTTCCTCAATGGCGGAAGAGGCTTGGACGCTGACCTTGGCGGACTCATCCGCGGCGCCAGCGACTTGAGTGGAACCAGCCGAAACCTGGCCGGCTGACTCGCGCGTAGTACGAACAAGTTCCTGCAAGCCGTGGGACATGCGAAGGAAGGCATTGCCGAGGGTGTCGCGCTTGGAGCGCGGCACGACTTCCACGGTCAGGTCGCCTTCGGCGACGGCCATGGAGACGCTGGCCATTTCCTTCAGATAGGCAACCATGTTGTTGAAGGTAGTGGCAAGAGCACCGATTTCGTCGTTGCGGTGAATATCAATGTTCTGATCGAGGTCGCCAGAGTCGCCAATTTCGCGCGCAACCGTGATGAGGTGAGTCAAAGGTTCCGTGATGGACCTGGCGGTATACAGAGCGATGAAGCTGCCAGCGAGGAGAGCCAGAAGGGTTCCGCCAGCGGTAACCCAGGTGCTGAAGGTGCTCATGCGGCCGGCGGACTTGGTGGTTTCCTCGAGGAACTTGCTGATATCCGCATTGCTCTGATCGAGGACGATCGAGGATTTGGTGAGCCAGGATGAGGGATCTTTTTGCAAGTAAAAAATCTGCAGGTCGGAGACGGTAGCATCTCCGGAATCGACTTGATGGCGCTTGGCGATCAGCGGCTTTGCAAAGTTGTCGGCCCAGCTGGATTCCGTACTCTCAACCTGGATCAGGGCGGTGCGAACGGCTTCGCTGGAAGCTTGCGATTCTCCGCGCTTGATCTGGTCGACGATGTCCATCAAACCCTTGGTCACTTTCTCTTCATCGCGGGGATCCCCGCTGAGGAGAAAATTATTCATGTTCAGGCGATTCAACATGATCTGATAGCGCACGGATTCGACGGTGCGAACGCTTTCTAGGGCCATGCTGGCGTCGGCGCGCGCCGATCTTTCCTTGAATCCAGCGATGATATTCACGACGAACAGCACCGACAGGATGGCCAGGATCAGGCCGAAACCCGCATAGAGCTTTTTTCCGATGGTCATTGCGAAATGCCTCCGCTCACCTCAGCAGGGCAGCGTGGAAATGGCCGCATCTGCCGGAACAACCGTTCCTCAACTGTTTCCCCTAATTTCCATGAAACTCAAATTCAACAACCTGGGTGGTCTCTTCCGGCGCAGGCACAAACTTCCATTCCTTCACGGCGTCCTGGCAAGCCTGAACGAGCAAGGGGTGTCCCCCGACGACCCGAGTGCTTTTCACACGCCCCTCGGGCGTGATGACGACTTCGATTTTGACTTTGCCGGCAACGTTCATTCGTTTTGCGAGGTCCGGATACAAAGGCGCCGTCTTGGTCTTGACCTTGCGCTTGGATTCATCCGTCGAACCAGACTGTGCAAATCCAGAAGCGCCCGAAAAAACGAGCGCCGCAGTTGTGGCCACGGCCAACTTTTTCCACCTGCTAGTTCTCATCGACACTACTCCTCAATGGATTGGAAGATGCCCGTGTAAGAGAAGGCACGTCGGATGCCATGGCGGAGCGCTGTCGGAATAAGCGAATCGGAACAGGCCGAGCACCGGTAAGTAACAGAAGAACAGTAAGTTATGGAAGATCTAGAACATGATGGCGACGGGGTATTGGAGTACCATTTGTCTCAGGCGGACGGGACTCGACAGGGTGAGGTCTCAGGCTGAGACGCGGAGAGAATAGGGAGCGACGCCACTATAGGCAATTTCGCTACATGGCACTGCCCGGCGATTGACTCACATTGAGACTCCCCGGTAGGGTTGAAGTGCGCAGCGCCTCGCAACTTGAGACGCAGGACGCCTCCCTCTGGTCGATGCGCAGAATAAAGCTAACACCGCCGCATCATCCCTCGCGCCAGCGCGGAAGGGCGAAGCCGTACCTGGCAATGTCGAGACACGCCGAGGAATTAATGGAACTAGCGGTGGAGGCGGCGCAGTCGCGAGATCTGCCGGATTTTCTGGAACAGTTTGCGTTGCGTTCGACGCGAATGCTGGATGCCATCTGGGGAGGCGTGGCCGTTTACCGTGGACGCGAAACGGAACTTCACGCCATGCCGGGAAGCGGCGGCGGTACTACGGAAGCCGGCGCAGACTGGCTCATTTCGTGCGCGCGGGCAAGCCAGAACGATGTCGAGACTCGAACGATCCCCAAAGAGATTGCCGCGGGCATGCCCCTTCCTGAAGAGCCGGGAGCGATTGTGTTTGTACGGATCGCGGCGAGCGACAATGAAAGGCTGGGAACACTCTGCCTAATCCGGAACCGAAAGACGCTGGGTACGAATGAGAAACGATTGCTGCATGCATTGGCGAGTCATGCGGCGCTTTCGCTCGAGAATTTCAGGCGATTTTCGCAACTGGAGCGCTCCAAACGGCAATGGGTGGAAGACATCGACGCGATCAGCGATTACATTGTGGTGCACGACCGCGCGTGGAAAATCGTTCGCACGAACCGCTCTCTTGCGTCCCACCTTGGCGTGCCGCCAGTGGCCCTGGTAGGTGAGGCCATGAGCAGTCTGAGGCAGATCGCGGAGGCAGGAAGCGATCTGCCCTGCCCGTTTTGCCGGGATACGCAGCGATCGAAGGAAGAGTACGTGGCCGCATCGGCGGAGCGTATCTTTCTGGTTTCGAGTTCGCGCACTCCGGGCGTGTCTGATGACGATACGCGCACCATCCATGTTCTGAAGGACATTACGGACCGGCGGGAAGCAGAACGGCGGTATCGCGAGCTGTTTGACAGCATCCAGGAAGGATTGTTTTTCGCCACGCCGGACGGGAGATTCCTGGACGTGAATGACGCGATGGTGCGCATGCTGGGGTACGCATCCCGGGAGGAATTGCTGCGCGCGGACGTGAGCCCGCATCTGTATCCCGTGCCGGAAGCACGTGAGAAATTCCTGCGAGCCCTTTCGGAGAGAGGGGTATTGCGCAATTACGAAGAGACGCTGAGGCGCAAGGATGGAACGCTGCTGCACACGCTGCAAAATATCACAGCCGTGCGCGATGCCCGAGGGCGCATCGCGCAGATTCGCGGGCTGATGCTGGACGTTACGGAGCAGAAGACTTTTCAATCGCAACTGCAGCGCGAACGCGATTTTAACCAGAAGATCCTGAATACCACGCAAAGCATGATTCTGGTGCTGGATACGGCGGGGCTGATCAGTTACGCCAACCGGCGGTGCTACGAAATTGGCTATCAGGAAGGCGCATTGATCGGACACCGGCTGGTGGAGTGGGTGGAGGCTTCGCACCGGGAAGATTTCGACGCGGCGCTGGAAACGACGGCGAACGGGCAGCAAGTGGAAAACCTGGAGCTGCGTGTGCGGCGGAGCGACGGGTCGATGGGGCATTTCTCGATCAGCCTCAGCCCGATGAGAGACGAACAGAATGCGGTGAACAGCGTGGTGGTAGTGATGACGGACATCACGGACGCGGCGTTGCTGCAAGCAAAGCTGGCCCACAGCGAAAAAATGGCCACGATTGGACGGCTGGTTTCCGGGGTGGCGCACGAAGTCAATAACCCGCTTGCGGCGATTTTGGGATTCACGGACCTGCTGCTGGAGAATCCCGAGGTGCCAGGGTCGGCGCGGGAAGATTTGCAGATCATTCTGCAGGAGACGCAGCGAACGAAAGATATCGTGCAGGATTTGCTGAGTTTCGCGCGGCAGAGACCGGTGCAGCGGGAACTCGTGCAGGTAAACAGCGTTTTGAGACAGACGATCAAGCTTCGAAGTTATGATTTCGCCAGCCATGGCGTCGAGGTGGTGGAAGATTTTGAAGAGACGCTGGCGGCGGCACTGGGCGACTCCCAACAACTGCAGCAAGTCTTTCTGAATATTCTGAACAATGCATACGATGCGGTGCAGGATGCGGGGCAGCGCGGCAACATCAGAATTCACACACGGCGGCAGGCTGAGATGATTGAAGTGGCGATCAGCGACAATGGCACGGGGATGATTGATTCGCAGCGAATATTTGATCCTTTTTATACCACCAAGCAGGCGGGCAAAGGCACGGGGCTCGGACTGAGCATTTGTTACGGGATCGTGCGGGCGCATGGCGGAGAAATTCAATGCTGGAACAATGAAGGTGGAGCGGGAAGCACTTTTCTGGTGCGCATTCCAGTGGCGACGGAAGCCGCGCTGGCGTCCGCCGCCACGAAAGAAGCAGGGCGATGAACGGGCAAAAGGCGTTGTGGACGGGAGGGCCGATCCTGCTGATCGAAGACGAGCCGTCGGTAATTGCCTTTCTGCGCGCGGCGCTGGAGCGCAAGGGATACGCGGTGGTAAACGCTTCGTCGGGAGCGGAAGGATTGCAGCGGCTTTCGAATGGACGGTACGCCGGCGTGATTTCTGACATTCGAATGCCGGGAGCGGTGAATGGGGCGGAAGTGCACAGGTGGATTCAGAAAAACTGCCCGGAACTAAAGAGGCGAATCATTCTCATCAGCGGTGACACGGCAAACAGCGATACGCAGGCGTTCCTGGCGCAAAGCGGGACGCCGTGCATCGAGAAGCCTTTTCGTGTGCAACAATTAATATCAATGGTGGAAAAGACATTCGGTAAACCATGAGCGACGAGATGAAAACACGATTACTGGTAGTGGATGATGAACAGAGCATCCGCCGCCTGTGCATGACGATCGGAAACACCCTGGGATATGCCTGCGCCGAGGCGGAAAGCGGAGAGGCGGCGCTGGCGCGACTGGATTCCGATACTCCGGATCTACTGCTCACCGACCTGAAACTACCTAACATGTCCGGGGTCGAGTTGCTGAAGCAGACGAGAGTGCTTCTCCCCTATACCGAAGTCGCCATCATGACCGGCCACGGCTCGATCGAGTCCGCGGTGGATGCGATGAAACTGGGGGCGTACGACTACATCGAAAAGCCGTTTCGCGTGGAAAAGATGCGGCTGCTGCTGCAGCGCATGGCTGAAAAGGTCCGTCTAGTCACGGAAAATGAGTTCTTGCGCGAGCGGGTGACAACGGAAGAAAACCTGGATGGCATCATCGGCAGTTCCGCGAATATCCAGGATGTCCTGCGCATGATTTCCCGGCTGAAAGATACACGGACGCCGGTACTGATCTCCGGCGAAAGCGGCACGGGAAAGGAGCTGGCGGCCCGCGCGATTCACTTCCGCGGGGCCATGGCAAAAACGCCTTTCGTAGCAGTCGATTGCGGCTCGCTGGTGCCGACACTCATGGAGAGCGAACTCTTCGGATACGAACGAGGTGCGTTTACGGGAGCGACAAAATCGAAGACCGGGCTCTTCCAGGCCGCGGATGGAGGAACGATCTTCCTGGACGAGATCGGGGAGCTGCCTCTGGAAATGCAGGCGAAATTACTGCGCGTTTTGCAGGAAAAAGAAGTGCGGCCGGTGGGCAGCAACGAGAAGATAAGCGTCGACGTTCGTGTAATCGCGGCGACGAATCGCGATCTGGAGGCCTCTTATCGCGCCGGAACATTCCGAAAAGACCTGTATTTTCGATTGAACGTGGTGACCGTGCACCTTCCTCCCCTGAGGGAGCGCCGGTCAGACATTCCGGTCCTGGTTCATCATTTCCTGGATCGCTACGCCAAAGGCTCGCAGATTCAGGTCACGGCTGCGGCGATGAAGAGCCTGCTGCACTATGACTGGCCGGGGAACGTCCGCGAGCTGGAGAATTGCGTCGCGCGCGCGGTGACCCTCGGTGACGGGAAAATCATTGATGTCGCCGATCTGCCGCCCGCCATTCGGAGCGAGCAGGCAGACTCGGGGATCGTAACGTCTCAAGACGCTACCGCATTGTCTACCACGGCGCTGGCAGACATGGAACGAATGACGATTCTGCGAGTATTTGAACAGGCGAATGGCGATAAAGCCCTTGCAGGAAAGATGCTGGGGATCAGCCGCGCGACGCTGTACCGAAAACTGAAGCGCTACAACATTGCCTTAAAAACGGGTCCGACAGATGGTGGAGCTGACCCGCAGGCGGCGCCCCAGTAGCAAGAGAAACGTCTCAAGCCAAATACTCCGGGAATTCAGGACACCCCATGCAGTGAGACGAAAACGTTTCACGGTGAGACGGGTGAGCCAACAAAACGGTCCGAGAAAATCCTAAGCCTCACCATTTCTGCAACTTGCAGCAGCGGCACCTTTCCAGCCCTTTGGCGTCCAGCGTGCATCTCTGTCATCGGAAGTTTGCGTCTCTTACGGCGAGTAGTGTGTCTCGGCACGAGAGAGCGGATGGATCCTGACCCGTAAGGCGAGAGGCGACGTGGGAAAATCCGACGGCCTGGCACTCACAGCGAACGCGCAAGACTGCACAGAGAAGTTGGCGCGCTTCTTTCCGCGGGCAAGACCCGTCCGAATTCCAGTGCACGTGACCGCGTCGCGCGGAGGCAGAACCAGTCTTCGCGAGGCTGCAATCGTGGAATTTGGCGGCCCGGAGCACGCCATTTTTCTTTCCACTTTGCCGCTGGAGTTCGACGATCGCGTGGGGATCGAGGCAACCGAAGAAGGGCGGCCGGCGGAGGCAACCGTCGTCGGGGTGCAGTATCACGAAGGGCGCAAAGCGGTGGCCGTCCGATTCTTACATGGCCCCTGCGACTGGGTGGTGACAGAGCCGTGAACAAAACAATGACAACGCTGAATCTCTCCTCTCCAGCAAAATCGGAAGGCCCGCGGCAGGCGCAATGGAAGGAAGCGCGCTCGGTGTTTCCGATCTATCTGGCACTCGCGAAACAACTGGAGTTCGAAATTCCCTTTCCGCAAGCGAAGCGGAGCCTCCCTGAGATAGCGGATTTGGAAATCTTCAGCCAAGTGCACGAGTGGCTGGATTCGATGGACCAGCGCGTGATGGTGCATCAACTCCGTCATCTTCTGCAGATGACGACGCTGAACGCCAGCGAAGCGGGACTACGCGCGCTGATCCAGCGTCATCTGCGCAAGACAACGAAAAGCAATGTCGATCGAGACAAGATCGACTTCCTGCTCGTACAGTACTTTGCGCTCTGCGCGCCCGCAAAGATTTATCACAAACAGATTGAACTGGCGGATGTAGGGCAGGTCATCCAACCAGTGGTCGGAGATGTGGATCCGGACCCGCTTGCGTGGTGTGCGCCGCTGGAGCAAATGATCGATGCGCTACGGGGCTTCCGCAGCCTGAGGGAGATCCTGAAGACGAATTTCATCGAGCAGGGCCGCAAGGTGAAGGAAACGGCCGGCGGAATGTTCTACGATCCCCCGGCGCTGGTGGCTTTCATCCGGTTTAATTTCCTAATGCGCCGGACGTTGATCGAGTTGATGCACGCAGACTTGATCGCCATCCGCGCCGGACTCGGCCAACTGCAATCCGCAGGTGCACGCATCGTCGACTGCCACCATTTCGGACTGTCGGCCACCGAACCACTTCCAAAAATTTGTGCGATGGCCGACGAGTGGAAACAGCCCTTCCAAAAAGACTACACAGAACGGTCGGTCAGCCAGGCCTTCGAAAAGCTACTCGGGCTGCGAACGGACGTGGAGCAGGCCATCGAGAAGGCACTCGTAGAATCGGGCGAAAGCTCTCCTCAACCGACAGCAGTGGAGGTGGGAAAGCCTCTCCCGGCGGTGAACAAGCCCGCGGCGGAATCCACGGCTTCCACTGCCAACGCAAAAGCGCAGGAGCGCCCTCGGACACCTGCAGCGGAGGAGGCGGATACCATTGTGGTGCTGGATTTTGAAAACTGCATGGAGCAAGTCTGGGAGCAACTAATCGCCACACCGCCTTCGCGTGGAAGGTCGATGACCACCGTCAAGATCGGAGGAGCGCGAATTCTGATGTCGTCATGGGAAGTAACGGCGTTCGTCAGCGAAGACGGGCCGTCCGCGGAGGATTTGCGGCGGGCCGTTGTGGCCCGGGCGCTGGTCACCGCGGCAACGGAATCCGCCAAGGAAACGGGGAATGCCACGTCGCTCGACCGCGCGATGAACATTGCACGCGTGGAAGTCAGTCGATTGCAAGAGCGCGTGGATGTGGCCAAACGAGCGAAGGATACGGAAGCGGCGGTAAACCTGGGGATCAGTACGAAACGTCTGCTCTCGGCGCTGGACGAAGCAGAAAAACTGTAACCGATGGCGAACTGGTGCGGCTAGGCCGGACGGAAACTTCAGGGAGCGGGTTTTCATTGCGACACGCCAACGTAGTCATTCTCACCGACGAAACCGAATTTGCCCGGCTGCTGACGGCCTGCTGGCAGGCCGAACGCCAGGCCCCGAACATTACGGTCCTCAATAGCGATTCGTGGCGTGAACAAGAAGCACCAACTCACGACCTGGTCGTGGTGGGGCCAGTGCGCGATGGAAAAATTACCAACGTACTGCGATCTCTCGATCCGGCAACCGCGGTCATCCTTTGCGCTCCGGCAGATTCCCAGGAATTCGGGCAGTTGCGCACCAAGTATCCAAGACTGGTGCATATCCCGCTTCGCGAAGACTGGGCGCAAACGCTTTTGCTGGTGGCCGGCGAATCGCTGCGCCGCGCGAAAGCTTTGCAGACCGCCCGGCAAGCGGAGCGGAACGCCGCCAGGAACGAGAACCACGCCACACTCGGGCGATACATGCTGGACATGAAGCACAGCGTGAACAACGCGCTGACCTCCATGCTGGGAAATGCCGAATTGCTGCTGCTGGAGCCCGGACAGCTTTCCTCACAGTCGCTGGCACAGATTAAGACCATGCACAGCATGGCACTGCGAATCAACGAGGTGATGCAGCGTTTCTCATCGCTTGCGAGCGAGATGCGGGAAGCTGAGAATGCATCTCAAGCTGAGACAGAAGAGACAACAATGCCATCTTCGCGCCGTCGCTGAGTTCCTCCGACATCGCTCTAACCTGCTCATTTATTGATATTTAGCGTGAAACAATACAGGAGCGCGCGGAATGCAAAAGCTGGCCGCCGACGTGCACCTCTGCTCTGTGGACAAGTATGGAGAAAGCACGGCTGTGCATAAAAAAGTTCTAATCGTTGATGACTCACCCGCTGAGGTCAGGCTGATCGAAGGCTTGCTGGAAAAGGAAGGCTATTGGCCGATTGCGTTGCACGACCCCAGGCGCGTCGAGGAAACCATTACGAACGAGCGGCCCAGCTTGATTCTGCTCGATGTGGTGATGCCGGACCGAAACGGGTTTCAAATTTGCCGCGACCTCAAAGGGAACGCGGAGTTCAACATGATTCCCGTGATCCTGGTGACCTCGAAAGATACGGCGAGCGACAAGTATTGGGGCCAGCAGCAAGGCGCAGATGGGTACGTCACGAAGCCCTTCACACGGGAAGATCTGCTACGCGCCGTGCGGCGGTTTGCATGAGAGTTTCTGGGAAAAAGAACAGGCGATGAGCGAAGACTTCCATCTCGAGCCCCTTCCTGCGGACGCCGATACCGGGGATCTGCTCGAGGCTCTTGGGCCGATCGAAGAGCGGCCGCCAGAGTCGCAGTATTGCGTCTTCCGCAGCGGACGCGAGCGGTTCTGCCTGCCGGTCTTGGACGTCGAGGAAGTGCTTGATTGGCCGTTACTGACAAAACTCCCACTTGGCCCGGCATACCTGGTGGGAATATTCAATTTGCGCGGCGCCATCGTGCCGTTGATAGACATTGCGATTACGGAGGGCCGCCGGCAAGGATTGCTGCCCAAGCACGTGGTGGTCGCTTCCCTGCGCAGCGAAAACCATCACGAGGACATTCGGATCGGCATCGCCGCCGATGAAGTCATCGGAACCTATTCGGTGAACACCGAGGATTTACTCGAGCAAGCGCCGGAGAATGTGCCGCATTGCATCGGAATGTTGCGGCATGACGACCGCCTGGCGCTGGTGATCGATTTGCGCCGGCTGCTTGAGGTTTTTCCGGGGCCCAGCATTTGAGTTTGGTAGAGACGACGCCGACCGACGGCGCGGGCTCTGCGGAAGAGATTTGGAGGGTGGCATGAAATCGCGACTGAGTTCCACAATCTGGACGCTGGTCCTGCTGAACGGCGTAGTCGGCTTCATCGTTCTCGGACTCGCGTTTAGCGCCGGGAAAAAGGCCGGTGATGCGTCTTTGTTCGACTTCGGCTCGCCAGCCGGGGGAACAGTGCTCTTCGCCATCGCGCTTGCGCTGGCGACGGCCGTAATCTTAGCGTGGAGGTTCGGTGCGTTGCTGGGGCCGGTGAAGGCGCTCGCAGAATTCTCCGAACGCTTTGCGGCCGGGGATCCGCGCGCGCGCGCAGAGGTCAATTCGAACGACGAGCTCGGCTACATTGCGGATAACCTGAACCGCGCGGTCGCCAAGGTGTCCAAGGCTACGACCAATCAGGACGCCAACGACGCGCTGCAGCGCAGCATTACTGAATTACTCAGCGTCATCAACCAGGTGGCCCGCGGCGATTTGTCGCAGCGCGGCAAGGTAACCAACGACGCGCTTGGAAACGTCACGGATTCAATCAACTACATGCTCGATAACTTCACCAAGGTTCTCGAGCGCGTCCGCAAAGCGGCCATGGAAGTGACCGCGTGCTCCAACAACATTCTCGTAGCCGCCGATCAAATGCAGGCGGGCGCCACCCAGCAAGACCAAGAAATTACCAACACCTCGAGCGCCGTGGAAGAACTTACGGTCTCCATGAAACAGGTTTCGAACAACGCCGAAGCCAGCGCCGAGGCAGCCCGCCGCGCGCTGGATGCCGCCGAACAGGGCAACCGCGCGGTCCGCGACACACTCGAGGGCATGCAGCGAATCCGCGCATCGGTGCAGGCGACCGCCAAGAAAATCAAATCTCTCGGCGACCGCTCCCTGGAAATTTCCGAAATCATCAACGTCATTAACGACATCACGGAACAGACGAACCTGTTGGCGTTGAACGCGGCCATCGAGGCAGCACGTGCTGGGGAGGCAGGACGAGGCTTCGCGGTCGTCGCTGACGAAGTCCGTAAGCTCGCCGAACACAGCCGCAGCGCGACGAAGGATATCGCGGCGCTCATCAAGGCGATCCAGGCGGAGACGAACGAAGCGGTCGTGGTCATGGAAGAAGGCACGAAGGAAGTGGAAGGCGGCGCACAACTTGCCGATCAGGCAGGCCGCGCGCTGGACGCCATTTCCAACGTGGTGCGCCAATCGGCGGAACTGGTACAGGAAATCTCGCTGGCGTCGAAGCAGCAGGTCCGCGGAACAGAAGGAGTAGCGCACGCCATGCAAATCATTTCTAGCATTACGCGGCAGACATCGCAAGGAACGCGCGGGACGGTGGCAACGGTAAGCCAGCTCGTCAAACTGTCGGATCAATTGAACGAGGCGCTGGCGCAATTCCGCGCGTCATCCAAAGCGGCGGCAGCGCGTGAAGATTCCGACCGGCCCATCCCGGCCGGCGCACTTCGTTAAGTAGCGACGCTCCTCTTCACCAGGTGGCAGAAGTAAGAACGAGGCCCAGAATACGGGAGCACGATGAGCGAACGCCAGGGACAGGTGCACGGGCTGAGCGAACATGAGCTGAACGAGATTCGCATGTTGATCGAAGAGCGGACGGGGATTTGCTTCGATGAATCGCGCGAGCGCTTCTTCTCCACGCGTGTGCGTGAACACCTGCGCGCAAAAGGAATCGAACGCGGCACGGAACTTCTGCGCGCCATGCGCAAATCCAACGTCGAATACGAGGGACTGCTCGAGCGGCTGCTGACGCAGGAAACGAGCTTCTTCCGGTATCCAAGTGTGTACGAAGCCTTCGAGAAGCGCGTGCTCCCTGAGTTGCACACGAAGAAATTCTGGAAGAATCCGCGCACGCTAAGGATTTGGAGCGCAGGCTGCTCAACGGGTGAAGAGCCCTATTCGATCGGCATCACGATCGCGGATTCGCTGTCGTTCGCGGATGCCTGGAACGTCGAAATACTTGCAACCGATGTCGGACGTCACGCCCTGAAGCACGCCGAGCGCGGAGTCTACAAAGGCCGCAGCATCGCCAGCGTCAGCGAAAGACAGCTGGCGAGCCACTTTACGGAGATCGGCGGTGGGCATCAGGTAAAGCCACGACTGCGCAAGATGGTTTCGTTTGCGCAGATGAACCTTGCTTCGGCGGTGTACGTCGGCCGCATGGACATGGTTTTCTGCATGAACGTACTGATCTACTTCTCCGAAGAGCGCCGGCGCTCGCTGGTGCAACGGTTCTACGACACGCTGGAACCGGGCGGCTATCTGTTCCTTGGGCACTCGGAGTCGATCTCCAAGATGCCGGTGAAGTTCCAAGCGATTGTGTTGAACGATTGCATTCTCTACCGGAAGCCGACCGCGGATGAATTGCAGAAACCGGAACTCGTGGCGGAGGGGCGAGCGTGAGCACGCTGGATCGCGAAGCCGTCGAGCTGTTCCTCCAGGAAGCCTCGGAGAACCTGCAGTATTTGCGGGAGTATGTGAGCGTGCTTCAGGACGTGGAGCCCCGCCGCGA
>Ga0137398_10000103_pt1 | contig 24026 bp, 19 predicted proteins | sample czorhiz216metaG_FD_106659 | JGI IMG/M metagenome (GOLD analysis project Ga0137398, IMG submission 106659) | Vadose zone soil microbial communities from Angelo Coast Range Reserve, California, USA - czorhiz2.16 metaG | ecosystem: Environmental > Terrestrial > Soil > Vadose zone | place: USA...
CGATCCCCCGCGCCCCTTCTCTCATTTCACCCGCTCGCTCGACGTGGTCCAGATCCTGTGCCACCTCACGCACACGACGGCCTCGACGCACGATCTGATCCGCGCGAATCTGGATCGCTCGCCTCTCTACACTGGCAAGATTCGCGGGATCGGGCCGCGTTACTGTCCCTCGATCGAGGACAAGGTGGTGCGCTTCGCGGAGAAGCCCTCGCACCAGATCTTCATCGAGCCCGAGGGGCGCACGAGCCACGAGTACTACATCAATGGGCTCTCGACGAGCCTGCCCGAAGAAATCCAGGTGAGCCTGTTGCGCACGATTCCAGGGCTCGAGCAGGTGGAGATGATCCGGCCCGGATACGCCGTCGAATACGACTTCGTGCCGCCGACGCAGCTCTTGCCCACGCTGGAGACCCGCGCGATCGAGGGTCTCTACCTCGCCGGACAGATCAACGGGACATCGGGGTACGAGGAGGCAGCGGCGCAGGGACTGTTCGCCGGGATCAACGCCGCGTTGAAGATCCAAGGGCGAGAGCCCATGAAGTTGGGACGCGAAGAGGCGTATCTCGGAGTCCTGATTGATGATCTAGTGAGTAAGGGGACCGAGGAGCCGTACCGCATGTTCACCAGCAGCGCCGAGTATCGTTTGCTGCTGCGCCAGGATAACGCGATCGATCGGCTCCTTGATCGCGCGCGCGGCCTGGGAACGTTGAGCGGCGAAGATCTGGCGGTCGCGGAGGCGAGAATCACCGAGCGCGAGCGGGCGACGCATCGGCTGCGCTCTGTCCGGATGACGCACGGCGAAGATGGAGCCAGCGAACCGGTGGAAAAGTCCCCGGCGCTCTCTCTCGCCCAGCTACTCTGCAGCGGCTCGCTCAGCCTCGATGCGCTTCTCGACCGCGTCGAACTTGCGGACCTCGCTCGCGAGACGGTAGAGTCGGCTGCGATCGAGGTGCGCTATGAAGGATACATACGGAGACAGCGGCGCGAGGTGGAGAGGGCGGTGCGTTATGAAAACTTGGTGGTCGCGGATTCGATCTGGGACGAGCCTCTGCTCGAGCTGTCCCGAGAGGGGCGGGAGAAGCTCCGGAAACTTCGCCCAACCACAGTGGCCCAGGCGGCGCGCATCCCCGGGATATCGCCGGCCGACGCCGCGGTCCTCGTAATCTATGTCGAACGGGAACGCCGGCGCGCCAGCCTCGCTGCAACTCCCTCGTGATCTCGAGCCCGATTTCGGGGAGTTCAAACGCCGGCTGTCCGAGCGCGTGGCCTCCGGCTCTCTCGCCGCGGAGGCAGTTCAGCTCCTCGCGCGATTCGGGCAGCTTGTCTACACGCAGGTAGCCCAGCTCTCGCTGGTCGCTCGAGGGGACCGGACCGTCCTCTACACCCGCCACATCCTCGATTCCCTGAACCCAATCGATCTCCAGTCCCCTCCGCCCGGCTCCGCGCTCGATATCGGCAGTGGAGGGGGCTTCCCGGGCATTCCGCTCGCGATCGTATGGCCCGAGACCAGGGTCACAATCCTAGAAGCGAGGGAGAAGAAGGCGGGATTCCTGGAGCGCGCCGTCCGCGAGCTGGGGATTCGAAATGTGACCGTCGCGTGCGGGCGTCTCGAGGAATACGGGCGCAGCTGGACTGCCGAGCCTCACCGCAGCGTGTACATCCGGGCCCTGGGAGACCTCCCCGAGGTCCTTCGCTCCGCGGAGCGGGTGGCCGTCCCCAGCGCGGAGTGGATCTACTTTCTCGGCGCCGGCACCTCCCCGGAGCCGTTGCTCGCCTCGCTGGGAGACTCCGCCGAGTGGGCAGGTGTTCTGACGGGCGCCTTCGGAGGGAGACTGCTCCGGGGTTACTTTCCACCTGGGCCTCCCACGCCCGCACCTCGCTGACACGCCTCCTTCGGTGGGTGCGGGTTGAATGTTTCACGTGAAACGCGGGCGCAAGGGACTCAAAGTAGGCGAGATGATCCTTGGCCCAGCGCCTGTGGCCCCATGGCCCCCTCTCTGACCTTACCCCTCCGGCCGCGGCCATCCGCTTCAGCAAGCCGCCCCCACCAAGGGTCAACGCTCATTTTTTGAGCCACTTACGGCAACGTTCCACGTGAAACATTTTGGCTTGGATTTTCACAGGGGTATTGCCGTAGACTGCCGCCCGGGCCCCAACACGGACGAAGGCCTCGGCAGCCCAGCGTCGCTGCCGGTGGGGTGAACAGGGGAGAGTGGGTGGATGGCCAGGACGGTCGCGATCGCGAATCAAAAGGGCGGGGTGGGCAAGACGACGACGGCGGTCAATCTGTCGGCCGCGCTGGCTCTGAACAAGAAGACGGTCCTCCTCGTCGACCTCGATCCTCAGGGAAATGCCGGAAGCGGGCTCGGATTCCCAAACCTCAAGAACACCAATCGTGGCATCTACGAGGTCCTGACAGGCGGCCTGGCCGCGGATCAGGCCATCGTCGAATCCGGGATCCCAGGGCTAGCGTTCATACCCTCCGGGCAGCGGCTGGCGGGAGCGGAAGTGGAGCTGGTGGACGCGGAGCGGCGTGAGTACCGGCTCAAGGATGCGCTCCTCCCTCTTGCGGACCGCTATGAGTTCATCTTCATCGACGCTCCTCCCTCCCTCGGCATCCTCACCGTCAACGCCTTGACTGCCGCCGGCTCCGTTCTCGTCCCGGTTCAATGCGAGTACTACGCGCTCGAGGGATTGAGCCACTTGCTGGGGGCGATCCGGCTCGTGCAGCAGGGGCTCAACCCCTCGCTTCAGATCGAGGGGGTTCTCCTGACGATGTACGACAATCGCCTGAATCTCTCCCAACAAGTGATGGACGAGACCCGGCGCTATTTCGCCGAGCGCGTCTACCACACGATGATTCCCCGTAATGTTCGACTGAGCGAGGCGCCGAGTTTCGGCAAGCCGGTCGTCGTCTACGATCCTGTCTGCGCCGGATCGGTCAGCTACATGAACCTTGCGAGCGAGGTGATCAACCATGGCTAGGAAGGCGTTGGGTCGGGGGCTGGCATCGCTCATTCCCTCGGCGGTGAATCGCGAGGTCGCGGTCGCCCCGGAGCTGCGCACCGTGGAGCCTCGCCAGGGCGAGATCCAGCACGTCGCGCTCGACAAGATCGTTCGCAATCCGGCTCAGCCCAGGACCCAATTCGATCCCACCACCATTCACGAGCTGGCGACCTCGATCCGTGAGCGGGGGGTGCTCCAGCCGGTGCTTCTCCGCCCCTCGGGCGGCGCGTTTCAGATCGTCGCGGGCGAGCGCCGATTCCTGGCGGCCCGCGAGGCGGAGCTCGAGACGATCCCCGCGATCGTCCGGCAGTTCACGGACCGGGAAGCCCTGCTGATCGCCCTCATCGAGAATGTGCAGCGCGAAAACTTGAACCCGATGGATGAGGCGCGCGCATACTATAGACTGGCTATGGAATACGGGCTTCCACATGAGGAAATCGGCCAGCGAGTGGGAAGAGATCGATCGACTGTTTCCAACATACTTCGTTTCAATAACTTACCAACTGAAGTCCAGGCCTTCCTCGAGACCGGGAGCATCAGCCCCGGGCATGCCCGGGCCCTGCTCTCCCTTGCGAACGAGAAGGCCCAGATCGAGCTCGCCAAATCCGCGGCCGCGCAAGGATGGTCGGTGCGCGAGCTGGAAGAGCGCGTGCGCCGTTCCTCCCCGGGAAAGACCGCGGCGCGTCCGCGAAAGACCCCCAAGCGTGCTTTCTCCGCGGAACTAATGGGACTCGAGGACGATCTTATGAGAGCCTTGGGAACGCGGGTTCGGATCACGCGCCGGCGCGGGGGCACCGGTTCGATCTTCATCGACTACCACTCCGAGGAAGAGCTCGATCGCCTCGTGAACGTGCTTCGCTCCTTGACCGTCGCATGAAAGTAACCGGGGAGCGGGGACAGTCCCCCTTTTCAGGGCTCGTCCTTCAAGCCTTCAACAGAACGTTGTGGATAACTCGTCGCAAGCGGTGGATAACGCCGTAACGCTCGAAGCCGCTTCTTCTTATTCGGGCGCTACCGATGACAAAGCCGCACTTTATGCACATGGTGGAGCGCGGCGCATACCGTCGCTGATTTCACGGATGTCTCTGTAACAAAAAATCACGGAGAAAGACCATGACGCAGGCCGTCCCGAAGGACGATCTCAAGCTCTTGGAGGATCTGAAAGACGCGCGCGGCGCCATCCTGGCCGAGCTGCGGAAAGTCATCGTGGGCCAGGACCAGGTCGTGGAGCAGCTCCTGACCGTGCTCTTCGCCAACGGGCACTGCCTCCTGGTGGGTGTTCCGGGGCTCGCGAAGACCCTGCTCGTCTCGACCCTCTCCAAGATCCTCGATCTCAAGTTCAGCCGCATCCAATTCACGCCCGACCTCATGCCCTCGGACATCACGGGCACCGAGATTCTCGAGGACGATCCGGTCACCGGGCGGCGTGCGTTCAAGTTCATCCACGGCCCGGTCTTCGCGAACATGATCCTGGCCGACGAAATCAACAGGACGCCCCCCAAGACCCAGGCGGCCCTGCTCCAGGCGATGCAGGAATACCGCGTGACCGCGGGAGGGGAAACCTACCCGTTGGCGCTTCCGTTCTTCGTCCTCGCGACCCAGAACCCGATCGAATTCGAGGGCACCTATCCGCTGCCCGAGGCACAGCTCGACCGCTTCATGTTCCACATCTCGGTCGGGTACCCCACGGAGGTGGAAGAAGAGCGGATCGTCGCGACCACCACGAGCGCGTACGAGGCGGAGCCCAAGACGGTGCTCGACGTGGATCAGATCCTGGATCTGCAGCGGCTGGTGCGGAGGATCCCGGTGGCCGACCATGTCGTTCGCTACGCCGTCCGCCTCGCGCGGGCCTCGAGGCCCGGCCCGGAGAGCGCCTCGTTCGTTCGCGACTGGGTCAGCTGGGGCGCGGGTCCGCGCGCGGCGCAGTACATCGTGCTCGGCGTGAAGGCGCGCGCGGCGCTCCACGGCCGGCCGACCCCGAGCGTGGAGGACGCGAAAGAGGTGGCGCCCTCGGTGCTTCGCCACCGGATCATTCCCAACTTCAACGCCGAAGCCGACGGGATTTCGAGCCTCGACATCATCCAGAAGCTCCTCGAGACCACGCCCAGCGTCGACGGCAAGCGCTCGTAGCGGGCCGCGCCCATGGCCCAAACGTCGCAGCGGCTCCTCGACCCACACTTCGTCTCGAAGCTCGCGCGTCTCGACCTCCGCGCGCGTCTCGTCGTGGACGGCTTCCTGACCGGGCTCCACAAGAGCCCCTACCACGGCTTCAGCGTGGAATTCGCCGAGCACCGTCAGTACATGCCCGGCGATCCGCTCCGGCATCTCGACTGGAAGGTGCTCGCGAAATCGGATCGCAAGTACCTCAAGCAATACGAAGAGGAGACGAACCTCCGCGCGACGCTCCTCATCGACACGAGCGCTTCCATGGGCTATTCCTCGCACGGGCTCTCCAAGCTGGACTACGCGCGGCAGCTCGGGGCCTCCCTCGCCTATCTCATGCTGCGTCAGAACGACGCCGTCGGGCTGTTCGCGTTCGAGAGCGGGCGGGGGGAGCTGATCCCGCCGCGCTCCACCCCCAGCCACCTGCGCCAGCTCCTCGTGCTGCTGGATCGCCTCGAGGCCCGGGGCGGAACCGACTTCGCGTCTTCGCTCCACGCGCTCGCGGAGCGCGTGAAGCAACGCGGCCTGATCATCATCCTCTCCGACCTTCTCGACGATCCCGAGCGGATCGCCAGCGCGATCCACCATTTCCGGCACCGGAAGCACGAGGTCCTGGTCTTTCACGTGCTCGACCCGCAGGAGGTCGCGTTCGGTTTCGAGCGCGAGGCCACGTACATCGATCTCGAGAGCGGCGAGCGCGTGACGACACGGCCCCAGGAGCTGCGGGGGGATTACCGGACCCGGGTCGGCACCTGGATGGAGCGGATTCGGGGATTCTGCATCGAGAAGCAGGCCGATTACGCGTCCGTGACGACCGACACGCCGTACGACCGCGCGCTGCTGGAATACCTCTCCAAGCGCGCCCGGCTCCTCTGAGCGGCCCGATCTGATGTTCTCGTTTTCGTTCCTGAATCCCGGGTTTCTCTGGGCCCTTCCGGTCGCGTCGATCCCGATCCTGATCCATTTCCTGAGCCGGCGCCGCCTCCCCGAGATCCCATTCCCGACGGTCATGTTCCTGCGCGCCCTCGAGCCCCGCGAGATCCGGAGGCTCAGGCTTCGCGAGCTGCTGCTGCTCCTCCTCCGCACCCTGGCGATGCTCCTGCTCGTCGGGGCGTTCGCGCGGCCCTCCGTCGAGCCGAGGGGCGCCGCGACGCACGCCGCCACGGCGGTGGCCGTGGTCCTGGACGACTCGGAGAGCATGGGCGCGCAGGACGAGCAGGCGCGCCCCAGGATCGAGGGAGCGCGCGAGCGCGCGCTCCGGATCGTGGACGCCGCGCGGCCCGGGGACGAGATCGCGATCACGACCACCACCGGACCGGACGCGCCGCTGACCAATCGCTCGGGAGACCGCGTGCGCCTCATGCGCACGGTGGGTCAGACCGGCGCGACCTGGCTTCCCGGAAAGACCGCTTCGGCGCTCGAGCGCGCCCGGCGGTTTCTGGGGCGGAGCTCGCTCCGCTCGCGCGAGCTCTACGTGATCGGGGATTTTCAAGCCACGGACTTCACCCGCGAGGCCCGGGAGAAACTCTCCCTGATCGCGCGCGCCGGGAATCGGATCTATCTCCTTCCGGTGGTCGCCTCGCGCGTCCCGAACCACGCCATCGAGGATGTCGATCCCGAGCTTCGTCCCGGACCGCAGGGAAAGGGACTGGAGATGCGCGCCCGCCTCGTGAATCACGCGGACGCGCCGAGCGAGCGCCTGGCGGTGCGGGCGCGGCGCGAGGATACGCTGATCGGCGGAGGCGACGTCTCGCTCCTGTCCGACGAATCGCGATGGGCCTCGCTCCCGATCGATTGGCGCGCGGGCGCCGCCGCCGCGGAAGCGGGCTCGGATCCCAAGGCCAAAGCCGACGTCGTGGTGGAATCGGACGTGGACGCCCTCGCCGGGGACGATCGGCATTACGCGGTGCTCGGAGCGCCCCGGCGGCTCCGCGTGCTCCGGATCGTGGAATCGCGCGACGGCGCGCCCGCGCCGCGGTTCACGGCGCTCGCGCTGGATCCCTCGCAGGACGGCTCGGGCGGATACTCGGTGGAGGCGGGAACCCCGGCCTCCCTGCTGGGGGTCAACACGGGGCGCTACGACGTCGTGATCCTCGAGGACATCGCGTCTCTGTCGGGCGACGCGGAGACGCGGCTCCGCGCGTTTCTCCGCGAGGGGGGCGGCGTCGTGGTCGCCCTGGGTCCGCACGCCGACCTCGACTACTACGGAACGAAGCTCTTCCCGTCCATGATCGACCTCGCGGTCGATGGGACGGAGCACGCGGCGGAGGGTCAAGCCTTCGAGCTTCGCGCCCGGGTTCCCGCGCACCCGATTCTGGAGGGGCTCTCGCTCCGCGTGGGGTCGCCCCTGACCCAGTCGCGGCTCACGGCGCTGGCACGCGGGCGGACCACGTCCACCCGGGCCGAGGCCGTGGTCTCCACCGCGGGAGGCCTCCCGGTCGTCGTGGCCGCGCCGCAAGTGGCGGTCTTCCTGGGATCGCTGGCCGATGACTGGGGCGATCTGCCCTACTCGGGCGCCTTCGTGCCCCTGGTGCGCGGTCTCGTGGATCACGCCGCGCGGACCTCGTCTCCCGAATCGTTCGATCGCGCGCTCGTCGGGCAGCCGCCCGCGGCCCGGCTGGAATCGGCGCCCTCGGGGCCCGTGGTCGTGCGCGGTCCCGAGTCCTACCGGTCCCAGGCCACCGTCGTCTCGGATGGATCGAGGTTCCGCGCCGTGGCCGACGCGCCCGCGACGACGCCGGGTTTCTATGTCTTCGAAGTCGGCGCGCGCGAGGCCGCGACGGTCGCCGTGAATCCGGACCCGATCGAGAGCGATCTTCGGACCGTTCCGGTGGATTCGCTCGAGACCGGATCGGACAACCCGCCGCGCGCGCTCCTGACCACGTCCTCGCTTCGTGACCACCTTCGGGATACGCGCCAGGGGCGAGAGCTGTGGCTCCTGTTCCTCTTGGGAGCCGGCGTCTGTCTCGCGGCCGAGCTCTGGGTGGGCACCGCCCGCATCGCCGCGCCGTGACGAAGACAGCCTACTCGCTCGCGGAACAGCTTCTCCGCGGCGTCGAGCGCCATCCCGGCTATGACGCGCTTCGCGTCCGGGTCGCATCGGAGGACGGCTCCGGGTCGATCCGGGTGCGCGGCATTGCGGGCAGCGCGGGCGCGCTCCTTCTCGCCGGCCTCGCCCGATCCGTTTCGCGCCCCTTCGCCGTGATCGCCCCGGACATCGATCGGGCCGAGGCATGGCGCGACGACCTGGAATTCCTTCTCGGCCCGGATCACGTCGTTTCCCTGCCTCCCCACGACGTCGTGCCGTGGAGCGCGCAGGTGGCCACCGGCCCCGTGCGCGACGATCGCATCACCGCCATGCTCCGGCTCGGCGATCCCGATCCGCCCATCGTCGTGATCCCCGCGGTCGCGCTCTACCGGCTGGCGCCCATGCCTCACGCGGTTCGCTCGCGCTCCGTCACGCTGGCTCCGGGGACCGAGATCGCGCCCGAGGTCCTGGCCCGCAAGCTCATCATGGCCGCCTATCGCTCGGTCGGCGAAGTCGGAGAGATGGGCGAGGTCAGCCGGCGCGGGGGCCTCCTCGATGTGTTCGGCCCCGGGATGGCCTACCCCGTCCGGATCGAATTCGACGGCGACCAGGTCGCGTCGCTTCGCACCTTCGACGTCTCCACGCAGCGCTCCGTCGGCCCGCTGGATCGCGTCCGCATCGCGCCGGCGCGGGAAGCGCTCTTCGCCGAGGACCTGGAGGAACGACTGAAGCCGCTGGATCGCGGCCTCCCGGCCTCCGACCTCGAGGGGATCCGGATCCGCGAGCTGGTCCGCGAGGGGGTGTATTTCGAGGGTGTGGACTGGGTGGCGCCGCGTCTCGGGATCCCCTTCGGCTCGGTCCTCGAGTACCTGCCGCCTCGGACCGCGATCTGGGTGGACGAGCCCGAGGCCGTGGAGCGCGAGCTGGAGGCCGCGCAGCGCGAGGCGGAGCGGATCGAGCCCGACGCGCGAGCGAAAGCCCCGCACCTGCCCGGGCGCGAGGAGCTGTTCGATCCGCCCGAGAGCGCGGTCGCGCGCCTCGGGAAGTTCGGGCGCATGGAATCGCGCGTCACGCTGGGCGCTTCCGACCGGGGCCAGGTGATCTCCTTCGACGCGCGTCCGCAGCCTTCCTTCGGCCGGAAGCTGGATCTCCTTCGGGGCGAGCTTCGCCGGCTGTCGGAGCTGGGCTACGAGCGCGTCATCGTCTGCGACAACCGCGGTCAGGCGGAGCGGCTGGAGGAAATCCTCGGGGACGGCGTGGTCTCGGTGGACGTCGGCGCGATCACCTCGGGCTTCGTGTTCCCCGCCGCGCGCCTGGCGGTGTTCACCGATCACGAGATCTTCGCCCGGTACCGGCGCCGCCGGGGCCGGCGCTCCGGACCCTCGCGCGCCTCGATCCGCGACCTCATGACGCTGGAGCCCGGCCAGTACGTCGTGCACCTGGACCACGGGATCGGAATCTACCGGGGCCTCAAGCGGATCACGCTGGATGGACAGGACACCGAGTGCATCCAGATCGATTACGCGCAGAGCGACCGGCTCTTCGTTCCCATCGATCAGCTGGGCATGGTGCAGCGCTACTCGGCCGAGGAGGGCCGCACGCCGCTCATCTCGCGTCTCGGCGGGACGGCGTGGCAGAAGACCAAGGCGAAGGCCAAGAAAGCCATCCGGGAGATGGCGGAGGAGCTGCTCCGCAACTACGCGGTCCGGAAGGCGCGCGGCGGCCGCGCCTTCGCTCCCGACACTCCCTGGCAGCGGGAGCTCGAGTCCTCCTTCCCCTACGAGGAGACCCCGGACCAGCTCCGCACGGTGGAGGAGGTGTAGCGCGACATGGAATCGCCCCGCGCGATGGATCGCCTGGTCTGCGGCGACGTGGGCTACGGAAAGACCGAGGTCGCGATCCGCGCGGCGTTCAAGGCGATCCAGGACGGCACGCAGGTGGCGATCCTGGTGCCGACGACCGTGCTCGCGCAGCAGCACCTCGTCACCTTCACCGAGCGCTTCGCCGATTTCCCGGTGCGGATCGACATGCTGAGCCGGTTTCGATCGCCGCGCGAGCAGAAGGAGATCGTGGAGAAGATCGGGCGCGGCGAGCTGGACATCGTGATCGGAACCCACCGGCTCCTCTCGAAGGACGTCCAGTTCAAGAATCTGGGCCTCGCGGTGATCGACGAGGAGCAGCGGTTCGGCGTGGCGCAGAAGGAGCGCATCCGGACCTTCGTCGAGAACGTGGACGTGCTCACCCTGACGGCCACGCCCATCCCGCGCACGCTGCACATGAGCCTTCTCGGCGCGCGGGACATGTCGGTGATGAACACTCCGCCGCGCGGCCGCTACCCCATCAAGACCGAGATCGTGGAGATGAACAAGGACGTGATCCGGGACGCCCTGCTGCGCGAGGCGGATCGCGGGGGACAGTCCTTCTTCGTGCACAACCGCGTGGAGTCGATCGACCGGATCGCGAACTACCTCCAGAGCATCGTCCCGCAGCTCCGCTACGGCGTCGGGCACGGCCAGATGAAGGACCTCGAGCTGGAGCGTGTGATGCTCGACTTCCTCGAGCGGCGCACCGACGTGCTGGTGACGACCCTCATCATCGAATCGGGCCTCGATATCCCCACCGTGAACACGATGCTCATGAATCGCGCCGACGCTCTGGGCTTGGCACAGATCTATCAGCTCCGCGGCCGGATCGGCCGCTCGCACCACCAGGCGTTCTGCTACCTCCTCGTGCCGGGCGGCACGGTCCTGAGCGAGGACGCCGAGAAGAGGCTCCGCGTGATCGCGGAGCACGAAGAGCTGGGCGCCGGCCTCACCATCGCGATGCGCGATCTCGAGATCCGCGGCGCCGGAAATCTCCTGGGGCCCGAGCAGCACGGGTTCATGGTCAGCGTCGGCTTCGACCTCTACTGCCGCATGGTGGACGAGGTGGTGCAGGAGCTTCAGGGGAAGGCTCCCGAGAGGCGGCAGGAGCCCTCGATCGCGAGCGATCTCCCGGCGTTCCTTCCCGGGGAGTACATCTCCGACCCCGACGAGAAGCTGGATGCCTACCGCCGCATGGCCGCCATCACCACGGCGGCGGAGCTGGCGGAGCTCCACGCGGAGTTCCGGGACCGCTTCGGGACGCTCCCGGCGGAGGCCGAGCATCTCTTCCAGCTCAAGGGGCTCAGGCTGATCGGGCGGGACGCCGGCGCGACGCGACTCAAGATAAGCCGGGACCGGCTCGAGGTGGACCTGGCGGAGGCCCTCAAGCGGGACCAGATCCTCCGCCTCGTCGCCTCCACGACCGCCCGCATCGAATTCATGGGCGGAGGGAGCGGCGCCTTCCGGGTCCGGATGCCCGAGGAGCCGATCTCCCTCGCCACAAACCTCTTGCGGGTGCTCGGGGGGTCTGATAGCGTCCCCGATCTGCCTCTTCCAGCTGCTGGAAGTTGAACCGCGACCGGGGGTTCGGGGTATCGATAGGGGAGCGTGCGTCGCTGGAGAGTGCCCGCCGACGCGGAAGCTCATCCAATGAAAAACTCGAAACTCTTGCTCGCCGCGCTCATCGCGCTCCTGCCCCTCGTGGTCCCTGTCGTCGGAGTGAAGGCTGCTCCGGTCGCCAAGGGGAAAGCCACGCCTTCGCGGGCCAGAGCCGACGCGTCGAATCCCTCCGCCCCCGGCGCCGCGATCGCGCGGGTCGGCGGCGGCCGTGTGGAGGAGGCCGACATTCGCCGCGCGGCGCTGGTGATGGGGGCCGATCCCCTCCGGACCCGGGAGCACGCGGTCTGGCGGAAAAAGCTCCTCGATCTCTGCGTGGACCGCGAGCTCCTGGCGCTCGAGGCCGAACACGGCGGTGTCGACGCCGCCGCGAAGCACGAGATCGGACTCGGAAGGGCGGACCTGCTCTACGCCGCGATCCGGGAGCGCTACCTCGTGCCCGAGGTCACGCCGACCCCGTCTCAAATCGACACGGCTCGCGCGGGGGGACTCTTTCGCCGCGTCCAGCTCTCCTACATCCTGAGCGTCACGGACAAGAAGACGACGTACGAGCTGTTCGAGGCCATCAAGCACGGCGCCCGCTTCGATTCGATCGCCGCCCTCTACAGCACGCATTCCTCGGCGACCCGGGGCGGCGAGATCGGCTGGAGGAGGGTCGGCGAGCTGAACGCGTCATCCTGGCATGCGTTCGCGACCGCGAAGCCCGGCGATCTGATGGGGCCGTACCCCAATTACACATCCCACGAGTTCTACCGGGTGGAAGCGATCGCGGATCCCACCGACAATCAGATCCGGGACGTGATGCTCCACGACCGACTCTTGGAGCTGGATTCCCGCTACCAGGTCGGCCTGTTCAAGAAGTACCACTTCCGGCTGAACCCGGACCAGGTCAGCTCCATCATCTTCGCGTCCGCGACCGAGCGGGCCGATTCGATCCTGGCCTCGCTCGATTCCGAGGGGAAGCGACCCAAGCGAGAGGTCCATCCGAGCCTGGGCGTCCTGGCGCGCGTGGACGGCGATTCCATCACCTATCGGGATCTCGCCTACTATGAAATCCCCCGAGCCACCACGGACGGGAAGGCGAGGATCGAGGACTCGCGGGACCTCCTGACCCTCTGCACCGCCACGGTTCTCCCGCGGCTGATCGAGCGAGACGCGCGCGAGCGGGGAATCGAGGGCGATGCCGCGCTCGCGCGGAGGCTGAGGCTCCTGCGCGAGGGTCTGGTCACGCGCGCCATGGTGGCGCGGGCGGTGCCCGCCCAGGACTCCGCGGCCGTCCGCGCGTATTTCGACGCGCATGCGTCGCGGTATCGGAGGCCGGCCGCGCGCCGGGCGTTCGTGACCATGTTCGCGACCCAGGACACGGCCCAGATGGCTCGCTCGGGGTGGGACCGGCGCGCGTTCCGCGATTCGATCCTCGCCACGGAGGGGTTCCGGGCTCTTGAGCACGGCGCCCTGGGCACACTCTTTCCTCGCTCGTACGGCGAGATCTCGTTGTTCGACACCGACACGGACTCCCTGTCCGTGACCGTTCGTAGTCTGGCCAACGGGCAGATCTCGCCCCTTGTCGCGCTCCCGAACGGCTACGCTCTAGCACAGGCCCTCGGGCGCGAGGAGGCCAGGGGGTACACCTTCGAGGAGGCCCGTAGCAACGTGGAAACGGATGCGCGTGAAGACGCAGAAAACAGATGGGTGGTAGCGCAGCTGGAGCGCTTGCGGGCGGCCACCCCGCCGCGCGCCGTCCCCGGGCGGCTGGACGCGGTCCGGCTTGGATTGGGTTCCGACCCAGGAGGGAATCGCCGATGAGGCGTCATGTCCTAACGCGTCTTGCCTGGACCGCCCTGGCGCTCGCCGCCGTGGCGCTGCCGGCGGCGCATACGACCGCGGCGTCCGAACGGATTGCCGCGATCGTCAACAAGGAGGTCATCCTCCAGTCGGACGTCGACGAGCAGCTTCAGGTCGCCGAGGCGAACCTGCACGTCGATCCCAGCGACTCCGAAGGCGTCGCGAAGCTCCGAAAGGATGTCCTCCGGCAGCTCATCGACGAGCAGGTCATCCTGGCCGAGGCGGAAAAGCAGAACATCACGATTCCGAAATCGGATCTCGACCAGGCGGTGAAGCAGGCGATCGACAACGTCCGGACGCGGCTGGGCTCCGACGCGAACTTCAAGCGCGCGCTGTCCGAGGAGCACACCACCGAGGCCGCCCTTCGGCAGAAGTACGAGCCCGACGTGAAGAAGCAGCTCCTCGTGATGCGCCTGGTCCAGAAGGAGGTCCAGAACAAGACCGCCGTGACCGACGCGGAGGCGAAGACGTTCTTCACCGCCCACAAGGATTCGCTGGGCAAACGGGCCGAGCAGCTCAAGCTGTCGGCCATCGTGCTGGGATTCGAGCCCGACTCCGTCCAGGTCAAGAAGCTCCGCGCTCGCGCGGACAGCCTGAGGAGCCTCATCGTGGTGAAGAAGCAGCCGTTCGAGGATGTCGCGAGGAAATTCTCGGACGACCCCTCCGGCGCGCGGGGGGGCGATCTGGGCACGTTCAAGCGCGGCGACATGGTGGCCGAGTTCGAGGACGTTGCGTTCGCGCTGAAGCCGAACGAGATCAGCCCGCCCACGCGAAGCCGCTACGGGTGGCACATCATCCAGGTGATGGAGCACTTTCCGAAATCGGACTCCCTGCCCGAGCGTGTCCACGCGCGCCACATCCTGCTCCAGGCCAAGATCAGCCCCGCGGACGAGGACCGCGCGAGGAGACGCGCTCTGGCGGTGCGCGACTCGCTCCTCAAGGGGGCGAACTTCGCGGCCATGGCCCGGCGTTACTCCATGGACAGCGCGACCAAAGACTCCGGCGGGTACCTGGGCGAAGTGCCCGTGACCGGCCTTCCCCAGTCGTTCCAGGAGCCGCTGACCGGCCTGGGCGAGGGGGAGGTGAGTGTGCCGCTCAAGGGCGAAGCCGGTTACTATGTATTCAAGCTCTCGGGGCGCGTTCCCGAGCGCGAGTACAAGTTCGATGAGGTCCGCGACGACGTGAAGCAGATGGTGCTGAACCAGAAGCTCCGCGACGCGTACGATCGATGGCTGGAACGGATCCGCAAGAGCGTCAATATCGAGGTCAAGGACTGAACTCGAGGAGGACCCGGGCAGGTGGCGCCGCGTCGGCACACACTCCTCTTCACGATGGGGGATCCCGCCGGCATCGGCCCGGAGATCCTCGTGCGCTCGCTCGCCCTCCGCGCGCTGCGCCGTGACGCGCGCCTTGCGGCCGTCGGCGATCCCGAGGTGATGGAGCGCGCGGCGCGCCACGCCCGCGTTTCCCTCCGCTTCCGTCCCATCCCGCCCGACGGCTTCGACCCCCGAGCGGACCACGGGTCCGAGATTCCCCTCATCATGTCCACGGCGGGCGTATGGGGCTCCTTCGACCCCGGCCTTCCGTCGCGCGAGACGGGCCGCGCCGCGGCCCGCTCGATCGAGGTCGCGGCCCAGATCGCCCTCGACGGGCGCGCCAGCGCCATCGTGACGGCGCCCATTTCCAAGAAAGCCCTCCAGCTCGCGGGCTACCCCTATCCGGGGCACACGGAGTTCCTGGGCGCCCTGAGCGGCGCCGCGGAGACGCGGATGCTCTTCACGGGAGGACGATTCCGGATCGTGCTGGCGACCGTTCATCTGGCGCTGAGCCGGGTTTCCGACGCGCTGGGCGTCGAGTCGCTCTCGAGCACGCTGCGCTATGCCGCGGCGGCGATGCGAAATTTCCGATGGGGGCCGAGGAAGCCGCTCGCGGTCCTGGCGCTCAACCCCCACGCGGGGGAGGACGGCCTCTTCGGCGACGAGGAGAAGCGCGTGATCGGCCCCGCGATCCAGAAGGCGCGGTCCGAGGGAATCCGCGCCGAGGGACCCTTCCCGGCCGACACGTTCTTCGGCCGCAGCGCGGGACGCGAGGAGTTCGGCGTCACCGTGGCGATGTACCACGACCAGGGGTTGATCCCCGCGAAGATGGACGGGATCGGCGGCGCCGCCAACGTCACGCTGGGGCTGCCCTTCATCCGGACCTCGGTGGATCACGGGACCGCGTTCGATCGCGCCTGGAAGGGCGGCGCTCGCAGGCCCGACCCTGCCGGCCTGGTCAAGGCCGCGCGGGTCGCGATCGAGCTGGCCTCGAAGACCGGCGGGCGGCGTCTGGAGTGGACATGGCCCTGATCCGGCTGGATCACGTCACCAAGTACTACAAGAACCGGCTCGCGCTGAGCGACATCACGCTCTCCTTCGAGCCGAGCGAGTGGGTGTTCGTCACCGGGCCCAGCGGCGCCGGGAAATCCACCCTCCTGAGGCTCGTGTCGCTGGCCGAGCGGCCCAGCCGCGGACGGGTCGAGGCCGAGCCCGGCATGCGCCGCACCATCGGAATGCTCGGGCAGGAATTCCGCCTCCTCAACGACCGGAGCATCTACGAGAACATCGCACTCGCCTGCCGCATCTCCGGTGTCTGGGACAAGGAGGAGATCCGGCAGCGGGTGTCGCCCCTCCTGGACGAGATGGGGCTTCGGGGCATGGAGGGGCTCTATCCCGGCGAGCTCTCCTCGGGGGAGAAGCAGCGCGTCGCCCTCGCGCGCGCGCTCGTCCGCCACCCCCGCATCCTCATCGCAGACGAGCCGACCGGGAATCTCGATCCGCCGGCCGCCGCGCAGATCTTCTCCCTCATGCGCCAGTATCGCGACCGCGAGACCCTGGTGCTGGTCGCCACGCACGCCGAGGACTGGACCCAGCGCCATCCGGGGCGGGTGATCCGCCTGGAGCAGGGAGTCGTGGCCTCGGACCAGGCGCAGCAGGCATCGGACGGGGGCGCCTCGAGCGCGGGGGGAGGCATCTGATGGGCCAGCTCGGGTATGTCTTCGTCGAGCTGTGGCGCGCCCTGAGACGCCATCGCACGCTCTGCCTCGCCAGCATCCTCTCGATGTCCTCGATCCTGCTCATTCTCCTCCTCTTCATGATGGTCCTCACGGGCGTGGACAATTACACGGACCAGCTCGAGTCGCGCGAGGAGATCTCGATCTTCCTGAACGAGGGCCTCTCGCGGCCCGACGTGGACGTGCTCGCGGGGCGCCTGCGGCTCCTGGCCGGGGTGGACAGCCTCCGGTTCGTGAGCAAGGACGAGGCTTGGGAACAATTCCGCGCCGACGTGGGCGACGAGGCGTTGCTCCAGGCCGTGGGCGAGAATCCGCTCCCGGCCTCGTTCGTGATCCGCCCCAAGCCCGACTACCGCACGGCGGAGGGCGTTCGCTCGATCGCGCGGCAGGCGGAGACGCTTCCCCACGTGGAGGATGTCCGCTACGCCGGGGAATGGGTGCTGCGCGCCGAGCAGGTCGCCCGAACGCTCCACCAGATCGGGGCCGTGCTCGGCCTCATCATCTTGATCGGTGTCCTGTTCGTCGTCGGGGCCACCACGCGCCTCGCCATCCAGGCGCGGCTCGAGTCGCTCCACGTGATCCGGACCCTCGGCGGCGGGTTCCTCTTCACGGAGGCGCCCTACCTCGCCGAGGGATTCGTGCTCGCCACCATCTCCTCGATCATCACGATCCTCCTGGCGCGCGCCATCCACGATTCCCTGGCCGAAGGGCTCTTCCATCTCCCCATGCCCTCGACGCAAGTACTACTGGGCTTCGCGGCCGCGGGCGGTCTGCTGGGGTTGCTCGGAAGCTGGATCGCGGTCGCGACGCTGCCCCGGAAATGGCTCCTCTAGCCCTGGCCCTGGCGTGGGTCCTGTTGTTCTCTGCCTCCCCCTCCGGGGCGCAGCCTGCGCCGCCCGCGGCGGCCCCTTCCGCCGCGGCCCCCGATTCCGCGCCGCGAGCCGTCGACGAGACCCAGACCGAGATCGAGAGCCAGAAGAAGGAGCTGGAGTCGCTCGGGCGGGAACTGGAGGAGCGCCGCGCCAAGTCGCAGCAGCTCCGGGGACGCGAGCGGAATCTGCTCGGCGAGCTGAAGGAGAAGGAAGTGCAGCTGTCCCTCACGATCCGCTATCTCGCGGCGCTCGAGAAGCGGCGGAGGATCGTCTCCTCGGACCTCGGGGACGCGACCACGGAGCTGGCGCGCACGGCGGTGGAGCTGGAGGGGGATCGCCGGCGTCTCTCCTGGCGCCTTCGCGAGATCTACAAGCGGGGGCGGAGCCGGGATATCGAATACCTCCTCTCCGCGCGCACCTTCCCCGACCTCGTGAACCGGACCTACTTCCTGGCCAAGGTGGCGCGCGAGGACAAGAACCAGATGCTCCTCACCCAGGCCCACCGGTCCGAGGTCCAGGACACGAAGTCTCGACTGGAGACGAGGCAGCGCGAGCTGGACCGGCTGAAGCGCGAGACGGAGGTGCAGCGGAGAGCTCAGAAGCAGCTGACCGTGGATCGGCGGGAGCTTCTCGTCCAGATCCGCGGGGAGCGGAAGTCCAACGAGCAGGCGGCGGCCGAGCTGGAGCGGGCCAGCAAGCGAATCCAGGCGCTGATCGGCGAGCTGGAGAAGCGCCGGCTGGCCGGCGAGCGCGGCGGCCCGGGGGGCGTTCTTCCCCTCTTCGGCGACTTCGCGAAGAACAAAGGCAGGCTGCCCTGGCCGGTGACCGGGAAGGTGGTCGTCTCTTTTGGCTACATGAAGAATCCCCGGTTCGGAACCTCTACCTACAATAGCGGCATCGACATAGCGGCCGCGTTCGGGACGCCCATCGCGGCGGTTTCGAAGGCCCGGGTGGACTACGTGAGCTGGCTCGATGGGTACGGGAAGTGTGCTATACTGAACCACGGTGGGGGCTTCTATACGCTTTATGCTCACGCCTCCGAGATCTTGGTTGCGGTGGGGAAACAAGTAGAGGCCGGCGAGATCATCGGGCGGGTTGGAGACACCGGCTCTACGATCGGTACAGCACTCCATTTCGAGATCCGGCAGGGGAAGACGGCGGTCAATCCCCTCGACTGGTTCCGTTAGAGATCGACATATGGCGGATTCTCTCCGCGGCCAGGACGAAGCACTGGAGCTTCTCCGCGCCGCGTTGCGGTCGGGACACGTCGGGCACGCCTATCTCTTCCACGGCCCATCCGGCGTGGGAAAGACGAGGGCCGCCCTCTACTTCGCGCGCGCCCTCCTATGCGAAGCCCGGCTCCCGGACGGCTCCCCCTGCGATGCGTGTGAATCCTGCCGCATGGCGCTTCTCCTGCGCCATCCCGACCTCGAGCTTCGCGTTCCGCTCCCCACGTTTTCCGCCGAGGGAAGAACCGAGCGCCAGGCCGAGGAGGCCCGCTCCGAAGCCCGGGCCCTCATCTTCAGCCGGCTGGCCACGGATCCCTTCTACTTGCCGCTCTTCGCGAAGCCCGCCGTCCACTCCATGGACGACATGGCGCGGGCCAAGCAGTTTCTGTCCATGACCGCCCGCCGCGACGGGGGCGCCAAGGTCCTGATCTTGAAACGCGCGGAGGCCATGACCCTTCCGGCCGCCCACGCCTTCTTGAAGATGCTCGAGGAGCCGCAGCCGAATCGGGTGCTGATCCTGGGCGCCCGCCAGGCGCGGTCGCTCCTTCCCACGATCCAGTCGCGATGCCTCCATGTCCGCTTCCGGCCGCTGCCGGTGGACATGATCGCGTCGGTGCTGGAGAGCCGTGGCGTCTCGAAGCCCGTGGCCCGGTTGGCGGGGGCTACCGCCGACGGGAGCCTGGGCAAGGCACTCCAGCATTTCGAAGCGCCCCTCGACGCCGCGGGCAAGGGCGCCTTCGACGGGGCGGAATTCGCGAAGCTCCGGTCCGCGGCGCTCGATCTCTTCGTCGATCCCAAGGAGGACGCGGTCCTGGGACCGCTCCGCAAGGGGCGCATGGATCGGGATCGCCCGAGGTTTCTCGCCGCGGTCTCGCTCGCGCTCCACTATTACCGGGACCTGCTCCGCTACCGGCTCCTGGGAGAGAAGACCGAGCTCATGAACGAGGACTTGAGGACTCGCATCGCCTCCGACGCGCGCAAGCTCCCGGTCGAATCCCTGACCCGGAGGGTGCGCCTGCTCGAGGAGATCGCTGCCTCGGTCCAATCCAACGTCTCCATCCCCTATGCGGTCGCGTCGGTCCAGTACCGCATGGCTCAAGGTGCGTCATGATCGAATCCAGAGGAAGCGAGCTGCTCGAGGTCGTATTCAAGGGCCGCCGGCGCGAGTACTTCACCAACCCGCGCGAGATTCCCGTCCAGGAGGGGGACTGGGTCATCGTGCAGGCGGACCGGGGCATCGATCTCGGCAAGGTCCACCACACCAGCGAGTGGGTGAAGCGCGGGGACGCGCCGGCGAAGCTCCGCGAGCTGCTTCGCCCCGCGCAGCCCGAGGACCTCGAGGTCTTCGAGCGAAACCGCACCAAGGAGACCCGCGCGTACACCACGGCCAAGGAGCGGATCATCCACCGCGACGTGGACATGAAGCTGGTGGACGTGGAGTACCAGTTCGACGGCAACCGGATCACGTTCTTCTTCACGGCCGAGAAGCGCGTCGACTTCCGCGACTTGGTCAAGGACCTGGCCTCGATCTTCCGGACCCGGATCGAGCTGCGCCAGATCGGGGTGCGCGACGAGGCGGGGCGGATCGGCGGCGTCGGGACGTGCGGCCGCGAGCTCTGCTGCGCCACGTGGCTCCGCCAGTTCGAGCCGATCACGCTCAAGATGGCCAAGGACCAGGGCCTCTCGCCGAGCCCCTCCAAGATCTCGGGCGCGTGCGGCCGGCTCAAGTGCTGTCTTCGCTACGAGCTGGATTTCTACAAGGAGTCCTCGCGCGAATTCCCGAGGATCGGAAGCAAGCTGGTCCTCGCGGGCGTGGAGCAGGAGGTCGCGCGCGTGGACATCTTCCGCCGCACCCTGCTTCTCCTGGACGAGACGGGGCACGAGACCCCGCTCTCCCTGTCCGAGCTCCCCGCCGGGACCAAGGTCGTCGGCCCCTCGCGCGACCGGAGGCGGGGATGTGACAAGACCCGGTGCGGCGCCCGGGGCACGAAGCCCGGCGATGGAGAAAGCGTCAAAGGATCCAAGCTGCAGTTTCCCATCTCGGAAAACTGATGGCGAAGTTCTACCTCACCACCGCCATCGACTACGTCAACAACCTGCCCCACCTGGGAACCGCCTACGAGAAGGTCGCGGCGGACGCCATCGCGCGCTACAAGCGGCTCGCGGGCTTCGACACGCGGTTCCTCATGGGGAACGACGAGCACTCGATCAACGTCGAGAAGGCCGCCCGGGAAAAGGGCCTGGCCCCCCAGGTGTACTGCGACCAGATGGCCGAGGCGTTCCAGGCGGTCTGGAAGCGGCTGGACATCTCCTACGACGATTTCATTCGCACCACGGAGCCGCGCCACATCAGGGGCGTGCAGGCGCTGTTTCGCGCGTTCGTGGACGCCGGAGACATCTACAAGGGGAAGTACGAGGGCTTCTACTGCGTGGGCTGCGAGCGGTTCTACCCCGAGAAGGATCTGGTGGACGGGCGGTGTCCCGTGCACAAGACCGTGCCGGAATGGCTGAGCGAGGAGAACCACTTCTTCAAGCTCTCCGCCTACGCCCCCCGCCTGCTCGAGCTCTACCGCACGCACCCGGAGTTCATCACTCCCGAGACCAGGCGGAACGAGATCGTGAACGTCGTCCAGGGAGGGCTGGAAGACATCTCCGTCTCACGGGCCTCCGTCTCGTGGGGGATCCCGTTCCCCAACGATCCCGATCACACGGTCTACGTCTGGTTCGACGCGCTCATCAACTACGTCAGCGGCTTGGGCTATCCGGACACCAACGGGGATTACTCGAAATACTGGCCCGCGGATCTGCACGTCATCGGGAAAGACATCACGCGCTTTCACTGCATCATCTGGCCCGCGATGCTCATGAGCGCCAAGCTTCCCCTGCCCAAGACCGTGCTCGGACACGGGTGGGTCCAGTTCCAGGGAGAGAAGCTCTCGAAATCGCTCGGGAACATCGTGAATCCCCTGGAGATTTCCGACCGCTGGGGGGCCGACGCGCTTCGCTACTACTTGTTGAAGGAAGTGCCCCTCTCGCGGGACGGCGACTTCACCTGGGAGCTCTTCATCGATCGCTACAACGCCGATCTCGCCAATGACTGGGGCAATCTCTTCACGCGCACGGTCTCGATGATCCATCGGTACCGTGAGGGCAAGGTGGCCGCGGCGGCGCCGATCGAGGGCCTGGACGCTTTGATTGCGGACGCGCTCCGCGACTACACCGTGGCCATGGAGCGCTATGAGATCGACAAGGGGATCGAGGCGGCCTGGTCCGTGATCCGCCGCGCCAACCGGCTGGTCGAGGAGAAGGCGCCGTGGAATCTCGCCAAGGACCCCGCGAGGGGGGCCGAGCTGGACGCCCTGCTCACGACCTTGGTGGTGGCCCTCCAGCACACGGCGTTGATGCTCTTCCCGGTGATGCCCGCCAAGGCGCGCGAGGTCTGGGAGACCTTGCGCTCGAGCCCCAAGATGGAGGAGGTGCGGCTCCCCAAGACGGGTGCGCTCCTTCCTTCCCCGGCCTCGGCGGAGCCCATCGGCGCCTCGAAGCCGCTCTTCCCGCGCATCGAGCGATGATCGATTCGCACGCCCACCTGGGCAGGTCCGAATTCGACGCGGACCGAGATCTGGTATTGGCGCGCGCGAAGGCGGCGGGCGTCTCCTGGGTGGTGGAGGCCGGGACCGATGCCGCCTCGAGCCGGCGGGCCATCGAGCTGTCGCGACTCCACCCGGGCGTGCGCGCGGCGGTGGGGATGCACCCCTGCGACGTGAGGGAGGGGCGGGAGGCCGAGATGGATGAGATCGCGGCCCTGGCGCGGGAGCCCGAGGTGGTCGCGATCGGGGAGACGGGCCTGGATTTCCACTGGCCGGAGAACGCGCCGGCCGAGGTCCAGGAGCGCTTCCTCCGACGCCACATCGAGATCTCGCGGGAGACGGGGAAACCCCTGGTGCTCCACCACCGGAAGGCGGCCGAGCGTGTGGCGGAGGTCCTACGTGAGGAGGGTCCGCCCGACGCGGGCGGCAGTTTTCATTGCTTCGCGGGGGACCTGGCGCTCGCCCGGAGGGTACTTTCCATGGGGTTCAAGATCGGGGTCGGCGGGTCCTCGACGTTCAAGAAGAGCCCCCTGCCCGACATCATCCGAGAGCTCAAGCTGACCGACATCGTGCTCGAGACCGACGCACCCTACCTCGCCCCCGTGCCGCACCGGGGGAAGCGAAACGAGCCGGCCTACTTGGCGCTGGTGCGGGATCAGCTCTCGGCGGCGTTGGGGGTGGCGCCCGGCGCGCTCGAGGACGCGACCGACGCGGCTTCCCGGGCCCTGTTCCGCCTCTAAGGGGGTGTTACCACCAGGTGGTGACACCGCGCACAGCCACGTCGGGCGTCCCGGCGACCCTGCGACGTCTGGGGGTCCGGCCGAGCAAGCGGCTCGGGCAGAATTTTCTATGCGATCCCAGGGTGGCCCGGAGGATCGCGGGGCTGATCCCCGATCCGCTCGAGCCGGTTCTCGAGATCGGGCCGGGCTTGGGCGCCCTCTCCATGGAGCTCTGCGCCACGGGGCGGCCCTTCGTGGCGATCGAATTGGATTTTCGTCTCGCGGAACATATGGAAGGCAGCCTTCGCCCCTACCCCCACGCGCGCGTGGTCCGGGGCGATGTCCTGGATCATAGGATCGCGGACCTTCTTCCCGAGGCGGATCGGGTGACGGTGATCGGAAATCTCCCCTATTCCATCACCACCCCGGCGCTCGAATGGATCCTCGAGCAGAAGGAGCGCGTCGGATGCGCGCTCCTCATGGTGCAACGCGAGTTCGCGGAGCGCCTCACCGCGAGACCGGGTTCCAAGGAGTACGGTTCCATCAGCGTCTTCGTCGGTTTGAACGCCGAGGTAAGGAATCGCTTCCGTGTCTCGCCCGGTGCGTTCTATCCCCGCCCCGAGATCGACTCCACGGTGCTCGAGGTCATCCCGCGCCCTTATCCCGGCACGACGGATGGGGAGCGCGAGGCGGCCTCGCGCCTGGCCCGCGCCTCGATGGGCACGCGTCGGAAGACGCTGGCGAACGCGATCGCGCTGGGGCTCAAGTTCGGGGCCGACGAGGCGCGCGCGTTGCTGGCGGAGGCGCGCCTCGATCCGGTCCGGCGGGGCGAGACGCTGTCCCTGGAGGAGTTCGTGGCGTTGGCGCGAGCGTGGATTCGCCGGGGCCGGCCGGGAGCCGCGGCGTGAGGGGGCGACGGGGGGTCGCGGCGTGGGGGTTGGTGGCAGCCGCGTGCGTGGCGCTCGTGCTGTGGGCCCCCGCGGCGCGGGCGCAGATCCCGGACGACACCGGAGTGGACACGCTGTTCGCCCACGTCGGGAGGA
>Ga0137398_10000105_pt1 | contig 23791 bp, 21 predicted proteins | sample czorhiz216metaG_FD_106659 | JGI IMG/M metagenome (GOLD analysis project Ga0137398, IMG submission 106659) | Vadose zone soil microbial communities from Angelo Coast Range Reserve, California, USA - czorhiz2.16 metaG | ecosystem: Environmental > Terrestrial > Soil > Vadose zone | place: USA...
TGCCATCGCCAAATCAAAAGCGCCGCGCGTGTACATTGCCAATCTTATGACTCAACCTGGCGAAACCTCCGGCTACGCGCTGGCCGATCATCTTCGCGCCATCCAGCGTCACACGCCGCGCCGGGTCATCGACTGGGTGGTCGCGAATCGCCAGCACATTTCTCCCGAAGTTGCCAAGCGCTACCGCGCGCAAGGCGCAGAGCCCGTGGCCATTGATGTCCACGAATTACAGAAGCTGGGCTACCGCGTCGTGCTTGACAATCTCCTTGAAGAACACGGCGTCATCCGCCACAATCCCGCCCGCCTTGCGCGCCTCCTGCTTGAAGAATTTCTCTCCGGCTCGAGCCATTCGGGTTGATTTCTGCGGCTTCAGCCAAATGGCAAGGAAAGAACCTTGGATCGGAAAGGTAGGGAATTAACCAGGAAAATCAAGAACTAAGAGCAAACAACTAAAACCTGCCAGCCGCACTCAGTACGCCCAGCGCATGAGCAATCCCCCGGTGGTATACCCCGCGCCCACGGCCGCCAGCAGCACCAGATCGCCTTTGCGAAGCCGCCCCTGCTCCACCGCGTCACGCAATCCGAGCGGAATTGTTCCGCCCGTGGTATTTCCGTACTTGTCGATATTGACCATCACCTTGGCATCATCCACGCCCAGGCGCTGCTGCATCGCTTGGATAATCCGCAAGTTGGCCTGATGGGGCACCACCAGTGCGAGGTCGTCGCTCGTAAATCCGTTGCGCTCCAGAAGGCAGTGCGCCAGCTCGGCCATCCGCCGCACCGCATACTTGAACACCTGTGATCCCTCTTGATGCACCACGTGCATGTTCTGGTCCACCGTTTCGTGCGTCGATGGGTGCAGCGAACCGCCTCCGGGCATCGAGAGATACTGGCCGCCCGAGCCGTCCACGTCGTGCGAAAAATCCAGAATGCCTTCGCCGTCCTTTGCCGGTTCCAGCAGCACTGCTCCCGCACCGTCGCCAAACAGCACGCACGTCGCGCGATCCTTGTAGTCCAGGATCGAACTCATCACGTCGCTGCCGATCACCACGACTTTCTGATGCGCGCCCGATCCTACAAACTGCGCGCCTACGGTAAGCGCGTACGCGAAGCCTGAGCAGGCCGCCGACAAATCGAACCCCCAGGCGCGCTTCGCCCCCAGCCGGTCCTGCACCAGGCAAGCGGTCGCGGGGAAAAACATGTCCGGGGTTACGGTGGCTACAATAATTAGGTCAATTTCCGTCGGATCCGTCTTGGTTTGCGCCAAGAGTGTTTTGGCAGCCTCAGTTGCAAGATGCGAACTACCCGTTCCGTTGCCGGCGATGTGCCGCTCGCGTATTCCCGTGCGCGAGCGAATCCATTCGTCGTTGGTGTCCACCATCTTTTCGAGGTCGGCGTTAGTCAGCACTTTCGGCGGAACATAGCCGGCGACACCGGTAATCTTCGCCGCAATCCGATGGGACATGACTCTCCTCGGCGCTCTCCAAGTGAAACAAGTATCAAGGAATTCTATGCGATGCTAAGCCCAAAAGGTAGCACCGGAAAATGCATCCTTCCTTGTCCCCGCACAGCTGATTGGGGCTAAGAGTCTCCATGCAAAATCTCATACCGCCACGTCACCGTCGCGGTCTTCTTCAGCATGGCCGAAACCGAACAATATTTTTCCTCGCTTAACTCAATGGCGCGTTTGACCGCGCCCTCGTCCAATCTGCCCCGCAGCCGGTACAGAATTTCGAGTTTGGTCCACACCGCGGGTGGTTCGGCTGCGCGCTCGCCGGAACAGATCACTTCCAGCGATTCCAGCTTTTGCCGCTTCTTCTCTAACACCATCACCACATCCGTCGCGGTGCACGCCCCCAGCGCCATTAGCACTAACTCCATCGGACCAGGCGCCTTGTTCGACTCGCGATCGGAATCCATGGCCATCGCGTGCCCCGACGGGCTCATGGCCAGAAACTTTTGTTCACCCGACCATCGGACCAGTGCCGTCTGCATTTGACCTCCCTCCTGCCGAATCTCCGCTCCCTAGAAGCCGGTATCTCCTTGAGCCAGCCTATCTTGCTTGACCTGCAAAGTTGACGTGCATTTGACCTGAGTTTGACAACGCCCTCGAGTCCGACCCCGATCATTGTAGCTGTGGATTATGTCAATAAAAAAGGAGCTGCGAATCGCTCGCATTCCATGACTCCTGTTCGCAAGGTCGTTAACGGCGACAGCGCAAGAACCGTCCTGCGGACTAGCACGCGTCAAACTATTCCAGCGGCGGCCAAGACCCGCCTTCCCCAGCCCTCGCGCCACCTGCGGGCGAGCGGGCCTCTTAAACCGGAAAGCGCGTTTCTGAGCGACGCCATCCGGCTCGCCCAACTCGGCGACGCGGCAGCGTTTGAGACCATCTACCAGTTGCACAGCCGTCGCGTCTACGCTCTGTGTTTGCGCATGACCGGTGACCCGGCGGACGCGGAAGACCTGACTCAGGAGGCGTTCCTTCAGCTGTTCCGGAAGATTCACACTTTCCGTGGGGAATCGGCCTTTTCTTCCTGGTTGCACCGTCTCACCGCCAATATTGTTCTGATGCGCTTTCGCAAGAAGCGACCTGTGCCGGTTTCGCTCGATGAAATGACCAGTGCCGATGGCGAAAAGGATCGGCCCGCTTTCGAGATTGGCGGTCCGGACTTGCGACTGGCTGGCGTTTTCGATCGCGTGAACCTTCATACGGCGATCGAACAGTTGCCGCAAGGTTACCGATCCATGTTCCTGCTCCACGACGTGCAAGGCTACGAGCACAAAGAAATCGCCCATATGCTGTGCTGTTCCATCGGCAACTCCAAATCTCAACTACATAAGGCGCGCAAGCGACTTCGCGAACTACTGAACAAGGTGGAGCAGCTAAGTTCCTGTCAAGCACACGCACCCGCGGGCGCTTGAGTCCCGCCGTCGTTTCCAGACATGAGCGCATTTTTTGTGCGGGAAATTCAATGCCGGGTGACTTTACGAAGCACGCAGCTGAGCGCCGAGTTGTTTTTCGAGGACAGCGACGACGCGCGCGCAAAAATCGGTTAGCTGCGCTTCGGCCAGGGTCGCTTCCCGGCTTTGGAACGTGACGCGCACAAGCAAAGAATATTTCCCAGCGGGGATGTTCTTGCCGCGGAAAAGATCGATGGCTTCAATGGTTGCAATCTCCTGAATGTTCAAGGATCGGATCGCGGCGACCAGCTCGGAAAAATGGATTCCGTCCCGGAGCAGCACAGAGAAATCGCGCTCGACGCCTGGGAATCGCGGAACCGCCTGGTACTTGCGCGATTCCTTCGCTGCACGGATGGCGGCGCACAGGGGCTGAAGTTCCAGCTCCGCAAGAAAAACTTCCTGACGCAGCTTTAGTCCGTCGGCCACACGGCGCGTCAGTTCCCCGGCTTCGCCGAGCGGTCCGCCTGGGACCGCGACGCGTCCTCGGCGAGCAGGATTTAACCACGCAGCGTCGCCTTCTCTCCACGTCACGCCACCCGCCAGGGCGCCCAGCGTGTCAATATCGCCCTTCAAATCCGCAAAGGAGTACTCACGCGCGTTGTCGTAGAGTCCCTGTTCGCGGGCTTGGCCGGTGGCGCCGATGGTTAAAATTGGTGTCTCGATGGATTCCGCGCCGCGTAGACGATAGTGGCGTCCAATCTCAAACAACCGGACATTGCGCTGCCCGCGATTGAGATTCCATTCAAGCGCAGCAGCCATGGTGACCACGCCTGTGGACTTCAGTACGTTGGCTTCTTCGGACAGCGGATTGGCAAGCCGCGCAGGTTGTACATCCGGCGAACGAAAGATTGCGTCACGCTCTTCCGCAACGTGTGGGATGGTGAGAATTTCACGATAACCCAGTCCGATCAGGCGCTCGCGAAGGCGCGCTTCGGCTTCGTGTTGCCAGAGACGTGCGGCACCCTGTCGCGCGGCGGGCAGGCGCGGAGGGAATCTGTCGAGACCGTAGATGCGCGCGACCTCCTCAATGAGATCAATCTCCCGCTCGACTTCGGCGCGCCACGAAGGCTGCGTGCACTCCCAGGCAGCCAGCAGCGAACCTTCTGCGCCGCGATTTTGATCGACCCGCACTGGAGCAAACCCGAGGGCGCTCAGGCTCGATTCGATTTGCTTGTCCGGAACGTCCGCGCCCATAACGCGGAGCAGTTCGGCCCGCGTTAGCAGCATCTTCTTGCGCTCGCGCTTGCCCGGATATACGTCGACAACGCCGGAGAGAAGCTCGCCGCCGGCAAGCTGCAAGACAAGTTCCGCACAACGGCGCGAGGCGAGTTCGGCCATTTCCGGATCGGCGCCGCGGCCAAAGCGCGTAGAAGCTTCCGTGTGCAGCTTGAGGAAGCGCGCGGCCCGGCGGACGGCAACCGGCTCAAACCAGGCGCATTCGATCAAGACATTCTTGGTGGAAAAGAAAATTTCCGTCTCCGCGCCGCCCATGATGCCGCCAATGCCCACGGCACGCGCGCCGTCGCCATCGCAAATCGTGCAAATACCAGGTTCAAGCGTGCGCTCGATGCCGTCGAGGGTGCGAATTTTCTCCGAAGGTCTGGCGCGCCGCACGACGATGCGGTGATCGCGCACCTGGTCATAGTCAAACGCGTGGAGTGCATGCCCGAGCTCCAGCATCACGTAGTTGCTAACGTCCACAACGTTGTTGATGCTGGCCACGCCGGAGGCTTCCAGCCGCTCCTTGAGCCATTGCGGTGACGGCTGAATTTTTACGCCGCGAATCACGCGTGCGGTGAAACGGCCGCAAAGCTCTGGAACTTGGATTTCCACTCGTATCGCGTCACTACCTTTTGCGGCGCTTTCTTTCGGCTTGGGCGAAACAGATTTCAGCGGAACCTTGTAAACGGCGCTGACCTCGCGCGCGATTCCGTAGTGTCCCAGGCAATCGGGCCGGTTGGAAGAAACCTCGGCATCAATCACCGCGCCATGCGCGGCTATTTCGACCCCTCCGATGTTGGTACCAGATAAAGCCAGTCGCGAAGCGAGCTCTTCGGGTGTCGCCGCCACTTCCACGAAATCCTTGAGCCAGTTGTAGACGATCTTCATGCGCCGGCCTGTAGTTGCCCGTAGTAGATTCGCGCGAAGTAGTCCGCGCGCACCTGACCCGCTTGTCGCCGGGCGTCGTTGAGTCTGTTGCGTTCCTCCATCATCGGGGCTCAACTCCGCAGACGCGATTGCCATTTTTCAGGAAGGGCGCAGTCAAAAAGCCGATGCCCGAACCGATGTCGGCAATCACGCGACCAGGGCAAAGAGCGCGCTGTTTGGCATCGGTGAACGTCATGGGAATTGCCGCAGGAAGCGCACGTCGTTCTGAAAAAACACCTGGATGTCATCGATGCCGTACTTGAGCATGGCCAGACGGTCGATGCCCATGCCAAACGCGAAGCCGCTCACTTTCTTCGCATCGTATTTCACAAATCCGTAGACCGCGGGATCGACCATGCCCGCGCCGAACAGCTCAATCCAGCCGGAGCCTTTGCATTTCGAGCAGGTGCCCCCGCCCGCCGCCGAGCCGCTGCCCCCGCAGAAAATGCAGGATACGTCGAACTCCACCGATGGCTCGGTGAACGGAAAATAGCTGGGACGGAAACGAGTCTTCACGCCTGCGCCGAAGAACTGCTTCACAAAGTATTCGATGGTCCCGGTAAAATCGCAGAAGGTTATGTCCTGATCGACCGCCAAGCCTTCCACTTGGTGAAAGATGAAAGAATGCGTGGCGTCCGGATTATCGCGCCGATACACCTTGCCAGGAACGATCACGCGCACCGGGGGTTGCCGCTTTTCCATGGTACGTATCTGCATGGGCGACGTATGCGTGCGCAGAAGCAACGGCTGCGCAGCCCCCTTGGGCAGATCGAGGTAAAACGTATCCATGTCGTCACGCACCGGATGGAACTCCGGAATATTCAGCGCCTCGAAGTTGTAATAAGGGGTTTCGATCTCCGGCCCTTCCACCACGGAAAAGCCGATGGAGAAAAATATATCTTCGATTTGCTGAAAAACCTGGCCAATCAAATGGTGCGACCCGAGCGGACGGATGACGCCCGGAAGAGACAAGTCGAAGCGGTCGCGAGCGGCCGCGGTTTCCTGCGTGCCGCTTTCGATGGCTTTACGCCGCTCTTCGATTTGGGATTCGACATGAGCGCGTAGTTCGTTGAGCGCCGCGCCGACGACGCGCTTCATCTCCAAAGTGGCCGTCTTCAACCAGTTATCCGTGATCTGCGTGAGCACGCCAGACTTGCGGCCAAGCCACGCGTCGCGGAAATGCTTCCAGGAAGATTCATCGCGAGCAAGCAGGGAATCGGACTCGAAGCGCGTCCGTACTTCCAGAAAAAGCGCGGAAACCTGCGTCGGCTGCGTGACGCCGAGATCGGCGAGAGTGCGTGCGGTCTTGTTTTCCGAGCTGGCCATGTTGGTGGCGGAATTTGTGCCGGGATATGGCGCACCGCAGAGCGCCTGAACGTTGAAACAAAACGAGCCCTGGTGCCCCCTAGGCCTTTTTCTTTTGCGGCGGAGCGGCGGCTTTCGCCTGGTGCGCGAGTTGCGTAAAAGCGGCGGCATCAAGCACGGCAAGGTCGGCAAGCACTTTGCGGTCCAGCGTCACGCCGGCGGCTTTCAATCCATGAATCAGTTGCCCATAAGTCAAGCCATTCAACCGCGCCGCGGCACCGATGCGCTGAATCCAGAGTTTGCGGTATTCGCGTTTCTTTACGCGGCGATCGCGAAACGCATAGCGATCTGCGCGGTTCGCGGCCTCCTGCGCTGACTGATACAGCTTGCTCTTGGTGAGAAAAAAGCCCTTCGTGCGCTTGAGATACTTCTTCCGGCGAGCGCGGCGCTTTGTGCCACGTTTTACGCGTGCCATGGGTTTCTCCTTGTTTTTTGTCGAGACAAAACTGGAGCGGTCAGTCGCAAAACGGCCGACGCAGCGGGTTTGTCTCGGTCGGTGCTTCGTTATCGGCCGGCAGGCACCCGTGAAGCGCTGCCTGGCACGATGGCGAGGCTTGCGCCCCGCGGTGCTGCTCCTCAGTCTTAAAAATCGAGCTGAAGACTACGCTGCCATTCCTCGCGCATCCAACTCAGACGCGCTCTGAATACCAGCGCAAAAAAATCTAACCATACGGAAGCATTTGCCGCACGGCGGCAACATCCTTGGAGCTGACCAGCGTCAGCTTCTTAAGCTTGCGCATGCGCCCCTGCCTCTTGGTGCCCGTGAAATGGCGCTTGCCGGAATGCGCACGCACGATTTTGCCGGTAGCGGTGAATTTGAAACGTTTGGCCGCGCCGCGATGTGTCTTCAACTTCCTCTTTGGCTTGGTCGAATTTCTTGGCATTGCCGGAATCTCCCCAGAATATTTTTGCGCCAGCCAGACGTCTAAGCAGGCTGCGCCGCTTGCTGCGAACTCGGTTTCGCTGCCGGCGCGCCCTTTTTGGGTGCCAGCAGCGCCACCAGAACGTTGCCTTCCATGCGCGGCATAGTTTCAATCTGACCGTGTTCTCCGATCTCGCCGAGCAGACGCGTCATCTTCGCGCGGCCCACTTCCTGGTGCGCCATCTCGCGCCCGCGATGGAAAATCATGGCGCGCACTTTGTGCCCCTCACCGAGGAACCGGATGATCTGATTCTTGCGAACCTGATAGTCGTGCTCCGCGGTAGCCGGCCGAAACTTAACTTCCTTCAGCTGCGACCCGCGGCTGCTCTTGCGCTGCTGATGGGCCTGCTTGTTTTGCTGGTAAAGAAATTTGCCGTAGTCGGTGATCTTGCAAACTGGCGGATCCGCGGTCGGCGAGATTTCCACCAGGTCCAGTCCCCGTTCCCGCGCCATTCGAACGGCCTCGAATGGCTGCATTACCCCAAGCTGGGCACCTTGCTCATCAATCACCCGGACTTCGCGAGCCCGAATCCGCTCATTTACCCGCGTGCGGTCACTCTGCCGGAAGTTGCGTTCTGCGATATTTCCCCCTAACGAACGTAAGGCGCATAGCGACCCGCCTCGCCGGGCACCGGCCCGAATCCGCTCACCGTCCCACGGTGCTAAATCACTCTGGGATGGGTTACAGAGTATAGCATGCGTCTACGCTCCGTCGCCAAGGGGTTTGAAGGTTGTCAGAGACCCTCGCGCGCCTCAGCGCTGCGCGCGGTAAATCACGGTGATGAAGGTATCGATCTCCCGTTCGCCATTGAGCATCGTCGGCTTGTAGCGCCACCGCCCTACCGCCTGGAGCGCGGATTGATAGAAGAGCGGATCGCCGCTTACAATTTGCAGCGATTGAATCGTCCCATCCGTCGAAATCACCGCGCGCAATTCGACGCGACCGGAACGCCCCAGTTGCTTCGCCAACGTCGGGTACACCGGTTCCACGCGATCGATAAGCATCGCTGGATCAATCCGAGTCTGGCGCAGAACTCGCGGGGGCTGCCTGTTTTCAAGAACGCGTGGCGGCTGCGGCCCCGGTGCCTGGCCGATATTCATGCACCCGGGACAAGCTACGGTCGCACCTTCGTTCCCCGGAGGCGCGTCCGTAATTTGAGCTGTCTCTGTTCGCGAATCCGGCGTCAAATTCGTGGGCTTCGAAGCAAAGCAGACTCGCCTCACCTCGCCCTCCGTCGCTGGCGTCCGCCGCGCCGGCCGAACGTCGCGTCGATATTGCGGCACCGGCGTCGTTAGCGTCCTGTCTAAATGCGCCGGCTTGGCGAACAACGGCGCAAGCAGCGCCGAACTTTGCGCCAGGATGGAGAGGGCCAACGCGCGGCGGCGTATCTTACGCTCATGACGGCGCTGCTCCGGATGGCCTTCGACAAGGCCTCCGTAGAGCGCTGCTAAACTCTGCCGGGGAACAGCTTCACGTTCGCGACACATCACCCACCTCCACAAACAATCAAGCGAACCGCAAGCCAACAGATTTGCGGCGCCGGACCTGCCTGCTTCTCGACAGGCCCGGCGCCGCGCTCGCAGGGATGTGAGATTGCGCGCGTCCTCACAGCTTTGGACACCGCCCCAGAGAACAAGTTCCCGTTTTCGGTTTGGGGTTAACTAATGTTGAGCGACCGCGACATTGCCGCTCGGCTCGGCTCGGCTCGGCTCGGCTCGGCTCGGCTCGGCTCGGCTCGGCTCGGCTCGGCTCGGTTCGGTTCGGTGGAAACCTTAGGGGAGTAGATTTCTCCCGTCGGCGGAAGAAAAAGGAAGGCGCGCCGCGTGCGCCAAGGTGGGCGCCACGTCGCGCATGTCGATAACGCCCAGCGCTCGCCCGCGCGGAATGCCCGGCCCCGCAAAGAAAAACGACGCCCGCAGATCCGGCAGGTCCGGCAATTCGCCGTGCGTGCCGCCACGCTTCGTCTTGGCGAGCAACGGGCCGTCCAGGTCGGTGCCCATCTTCCATCCGGGCTTCGGGCTCACAAAAAAGGCCGCCGGCGGGAACCCGCCGCGCTTGTGCAATTCGTCAGCTTCCAAAATGCGATCGATTCCATTCGCCGGATCGCTTGCCAGCCGCACAAGCAATTCCCGCACCTCGGTCAGCGTGGCCGTATCGCCAGGCTCCCTGAGCACGATAGCCGCGGAAGCGCTGGCCACCCAAGGCATCGCCCGCCAATCCACGATTTTCTCTTTTTCCACAGTAAACAATCTTGCGTCCTGAAACGCCCGGAACAAATTCAGTTGCGCATCCGCGGTCGTAAACCCGTGATCGGAAACCACCGCGAAGTACGCGGCCCCCGGCGTCAGCCGCTCCGCGCTTTCACGCAAGCGTCCGATCGCGGCGTCCAGCCGTTCGAGAATCGCAATGGCCTGCGCGCTGAATGGTCCCGTGTCATGTTCAACGTGATCGAGCGCAATGACGTGCAGCAGCAGCAGCTTCGGTTGCTTCTTTTCGAGAATCCATTGCGCGTACCGCGCGCGCCGCTCGTCCGCTTCGACCGAAGCATCAATCCCACCAAGGAACGGGCCGATTTCCATCTCGGCCTCCGCCAGCAGACCCGGCGTCGAAACCGCGCGCAGCAGCTTGGCGTCTTCTTCCGTGCCCGCACGCCAGAATTCCGGAATGTTCCACGTTATATGCGCGCCCACGGTGACCGGCCACTGTACGCTCGCCGTCTGGAGCCCCGCTTGTGCGGCCGCGTCCCAAAGCGTGGGCACGCGAATAGCCTCGGCGTACCAATACCAACCCTCATGATTTTTCTGCAGCGGATCGAAGACCGTGTTCGCCAGAATTCCGTGCTTCGCCGGCCAGACCCCGGTGACCAGCGTCGTGTGGCTCGGATACGTCACCGTAGGAATAACCCCCTGCACTCCTTCCGCGTATGTCCCTTCCTTAAGGAAGCGCCTCAGATTCGGTATCTTCGCGCCGTGCGCATCGGCTGCCGTCACATAATCGGGCCGCAAGCCGTCCACCGAAATCATCACGAGCAGTGGCGCTTGCGGAACGGGCTGCGCGGCTGCCGCAACAAAGAAAATTGCCGCCAGTACCATCAACATGGCCGAAGCTACAGCAACAGGAAACCGTTTGCGAAATCTCGGGTTGATATTCATGGCGGCGAAAGCATACCGCAATGGCCGGCCGGAATCTGGTAGGGCGCGCGACCAAACGCCAGTACCTGACGGTGGCAAGAATGATGTACAGTCTACTGCCACCGAGCAGCGTGCTGGTGGGCACGCGGCATCTTAACAAGTTTGTGAACTCCGCGGCGTCTGCGCGGAATCTTGCGCCAAAAGGCAGGGCAACCTTGAGCACTTATCCCGGTGGGGCGAACTCGTCTTCGGAGCAGAGCAACTCGTGTCGCTGCTCCATCGCGGCAACCGCTACGGCCCTGCCTCCGCACACCATCACCCGCGATGACGTGAAGTACTACATGGGCCGAGTGTTCGATATCCCCGAGCGCAAGCTCGAAGCCATGATGAGCATCGTCGACAACGCGCAAGTCCACAAACGTCATGCCATTTTCCCCATCGAATACACCGTCGAGCCGCGGGCGTTGTACAAAACCAATCAGGAATACATCGAGCACGCCGTGAAGCTCGGCCAGGAAGCCGCCGAAAAGTGTCTCGAGCGCGCCAGTCTCCGGCCCGACGAGGTCGATCTCATCATCACCGTCTCTTGCACCGGCTTCATGATTCCCTCGCTCGACGCCCATCTCATCAACCGCATGGGCTTCCGCTCCAATGTTCGCCGCATGCCGTTCACGGAACTCGGTTGCGCCGCCGGAGCCATGGCCCTCGGACGCGCCGCCGACTTTCTCAAAGCTCATCCCGGCGGAAATGTGCTCATCGTCGCCGTCGAGCTTCCGTCCCTCACCTTCCAGCGCAAGGATATTTCGCAGGCCAATCTCATTTCTTCCATTCTTTTTGGCGACGGCGCCGCCGCCGCGCTCGTCAGCGGCAATGGCGCACCTGGCCCCAAGATTTTAGTCTCCGAAACGTACACCTTCCCGGACTCTCTCGGCGCTATGGGTTTTGATCTCCGCGATTCCGGATTTCACATCCTGCTCGCCAAAGACGTTCCGGAAATGATCGGCGCGAAAATCCGCGAGCTGGTCGACGATTTTCTCCAGCGCCACGGCAAGACTCACAAAGACATCAAGGGTTGGATTCTGCATCCCGGCGGCGCGCGCCTTCTCGGCAACGTGGAAATCGCCCTGGGTTTGACGAAATGCCAAACCCAGCCTTCCTGGGAGATTCTCGGGAATGTCGGCAACCTTTCAAGCGCCACCATTCTCTTTATCCTCCAGGAGTGGCTGGAGAAACGGCCCTTGAATCCCGGTGAGTACGCTCTTGCGGCCGCCTTTGGGCCCGGCTTCAGCGCGGAATTCTTGCTCCTCCAATGGACCTGAGCGTAATCGTCTTTCTTCTTCTGCTAGCAGCCGTGACCGCGTTGCGGTTGGCCGAGTTGCGCATCTCACGCCGCCATCAGCGACAGCTTGTGGCGCGAGGCGCCGCCAAAGTGCATGAACCTCGCTTTCGCTGGATGGTGCTCTTGCATACCACCGTTTTGGTTGGCGCCGCGCTAGAAGTCATCTTGCTAAAACGCCCGTTTATTCCGCTGCTCGCCGCGGTCATGTTTTCCATATTTCTCGCTGCCAATGCCGTGCGTTGGTGGGTGATCCGTACACTCGGCGATCACTGGAACGTGCAGGTCGTGGATTCGACGCGCCTGGGGGTTGTCACCTCCGGTCCTTTCCGCTTTGTCCGGCATCCGAACTACGCCGCGGTGTTTGCGGAGATGCTTTCCCTTCCCCTCATTCACACCGCGTGGATCACGGCCTTGGCCGGTTCGCTTGCCCACGTTGCGGTACTTGGCCAGCGCCTTTCCACCGAAGAGCGCGTTCTTTTTGCGAATCCCGAATATCGCACCGTCATGGGCGGCAAACCCAGATTCTTGCCAGGCTTGTTTTGATCAGGAACAGAAAATGCACATTCGCTCTTGCTTGCTGCTCCTCGCGCTTTCCATTTCTCCTGCCGCGACTCTCGCCCAGGAAGCCTCAACGCCGGAAGCAGAATCGCCTGCGTTTCATACCGTTCCTGAGCTGACTGCTGGCTTCAATCTCCTCTACGAACAGAAATTCACCGACGCGCGCGCCGCTTTTGAAAACTGGGAATCCCGCAATCCCCGGGAACCGTTCGGCGCAGTGGCCATCGCCGCCACTTACCTATATGAAGAGATGTACCGCCAGGGTGCGCTGACCAGCGATTTTTTTCTCAACGAAAAGAAGTTTCTCCACGGCATCGACGGCAAGCCCGACCCCCAGCGTATGGCGCATTTCCGCGAAGCCCTGGTGCGTGCCCGCGAGCTGGCTCGAGAAAAGCAAAAGACTAATCCGAAGGATCCCGAGGCGCTCTTCGCACTGACCTTGGCCGCCGGCATGGAGTCCGACGCCGATTCCATTCTCGAGAAAAAGCAGCTCGATGCCCTCAAGCGCATGAAAGAAGCCAATGAATACGCCAAGCAGTTGCTGGCACGGCATCCGGACGCCAACGATGCCTATATCGCCCTGGGAATCGCCAACTACATCATTGGCTCCCTCAATCCCGGCTTCCGCTTTGCATTGTGGTTCGGGGGAATTCATGGAGACAAAAAGCTGGGAATGGAGCAAGTTGGCAAAGCTGCGGAAAACGGCCGCTATCTGCGGCCATTCGGTAAAATCATGCTGGCTCTTGCGGCGCGCCGCGAAAAACAGAATGCCTTGGCACAGAAGCTCCTGCGCGAACTGACCGAAGAATTTCCGTCCAACGATCTATTCGCCTCCGAGTATGCCAAAGCCATGGGCCGCCCCATCCCCGCGGTCATTGAGCGGTAACCGTTCGTAAATTTCCCGCATCCATTCCTCAGACATCGCTGCGCGTCGGCTCGTAAACCAGTTAGGGGCTCACAAGGGGCAGGACCTTCCATGAAAATCGCGGTCATCGGTTCGGGAAACGTAGGCGGCACGCTCGGCAAAGGTTGGGCCAAGAAAGGGCATGACGTCACTTTCGGCGTTCGCAACACCTCCGAGGCAAAAGTGAAGCAACTGCTCGCCGCGAGCGACGGCAAAGCCCGCGCCGCCGCCGTGAAGGACGCCGCGACGGGCGCCGAGGTAATCGCTCTCACCGTTCCATGGGACGCTGCCCAAGACGCCGTGAAAAATGCCGGTAACCTGCGCGACAAGATCGTCTTGGACTGCACCAACCCGCTCAAGCCTGATCTCTCCGGACTGACACACGGTTACGACACCTCCGGCGCGGAGCAAATTGCAAAGTGGGCCGCTGGCGCTCGGGTGGTCAAAATTTTCAACACCACAGGCTTCGGTAACATGGCCAATCCCGTCTACCCCGAGGGCCCGTCCATGATGCTCTACTGTGGCGATGACGCGGCCGCGAAATCTACCGCTGCGCAACTGGCCACCGATCTCGGTTTTGCTGCCTATGACGCGGGTCCGCTTTCCGAAGCTCGCCTGCTAGAACCCCTCGCGCTCATCTGGATTAAACTTGCGGTGCAACAAAAGATGGGCCTCAATTTCGCCTTTCGGCTCGTTCGCCGCTAGATAGTCATGCTCGACTCCTTTTTCAAAATTTGCGTGTATCGCTCTCCCGATAGACTAAAATCCCGCTGCACTTTGTGCCTTGCATTCATTTGAGGTGGTGACGCGTGTTCCAGCGAGACATGCTCAAAGGTCGGGGGATTTTTCTTAGCGGCGGTGGCTCCGGTCTGGGGCGCTCGATGGCCCTTCATTTTGCCATGCTCGGTGCGCGCATGTTCCTGGTGGGTCGCCGCGCCGAGCCGCTCCGAGAGGTCTCGGACGAAATCCATCGCGGCGGGGGCTCCGCTGCATTCGCCACGTGCGATGTGCGCGATTACGCCGCCGTAGAAGTCGCCGCGGAGTCTGCCTGCGAGCAATTTGGCCGCATCGATACGGTCATCAACAACGCCGCCGGCAATTTCATGGCGCGCACCGAGAAATTAAGCGCCAACGCCTTCAACGCTGTGGTCAGCATCGTGCTCAACGGCACATTCAATTGCACGCAGGCCTTCGCAAAAAAGTGGATTGCCGAAAAAGTCGGCGGCAACGTGCTGAACATCGTCACCACTTACGCTGCGGCCAACTGTGGTTCCGCGTTTGTTGTGCCTTCCGCCTGCGCCAAGGCCGGAGTGCTGGCCATGACCAGGTCGCTCGCTGTCGAGTGGGCCAAATATCACATCCGCCTGAACGCCATCGCTCCCGGCCCGTTTCCGACCGAAGGTGCCTGGTCGCGTCTCATGCCTTCCAAGCAGTTTGAGCAACACGCCAAGGACACTCATCCCATGAAGCGGTTCGGCCGCCACGAAGAGCTGACCAGTCTCGCCGCTTTCTTGCTTAGCGACATGGCTGAATACATCAATGGGGAATGTGTGGTGATCGATGGCGGCGACTGGCTCCGCGGCGCCGGCGAATTCAACGATCTCCTACTTCTCCCGGACTCTGCCTGGGAAACCATGGAAGCCTCCCGCGCCAAGAAGTAAGTAGCACAACCATTTTTTGTGGCGCGACCCTCCGATGCGCGTCGAACCTACTCCGGCAGCGCCCGCTTCCTCAACTCCACCCGCAACTTCAAAACCCCCACGCTCTGCGCGTTGGACTCCCCGCGCACCGTAACTTCCCGCACCTCCTGCTTCCCGTGCGCCGCATCCTCCATCGCCGGCAAATCGATCTCCACGCGCCCCGCCGCCACCTGCTTTGACCCGACTACGAATTCTCCCGTGCCGCCGCTGACCTTCCACCCCGCGGGCAGATCGACGGCCAGCGCAATTTCCCGCGCCGCGGCCGTTTCATTCCGCAGCCACAGCGGAATGGCCAGAGAAGTTCCAGCTTGCAGTGCGATTTCCGGCGGTTCCGGATGCCATAACGTCAATCCGTGCTCCCGGCGAAATTCCTCGTAAAACCCCCACGGCCCCGCAAGGGTGATCGCGACCTCCGGTGGCGCCGGCTCTGCAGGCACGTTCGTCCGAACAAACCCGATGCCTCCCGGCTTCACGTTTTCGAAAATGTCTCCGGTTACGCTGCCGCCCACCAGGGATTTTCCCAATACGAAGCGCTGCGCATCGCCCCAACCGTCGGACACCGCCTTCTTCTCCAGTTCTGCTTCGCTCAGTTTGCGCAGCGAATCCAGGTAACCTTTCGCCTGCGTCTGGTGCGCGCTAAACGACTCCAGCCCCATCCGCCAATACGCTTGTTTGGCCGATTTAGAGATGTCCTTGACCGAATACTCCGGTCCTTTGCCGCGAAACATCTCGTCATTACTCGCATCGGGGAAATAGTAGATTTTCTTCGACTGCCAGGGGCGCAAGTTTTCGAGGAAGGGTTCGAGCCGCCGCATTGGCGCGGCTACTTGCTCCGGGAAGATGCTCGGGTCACCGGCCAGGTCGAACGCTTCGGTCGCCAGTACTCCGGCCGCCTGATGATCTCCGTGGTCTTCACCAATAAACGTTCCTGGCAAAAATGTGAGCACCACTTCCGGCCGCGTCAGCCGCACCAGCCGCACCAGCTGTTCGAGCGCCGCTCCGTGTTCCCAATTGGCCAGCGACTGCAGCACGTTCTGGCTCGCCGTATCCTTCCCACCCAAAAACCACACATTGGTAATGCCCAGCAGCGCCAGCGCGCGGCGCGCTTCGATCTCGCGAACCGCGCCCAAAGCCGCCGCCTGTTCCGCTCCGGCCTCGTTCGCTCCGCTGCTCCCCCGAGTTCCGAAAGCTACGGCCACACGCTTGCCGTCATCGAGGGCACGCGCAAGGTACGGCGTGGCCGCGCCTTCGTCATCCGGGTGCGCCACGACCAGCAGAATATCCGCCTTGTAGCGCTCCTCCGCGGTGAGCAGCTGCCTCGCTTCTTGCGCGCCGCCCTGGACCGCCGCCAGCAGGAAAGCAAAAACAAGCATCCCGAGTTGCCTCATGAAATGGCCTCGAAAATTGCTAAGAATAAAATTCCGCAGCACGTGCATGCGCATGGAAAAAGAGTGTACCCTTTGCTTCCACAGGAGCAAAACCGCGCGACTCGAGCGACCCATCGAGCGCGACATCTGCACCAGCCATCGATGCTCCAGCTCTTGAGAGCTAGTCCCGTATGACTTGGCCTCGGCCGGATCATTCAAACGCTTCTGAGGCGTGTCCCTGACTCTGCCTTGACCCTACATCGCTGCGCCGATAAGCTCTATCTTTCTCCTTCCAGGTGGAAAGCGCATGGACCCGATTCACGTCACGTTGCCGGACGGCAAAGTCCAGGAAGTGCCGAAGGGCACCACGCCCGCGGACATCGCCAAGCAAATCTCCCCCCGGCTGGCCGACGCCGCCCTGGTAGCTCGCGTAGCCGCGCCCAACGACGGCGCCGGCGAGCTAATCGATCTGCGCCGCCCGCTTGACCACGACGTCAAGCTCCAGATTCTCACTGAGAAAGATCCCGACGCGCTCTTCGTTTTCCGCCATTCCGCCGCGCATCTGCTGGCCGCTGCGGTCATGGAACTCTACCCCAACGTCAAACTCGGCATCGGTCCGCCCATCGACACCGGTTTCTTCTACGAATTTCTCCGCGAGCAACCCTTTACCCCCGACGACCTCGCCAAAATCGAAGCTAAAATGCACGACCTCGCCGCCCAGGATCTCCCGAACGAGCGCAAGCTCATGCCCAAGCCCGAAGCCCTCGAGCTCTACAAAAATTCCAACCAAATCTTCAAGTGTGAGCTCGTCGAGGAGAAAGCCGTAGACCCCATCGTCTCTTTCTACACCACCGGTAAGTTCATCGACTTTTGCCGCGGCCCGCACATTCCCTCCACAAAGCGAATTCAAGCCTTCAAATTAATGAGCGTCGCCGGCGCCTACTGGAAAGGCCAGGAAGGTAATCCGCAGCTGCAGCGCATTTACGCCGCCTGCTTCTTCACCAAAAAGGAGCTGGACGAATATCTCCATCGCCTGGAAGAAGCCAAGCGCCGCGACCACCGCAAGCTCGGCACCGAGCTCGAGCTCTTTAGCATCCAGGACGAAGCCGGTCCGGGCTTGATCTTCTGGCATCCCAAAGGCGGGCTGATTCGCAAAATCATCGAAGACTGGCTGCGCGACGAACTCCTCGCGCGCGGCTACGACCTCGTCTACACGCCGCACATCATGCGTCTCGACCTGTGGAAAACCAGCGGCCACACCGATTTTTACAAAGACAGCATGTTCGGCCCGGTCGAAGTGGAAAAAGCACAGTACCAGCTCAAGCCCATGAACTGTCCCGGCCACATCCTGATCTACAAGTCCAAGCTTCACAGCTACCGCGATCTTCCCGTGCGCTTGGCCGAACTTGGCACCGTCTATCGCTACGAGCGTAGCGGCGTCCTGCACGGTCTGCTCCGCGTGCGCGGCTTTACACAAGACGACGCGCACATTTTCTGCACTCCCCCGCAAATTGAAAAAGAAGTGGAAGCCTGCGTCGATTTCGCTTTCGCGGTGATGAAGAATTTCGGCTTCGACAAATTTGAAGTCGAGCTCTCCGATTGGGACGCTGCGCATCCCGAAAATTACGCTGGCAAGCCCGAAGACTGGCACCGCGCGTCCGCCGCGCTCGCCAGCACCATGCAGCGCCTCAACATTCCCTACAAGAAAATCGAAGGCGAAGCCGCTTTCTACGGCCCCAAAATTGACATCAAGCTCATCGACGCCATCGGTCGTCCTTGGCAGCTCACCACCGTGCAGTTCGATTTCAATCTTCCCGCGCGCTTCGGCTTAGAATACGTCGCCGAAGATGGCGCGCGCCACCAGCCGCTCATGGTCCATCGCGCGCTCCTCGGTTCTGTCGAGCGTTTCTTCGGCATTCTTGTCGAGCACTACGCCGGAGCCTTCCCGCTCTGGCTCGCTCCCGTGCAAGTTGAAATCTGCCCGGTCAGCGAAAAGGTTTCCGACTACGCGAAGCGCGTCGCCGAAACTCTCAAAGGCCACGACCTCCGCGTCCATCTCGACGACCGCAACGAGAAGCTTCCGGCCAAGATTCGCGACGCGCAAATGCAAAAAACCCCCTATATGTTCGTCGTCGGCGCAAAAGAGGCCCAAGCCGGCACCGTCTCGGTCCGCCACCGCGCCAAGGGTGACCTTGGGCCCAAGCCCCTGGCCGAAGCCGTGGCCGCCTTACGCGAAGAAGCTGACTCCCGCATCATCAGCTGATCCGGTCGCAAATCCCGCCCTCGGTGGCGGAATTTCGCCTAATCTATGTTAGGTAGCGATGGGGTGCTCCTTATGGACGCATCCTTTTCGTCATCCTCTTTGTGCTACTTTCCCGGTTATGCCCGACAATCTGAGGAATCCCCTCCCCAATTCAGCACGGCGGAGTATGCCGCAACCCCTGGTTCAGAACGCTGCAAATCCTGCAACCAGACTCTCGGCTCCCAGTACTACCGCGTAAAAATTGTGCGCTGGCTTGCTCGCATTGCGCGGAGCAGATGAAGCTGCGCTTGCCACAAGACAGCCGCTCGGCGTATGCGCTCGGCGAAAGCGTCTTCCGTCTCGTCGCCGCCGGTGCCGCCTGGCGCCTGTTCACCAAAGATATTCCGGAACAATCCGATCGCGCCATTACCGCCTACTTATCGGTGTCCTCGCTTCACTCGGCATCATCATGTGGCTAACGCCCGGCCAGGGTTTCGGCGCTCGTTGATCTGGCCCACTTCCCTCAAACGCGGTAAGCTCGTGTTTCCATGGAAATCGAAAATCAAATCTCGCGACGTTCGTTTCTCGCGTTGTGCGGAAGCACGGCGTTGATTCCGAGCTTGGCTTGGACTGCGGGTGTCGACGTTCCGCCTCTGCTCGATCACTTCATTCTCGGCTGTGATGATCTCGACCGCGGCATCGCCTTCGTTGAGAAGCACACCGGCGTGCGCGCCGCATTCGGCGGTGTTCATCCCGGCCGCGGCACACGTAACGCGCTGCTTGCCCTGGGCGAGAGGAAATATCTGGAAATCATGGCCATTGATCGAGCGCAGAACATTACCCCGCAAATTCCCCGCTTGCTCGAATTAAAGGAGCCGCGCATCGTAGGCTGGGCGGTTCATCCCGCCGATGTGACGCAATTCGCCGCACATCTTCGCGAAGCGGGCGTGGCTTTTAGAGATCCGCAACCCGGCTCGCGCCAGCGCCTTGATGGAAGAGTTCTCCACTGGAAGAGTCTCACCCTCACCGACGACCACGACGGCCTGCTCCCTTTCTTCATCGAGTGGAGTGCCGATTCGCTTCACCCTTCCGCCGACGCGCCAAAAGGCTGCCGCTTGGAGCGTTTTGCTGCCGTCACCCCGAATCCGCAAGAATTGGCAAAACGAGCCGCCATCCTAGAGATCGATCTGCCCATCTCGAGCGGCCAGAAACCCGCCCTCAAAGCCACCATAGTGGGCCCCCAAGGCCAGTTCACCGCCGTCTCCTGAAGTTTTTGGAGTGTGGCGGTCTGGTTTACCCTGATCTGCGAGGGCCGCCGCTTTTGCGAGGTAAGCCGAGCCCAGACGCATCAATACAATCGGGAACCTAACGCCCACCCCAAGGGGGGATGGCGTCACGGAGATTTTTCTTGTGATTGTAAAGCCCCATAGAAGGAGCGGTGCTGAGGGCCGCGCTCTGCCTGCGCGGCCCTTCTGCCTGCACCGTTGCAACCGACATCCGCCCCGCTTCCGCGCTGAGTTAGAAGCGGAACACGATTCCGGTCGACACCCGCAAATTGTTTTGGGTTTGCGCGTTCGTCGTGTTGAACTCATTGAATCGCGTCAGCAAATAATCCACCTTCGCCGCACGAATCGAAAAGCGTGAGCTAACTCGGTAGTCCAATCCGCCGCCCACGGTCATCGCAAAGGCGTTCTGGCTGTTCGTGGTATTCAGGAGGTTCGCTCCGGTGTGTGCCACGCCAAAGAGCACTTCGCCAAACGGCGTCACCCGAGAAAAACGATGATAAGAAACGCGCGGCCCAAACAGGTACGTAGAAAGCGTCCCATCCACGCCGCTCCCCAGAATGTTCGTGTCGTGATATCCGCCGAAGTCCGCGACTCCGCTCAACCATCCGTTGACATTGTAGGCCACCGATGCGCTACCGCCGTTCAAACTGAATCCGTTGGTACCGGACGTTGCCGGATTTGCGCGCACGTAGGAATAACCCGCGAAAACATCCACCGAGTGCCGCTCTTGTGCCTGCGCGGCCACCCCAACCAGTGAAGCAAAAGCTAGTAAAGACACAACGACCCTCAATTTCATAATGCCTCCATTCGATTTGAGCTTCGGCGCAGGCCGGCGGGATCGCACCGCGGCCGCGCGTTTCGCGGCGTGCCTCAGGCAGGAAGGCAGCGTGCCGCATCTGTTCTGTGTTTTTCTCTACATACAGATGCGCACAGATCCGCAAAAGTTACCTGAAATTTTGATCGGTCGGTAGGAAGTTGCAGGGCGCTTTGGCGCGTCCCAGTGTCGCGGCCCCGCCCCGAGCCCTATGCCCTACAGCAGCGGTTCCGGCACATGCCGCGCAATCGCCTCGCGCGTCTGGTCGCGCAAACGAATCAGCTCGTGCCAATCCGAACCCTCGCCCCCCGAACCCGCATCTCCGACGCGCGGATAGATCGGCGCCGACACCGTAATCGTCACGCTGGTTGGCCGCGGCAAATACGTTCGGTCGCGAAGAAATCTTCGCGTCCCCACCAGCGACACCGGAATAATCGGCACGCCCGCGGCCACCGCCGCCTTGAACGCGCCAAGCTGAAACGGCCGAATTCCGTCCTCCTTCGTAAACGTCCCCTCCGGAAACACAAATACGGACTCGCCCCCGCGCAGAATTCCTTCCATCTCTTCCGCTTGCCGCAGCCGCGCATTTCCATCCGTCCGATCAAACGAAAGGTGCCCCATCTGCCGCAGAAACGTTCCCACAAACGGCATGCCGTGCACTTCCATCTTAGCCACAAAGCGGTACGGCACGCCCAGCCCCACCATCAACGGCAGAACGTCAAAATAGCTAGTGTGATTCGCCGCGTACATCTTCGCGCCCGGCGTCTCCATATATTCCTTGCCAATCACCCGCACCGGGCATCCCGCGAGCGCAAACAGAATCTTCAAGGCCGCCGAAGTAAACCGCCCCGCCGCGCCCGCATCCTTAATCAAGCGCACTCTCGCGGACGCCGGAACGATCACCAGGAGAAACAGCACAATGACATACCCGCCGTAGAGCATCTCCAGCCCGCGCCGCACTCCCCTGCCAATCGACTCCCCTAGACCCCGCAGCACGCTTCCCGCGCCCAACCGCGCAATCTGCAGCCAGGCCGGCGCTTTAGCCGCGGACAGTCTGCCGTGCAAAAACAGTTGCTTGGTTTCTTCCCGTCGCAATTTTCCACTCGATGTTTTCGGGATGCTCCCCGGCGGAAGCAGCTCCACGCGATCCGGCGGAAGCCCCAGCCCTCGCGACACTTGGTCGGTGATCGCCGCTAGGATGCTGGCCTTCCGGCCGACATCGCGCTCACGAACTTCCGCAACCACCACGAGTTTCTCCGTGCCGCTGCCTTCATCTTTTAACCCAAACGCCACAATGCAGCCCTTCCGGATACCCTCCGCGCGCGCCGCCAACTCCTCCACCTCGTGCGGATACAAATTCCGTCCGCCCTTGATGATGATGTCCTTCACCCGTCCGGTAACGTAAATCTCATCGTCGGCGCGATAGGCGCGGTCACCTGAATTCACCCATGCGAGTTCGCCCGCGCTTGCCGCTGAACCCACCGGAAACAAAGTCTGCGTAGCCGCGGCATTCCGGTAATACCCGCTAGTGGCCGACGGCCCGCGAAACCACAAATATCCTTCGGTGCGATCCACCACTTCGTTTCCGTGTTCATCCACGATGCGAACCTGATGGCCAGGTAAAACGCGCCCGGAAGAGACAAACGAAATCACCGGTGTTTCGCCCGTTTTCACTGGAACCGCTTGCCCGTGGGCCGTAAACCTCTCGCGTTCCACGTGATCGACCAGCGGTCCGCGACCGAGCGGCGGCACCGTCACCGCCAGCGACGCTTCCGCAAGCCCGTACACTGGAAGCTGCGCCTCGCGCCGGAATCCATACGGGGCAAACCGTTCCGCAAAGCGCTCCAGCGTTTCCGGATTCACCGGCTCCGCGCCGTTTAGCGCCGCGCGCCAGGAGCTCAGGTCCAGCCCTTCGATATCCTTGTCCGCAATTTTGCGCACGCAGAGCTCATACGCAAAATTGGGCGCCGCGGCGATCGTTCCCCGGTGTTTGTGAAACGCCCACAACCAGCGCTCCGGCCGGGTCAGAAACGCCAGCGGCGACATCACCGTCACCGGCACGCCATAGTGCAACAGCGTCAGCCAAGCTCCGATCAGCCCCATGTCGTGATACAGCGGCAGCCAGCTCACGCCCACGTCGCCGGCGCCCAGCTCCACCGCTTCCCCAATCGCGCGCATGTTGGCCAGCAGATTGGCGTGCGTCAGCACCACGCCTTTGGGATCGCCCGTCGAGCCCGAAGTGTATTGCAGCAAGGCGATGTCGTTCGCTTTTCGCGCGCGGTTTCCGCTCAAATGCGCGGGTAAAGCTCCCGGCGCCGGCGGCGGCGCTTTGTCTGCGGCCTCCATCAGTTTTTCCGCGTCGGCTACGGCCGTCAACGAGCGCACTCGCGGCTTGAGCAAACGCGCCACAGACTCTGCGCGGCGAAACGTCAGCAGCAAACACACTTCCGCGTTGTTCAGTATCGCCGCTTGCCGTGAGGCGTATTCCTCGATGCGGTCGGCGCGAAACGGCGGATAAATCGGCACCGGGATCGCGCCAGCCAGGAGAATACCCGCGTAAGAAACAAAAAATGCCCGCGACGTGGGCAACATCATGGCCACGCGTCCTCCGGCGGGCACGCCGCGCCGCGCCAGTTCCAGGGCGCAACGCTCGGCCGCCGCGTGCAGCTCGCCAAAGGTCAGCGTCACTTGTCGCTCCCTGCCGTCGGCATCTTCGCCAATGAGCAGGTGCGCGCGATCTGCGTCGTGCGCGGCGCGGTAGCGCAACACATCGGTCAGCGTCTCCGCTGCAAATACGCCAGCTTCCGCAGCGTCGCGCCGTAATTTCTGCGTCGTCACCGAAGCACGCAGAGCCGATGGAGCTTCTTCCCCGCTGGCGCCCGCGGAAGGCGCTTCCGCGATCGCGCGTGCCAGATCCTCCGGTGTGTTCGCTTCCGCGGCGACGCGGTCCGGCAAGCGCACCCCGAATTCGGTCTCCAAACGCGCCAGCAATTCGACGCGTTCCAGGCTGCCCAACCCCAGTTCGCGGTCCAGATGCGAACCCGCATTAA
>Ga0137398_10000106_pt1 | contig 23198 bp, 23 predicted proteins | sample czorhiz216metaG_FD_106659 | JGI IMG/M metagenome (GOLD analysis project Ga0137398, IMG submission 106659) | Vadose zone soil microbial communities from Angelo Coast Range Reserve, California, USA - czorhiz2.16 metaG | ecosystem: Environmental > Terrestrial > Soil > Vadose zone | place: USA...
CATTAGTAATAGTCTTAGTTGGAAAGTTAGTTCTAAATTCTTTGAAAGCAGTATACCAAGAGGCATACCTTTGGTTACGTTCAGATCCCTTAAAGAAAACATCCCCCCAATGTAAGAACTTTTGTCCGGCATTCTCAATCGGTTTTATCTGATAGAGACGATCTAACATCGCATGTTCAGCACCTACGTATTCAAAACCTGTAGCTTCTGTTAACAGCTTAAAAGCCTCTGTATATTCTCCAGGTCTGAAAGCACCGATAGTAACGGCTATCTTATCTAAAGCTTCTGTTAAACCAGGTACCCTAGCGAAGGAATCATAAACTCTACCAGCTTGGTGTAGAACACCACCAATCATACCTGGTATAGCCTTCATAGGTCCTGCTAAACCAAGTATAGTAGCGTAGTTAGCATTCTGTGCTAGGATCTGTGGGATAGCAAAGAAACCTAAGGTAGCATGATGCGTATAAGCTCTCATGTAACTAGGAGCATCTTTTATTGTCTGTAATGTAGATGCTGGAGCATTAATAGCTCGTTTAGTAATGATATTGTTACCTTCACCAAACCTTGAGTACATACCATCAGCCACATTCTGAATAACCGAATCTAAAGCTCTATCTAAGGTAGATTGTTGACCGACGAACTGTAGTATCTGCTGACGTCTCATCTCTAGTGAACTAAGATCTTGTCTAGTAGTACCAGGTAGATAATCTGGTTTGTAAAACCACTTATACGGAGAAGATCTAATCTGTGATTCTATATTCTCTCCTGCTAAATGGGGAGCAGCTTCTCTTAACCAATGTTCAACAGCAGCTATCTTATAATCATTCATAAATAGAGAGTTAGACAAACGATTCATAGACCTGGCCATAGTAATCATAGGATCTACCATGGTAGCTGGTTCCCACTTATAGACAGGGTTACTAGGAGTACCGTAGTTATTAACTGTATAGAAATTCTCAGCATCCCTTTCTCGAGTGAAGGGCACTCTATAGGTAGAAGTTAAATCACCACCTTTAGTCTCATCCTTCAAAACAGTAGACGTCTTACCAGGAGGAATATACCTATTAAATAACTCATTGTCAGTATCAGCTATAGTTCTATTTTTAGCTATAACACGGAAAGGTTCATGAGTATTAAACATCGGTAGATGCACTTTACCTTCGTCATCTGTAAATGGTTTAAACCACTTGATAATCTCATCCCAAGTCATGGGAAGTTTAGACGAAGCGTGAAGATTTTTAGCCTCTTCGTAGTCTCCTGAATTGTGATTTCTGTGAATAGATTCTCTAATCTCATTAATGTGATTGGCAATAATCTGGCCATCTTCAGCATGTTCGACAGGCATAAGAGTAGTATCTTTTAAATAACTCCAACTGTCTGTTCCATGTTGGACCGTATTAGCCTGTTTAATGTAATTATCGTAGTCCCACTCAATGTGCCCAGCACCTCTCTTAGGCAAGAGAAGATCAGAGTCGACAGATAGAGGAAGAGATTCAGATTTAGGCACTACGATGTAGCGAACTAAATCCTTAGCTTTAATACGACCGAAGCCATTTAGTGGTGTAGTCTTTTTGTTGAAGACTTCAATAACTTGTAACTTACCTGAATTTATATCTGCCCTTAATCGTTCTCCAAACTTAGAGGCCATGGCTGTACTATTAGCTTGAATTAGTTTCTCTTCATTAATGTTTTTACCAATTATTGCGACTAAATCATCACCACCAGGTAAGTGATCGCGTTTTACACCTATAAAGCGCTGAGACTTAAATTGTTCACCAGTAGGACCGAGAGCAGAAATTGTATGTTCTTCACCACCTAAACGTAGGACATTACGAGCAATCAAAAGACGAGCAAAATAATGGTCTGCCTCATAGTGTCTCTTAAAGGCGAAGTAAGCTGCAGTTTCTATAGACTCAGGAGACCTGCCAATTAACTGTTGGTAAGCCTGTTCAAACTCAGGAATACTATTAAAGAACTTGCCGGGTAAACCTTCGTCATCAGGTAACCACCTAGCATTATCAACAAACCTCGACCAATCTCCATAAAGCCTATTCCAAGGTAATTGCTTACCAGTTAGACTTCTCGCCAAGTTGATTTTATCACCCGTGATAGGATCACGAGTAATTCTTCCTGCAAATAAATCCTGTATCCACTGTGCATTCTCTTTTAGTATTTTATCGAAGATAGACTTGTTGTAATCGACGACAGCTCGGTTAGCTACTTCTTGTGTAGAGAGTGTTTCACCTGGAGTCCTTCCCCAACCCAACCAGTCTTTGAAGAAACTACGTGGAGCTTCAGTTTTACTACTAAATAAATTGTCACGTACAACATCACTAGTTTCATCAATAGGTTTAGAGAAACTTAAGTAATATTTATTACCAGATTTTTCTTGACTAATCTGAGCACCACCTGGAGTGCCTTTAAGATTTATCTCGCCAATACCTGGCTCAGTGAGTTTCTCACCGTGCCAAGATTGCAAGTCGTCTAACTTAGTTTGAAGTTCTGTTAATTTATCGGGTAGAGCAGCGTGCCTATTAAGTTCATGAACGTCAGCTTCCATTTCTGGACCTGCCTTCATGTCATCCCTAATAACATTCATTGCTTGAATGATTTTAGAAGACTCTATACCGAAATGTTCATTGATCTTAGAAAGAATAGGTTCTTCTGCTAAAGGAATGCCAGCTTGCTTAGCTACATTATAAGCTTGATTAGCTGTTTCTAAATAAGCCCCGTTATAACCGTAGTTATATTGAATGTGATGTATATTAGTTTCAGGATCCCAAATAGGTTTACTAGAATCAAGTAGTGTAAGAACTGGATACTTTTTAGCTTCAACTTCTGTATAAGCTTTAACAGCAGTTTCATTATCTAAGAAACCACGTATACGTTCTACCTTAGCTACATTCCGTCTAGCATTAAGTAGTTTCTCTAGTAGACTACGATCATCTTGCCTAATAAGATTTACTTGAGCTTGACCGAAGTTACCTGGGTTTTCTGATGTAGTATCCCAACGTAAGGTAGATGGTAGAGCATCTATTGCTTGCTTAGGTGTATTAAGAACACCTTGAGTATCTGGTGAAGTATCAGTTATTTTACTTAAGTCATTAGCTACTGTAGTAATAGCAGCCTTCTGTAAGTCACCTGCTCCAGCGGCAGCAGCTACTTCTGGTGGACGCTCGGGTACCGCTTTAGATGCCTCTAGGATCGATTTAGAAGCCCGTACAGCGGTGTTTCGAGCTGCCAGGGTCTTGAATACCCCGGAAGGAGCCTTCAACACTGCTAGTGCATCAAAAGGTGCCATAGTAGTAAAAAGACTATCAATCTTCTTATCTTGTGTGCTTGACCCTAAGACGTACTGTAGAAAACGTGCGGCTAAGTAAGGATTACCACCGGCTACACCATGCGTTAAGTCATCGACAATTGCATCTAATTTACTTACAAACTGAGGGAATGGTAGATTACGTAAAGCTAAAGCTTGCGCATTCATACTACCACCTATTAAGGAATACTCTTCAATAGGTACTTGTCCACGTAAACTATATTCAGAAGTTAACTGAGTAAATTGTTTAGCAGTATCCCATATAGCCTTAGGCCAAGATTGTGACTTAACTAAACTATCGACATCTTCCATTTTCTTACGTGTGTAGGCATCGTACATCATGGCATCATTAGAGAATCCATAGATGTCTTTCGTATCTTCCGGCCAAGGTAGTGTATCTGTAAACTTCTTAGTATATGCAGCTTCAAATACTGAACGAGAATCAGTTGGTTTAGAAGCCTCATCAAATACCTGTTTAATTGCTTCAGTAGTGTTACCTTGAGTAGAGGCTAACTGTAGAACCTTTTGGTTAGCTTCTGCAGTACGCATTTCATCTATACGATCTGCTGATTGTTTACGCAAAGCATCTTCGTCTCCTTGCGCAATAGATTTACGGTATTCATCGAGGGGTAAATTAACGTAAGAAGACATACCGAAATGAGCCCTTACAGCTCTAGTATCGGCAATCTCTTGCGTCAAAGCAACACTACCATTGCCAGTATCAATATTAATTGGATCTGGTTGGGGTGTAGTGTTTATGTCAAAGGAATCAGTCATTACCACGGTGTAATACCTTTACCACCAGGCGATCCCCCAAACATACCACCAGAACCCCCGAAGAAATCCTTACCTAATGAACTTATTCCAGGCATTGCAGAACTAATGTTCTTACCGAGAGATTGCATGGCCTGTCCTTGATACATCATACTTTGAGCATCAGACATAGCCATCTTCTGTTGGTTAATTTGAGCATTTATGTCGAAGAGGTTTTCACCAATCTGTTTGTCCTGTGCAATACCCAATTGATTTACATTAGTCGATCCTGAAATCTGACCGTAACCACCTTGCAATCCAGAACCAAATTGAGCACCTTGAGACGTTGCAGCTTGTGTAGCTGTCGCTCTAGCACGTTGGGAGTTCCTCAAAACTTCCATAGACTTTCTATTAGAATCCAATTCCATAGCTTGCCTGCGTTGAGCATCAGCCTTCATTTCTAAAGCAGCTTGTTGTTTCTGCGCAGCATAATACGCACTAGCCCCTTGACTTGCTTTAGAACCACCTATAATAGAAGTTCCAATAGAAAGAGCAGTCATACCACCTTGAATCATTAAACTAAATGGATCCATTATACCCCACTGTTTATATTCTCATTTATAGACCACCCAATGATATCAAAAGGTTTGCCGTCTACTGAAGCTACTTTTAGTTGTAACACTAAGCCATGACCTCTAATTTTATGCCTACGATAAATAGTTTCAAACTTATTAGGATCCGTTAGATCATTTATAATTTGTACTGTAGACCATTTACCAGAATTGCCAGATATTCCAAATTCCCATAGACCTTGTATTGCATACGAATTATTTACTTCATTACGTAAGAACATATACACGTACCCTGGTTGCCACCTACGTTGGGCTTGTCCTTTTATTTTATATCCTGTAACAAAGTAACTGTTGTAGTTAACACCTATGCTGTCTAGTAAAAACCAATCTCTGTAATGAGTAAAATCATTTTCCTCTGAGAAGGTAAATTTATAAGAACCACTACTAGCGTATGAAGTCATATACTTAAATATAGGGTCTGGAGAAGTACTACCACCAGGACCAGCTACATATAATACTCCGTGTATCTTAGGTGTACCTGAAAGGGTATAAGGATAGAAAGCTTTATTAACGGTATTAAAACAAAGTATAGTATCAAACTCATACCGATCTGTAACTGAACTTTCATTAGTACTTCTAAAAGTCCACTGAATTACGTAATCTATTGGATCATAATCTCCCTTAACAAACTTTTTACTTTGCAATGGGATGTTAGAGTAATACGTAAGAATAGTACCAACACAAATATTGTTAACTTGTATTGAGCCCGTTTGGCCAGGAGCACAGGTATAGATACCTTCCTCGTTCCAAAAGACTGGGTATCCCATAACATTGACGAAAGACGTGCATGAAATAGATTGTATACCAGATATTTTTGTAATCGTGTAATCGTTAGCTGAGAATCCAATACTCTGACCACCTGTAATAAACCATATTCCATTCGCAGCAAATACTAATAGACCATTTTGAATGGGAAATAGTTTATAAATTGCTCCAGAACCCTGTATTGTAATTACTCCACCATCTGTCGGAAGTAAATCAAATAAGGTTTCTGATGTAGGGTCATTAGTTTGATAACAATAACCCAATTGATTTGTGTCAGTAACAGTCTGAGAAAAGTAAATATTCTCCGTCCAAGTATAAAAGGTTTGATCTCCTTGGGCTAACTGGGAGTCATCTACACCTGCATAAAATACACGACCTTGAAACCACACTCCTGTACGGGGTCTTTTTAAAGTAGTTATATTAGTTAAACCAGGAACTCCCGAAGATGAAGTTCTATTTTGATTGAAAGCTGGTATTATGAAATGTCCACGTGGAGATGGTGTAGTTGATAAACCAACATTTCCTACTGTAGTAGAAGGTGAAAATACATTAGAAGTATTTTTAAAACTAAACCATATATCTGTGTTAGCCGGATAGTTTGATAAAGCAGAGTGCCAAGTACCTACGGTATTGGTTATAGAAGCATCTTTACTAAAGTTCCAAGCAATTGTAGAGATGGCTCCAATAGTATCTCCTGGAACAGTAAACCCTGATTGAGAAGTAACATTAATCGTTAAAGTAGTACCTGAATAAGCAGTGACAACACCAGATCCTGAAAGACCATATCCTTGAGAATAATTCTCACCACCGTTGGTATAGCTTAAAACACCACTTACCGTAATTGAAACTGGATCATTAATAGCTATTGCAAGACCTATTCCAACGTTATGAAAGGCTACAATTCCTGTTTGAATCGATGCGGTAGGTCCGCTAAAGACTAAGTTCTCTAAGGTTGGTCCTGAAGTAGTCCATCCGGTAACGTCTGTCCAGCCTTGGTTTTGTAAGTTATAACTATGTTCATTACTTAAAGAAGTAGGTCTAAAAATAACTGCTGGATTTCCTGGTTCAGGATATACCCCTACAAAATCTCTTATTTGAACATTTATTATATTAGCTGTAATGGTATCAGGAGAACCTGGTATGAAAGTACAATAGAATGGATCACAATTAGGATGAAAAACAAATAAGTAACCATTACCATCAGTAAACTGACATTCAGTTATAGAAGAATCTGCAGTACTTCCTGTTGCTAAGAAAGAAGAGATTGGTATGGTAGACGCTAGTAATTTAGTTGAAAGAGGAGAACTGATAGTAGCTTTAGAAGACTCAAAGAAATATAATGTATTTCCAATTTGGCGAACTACAATTTGAGTTGAACCGTCTCCTCCAACATTGTTCCACTTATACTCTGCAATAGCCTTACCAGATCTATTAACCGTATCCGTAGAGAAGTTTGTTTCAAAATTAAAGCCTTCTCTACGTGTAACATCACCTACAATAGTGTAGATACAGTTATCCGTATCGAAGGCTGCATTCTCAGGGAAGTTAAGACCTGTCGATTCTGTTATTAGACCTTTAGTAAAATTATTTTCTATAGAAGAAGATGTTTGTTGAGGCACTAGTCTAATATCTCTTTTACTTCGATATTCCGACGCAAGTAGTACTCACGTACGGCTTTCTCGCATAATTTAAAATTAGTGAATTGTTGTTTTAATGGCTGTGGTGCCATTCCGTAGTCTAGAAACAAAGACCACAAACCATCAGGTTGTTGCTTAGCATGTAGATTATTTTCCCCTCTGCCGGAGTACAACCTTTTGTCTACAGTACCAGCAGAATTTAAAGAGAACTTACCTGCTATTGGTTTTAGTACAAAGACTCTATCGTTAGACTTATTCTTCTTTCTTCTCAGATTATCTAAGTTTAACAGAAGCTCGTCCACCGTAACCTCCTGTATTGATCACACGTCCAAAGTTAGGCAGTTGATCGAAGAAAGATGGTTTGTCGGAGATAGCCTTATTAGACTGGACAGCAGACCATTGACGCTTAATCTCTTGCTCTGCTTTAGCATGGGGCATTTGTTTTAGCTCATAGAAAGCTAGAGCTTTAGCTTCATTAAGAAGAAGAGGAAATAGATTATCGTCTAGTTCTGGAATAAAGTTATCAGTCAAAGAAAAATCAGGAATTACTTCACCGAAGCACATAGTCTTAGCACTTTGTAAAGTAGTATCAAAATCTTCAGCAAAAGAATCAAATATTACGTAAGAATTACCAATCACCGTGCAGTACTGTGGTTGGCGGTCATTCTTATAATAGAATGTAAAGTTGTTTCCTTGTTCAGTAAAGGTAAAGGTTCTAACGTTAGAATCTGAAGGATTGAGTGCATTAATCATATCTAAGAACTGTTGAATAGGAAGAATGGTGACGTACTTAAATCCAGCAGGAGAATTAACACCTGTACTCTGAAATATAACCCAAGAGGTGTAGGTATCTGATCCAATTACTGAAGTAACATTAATGACTAAGGTAGTGCTAGAGTAAGAAGTAACAGTGCCAAACATGCTGTTAGTACCAGACTCAGCTAAAACACCATCACCTACGGTTATAATCAATCCTGATCCTACGGTAAATGTATGACTACCAAGACTAATAGAGTTAGAAGTAGTAGAAGTAGTCGACCAGCTTGGTGTAGTTGAGACATCAGTATTAAGGTCGTGTGAGAATGCTCCAAACTCATCGGATTGTTGTCCATCAGACGGATCAGAATCAAAATACTTCAACCAACTAACTTTACTTACGTCGCTAGGAACATACATAAGAACTGGAGCATTTGCATCTCCTGAAGAATCTAAATGGAACAATCTTTTATAAGGAACAGTACCTTCACGGGCAACAATATCACGGTACTTATTCTGAATAATGTTTGCTACTTGCAAAGACTCAGTTGTGTCTGAAATAGAGTTGACTTCATCTGAACTCATTCCTGAGAGAATGTTCTGAGTCATAGTCAGTAGGGTTTGTTTAGTCATTATTTATTCTTCCACATAGTCAGACCTATGTTTCCTAACAAGAATACCATCACTGCGTAAGGCATATAGGCTATAGCCTCGGGAACAGCAACAGGATGTAACATCCAATCTGAATGTGTTTTGGCTATTAAACTATCCCAACCAATTGCGCCACCCCATGCAGCCCATGGCCAAATAAGAATGTCACGAGCAAGGCGAACACCCCAATCTGTCTCAGTAGCTTTGATGATTTCAACACTACCAATAGTTTCTGTCTTAAGTATTTCAGTCTTGTTACTCCAATATTTACCTAAGATATCAGACACACCTGTGAATATTGGTCCGATTAATCCTTGTAAGATTGGTCCTATAATAGGAAGAAAACTAAGCATTTACCACCTGATTGTTTTCGTCTGTAGGTTTATTGACAGTTCTCATACGACAGAAGACAGTAATTGCACCGGCAACAGCAAAGGCCATTAACCACTTAGGATTAATACCTATACTATTTACCGCTGACTTAACATCTCCATCAGTTAGAACAGCACCAAGTCCACTAAGACCCATACCAATAGTAGAACCTGCAACCTGGATATAACCCCAAGCTATAGTAGTAGAGTTTTTACACAGTAGTTTGAGGTGTAACCACAGGTTTTGCATCTAACTTACCTTTCAAGTCTTCGATATCCGACCTAATTTTAGCGATAGCATCTTTAACGTCTTGTGCAATACCAGAGATTCCGCGGACTTCGACACGCATGCCGAATAAACCAGATAGAATCATAAGAACACCAGTAACACCAGCCCAAAGTCCAATAGAAGGTTCCATGTTATTTCCTTTCAGTGAAATGTATAATCATCCAAATCATCATGGCAGTAACCATAGTTCCACCGATAATCCAGGGCCACATAGAATGTGAGGTTTGTGTGAGAGTAGTAGCACCACCAGCTATAACTGCGCCAGCAGCAACATGTTTGGTAGGAATGCTTTTCGTACCTATATTCATAGCCTTAAGTAAACCGGCACAACCTAATTGGGTATCGACCGCATTAGCATCAAAGACACCATCAGCGACATATTTACCACGACTATATTGGTTAGTACCAGCCCAGATGTAAGGAGAAGGAATACCCTTGTTAAAGTATCCTAAACCATTATACTTTTCTAACATGGTCAGGGCATTACCCATAGACCAGTCTTTATTTCTAGCTGCGTAAGGAGCACAGTTAACTAAAGCATCGTAAGCAGCTTCTTCCCAAGAACTGAATGGTCCTCTGCCTCTAGGAACGTGGGTAGAAACTCTATCCCAACGATCTCCTTGAGCAATGTTAGCATTCCAACTTTGGGAAGCTTCTCGTTCGTGCACCACGGCTATAAACCACCAAGGAACGCCCGTACGAGCTTCTACAGCTTGGTATCGTGCTTTAGCAGCCATTAACCGCCTGGCTACAGAGTCGAACGTAGATTGCTTAGAAGCGTTTACTTGACACTTGTTCCAACGTTCTTGATTAGCTTGTAATAAATTGACCATATTCTTTCCTTACGTTGCTGTAGTTATTGCTGTCCAAGCTTTAACACCATCAGTATTTATATAGGCTCTAGTGCTGGTTGAGCTTCCATCACTTCGTAAATATACGGAACCTTGAGGCGCTTGCAAAACAGTATTGGGACTACCTGAACCATAATACGGAATAGTGTTACTGGTAATTCCATCTACATTTATGTAAATGTTATTCAATCCTGAGTCACTTAACGCAGTAGTAGCAGCAACATGTCCACCTACAAAAGTATTTCCGACAGTTCCTGCTTCTAGTTTAAGACCTGTAGTAGCTGTTCCAGTTTCATTTACAATTGACATACCTACAATAGTATCGTTACTAGCCCAAGAGTCAAAAGCGACTGTAGCTCCAATACCTGGATCAATTCTAGAAGTAAACCAAGTATTATACCTCATATTAGTTTGATGAGAAGAACTGGTGCCTACTTGAATAACTCTAGTAGTTTGACCGTGAATATAACCGGTAAAGAAACGGTTTTGTTCAAATGCAATGAAAGCTGTGCCTGGATTTAAGATTTGAAGACCTGTTGCACCACCGTTAACGTCTCCAATGTAAAAGGTATTACCAATGAACCCACCTGAAGTGGGATCAAGTTGAACGCCGATACCTCCACTAGCCGGAGACATAGCATAAAAGTCTAAATAACTAGCTGCAATTACTGTATTACCAGCAGTATCAATACTAGTAGGGGCAACTTTAATACAAGGCCCTGTATCTCCAGAGTGTTGTACAATCTGTCCTCTAATTCTCAAAGTAGTGTTTTCACAGCTATTAACTGTAATTAAAGGAGTAGAACCTAGTGCAGCAAAGTTTATTGTTACCTCATCTGAAATTAAATAGTTTTGTAGAAATAAAGGAGGAAACACAATTGCCGAATTACATGTAATTGTACCGTGTCCGTAAACAACCAAAGACCATGTATTACTATTAGCTGCTGTAATAGCCTCTTGTAAACCTTGTGTAGTAGTTCCTGCAGTTGATATTACATTACCCCAAGGATCAACTACATTCCAAGCACCAGAACCTTGTGTAGAACTAGGGTACATACGAAGAAACCCTTGCCCAGTAATGGCTTGCAATTGTTCACCGGTAACATCAGTAGGAGTAGCGGTACCTGTAGTAATATTACCTTTGAAGGTCCTTGTAGGCATAGTAGCTAAAGCAGCATTTGTAACTAAATTAGTAGCTGCTAAAGAACCTGATACAGTAAGATTAGAAATTGTGGGAGAAGTATCCAAAACAACCTTACCCGTTCCGGTCTTATCTGAAACTTGAGTTCCATTTACCTTAAGAACGTTACCTGTACCAGCTGTATCTAAAGTTTTATTAGTTAATGTATCTGTAGTTGCTCTACCAACTAAAGTATCTGGACCTACTGGTAAAGTCAAAGCAGTAGTATTACTAACAGTTAAGGTAGTCCCAAAATTACCAGATACTGTTAGTGTACTTGCATTATTATTTGCAACTCCAGTTCCTCCTAACGTAGGAATAAGTGGCAATACTGCAAATCCATAGGTTCCTGTTCCAGTTCTGTTAATAAGTCCTGTAGAAGAAAATCCGGTAATATTATCTAAAGAAACACCTGAAGCTGTACTTCTTCCTGTACCTCCTTGGTTTACAGGAATTGGAAGGGTAAGATTTCCTCCACCTGTTGCCGTCACAACATCTGCTAACCTAGCTGGAGAATTAGAAGAAGCTGGCGGTGGAAGATTTATAATTTGAAAAGAATTCATATCTAATTCAGAATTCATCTGATTAGGTGTAGTTCCATCTCTAGATAAAGTATTATCTATAGCCGTAGTAATTGCAGCCGAATTAGCATTAACGGTAGCTACGGCTGAGCTATCGTTTTGAAAGCTAGATACATTAGCTAATGTAACTTTATCAGTCATTTACTCTTCCTTTGGAAGTTCTTCTATAGGTTTATTTAATTCAGAAAGCCAATAATTAGACTCTTGAATAGCACCTTCGTAAGCAGCTAAGGTAATCTTAAGCTGTTCACGTTCTTGTGTAAGTTTAGTAATTCTTGTTTGAAGATCTTCTTTAGTCATAGAATTTCCTAAGGGTAAAGATAAGGGGGCTTTTACACCCCCTACCTAGTTATGTTAAGACCAGTTACCAACCACGACATTCGAGGCAGCACCAATAGGCCAGATTCTAAAGTTAGAACCTGCTAGAGCAGTGACACCAGGAGTGCCAGAGGCACCTGGACGAGCAGAAGCTAGAATTTGTGGAATGAAAGTTCCTGCACCATTAATAGTAACAACTCCCTTAACCCATACAGTGACGTTCTCAGTCGCAGATGTTGAAGCACCTGTAATCACAACGGCAGTTGCAGCAGCAGAGGGAATCTGGGATACTGCGGTTAAAGTAGCACCAGTACTCGTAGTAGCCTGAGCTATATACGCAATTCTAGTTAAAGTTGCAGTTCCGCCGAACAGAGTACTCCACGTATGTGAAGTAGTACCTGTATTGGTCCACAGCATAATCCCTTCAAACTCATAGGCAGTAGAAGCCGCGAGAGTAATTGCACCCGTTGCAGCACCAGTAGCCACGAAGAATGGCGTAGCAGAAGCAATGGAAGCGTCGACAAGATCATGTGTAGCTGTTAGAACGACACGTTGGGAAGCAGCAACATTCTGTCTCGAAGAGCCAACGGCAGTTGCATAGAAGCAAGTACCATCATATTCTAAAGCACCTGCAGCAGCAGTAGTCAGATTAGTACCTGCGGTCAGGTTAATCGGAGCGACAGTTGCTGTACCTGCTCCAAATGTAGAGTTCAGAAGACCAGAGATTTTAATTCCAGAGTCAGCAACTAAAGCCTTAGAAGCAATAACCGTACCAGGAGTGACTCCTGAAATAGTATTGAGTTCCGTAGATGTAGCCGTAGTAGCAGTAGACGTTCCTGTAGAAAGAACGAAGTTAGCTGATGCACCACCATCAGGAACTGTATAAGTCCTGGCAGCAGCTTGAGCAGCATTAGTAATTGTAGTTTCAGTATTTCCAGTATTCGCGGTAGCAACAACCTTTAAATCACCTTTAGAAGCCGTCGTCGGAAAAACCTTCAACGTTCCTGCAGTACCTGAAGCACCTGCATTGATGTTTGTTGCATTGACAGTCGTCTCAGTTAGAGTTGTAGAGATGTTAGTGCCAGCGGAACCAGGAGTAGACGCACCTACGGAGAGAGTATTACAGTGAATATCTGTACCTCCGAGGTCAATATCATAAGACATGTTTTATTCTCCTTGTGACCGAAAGTGAGGGCTATTACTAACCCTCACAAACGTCAATTAATTACTGACTGATAGTACCGACACCATGCCAATAGATACGAACACGGACTTTACCAGCCGTCCACGTACCATTAGTAAGTGCAGTAAGATAATAAGGACCCGTTGCCGCAGCAGGGAAAGAGCCAATCAGGCCACCTGCATTAGTTGTGTCTTCATTGTACGTAATACTATCGCCGGCATCAGCTAAAGCAGTCTCAGCATTGATGAACGCCGTACTATATCCTGAAGGAATAGTTGCACGGTCGAGTTGGATCAAGCCGACACTGAAGCTAGTGCCACCTGTAGCAGTGACCTCAAGAACAGCTTCAACTTTCTCGATGAACAATCCACTTCCAGATGGGAAGATTAGATTATCCGATTGAATTGCAGCAGTGCTCGTGAGAGTCGTTAAATCGATGAGAACTTCAACCACTCGATTTGCACCGAAAGATTTGTAATCACCAGCGGGATCAACTGTGGCTTTCTTAGGGCCATACTTGAGATAGAGATTATCGGGATTAAGCCAATCGTAAGTCATATATCACCTCCATTAGGTCGGCACCACACCGGTGCTGGTTAAGATGTTAATGATATTTTCTTTACGGTACAACTTAAAGCCGTATTCGCAAATCGTCAGATATTCCTCTTGCTGGAGATCTTTGTTGAACTCCGAGTAAACGGTAGGCATCTGGCGGAAAGCACCGACAACAGGTAAGGTATCTCCTGGAGCTGCACTGAAGAAGTAGTTGCAGACACCATCAGAGGTAACTGTACCAGAACCGATAGTTTCAGTAATACTGTTAGGCAGATAGTTCGAAACGTAAATGTCGAACCCTGCAATATTGTACATAAACTTAAAGCCAGTAACTCCACCGTTTTGAAGCATATCTCCCCACATTGGTTGTGGCGAGAGTAAGTTCACCGCATTAGTCTGCGTCTGCAGAGCGTAAAGCGTCGATGGATCAACCACTGCGACTAGATTAGTCTGTGGCACGTTAGCCCTATACAACGAATTCTTCGCACGGAAGAAATCATTGATAGCAAGACCTGGTTTACTGTTATAAGTTCCGGAACCAACCCAGCGATGGGAGGCACCGTTAATTGCGTTAACGTCAGAGGCAGTTTGGCCTGCATTAATCTTCGAGAGAATGTTGGTTTCAACACCTTCCATTAACACCCGATGTTCACGTGGCACGAATGCCGCAATAACGTCAGCTGCGTAATAGCTATCTCTCTTAAACTTCTCGGAAATCGCATGTGCTGAGCCTTTGTACTGGTCAAAGCTAAAGGTGAAATCACCAGTAGCCATTGCTTCGTACTTAACTGCTACACCTTCGACGAAGTCGAATTGAGTAGCTTCACCCAGCGATGGGATGTGGATAGTATATCCATCCGGAAAGTCAGAAATAATACGGACCCACTTCATGGCATTAAGATCGTCGAGCAGAAGTTCTTTCATGGAACGAGACCATATATCACTTCTGACGAGATTCTTAGTGTTTGAGTCCATAAACCCAGCCATTAAGTTTCTCCTTTATTATTTGTTTCTAATGATACTATGTGTATAAGTATCAAGTCGCTGCATCAGTTCTTTATCAGGAACATCGAAGTCTCCGGTTTTAAAGCGGTCTCCTAATTCCATAGCATCTTGGTGCATCTGAACAGCGAGTTTCTTGTCATAATAGAACTTAGGACCCATCTCTTGTTTCAGCTTCTGGTAGTAATTCCAGTCACGAACTTCTTGCGTTTGTGGCCTGAATGTGTCGGTTCTGGCGGCAGAAGATGGTGGTGCTTGAAATGATTGACGTGGAGCCTGTTGCGCCTCTAAACCAAAGGTCTTCATGAATAACTGTGGTTGTGTACGCGCGAGGGTATTGACGTAATCGTCAGAGAGGTTGAGTTCTACAGCTTGAAGCTTAAGAGCATTGGCAAAGTTTTCACCGTACCGTTCTTTAGCTTTATTGAGAACCAAACTATAATTACTAGTCTCCTTTTCAGAAGCTCTTAACTTTTGAACTTCAGAAGAGACGAGAGATTGAATTTGGTTAGGATCAATAGTGGGCTTGGTTATTTCTGTGTTCGCTGGGGGTGTATTGCTAGTGACAGGTTGCTTCTTCATTTGGTCGAGAAGCTCTTCTAAATTCGCCCGGGAGTCTGCTTCCTTTTTCCATTGTAAAGCATCTTCACGCATTTGGTCACTACGTGTTTCTAATATACCTACATAGGAATCAGATTCATATTTACCTTTAGAAACTGCTTGCCACATTTCTGCTTCTGAAGCATATTTACTACGGTCAAACTTCTTACCTGGTCCAGTAAGTTCAGCTATATAATCTGTAGGGGAAGGTTTAGCGTTGAGGGGGTCGAGAATGTTGTCGTTCATCTGTTTCTTTCTGGTCGAAGGTAGTGAGTGAGCGGACTTTTGCAAATCCTTGTCGGATTCCGTTGATGTGTGCTTGACGGTATGCCCAGTTGGGATTGTCGTAAGCTTTAATAGCTATCTCAGACTTCTCCATTTGGAGTTCGTCTTGATCTAGTAATTCATTGAAACGACGTAAGATGTGAGAGTGTAATACTTCAGTTTCAAATCTAGACTTCTCGTCTGGGTCGGAGATATGATTAGTCCATAGACGAAGCATTTACTGTGTTCCTAACATTCCGCCAGGTTCAGCATTGGCAGGTGGTTGACGTTTAAGTTCAAAGGGTGTTTGCTGTCCTGGAGGTGGTGCGTGAGCTGCTGACATATCGTAATCTCCACCCATTCCAGTTGCTGTGCCTGCAGCAGAATGTACTTGCTCTTGCAGAGCTTGCATACGCTTTTGTCCTTCAGCTTGTTCAGCTAGGGCTACCCAATCAGTGATAATTGCGTAGTCATCTAAGTCGAAGATGTTAGATAAGACCTTAGCTAAAGTTACACCAGAGACATGTGGTTGAATTACCGGCCATAAGCCTGAACCGGCTAAGTTAGTTAAGTTCTGTATTAAATCTGCTTGCTCGGCGAAGTGACGGGCGGCGATAGGCTTTATACGCCCAATACCTGTAATATCTTCGACAGTAAGTTGTTGGAAGGTTTCTACATCAAAGTCACTATCAAACATCTTAATAACCGTAGTACCAGACAACTGACGTCGTGCTAATTCAAGCATAGCATTTAAAAGAGGTTCCTCTTCTTGTTCTTCGAACTGTTTAATCTTATTTTGGAAGATACGAGAAGCGGCATTCTCTAGACGCTGTACTTCGTATTTAGTCTTTTCACCAGGAGACCTGAAGCCCATGGCTTCCTTAGGCGCCCCTGCCATTTCTTCCATTTGTTCTTCTAAATGTTTAATTTCTAAGTTAGCATTTAATGCCTGAACATCTGGGACAATCATCTCTACATCACCTTCTTCAGATGTAAAGATCTTTTCCCCTGGTTGCCAATTGAAGTCTTCGACAAAACCCTTAATCTTCATTACAGGAAAAGTGGTTAAGTCGAAGATATCAGCCTTCATGTTCTCAACATGATCTAAACGGTATTGCATACCGACTAGATTGTCGAGTGGACCCATTCCCCACAGATTATCTTGACGTTTACGCCAAGGAGTGTGGAAGATGGGTGGATAACCGAAGAACGACGGATTGGGCTTATTGTCGATAAGTTTATGTCTGTCTACGACAGTGATTACTCGATTCTTTTGGAATTCATCATTTATGAAATCGTAATAATCGCCGTAGAAGGTCAAGACTTCAACGAAGTCTGATTGCAGATAAGCTCGATAGGAAGTAAACCCATCCATTTGATAGAGGTGATCTTTTTGTATCCAATCACCCTGAAAAGTTCTGGCTTGATACCTAATATCTTTTAGGTAGTCGAAGAGTTTTTGGTATTCTTCTTTATTTTGATCGTTAGAAAGACGTGCTAACAAGTCTCTCAGTTCACCCATACTAATAATAGAACGAATGAACTTAGGAGCAGCTTGGAAGTTTTCTGAAGTAGGATTAAAGACAATGTCCAACGGACTAATACGTTTAATCACAGGACCTACAAATCCAGCTTGAGTTTTATTAGGCATTTGTACGCGTTCATCAACCCAATCGACAGTAGCAAAGCAGTTGCCAAAATCAATGTAGTCCATGATGATTTTGTCCATTTCATGCTTAAAGGACGGTTGATTAATCACCCAAGACATGTAGTTGGTAATAGCATTACGTTTATCTACGGAAGCTGAGTCTTTTTCATTAGCTTCCCAGATGAGCCACTTACGCTTAGGAAATAGTACTGTAGTATAGTTAGAATAAAGGTTGTCTCTGATCTGACAAAGTTTGGGAATAGTAGTTTTATTCTTCCAAGGTAACTGGTTATTTGTAGTTTGTGTAGTGTTGGTAGCGTAGACGTAACGTCTAATTTCTTCCCAGTCATTCTTCTTGTTCTGACGTAAAGTATCCCACTGAATATACCTTTCAGTAAGACGTGTAGCCAGTTGATCAGGTTCGATTACGTTCGATAATTCTAAGACTTTGCCTACCACTAGACTACGCCTCCGAACTTAGGATTAAAATGAAACATACTTTCCTTTGATTTCTGACGTGAGAACATTGAAGAAGGTTTTATTGCGAAATCGATGACTGATGCTAGAGCATCCTTAACGTCATCATGTGCAGGATTATTAAAAACTAGTTCTTCTTCTAATACTTGACAATTACCAGACTTATAATGCCATATTTGTTTATTAGAGTACTTAGGTTCTAAAGTAGCCCTTATGCGTTCTTCTTTAGAACCTTGCCATCTAGAAGGTCTATATTCTTCAATGGCTAAAGCTAAACCATTCTTACGAATGTAGTTTTCTTTGAGATCATTAACAATTACTTTTTGAGCAACAGATACTTCCGCTCTAAGCTTCCTAAACCCCCACTTCTCGTGAAGCTTTAGAATGTGTATATAATAGTCAGAAATAGCTAAGGTCTTAAAACGGTCTATCTCTAGAACATAGTAGTCTGCATCTGCGGAGACACCTACAACTACGATAGAAGTGTAGTCTGCTTTTTCGTCTAGAGAATATGCAAAGTCAACTGCAGCAAAGATATTTAATGGATGTCCCTTGAAGGACCATCTACCGTCTCTGTGAGAGAGGAACCCATTGTCGTAGTATTGGAAGAGATCCCTTTGGATGGGAGACGATTCGATGTCGTTCGGATCGTTATAATATTGAGCCCGGAAATAAACCTTATTAAGGTATTGTGCTTTCTTTTTAGCAAGTACTTCGGCATTAAATCCGAACCACTTGCCATCAGGATTCTTGGTGCGCGGCCAAATAAACTCGCCATTACCATCCCCAGCTGATTCCACAGCACGTTCAAAGATTTCATAAAGTGGTTCAGTTTTAACGAGATTCCCAATTTCATCAAACTCATCGACTTCTAAACCTTGTAAGTCTGCGTACAAATCATTGGGGTGGTACCTAGTACCAACAAACCATTCTTCTGAATTAGCATTCTCGACGGAAGATAAGTAAGAATACTGAGACTTTACTTTAGTTCTACCATCGGCTAAGTAGGCATTAGTCTCCACGACCACATCGTCAAGAACAGCAATATCACAATGCATACCAACGATATTAGAGGTAAGACCTGCAGTAAAGACGGTCGGATCACGAATCATCTCCTCTTTGCGTTGAGGGTGGTCCACTGAGATTTCTCTCTCAGTCCACTTTTCTCTCTTAGCTTCTTCCTTCTCTACCATATCGGGCCAATAGATCCGGTAGGTGTCTGAAGTAAGAATATCTTTAATAAACTTTAATTGTTTAGTAGCTAGGTTAGATGTAGAAGAAATATAGAGAATCTTAATAGCTGGATTCTGGGTTATTCTCCAAGCAACCCTATAAGCTACCAAAGTAGATTTCATATGGTCACGTGGTAGAAGAAGACCTTGATGAGACTTGTGTCCCTGTCTTTCCCACCACTGAATAATCTCTCTGTGTACATTACCTAGCCAACGGCGAGGATGTACTAATCTAATGAATTCTTGTAAATCTGATTCTGCGAGTCTTCGACGATCTTCTTGTTCTTCTGTAAGTTTCTTTCTGACGGCCACTGGTCTGTCCTATTTAATGGAATGCCGTCTTTTGCAGCATTTCTAATTCTTATAGTCCACAAGTCATTGTGAACCTCTTGAAAACGTTGATCATCGTGACGTTCATGGTATTCTAATTTATTTAGGAACACCTGCTGTAGTTTTTCTGTACTCGTGTATACGAGTTGTCTTACAATGGAGAATTGTTTACTCAACCACCAAGATAAATATAGAGCAGTTGCTATTGTAGTTGCAATTACACCAAGTAATGCAAAGAAAGCAGGCTCTAAGACTGTATTTAACATTCCATTTTAATTAAACAATGGCTCTGTCTAGCTGGATTACAACATCCACACTAGCTGAGTTCCAAGCACCTACAGCAGAAATAAATAGGGTTTGGGAAGCTGTTGCTGAGAAGGCAGTTTTTAGAACACTTGTCAAAGGGATTAGAGCAAATGCATTACCTACTACAGCCAAAGCTGCGACTACGTCATTTCCTAAAGATGTAGTTCCTATATTAATTCCACCAGTTACTGCATTAGCCGTAGTATTTCTTAAATACACCCGTCTTATTACATAACCTGCAGGAATATCAGGAGTTAATGCTCCATTAGCAATTACACCTGCAACTACAATGGCAGACATTTCGCCTTGTAAATTCAAACCCATATTAAGTTACCACCCATGTTCCTGTTGATCTATCGACAAAGTAATTTCCACTACTGTCCCCTACGACAGTCACTGATGAACCAATTACTATACTTTTAATATTTCCACTAGCAGCAGTGATTGCCGCACCAAAGTATATTTTCTTTCCTGTTACAGCATTGATTTGTTGCCCTCCGGTACCAGTAACACAAAATGTCATAGAGCGTCCTGGAACCGTGCTTGGATCGGGAAGGTTTGTAGTCACTATTCCTGCACCTGAATTCTCAACCACTCCTGGAAAGTTTAAAGCGATGGTCGGATTTCGTGTCCCACTTGTATCACTATAGTACGGAGTCCACTGAAAACTACCATCATCAGAGATATGCATTACTCTAGTTGATACACCATTCTTTAAAATGTTGAAATCAACTTGAACAAATTCTGCTCCATCTGTAGGATCAGACCACTTATAAGTCTGAAACGCTGCTTTTTTTGTATTTCCTGAAGCATTCTGTAAATAGTAAGGATCGTCTATACCAAAACCAGTTGCAGTAGTTCCGCTTGAAGTATGTGTTCGCTTCAATACTTCACTAGACGTATTAGTAGCTGAGTCTAGGATTGTACGACTTAATTGATAGGGTCCTGAGAAATTACCTTGATCTGTAATAGTCCCAACTGTAGAAGCTCCTGGAGAAACATACAAACATTTAGTAAATACTACGTTAGTAGGTGGACTTGCACCTGGATTTGTAGCAATATTTTCGAATATACATGCATTATACTCGACATGACAGTTATCAATATTAGTAGTAATAGTTTCAGTTCCTAGTGTACCTACCACTTTGCAAGACTGAACCTTAATTAGATCAGTATTGGTAATATTGTCAATAAAATTAAGTTTTGTATTTGTCCCATCTGCCGCCACATTATCCGTAGTTATCTGCATACCCTGGATTGAAATAGCTGCACGTAACCCAATTGAATTCGGAGTGCCTTTGTAAAGCTGTGTAAGGTGTTCTACACGCCCTCCCCTGAAGTTTAAAACAGAGTTTTGCCCACCCTGGCGATTCTCTACTAACGTGGTGTTAGAAACAGACGGTGGAGACTGTATAGTTCCATTGAAATTGTCAACGTGTAAGCCTCCTCCATTAGTACTCATATCAAAAACAAAATAAGAACCACCTGAATTTAAGAAGCAAACACAATCCTTAAATGAATGTACGTAGGACTGTCCAGAATTATTATACCAAAATGCATTGACATACTGAGCGTAGATATTTTGAAAATGAAGGAATTCTCCATTCATACCTGTACCAGCAAGAACTCCAATAGCCGTTCCAACGTCTCTGATGTAAATTCTTTCTAAACTATGCTGTGAAAACTCTGTGGTAGGAAAAAGAATTCCGTATGTAGCTGCTCCAGGGGTATTTGCAATTACTGCAAAATCTGAGAAATAAAATCTCCTAAATGCTTCTTTATTTATTGATATGATTGAATTAATAGAAGAACCGTAGTACACGATTGAAGTACCGCCATTTAAAGGACCTCCACCATCCCCAACCATCATAAAATCATTATAAGTATTACTTCCTGTACTCCCAACATTAAGTGTACTAGTAATTTTGTATTTACCAGCAGGAATATACAAACGTTTTTTATTTGTTAGACAATAATTAATAGCTGCTTGTAAACTTGAAGTATCATCTGTAATACCATCCCCTACTGCACCTAAAGATTTTGCATCAATAGCTTCCGCAGTGGCAACTAAATTACCATTACCATCTGTAAGAGTTATATATAAGCTTCCGTCTGGTGCATAAGTACCAGGTAATTGTTTAACAGTCATTAGACTAAGGCTCCTGCACCATCAGTAAGGGTAAAATATATAGAACCGTCGGATGCTTGTGCACCGACAGTTGTCTTGGTAGTTCCTAAAGAAGAAGTAGAAGAAGTCGTTAAGTTACCTGAACCATCAGTGGTTGTAGCGTACTTACTACCATCTTTAGAATAAGAACCTGGTAATTGCTTCAGGGTCATTTAAGAATTAATGGTAGAATAACCACCAGACTTAGGGTTGGTCTTAGAATCAGTTTCAGTAGTACCTGCTTCATCTCCAGCACCTAAGTCTTGGAGAGTGTAGTACTGGTTAACTTTAACACCATTCATAGGAATAGTAATTTCTTTACTAGCTGGAAAGCTAGGATCAATACGGTATTCAGTCATTAGTCACCTTGAGTGTCGTACTCCAACGCATTAGATGGAGGACTTAAGTTTTGATAAGGTTGTTGAGTGTTGAATTGACCACCACCTTGAGGAGTCGGTAGAGATGTTGCAGGATGATTCGCTGGATCTAACGGATTCCCCTGTAGGTGATCATATTGCAAAGACTTAGGTCTTTTGAAATGCTTCATAAGAAAAGCTCATTTAGACGACCGCTGCAGAAGCTGCTTGAGCGGCTGCTTGTGGTGTAACCACCGGAGCACCTGGAACAGCTGTAGGTGTATTAACCACGAATGCCGCTGCTAACTTAACCTTCTTGGCAGTAATATCTGCATTTAGAGCATCAATCTTAGCTGCAGTAGCAGGATCAGTTTGAGTAGTCTTTAAAGCTGCAATTTGAGCATTGAGACCATTGATTGCATTTACTGCAGAATCAATGGTATTATCTTCATCAGCCACATTGGCGATGACATCATCTAGTGTTGCCATTATAATCTCCTGTTGAAAAAGTAATCTTTCTAATCTATTAAACATTAGTCTTCTTCTACACTACCAGAACCTTTACAATCTGAACACATTTGCCAGATCCTTACGGCTCCATGTGTGATCCACCAACCACCTTCACCATTACAACCTGTACATATAGTCATTAAATATATCCACTATTTTATTAGACAGATACCCTCAAATAGGGTATAACCGTAGTTATAGATACAAGTACCTAAATTAGGAAAGTAGTTAATAGGTATTAGAGGAATATGAATAGAAGGGTCAATCATATATATGTATTTCTCCCCTGGTCTATCTATTATATACCTATTTATAAGAAAGGTCAAGTAATGAAAGTTCTAGTATGTGGTGGTAGAAATTATAATGATGATGATCGTTTCTACGAAGTCATGAATGAGATTAATGAGACTACTAAAATTACTGAAATCATAGAGGGCGGGGCTACTGGAGCAGATAGTCTAGCCG
>Ga0137398_10000107_pt1 | contig 23188 bp, 14 predicted proteins | sample czorhiz216metaG_FD_106659 | JGI IMG/M metagenome (GOLD analysis project Ga0137398, IMG submission 106659) | Vadose zone soil microbial communities from Angelo Coast Range Reserve, California, USA - czorhiz2.16 metaG | ecosystem: Environmental > Terrestrial > Soil > Vadose zone | place: USA...
ACGCGCCCCGCGAGCGCCCGGTCGAGCGACGGCGCCGGCACCGCCGAGACCTCCTGACCGCTCACGTTGGTCGTAGCGATCGCCGCGTTGCGCCGCTCCACGCCGGTCGCCTGGCCTGTGACGACCACGGCCTCGAGGTTGAACACGTCCGCCTCGAGTGCCACGTCCGCCGCGTTCTGACCCGCCGGGACCGATACCTCGCGACGCTTGAACGCGATGCGACGGAACGCCAGCGTCGCGGCGCCTGACGGCGCCGCAATCGTGTAGCGACCGTCGGCGTTGGTGACCGCCGCGAACGCGGCACCGGTCACGGAGACGTTGACGCCCGCGATCGGCTCGCCGTTCGTGGCCGAGGTCACGCGGCCGCTGATCTGGCGCTCCTGGCCGGATGCGCCGGCCGCGCCCAGCGCCACGAGCGCTAGGGCGAAGAGCGAAGTACGCTGTGCCACGAAGCCTCCTCAAGCGGTGAGCCGCACGAAAACCCTCCATATGCTGCGGCCCGTTCGGCACCTCCGCAAGAAGGGGCCGCCAGGCTAAGTTGAAACGCGCCCCCGCCCCCTGCCCCGACCCCGAGCCCTGGAGGCCGTTCATGAGCGTGGACCGCCGCACCTTCCTCGAGCGCACCGCCGCCGCCACCGCCGCCCTCGCGTGGCCCAGCGCGCCCACCGCGACGCGGCGCGCCGACGACCTCGCCCCGATCTTCACGGAGATCGACAAGCACCACGACGAAGCCGTGGCGCGCCTGCAGGAGTGGATCCGGCAGCCGTCCATCGCCGCCGAGAACCGCGGCGTGAACGACGGCTGCGAGCTCACCATGCGCATGCTCAAGGACGCGGGCTTCGACCCGGTGACGAAGATCCCGACCGACGGCCAGCCCGGCATCCTCGCCACGCTCGACGCCGGCGCGCCGCGCACGCTCGGCCTGTACTTCATGTACGACGTCAAGCAGGTCGATCCCGCCGAGTGGTCATCGCCGCCGTGGGAGGCCGCCATCGTCGACCGGCCCGGGTTCGGTAAGGTGCTGATCGGGCGCGGCGCCGTGAACCAGAAGGGCCCCGAGGCGACGTTCCTCGCCGCGCTGCACGCCATCCGCGCCGCGGGCAAGAAGCCGCCGCTCAACTTCGTGCTCGTGGCCGAGGGCGAGGAAGAGATCGGGTCGCCGCACTTCCCCCAGATCGTGCGCCGACCGGAGGTGCAGGCCGCCCTGCGACGCGTCGCGGGGATCTTCATGCCCTCGGCGGCGCAGGCGTCTGACGGTCAGGTCACCATCACGCTCGGCGCGAAAGGCGTGATCGAGTGCGAGCTGGTCTCGAGCGGGGAGCGGTGGGGCCGGGGGCCCAAGAAGGACATTCACTCGAGCAACAAGGCGCGCGTGGACAGCCCGGCGTGGCATCTGGTCGAGGCGCTGGCAACGCTGGTCTCGCCCGACGGCAACGAGCCGGCGATCGACGGGTACGGCGCCAAGGCCCGCGCGCTGTCGGCGAGTGAGAAGGCGATGGTGGCGACGGCGGCGCGCCGCCTCGACGAGGCCGTCGCGAAGCGGGAAATGGGCGTGGATCACTGGGTGCACGATGTAAGCTGGGTCGAGGCGCTCGAGCGGCTCGTGTCGCGGCCAACGGTCAATATCGAGGGCCTGGTCGGCGGCTACACCGGCCCGGGCGGCAAGACCATCCTGCCGCACCGCGCGGTGGCGAAGCTCGACCTGCGCCTCGTGCCCGACATGACGGCGGCCGAGTCGTTGGCGGAGCTCAAGGCGCACCTCGCGAAGCGCGGGTTCGGCGACATCGAGGTGAACATGACGGGCGGCTACGATCCCACGACCACCCCGGGCGACGCGGCGCTGATCAAGGCGCAGGTGGCCGTGTACCGGCGCTCGGGGATCGATCCCGTGATCCTGCCGCGGATCGCCGGCTCGTGGCCGGGCTACGTGTTCACCGGCGATCCGCTGCGCCTCCCCGCCGGCCATTTCGGGCTGGGGCACGGCAGCGGTGCGCACGCGCCCGACGAGTACTATGTGATCGAGTCGCAGAACGCCACCGTGCGGGGGATCGACGGGGCGGCGCGGTCGTATGTCGAGTACCTATACGAGGTGGCGCGCGGCTGAGTCGGGAAGGGGGAAGAAAAACCGCCGGGCGCGGCTTGCGCGCCCGGCGGTTTACTGTCCGCTGGTGCGAGGTATCTAAAAGCCCGCCTCGGTACCGCATCCTGCCGGCTTGGTGGACCGGGCGTCGCAGTCGAACTGAGGGAATGGGAACTTGGCGAACCGCTTGGCGGCCCCGGTGCTCGTGGCCTCGGTGGGCAGCGTCGCGAGTCGACCGTATCGGCGCAAGTCGATCCAGCGATGGCCGCCCTCGAAGGCGAGCGAGTAGCGCCGGTTGTACAGCAACTCGTCCAACAACGCTGCTTGGGTCACAGAGCCGGCATAGGCCGGAAGCTTTCCGGACTTGATCCGGATCGTGTTGAGGTCCGCGACGGCCGCAGCGAGACCCGCCGCCCCACCCTTGCCGATGTTCGCCTCCGCGCGGATCAGTATCAGCTCCTCGTTCCGAATGATCGCAATCGGGTCGATGTTGCTTTTGTAGATCACATACTGCAGCTGCGACGTCAGGCCCTGCGTCGTCTTGGGATCCGCGAGCCGTGCGGTCTTACGCACGAAGCGGTCATCCTTAGTGATGCCATTCCCTTGCAGCTGCGCGTCGGTCTCGAACGATGGGTGCGCCACCAAGGCCCGGGCGTTCGGATCGAACAGCGCGTTGGTCTCGTCACCGGACACCGTCGCGTACGAATAGTAGACACCATTGTCCAGGCTCGCGGTCGTGTCGATGAATGAAGCGTTCAGCGCGGTCAGGGCCGAGTCCCAGCAGGTCGTGCATCCGAAGCTGCCCTTGTACACCTGCACACGCGCCATGAGGGCACGGTTGAAGCTGCGGAACGACACGGCAGTAGTGAACCCGGTGAACCCCGGGCTCAGGTTAAACGGGAATGGATCGTCGCCGGCGCCGAGGGTCGTGGCCGAATCCAATTGGGCCGCTGCGGAATCGAGCATCCGGGTAATGTGAGCGAAGACGGAATCTCTGGTCACGATCGCCGCTGGCGCTGCGAGCGGATCGAGGTCGGTGGGGATCCCGGCGCCGTTAGCGTCCCGCGTGACGATCACCTTGAGGTAATCGAACGCTTGGATCGTTCGCGTGAACCCGCGAATCGCCTCTTTCTCGGCATCGTTGACGAGGGGCACCTTGTCCACCGCCGCAAGCTCCAGATTCGCATTGCGGATGTTGCGATACGGGTTGGCCCACAGGTTGCCCCCGAACGCCGGGCTGCCGCCATCGAGCGGGCCCACGAGCATCTCGCTGACGAAGCGCGGGTCAGCGGGATCGAGATTGTAGGACTCCCGCCCCAGAATGCCCAGGAGCGACACGTAGCCGTTCTGCGGCGCGATCCCCGTGCGCGTGCCGAGCAACAACCCCGAGGCGACCGAGAGGACCTGGCTGCGCGTAGGGTTGTTCTGGAAGTCACCGAGATCGGGGCTGTTCAGGTTGGGCACGTCCAAGTCCTTGCACGCCGCCAGCACGACGAGGCCCAGGCAGGCCGGCAGCCAGCGTGTCGCGTTCATCTTCGAATACCTCGTTGGCGCGCTCATGGTCAAAAGCCCACGTCGACGGCGAACCAGAAGCTCCGGCTCGGCGGGAACGGTGTCACGTCGATATTGCGAGCGATCGGCTGGTTCCCAAAGTTGCTCACTTCCGGATCCACCCCCGTATAGGGCGTGCTGGTGAACAGGTTCCGTCCGCTCACGCTCAGACGGGCGTAGCGGGCGCCTTGCCAGATGCCGCGGATGGCACTAGACGGCAGCTCGTAGCTCAGCGTGATCTCGCGCAACTTGAGGAAACTCGCGCTCTCGATGTAGTTCCTGGTCACTTTCGAGAAGCCTGCCAGGCGCTTCTGCCCCACGGTTCTCAAGGTGTCTGTGCCGATGATCAGCGGGGCAGGCAACGGATCCCCATAGTCCGACGTGACCTGGCCGAAGTCGTACAGCAACCGAGTCAGGTTCAGGATGGCGCTCCCTTTCTGCCAATCGAGCAGGAAGTGCAAGCTGAATCGGTTGTAGGTAAGGTCGTTCGTGAACGACATCCGGAAGTCGGGGTTCGCGTCGGCGATTTTCCGGACGACGATGTCGCCGACGCTCTGGCCGGGGTAACTCCCAGATGCGATGTCGGCCGCCGTGAGGGTGTCGTTGCCGACGATCTGCGTCGCGGACGCCCCCTGCTCCACGCGGAACTGCCCGATCGATGCACCGAAGCCACCGGCGCTAAAGGCCGGAATGGGCAGCTCAGTGATGACGCTGCGGTTGCGTGAAAACGTAGTCCGGAAGAGCCAGTTGAAATCGGGATGCCGCACCGGAATCAAGGCCAGTGACACCTCGATGCCGCGAGTACGGAGCTTGCCGCCGTTGAAGATCTCGAAATTGACCCCACCGATCGGTGCAAGCTGGCGGGGCAACAGCAAATCGCTGACGTTCTTCTGGTAGGCGGTGAATTCGAGGTTCGCCCGGCTGTTCCACAACGTCGCGTCGAAGCCCCCCTCCAGCTCGCGCTCCCGCTCCGGACCGAGGTCTTTGGCTCCGGTAGTATCTCCGCCGACGGTGCCGGGGACGCCGCCGACCTTCCCGGTGATCCGCAGCGATGTGAACTTCTGTCCGTAGAACGGCTCGTTTCCCGATTCGCCGTACGCCCCTCGCAGCTTCAGCTCGTCCACTGCGCCCACTGGGTGCAAGAACCGATACGAGGCCGAGGCTTTGGGGAAGTAGTGTAGCTTGCTCGCGTCCGCGTTGAGGCTGCTCTGATCCGCACGGATCCCCGCAGTCAACAGCAAGCGGTCACGGTCCGCCAAAAACTCCTCCTGAGCGAAAAAGCCCAGATCCTTGATCTGCGCCTCGTCTTCCGTGATCTGGATGTCCTTCCCGGCGGCGACGTTCTGCTGTCCCGCGTTCAGATCGCGGCTCGTGATGCGGGAGGTGTTGGTCTTGCGTTGGGCGTGCTGTAAGCCGATCGAGGTCGTGGCTGAAAACGCGTTGCTGCTGGGCGTGAACGTATGGATCGCGCTCGCGTTCACGTTGTAGTTCAGGTTGTCGGTGTTCGAAAGGAGCGACGTGCCCGGTTCTCCGTCGTTGGGCTCGAACTGCAGCTCCGGCGGGAAGAACAGCGCGTTCTGTTGCGAGAATTGATCCACACCACCGGTCGCCACGAAGCGGAGATAGTGCCGTCCGGTCTGCACCGCGTCCCATTGTAGGTTCGTGCTCCCGATGAACCGCCACACGTCTTCATTGTTCTTCATCAGTGCCGCCGTCTGCACCGGATTGCTCGGCACGAACGGGTTGCGGGCAAACGTGTCCCCTGGCACCTGACCCAGATCCACGAAGCTCGGCGTGCCCGAGAGCACCACGTAGAAGCTCGTCCCCGTATTGTCGTTATTGGTGAGGCCGCGCTGCGCCAGGGTATGCGTGTAGCTCGTGTTGAGAGTGGCGTGGACTCGGGAGCCCAGTCGCTGGTCGAGGTTCAACCGCACGGCTTGGCGCTTGAAGCCCGTGTTGTCGATGATTCCCCCGTCGTCTTTCGACGTCACCGAACCGAAGTATTGTGTGTTGTCCGTCCCACCGGACAGCGTGAGGTCCGTCTCGTAGGACAGCGGTTTGCGCCCCGCCAGCTGCTCCTCAAGATCGAACGCTTGGCCCGGCCTGTATCCCGGCAGCTGGATTTTCACGTAGGGGTTGGTCGTGTCTGCGCGGAAGAACCGGCCCGCACTCGCTCCGAACGCTGCCTTGGCGGCGAACGAGTCCGGGAAAGTTCGCTGGCCGAATTTCTTTGAGATCTCGAACACTCCGAATCGCTGCACGACATCGAACTTCGGCGCCCCCGCCTGTCCTCGCTTGGTCTTGATCACGACGACGCCGTTCGACGCTTTCTGCCCGTAGATCGCCGATGCCGAAGCCCCGCGTAGGATTTCGATGCTCTCGATGTCGTTGGGATTCAAGTCGGCGATTCGGTTCACCTGCGCGTCCTGGTCGAGCGAGGGGTTTGACCCCCCTGACGCGGCCGTCACCGCGTTCTGGTTGGACGGGATGGCTATGTCGCTTACGATCACCCCGTCTACCACGTACAGGGGCTCCGCCGTCGCGTTGATGGACGTTACGCCACGGAGGCGAACCTGCAGTCCGCCGCCGGGCGCTCCCGAGTTCTGCTGGATGTCGGCGCCGGCCACCTTGCCCTGGAGTTGCTGCTCGATGCTCGGCGTGGGCGCATACGCGAGGTCCGACGAGGAAACCGCCGCCACCGCATTACCGGCGTTGCGGCGCTCGACCCCGGTGGCGATACCCGTGACCACGACCGCTTCGAGGTTGAAGACGTCTGGCTCGAGCGCGACCTCCACGCTCTCCTGAGTCGCGGGGACCACCACTTGGCTGCGCTTGTAGCCGATGCGCCGAACGACGAGCGTGACCTCTCCCGAAGGCGCCGACAAGGAGAACTGCCCTTGATCCCGCACCAGGGAGACGATGGTGGTTCCGAGGACGGAGACGCTCGCCCCCCCGACCGGTTCATGAGTGGTGGCGCTGATGACCCGACCGGTGATCTGGCGTTGCTGACCGGCCGCCGCCCCGAGGCCGACGGCGAGACTCAGCGCGAGCGAGACAAACGAGGCACGTGGTATCACGATCCCTCCGGACCTGGTTACGCCGCACGAAACGGCAAACGCCCGCTACGTTGCGCGCGATTACCCAGGTCCGCAAGGAGGGGAGGTCAGGGCGCGACCGCCGAGGCCGCTGCCCGCCGCGCCCGCAGGCCCGCGTAGACGGGCGGCCCCGCCAAGGCGAGCAGCACCGCCACCAGCACGCCCGGCAACCCGATCGCCCGGCTCCGCACCTCGAGCACCACGCCCGCGACCAGCACCAGGAGCGGGAGGGCGGCGAGCGCCACCAGCCACGGCACATCGAGCGGCACGCGGAACGCACCCCGCAACGCCGGCTCGGCGCGCCGCAGCCGGATCAGCGCCGCGAATTCGAGCCCGAGCGCCGCCGTGTACAGCAGCACGTCGCCCGCGAGCAGGCCGCCGAACGGCAGCAGCGAGAAGAGCGAATACACCACGGCCGAGACGAGCACGGCGTTCGCGGGCGTGCCCCGGGCATCGGTGCGCGCCAGCGCCTTGGGCAAGAGACCGTCCTGCGCCAGCACCAGGGGAATCCGCGAATACACGAGCAGCAGGGCGTTGAACAGCGCGAACGCCGACAGCATGCCCGCCAGTGCCACCCACACCCCGAGCCACCCGCCCACCACCGCGCGCGCCAGCCCCGGCCAGGCGCCGTCCGTCCACGCCGTCCAATCGGTGAGCGCCAGCACCGGAATGATGGTGAGGAAATAGACCAGCGTGACGAGCGGCAGCGCCCGGGCCAGTGCCCGCGGGTAGGTGGCCGACGCCTGCTCGATCTCACCGCCGATGGTCGAGGCGTTGTCCCAGCCCGAATAGTTCCAGATGCTCTGGGATACGCCGATGCCGAGAGCGCCGAGGAAGGACGTGCCCGCAGCGTGAAAGGGCGTGACCGGGAAAGGCGTTGCCGGTTGCCCGAACCAACGCACCAGCGCCGCCACGGACAGCACCGCGAAGGGCGCCAGCACCGCCCCCACGAACCACCCCGACGCCGTGCCGACGACGCGCGTCCCCAACAGGTTCAGCCAGGTCGCTCCCCAGATCATCGCCAGCGCCACGATCCAGCGCTCGAGCCAGCCGAGCCCCGGCAGGAAGAAGCCGAGATACTGGATCAGGAGCACCGGATAGATCGCCATGTCGAGCAGCGAATAGGTCCATGAGAGCCAGCCGTTCCAGAAGCCCCAGAACCGGCCGAACGCCCGCTTCACCCACTGGTAGTAACCGCCCTCGACCGGGAGCATCGAGGCGAGCTCGCCCACGAGCAGTGTTTCGGGGACGCTGTAGAGCAGCGGCGTGGCGACGAGCAGCAGCAGAGCAACGCCGGGCCCGACCGAGCCGACCAGCCCCTCCAAGCCGAACGGCCCACCCGACACGGTGAAGAACATCACCGCGACGAGTGGGCCGAGGCGCAAGCGGGAGGGCGTCACGAGTGCGGGTGGTCGTGCCCGGCGCCCCAGATGACGTGCGGATCGTCGCCCGCGAACGCCATCACGTGCACCATCCAGCCGAACAGGCGCGGCAGGAACCGCCCGCCCACGGCGGCGCACGCGTTGGGGGTCGCGACGGGCGACTTGGGGCCGAAGACGGGCCGGCCCGCGCGCGTGTCGCGCCACCGCCCGCCCTGACCCCGGGGCGGCACGCACCAGTTCACGTGCTCGTGCCACCGCGCCACCGACAGCGGGACGCGGGCGTCCAGCTGGTCGAACGACGCGATCCCCGGTGCCGCGTACATCGCCCCCACGAGCACGAACGTCCCGTCCGGCTCCTTCCGGTACAACAGCGACGTCGGCTTCGCCGTGTCGAAGCGCAGCATCTCGGCGAGGGCCCAGCGGCGGTTGGTGAAGTGATAGACAGGCTGTGGCACGCCGGGCAAGAACTGGCGGAATCCGTCCGCCTGCGCGACGCGCACATCGCGATACTTGCCGAGCGCGGCGCGCATCTGGGCCACGATGGCGGCAGCGCGCGTCGAGTCGGACCCGCTGCCTGGCCGCAGCGGTGTGAGTGTCATGTGCGGGTCGGCGGGCACCGGCTGGCCCATCGCTTCCTCGGCCGCGAGTGTGGCGTGCTGCTCGGTCGAGTCCATCGCCTCCATGTCGTGCGACGCCGGCGCCTCCTGCCGCGTGCGACACGCGCCGGCGGGGCCGACGACCAGCGTGGCGATCAGGCAACACCAGGCGACCGACGCGGCGCGAACGCGCATTGTGACCTCGCAGGGGGGTCCCGGAGGTAATCTAGAAGGATCGTGGCGCAAGAAACGAACCTGGCCGGAAGGAGTCTCACATGAGGTCGATCGTCCGTTCCCTGCTGGCAATCGCCGGCGGGATGCTGGTGGTACAGTGCCACGAGGACTCCCTCACCGCCCCGCGCCCCATCACCGCGCTGCCACGCACGCTGAGCGCGGCGGAAACCAGACTGATCAGCGCGGACAACCGGTTCGCCTTCAGTCTGTTCGGCGAAATCGCACGCCAGACCAGCCCCGACTCGAACCTCTTCATCTCGCCGCTCAGCGCGGCGATGGCGCTCGCCATGGCCTACAACGGGGCCGCCGGCGCCACGCAGGCCGAGATGCAGCAGGTGCTGCAGCTCGACGGCATGACGCTCGACGACGTCGACCAGTCCTATCGCAGCTTGATCGGGCAGTTGCGCGGGCTCGACCCCCAGGTGGCGTTCACCCTCGCCAACTCCGTATGGTACGACTCCGACCCGCGATACGCGCCGACGCCCGACTACCTCGCAACGACCAGGACCTACTTCGATGCCCGGGTCGAAAGCCTCGACTTCGGAAGTCCCACTGCCGCGCCGACGATCAACGCCTGGGTGAGCGATCAGACGCACGGCAAGATCCCGACCATCGTGCCCGATCCCATCCCTCCCGACGTCGTCGCGTACCTCATCAACGCGATCTATTTCAAGGGAAGCTGGACCGCGCGGTTCGACCAGAGTCTGACTCGGCCCGGGACGTTCAAGCTGGCGAGCGGCGCCGCTGCCACGGTGCCCATGATGCAGCACGGACGCACTGTTCCGATCGGCATTGCGAGTGTAGACGGCGTGACCGTGCTCGATCTGCCCTATGGGGGCGACGCCTTCAGCATGACGATCGCGCTGCCGCACGACGCGGCCGGAATCGACTCGCTCGTCCAGGGCCTGACGGAAGAGCGCTGGCGCGGCTGGGTGGCCGCGCTCGATTCCCGGTCGTTCGAGGTAGTCATGCCGAAGTTCACGCTCAGGTACGGGCTGACGATGAACGACGTGCTCGCGGCGCTCGGCATGCCGTCGGCATTCTGCGGCGCGTCAGGCACCGATTTCACGCGCATGAACCCAACCGGGGCATTGTGCATCTCGAATGTCAAGCATAAGGCCTTCGTCGACGTCAACGAAGAAGGCACTGAGGCAGCGGCCGCGACCTCGGTCGAAATCGGTGTCAGGAGCTTGCCGGCGTCTCTCCAGGTGGACCGGCCGTTCGTGTTCGCCATCCGCGAGCGGCTCTCGGGAACGATTCTGTTCCTGGGCCGCGTGATGAATCCCGCGGCGACCTGACGCGAGTTTCCTCAGGGACTCGTCGAGGCGAGCTCCGAGGGCCTGCGGGTCGGACGCCGCGCCGGCTTGGCACTGCGCCCCAGCACGCGCTCGTACACCGCGAGCTCCTGTCGCGCGATGCGCGGCCACGCGAAGCGCTGCGCCTTCTCGATCCCGGCACGCCCCATCGCCTCGCGCCGCGCGGGATCGCCCAGCAGCGCGATGGTCGTCTCCGCCCACACGGCAGGATCGTCCTTGGGGATGACCACCGCTTCGGCGCCGCCCGCGATCACCGACCGGAAGCCGTGGTTGTCCGACACGACCATAGGGGTGCCGCACGCCATCGCCTCGAGCAGCGTCACACCGAACGACGCGATCGTCGTCGGGCACAGGTACAGGTCGGCCGAGCCGTAGTAGGCGGGGCGATCCTCGAACACCTGCCCGGCGAACCGTACGCTCGCACCCAACCCCTCAGCCCGCGCGCGCCGCTCGTAGTAATGCCGCCACGGCCCGTCACCGGCCACGGTGAGCACCGCGCGCGGATAGCGCGCCAGGATCCGGGGCATGGCTTCGAGCAACGTGCCCAGGCCGTTGCGGGGCTCGATCCGCCCGAGGAACAAGAGCCGCGGATGCTCGGTGAGGGCGTCGGTGGGCCGGCGCCCGTTGGGCTTGAAGAAGGTCGTGTCCACGCCATTGGGGATGACGTCCCACTCGAGCTCGAAATAGCGTGCGTTTGCCTCGACGACCGGCTGACTCACCGCGATCGTCGCGGCGTGGCGGTCGAGGATCTTCTGGAACGGGCGCCGGAACACCCGGCAGCCGAGCGAGCGCGCGAACCACGAATGAAAGGTGGCGACCACGGGAATCCCGGCCCGCCATGCCGCGAACGGGGCCACGAGCCCCAACGTGGGGGCAAGGCCGCCGTGGACGTGCACGAGGTCGTAGCGCCCTGCGCGGAACAGCTGCTCCAGCCGCCGCCGCAACCGCCATCCGGTGGTGATGCGCGACACGCCGCCGTTCGCGTAGATCACCCGGCTCGTGCCCACCCGGCGCACGAACGGGGCGTCGCGATAGTCGCCCATGTGGGAGGTGACGACCGTGGCGGTGTGACCCCAGGCGTTGAGCTGTAGGGCGAGATTGTGCACGTGCTCCGGGACCCCCCCGAGCTGGGGATAGTAGTCCTCGGCGACCAGGGCGATGCGCATGACCTACCTGTCAGGCGAGTGGTGAACGGTCGAACGGCTTCGTCACTGTGACCCCGGAGCGCGCGCCGCGGTCACGCTCGCCGCGAGCCGGGTGACGGCGGCGAGCACTGCGCGGGGCTGCTCTTCATAAATGAAGTGGCCGGCCCCGGGCACGGAATCGAGGGCGAACGATCGCAGCGTGTGCGCCAGCAGCCGCACTTCCTGATCGCCGACGTCGCCGTCGTGGCGCGCGCCGCCCACGATCAGCCGGACGGGACAGCGGAGCTCGGCGAGGTGGGGGGCCAGCTTTTCCGGCTCGCGCGAGTCACCCATGGCCAGATAGGCCCGGAGCGTGGCGTCGAGATCGCGCGCGGCCCCCGCCGTATACCCCTGGACCACGTCCTCCGTGACCCAGGTGGAGTCTCCCGACGAGTCGATGAGCAGGCCGCGGATCTTGCGCCGGATCAGCCGGATACCGCCGAACAGCTTGATCCAGGGCGCGAACCGCAGCGCGCGCTTGAACGCCGGCGTGAGCGCGCTCTCGGTCGGCCCCCCCTCGATCGACAGGAGCCCCCGGACCAGGTCGGGGCGGTGGTAGGCGAGGCGGAACGCCTCGGACCCTCCGATCGAATGGGCGATCAGCAGGACGCCCCGCACCCGCAAGGAATCGAGCACCGCGGCGATGCGGCCGGCCTGAGCCGTAAGTGAGTAATTGGCCTTGCGGGGACGGCTCGACGAGCCGATGCCGAGCGGCTCGACCACCACCGCCCGGTAGCCGGCGGCGGTGAGCAGGGGAACGAGCTTACGAAACCCGAACGCGGAGCCGAACAGGCCCGGCACGAGCACCACCGGGGCTCCCGCGACCCTGCCCGCCACCTCCACCGTGAGCGACTCGGTCGGGGCGACGGGGACCTTGAACACGCGCGTGGTCGACGCGCTGTCGTTGAGCAGCAGAACCGCGAGCAACCACACGATGGGAGACCCGGTTCAGGGGGATGGAGTCACGACGACTGCCCGAGCGCCGCCCGCAGCTCTGCGAGCCGGGCGCCGATCGCTTGCGGCGGCACGGTGGCGAGGTCGGGCCCGTGCAGGATGAAGAAGTCGATACCGCGCTGGCGGAGGCGCCGCTGAAGCGTGGTGGCCCAGCCGGGAAAGGGACGGCTCGCTCATCGCGCCGAGACTACCACGAAGCGTGAGGCCGTGTCAACGAGGTGGCGGGCGATGTACGCCCGCCACCCGTTACGCTCTGCTTTGGAACCGTGCCCTACTGCTTGACCGCCAGCACCGCCGCCAGGGCGTCCAGGTAACCGGCGCCCACCTCCCATTCGGCGAACGTCGGCAGCGGACGCGCGTTCTGGGTGATCGCAGCGGCGACCTGGTCGGGGGTGAGCCTGCCTCCGGCCGCCTCCTGCAGCAGCGCCACGACACCCGCGACGTGCGGCGTCGCCATCGACGTGCCGGACGCGCAGGTGTAGTACGGCAAGTTCGCCTGGCTGATGGCGCAGCTGCTGGTAAGATCGAAGTCATGGGGCGCGTCGTCGGCGTTGAGCACGGTGCCGGTGGACGCGCGGGTCGAGACGATGTGCACGCCGGGCGCGGTGATGTCGGGGTGGTACAGCTTGTCGCCGGGAATGCCGCGCGAGGAGAAGTCGGCGAGGATCGCCGCTCGGTTCTGGCCGGTTTGATCGGCGCAGTGGATCGCGGAGTTGGTCGGATCGGGGCTCACGAGCTTGCACCCAGCGGCTACGCCGATCACCCAGGGCGCCACGCCGTACGGGTTGAGCGTGTTCTGATCGGGCCCGTCGTTGCCGGCGGCGAACACGACCGTGATCCCGTGGTTGTGCACCGTCTTGGACGCCTTGTTGATGGGATCCTTGGGATCGAACGCACCGCTCGTGCCCCACGAGTTGTTCACGACCTTGATGTTGTAGGCGGCCTGATGGTCGAGGATGTAGTCGAATCCCGCGAGCGCAAAGAAGATGAAGAGCACGTCGCCGGTGCCGATGCCGACCAGCTGCGCGCCCGGCGCCACGCCGGTGTAGTAGCCGCCCGATGCGGTCCCGAGGCCAGCGGTGATGCCCGCGACGTGGGTGCCGTGGCCCACCGACGTCTCGCTGTTCGGAAGATTCTCGGCGAAGATGTCGACGCCCTGCTTGAGCGGCTTCGAAGCGGATTTTCCGAACGTGACGACGTCACTCAGGTTGAAGATGACCTTCACGTTCTGGACGGTGTGGCTGGGATAGACGAGGTCGGGATTGTAAAGCCCGTCGATCCCTGAATCGAGGATCGCGATCCCCATGCCCTTTCCGGTGATGCCCATCGCGTGCACGGCGTCGGCACGGATCGTCGGCACGCTTTCGTGCAGCATCAGGGCATAGAGGCCGGCGCCATGGCCGTAGTACTGCAGCCGGCGGTTCAGGTACACGCCCTGGACACCGGGCAATGCCGCGATCGCGCCGATCTGCGCGGGCGTCGCAACGCCCGCCACTAGTTCGAGATGCTTGAACTGCACCACCCCGGCGCCGAGGTTCAACATCGCGCTGGTCACCGCGTCGCGCGTCGTGACCGTTTCGTCGTAGTTCACGATGATCTCGAGCGTGGCGGTGGGCGTCGCGCCGGCGAGCGCGGCTGCCAGGGCCGGGTCGAGCAGGCTGGCCTGCAGGCGCGGAGACCCGCCACGGGCGGGAGCGGCGACCTCGCGCGGCGCCTCGCAAGCGGTCGCGAGCAGCAGGGATGCGGCGAGAATCAGTCGTCTCATCGGTCCTCCACGGCCATGATGTGGGGGCGCAACACCGGGAATCGTCCCACCCCATGGCGGCAAAACCGATGCCGATAGTCGACGTGGAGACAGAGCGGCAGGGGATGTGGCCACGATGCCACGGCGCTGTCCAGGAGCTGTCAAGGTTCGGCGATTCCTCTTGTGAGCTCCTCAACGGCCCGGCATGTTCGGCGTCCTCAGGATACGCTCCCGACCCCCGGTCGCCCGCCGTCAGCGTTCATCCTAGCACTTCGACATCGGAGGCGACCATGCAAAGTCTCAGGCACGCGTGCGTGCGTGCGGCCCTGGCAGTGGGATTCGCGTCCGGGGGCTGGTACAGCGGCGCCGCGGCGCAGGACCCCCGGTCCGCGCTCGATCCCATCACGAGCGCGGTGATGCAACACCCGATCACCACATCCTCCGGCGTAGCCCGGGACCATTTCCTCCGGGGTCAGCGGGAGCTCGATCTCGGCCGGTTCATCGACGCGAACGCGCATTTCAAGGCGGCCGTCGCGGCGGATCCGGACTTCGCCTTCGGCTACCTGAATGTCGCGAACACGGCCAACTCGCTGGTGGAGTTCAAGAGCAATCTGGCGCTCGCCGAGCAGCATGCGGCGGGGGCGTCCGAGGCCGAGCGGCTCCAGATCCAGATGGTGCGCAAGGGATTCGACCAGGACCTGGCGGGCCAGCTCGCGCTGGGGCAGCAGCTGGTTCAGAAGTATCCCGGCAGCCCGCGCGCCTGGCTCGCCCTGGCGGGCGTGCTGGGTGGGTTGAACCGGAACGACGAGGCCCGGGCTTCGATCGCGAAAGCTCTGGCGCTCGCGCCCCGCATGTTCGTCGCGCACACGACCCTCGGTCTCTCGTACGTGTTCGGTGAGCCACGCGACTTCGACAAGGCACTGGAGCACGTGCAGCAGGCGGAGAACCTCGCGCCGGACGAACCGGGAGCGCATACGTCGTTGGGCGACGTCTACCGGGCGCAACGCAACCTCGACAAAGCGCGGGAGGAATACGCGCGGGGCCATCAGCTGAACCCGCGCGATGCGATCCTGCTGGTGAAGCGCGGGCACGCGAACACGCTGCTGGGCAACTACGCGGCAGCGCGGGCCGACTACGACTCGGCCATCGCCGTGGGCCGCGCCAACGAGAAGGCCGCCTACGTTCCGTTCCGCGCGTATGTCAGCGTGTATGCCGGCGACCCGGCGGCCGCGATCGACGAGCTCAATCGGCTCGTGGCGTCGGTGGACGGCATGGGCGTCCCGGACCCGAAGGCGGCGAAGGTCGCCGCGTTGGGCAACGTCGCCGTGATCGCGATTCACACCCGCGACCAGCCGGCGGCGGAGCAAGCGCTGAAGCAGCTCGGGCCCGTGCTGATGCAGCAGGCCGACGAAGCGGCGAATCCCGCGTTCCGCCGGGGCCAGGACGCGACTATGGCCTACTTCGACGGGTGGTGGGCGGCCCGGCGGGGGGACTATGCCGCGGCCCAGCAACAGGCGGACCGCATCGCGCAGCTCCTGGCACCGGACAAGAATCCGCGCAAGCTCGAGCCGATGCACCAGCTCGAGGGGTTCATCGCGCTGTATCAGGGCAAGTACGGCGACGCGGCGACGCACCTGCGCCAGGGCAACCTGCTCGACCCTTACATCAAGTACCAGCTCGCCGTCGCGACCGAAGGGGCGGGGGACGTCGCGCAGGCGAAGCAGCTGTACCGGGAAGTCGCGGAGTACAATTTCAACGCGGTGGGTTTCGCGCTGGTGCGGAAGGACGCGCAGCGGAAGGTGGGCGCGAGCACGCCCTAGGGCACCGTCACGCCGGCTTGCCGAGCGCTGCCCGCAGTTCGGCGAGCCGGGCGCCGAGAGCGTGGAGGTCCCGCACGCCCGGCCCGCTCAGGATGAAAAAGTCGAAGCCGCGCTGGCGAACGCGCCGCTGCAGGGTCTTGGCCCAGGCCGGAAGCGACGGCTGGTCGCTCATGGCGCCGAGACTAGCACGGCGCCTGAGACTCTGTCAACGATTCGCAACGAACCACCTATCCTACATCACGAACAGGCCATATTTTCGCCGTGCCATGCCGCGTGACTCCATCTTGGCGATTGGGGTGAGCGCGCTCCCCTGCAGTCTCGCCGCCGCGCAACGGTGTCGAGGTTTCGTGTACGTGTTGATACTCTGCGCCCTCACGCTCGCGGCTGCTCCGCTCAGCGGGCAATCCACGGCACCGAGATCGGGTCCCCTCGACGCACGTCTCCTTTCCGTACTGGTGTGGCGCAATGTCGGTCCCTTCCGCGGGGGACGGATCTCCGCCGTGTCGGGCGTGATTGGACATCCCGGCGTGTTCTACGTCGGCACCCCGAACGGCGGCGTCTGGAAGACGACGAGCGCGGGAGCAACGTGGTATCCGATCTTCGATTCCGTCAGGAGCGTTTCGTCCATCGGCGCCATCGAGGTGGCACCATCGGACCCCAACGTGATTTATGTCGGGTCGGGTGACCTCAACTCCTTCTTTGAGGGGCTGGGCGACGGGATGTACAAGTCGTCAGACGCGGGGCACACCTGGCGTCGGATCGGCCTCGAGGGCACACAGCAGATCACGTCCATCCTGGTTCACCCGCGCGACCCAAACCTCGTCCTGGCCGGCGCGCTGGGGAACTTCTTCCAGACCCAGAGCGACGCGCGTGGCGTCTTCCGCTCTACCGACGGCGGAGCGACCTGGGTCAAGACGCTGTACATCGACGAAAAGACCGGCATCGGAACGCTGGCGCGCGCGGCGGACGCGCCTGACGTCATTTTCGCCGCAACGAGGTTCCGCTACTTCCCACTGGGTGCCGGCAACTCACCCAACGCGGACACGGCGCAGACGCGTTCGCGTCTCTACAAGTCCACGGACGGCGGCCTCACGTGGCGCGAGATCTTGGGCGGCGGCTTACCGTCTCTCACGGGTCGTGTGTCCATCGCCGTAGGGATCGGGACCCCCGCGCAGCGCGTCTATGTCATCGGCGACTTCGGGCTGTACCGCTCCGACGATGGCGGCACGGCGTGGCGCCACATGGCGGCAGACGACAAACGGATCGCCAACGCCCAGGGCGGCTACAATAGCGGCGTGTTCGTCGACCCGAAGAATCCCGACATCGTTTACACGTTCCATGTGACGGCATACAGGTCCATCGACGGTGGCAACAGCTTCACCGCATTCAAGGGCGGCCCGCCCGGCGGCGACGATCCGCAGGTGATGTGGATCGACCCCACCGACGGCAAGCGCATGCTCATGGGCTACGACCAGGGCGCGATCGTCTCGTTCGATGGCGGCGACACCTGGAGCTCGTGGTACAATCAGTCCACGGAGCAGGTCTACCACATCGCCACCGACAACTCCTTCCCCTATTGGATCTATGCGACCCAGCAGGACGCGGGCGCGATCGCGACCAACAGTCGCGGCAATCTGGGGACGATCACGCCCATCGACTGGAAGCCCGTGCCGGGCTGGGAGTGGGGCACGATTCTGCCGGATCCGCGCAATCCCAACGTGGTCTACTCGAGCGGGCTCAGCATCTCGAAGATCACGTACCCCGGCGGCGAATGGATCAACGTCGGGCCGGAGCAGGACCCGTCGCTCAAACTGCGCGTGACACTCAACCTACCCATCCTCTTTGCAACGTGGCACGGGAGGCGCGAGCTGCTCGCTGGCTATCAGTATGTCATGGCGACTGCTGACGGAGGCGCGACCTGGTCGAAGCTGAGCCCCGATCTCACCACGCCTCATCCGGGAGTGCCCGTGCTCACCGCAAAGCGGGCCCCAGTGCGTGATTCGACCGCGCCGCCCCGCCGCTTGGCCATTTGGTCGATCGCGGCATCGGCCGTGACGCCCGGCGTGATCTGGATCGGGACCACGAACGGCCTGGTCCAGGTATCGCGTGATCATGGCAGGTCATGGACTGACGTTACGAACCCGGGCACCGAGATCGGTGTACGCCCGATGTTCCCGACGGTCGAGGCATCCCCCTTCAACGCGAGCACCGCGTACGTCGCGCTCGACGCGCACTATCGCGGCGACTTCGACCCGTACATCTACCGCACGCGTGACTATGGGAAAACGTGGACAAAGATCGTCACGGGATTGCCGGCCACCGTGACCGGCGGCGCGTTCGTGCACGTCGTGCGCGCGGACCCCAAACGACGCGGGCTCCTGTTCGCAGGTACCGAGACCGGCGTGTACGTCTCGTTCGACGACGGCGATCACTGGCAATCGCTGATGGGCAACCTGCCCACCACGGTCGTCAGCGACCTCGCCATCCATGACAATGACTTGATCGTCGGCACGTATGGTCGCGGGATCTGGATACTCGACGACTTCGCGGTGTTGCGGCAACTCGACAATGGGCTGGCAACTCGTCTCTTCAAGCCGAGCGATGCGGTGCGCGTGCGGCGCAACGTGAACTACAACACGCCGTTCCCGAAGGAGGTGCCGCAGGCACCGAATCCGCCGGAGGGAGCAATCATCTACTATTCGCTCGCTATCAAACCATCGGCCGACATTGCGATCGATGTGCTCGATGCGAGAGGCCACGTCGTGCGCCACCTGACGAGCGCTGCTCCCGCGGCCGTACGCGAAGCGGAGCGGGCGCCGATGGAAAGGTTCTGGCTCGCTCAGCCGAGCGCGCTGCCCGCGAATATCGGGCTCAATCGTGCCACGTGGGACCTGCGATACGACCCGCCGCCCGGCTTCGCACACAGCTTCGTCTTCAACGGCAATCCCGGTTCGACGCCGCCGGCACCTGAAGGACCCCTGGCCATGCCGGGCGTTTACCGCGTTCGTCTCACCGTCGACGGCAACCAGTACCCGCAGACCATCACCGTACGCCCCGATCCGCGCTCACACGTCAGTCCGGCAGCGCTCGCGGCGCAGCACTCCCTGCTCATGCGGTTGTACTCCGGGCTCCAGGCGACGTGGACGGACTTCAGGCCCGTGGCGGAGCTGCATGCCGCCATCGCGAAGATCGCCCCGGACGACACGATATCCGTAGTAGGGAAGGCCGCGAAGCAGCTCGTGACGACGTTGGATTCCATTGCGGGCGATTCACTGAAGGACGCGCGCGAGGTCTGGGATGCGCGGCCGGCGGCATGGAGCTTCGTGGATCTCAACAGCGAATTCGGGCTGGAGCTGGATTGGCAGGACAACGCCGACCACGCGCCAACCGAAGCCGCGCTGGCCGAGGCACGCCAGAGCTGCGCTGAGCTAGGGAAGGTTGTCGGCCGTTGGCAGCAGACCGTGCAACGGGACGTGCCGGCATTCAACCAGCTGCTGGCGCGCCATGGCATGACGGCACTCGCGATCCCGCCGGCAGCAGGGAAGCTCTGTGCTTCATAAGCAACAACATCGCATGGGCCTGAGGGTCATGCGGGTCAAGACCGACGTCGTTCTCCTCCTGCTGTGTCTTTCGGTGCCGTGTTTCGGCCAGGTGAAGGTGCCCGATACGCGTGCCGGACGGAAGCTTTCCGCGTGGCTGGAGGTCTTCAATCGCGGCGATCGCGCAGCGTTCCAGGAGTTTCTCGAACAGAACTATCCCTCAAGGAGGCAGGACGCAGACCAGGTGATGGCGTTTCGAGAGATGACGGGTGGCTTCGACTTGAAGAACGTGGAGCCATCAACGCCAGACACGCAGCTGGCTCTGCTGCAGGAACGGAACTCCGATCAATTCGCTCGACTCACTCTGGAAGTTGAAAGCGCCGAGCCCTACAAGATCGTCAGTATTGGTCTCATGGCGATTCCACGGCCACCCGAGTTCCCTCTCCCGCACCTACGCGAGAGTGAATTGGTTGCGACCGTGCGAGCAAAGCTGGAACAGGATGTTGCCGCGGGCCGCTTTGCCGGCACCGTCCTGATCGCCAGGAACGGCAAGCCGGTCCTGGCCGAGGCGTTCGGTCTGAGCGATCGCGAACACCGGACGCCGAACACGCTGCGGACGCGTTTTCGCATCGGCTCCATGAACAAGATGTTTACCGCGACTGGGGCGCTGCAGCTGGTGCAGGCAGGCAAGCTCGGGCTCAACGATCCGTTGGGGAAATACCTGACCGATTACCCCAACAAGGACCTCGCCGCGAAAGTGACGGTCTATCACCTCTTGACCCACACCGGCGGCACGGGAGACATTTTCGGGCCCGAGTTCTCGACACACCGTCTGGAGCTGCGTACGCTCGACGATTATGTGAAGCTGTACGGCAGCCGCCCGCTCAGGTTCGAGCCGGGCAGCAAGTGGGAGTACAGCAATTACGGCTTTATTCTGCTCGGCGTCATCATCGAAAAAGTGGGCGGCCAAAGCTATTACGACTATGTGCGAGACCACGTCTACAACCCGGCCGGCATGACTGCGAGCGGCTCGGAGCCGGAAGATCAGGCGGTGGGCGATCGCACTGTGGGATACACGAGGATGGGTGGAGCTGCGGAGCATCCGAACGGGGAGACGCTGCCGTACCGCGGCACTTCGGCGGGCGGGGGCTACTCCACGGTGGAAGATCTGCTGAAATTCGCGAATGCGCTGGAAGCACACCAGCTGATCGACGCGCGTTATGCGGAAATGCTGACGTCGGGCAAGGTCGATACGCCGGGGGGCGGCCGCTATGCCTTCGGTTTCGACGATCACACGGCCAACGGCATCCGCTGTTTTGGTCATGGCGGAGGCGCGCCGGGGATGAATGGCGAACTCGAGATCTGCCCAACCGCCGGCTACGTTGTGGCCGTGCTCGCGAACCTCGACCCACCTGCAGCCGGCCGCATCTCCCAGTTCATTACAAACCGGCTGCCGGAGAAGTAACTCACCGGCTGCTGAGGCCAGTCTATGGCCAGGGGCAGAATCGAACTGCCGACACGCGGATTTTCAGTCCGCTGCTCTACCAACTGAGCTACCTGGCCGAGCTATGCAGCAGAAGAACTTAGCGGGCTCGCGGGCGTGGCGGGAGCCTCGACCTATGCTGCGTTCGCAGTGCTATTATCCATCCTTCCAATCCATCGAGCCCCCCAATGCGCACCGCGTTCTCGATTGCCGCCACCGCTCTCGCCGTCACGTCGCTCGTCGGACAGGAACCGTATCGGCCGCCCGTGGTCGGCCGCTGGGATTTGACGCTCACGGCGAGCGACGGCCGCAAGTTGCCCTCGTGGCTCGAGGTGCAGGTCTCGGGCAATCACGTGCTCGTCGGGCGCTTCGTCGCGGTGGTGGGGAGCGCCCGGCCGATTGCCAAACTCGATTACGCGAACGACACGTTGCGATTCGCGATTCCGTCGCAGTGGGAACAAGGCAGTGGCGATTTGCGGCTCGAGGCGGTGCTGGCCAGCGACGCGCTGTCGGGTGCGGTGACGATGCCCGACGGGACGCGGCTGCCGATGACGGGCGTGCGCGCGCCGTCGCTCCATCGCAATGCTCCGCCAAGGTGGGGCACGCCGGTGCGGCTGTTCAACGGGCGCGATCTGACGGGATGGCATCCGGCGGGGGGCGAGAATCAGTGGAAGGTGGTCGACGGCGTGCTGTCGAATCAGAAGGGCGGCGCCAATCTCGTGACTGACCGGACGGTCACGGATTTCAAGCTGCACGTCGAGTTCCGCTATCCGGCGGACGGCAACAGCGGCATTTACCTGCGCGGTCGTCACGAGGTGCAGATCGAGGATCCCGCTATCGGCACGACGCCCCCCGAGGCGCTCGGCTCGATCTACGGATTTATCGCCCCGAACGAGTCGGTCGGGAAGAAGCCCGGAGAGTGGCAGACGTACGACATCACGCTGGTGGGTCGCCTGCTGACGGTCGTGCTGAACGGGCACCGGATTATTTGTGAGCAGAACATCCCGGGGCCGACGGGTGGGGCGCTCGACAGCAATGAAGGCGCGCCGGGGCCGATCTTCTTACAGGGAGATCACGGGCCGGTGGAGTATCGCAACATCGTCCTGACTCCGGCCCGCTGAGAGCCTAGCGGCATAGGAGCCTACAGCCCCTGCTGGAACCGCACGCCCAACGTGCGATAGCGGAACCCTTCGGTCCGCGCGCCGCCGGTCGCAATCGCTACCGCGCTGTTGGTGAGTAATCCGACCAAGGCGACCTCATTGCTCGCGCCCCACCCGCGCGTGAGCGTCACGCCCAGGTGCCACTCCAGCTGGTGGGCCGCACCCATCGACACCTGCTGCGACCCGGCGCCCCCGTCCACCCGCGCACCCCAGCGTGCCCGACGCCAGTCGGCGGTCACTCGCCCCTCGAGCACCGCGAACCGATTGGGTGCGAAGTAGCCCAGGGCTCCGTAGCGGCGGTACCCCATCACTCGAGCGAACGGACCCACCTGCACGCCCGGCGCCACACGTGCCAGCACCGCCGCGACCGCCGAGTAGCGCCGGTTGTGGTTGCGGTCCGACAGCCAGGCGCCACCTCCGCCGGCGGATATCGACCAGCGCGGCGAAGGCGAGATGTCGACGCTCCAATCCAGCGCATCGACCACGAATCCACTGTCGATGAGCGCCGCCGTGTCGTCGAAGGGTGAGCGACTGTATCCGATGCCAGCCGCTACGTCGCGGGCTGGCCTGAAACGCAGCCCCAGCGCCGCCGTCAGCGGGGTGGTCGCGCGACCGCTGTCGGGGTCGAGCCGCCGCACACCCAGCCCAACCTGCACCGCGGCCTTGGCGCCCAGGGGCGCGGAGATCTGCCCCCCAACGCCGAAGCTCGAGCCGGCCGCGACGGTATCGAACGAAGCGCGACGCCAACCCGCGCGCAGCGTCCCCCGCACCGCCGTGCTGAGCGACGCCTCGTAGTACGCCTCCTGCGCCACGAACGTGTTGCCGTCGGAATCGCCGGCGCCGTCGACCGTCGTCCGCACACTCGGCCGGACCGCGGCACGGAGCTCCCGCTCGAGCTCGAGTACCGTGCGATCCTGCGGCGCCAGCACACGCGCCCGCGCGGCGTAGCCCTCGGCGAGCGCCGGCTGTCCCTTCCAGTAGAGCGGCTGTGCGAGGCCGATCCACAGCTCAGGGTCGTCCGCGTGCCGGGCCAGCCCCTCACGCCAGAGA
>Ga0137398_10000108_pt1 | contig 23105 bp, 26 predicted proteins | sample czorhiz216metaG_FD_106659 | JGI IMG/M metagenome (GOLD analysis project Ga0137398, IMG submission 106659) | Vadose zone soil microbial communities from Angelo Coast Range Reserve, California, USA - czorhiz2.16 metaG | ecosystem: Environmental > Terrestrial > Soil > Vadose zone | place: USA...
TCCTCGACGTGATCCAGGACGCGGCCCAGCGTCACAGGGTCCTGACCCAGTGGAAGCGGCCCGGCGTGGGAGGCACCGACGCCGGGCGCATCGCGATCTCGGGGTCGGGGGTGCCCTCGGCGGTCGTCTCGGTGGTCTGCCGCTACATCCACGCCCCCGCCGCGTTTCTGGACATCCGCGACCCGCAGCGCGCGGTCACGTTGATCTGGCACACGCTCGAAACCCTGCGAAAGGAGTGGCCGTGAGCTCTCGCCCCTCGCACCTCGATTCGCTGCTCCCCGCGCTGAGCGAGGCCTACGGTCCTCCGGGACGCGAGGAGGGCATCCGCTCCGCCCTGAAGCGCGCGATCCGGGGCCTGGGATCGGTCCGCGAGGACGCGCTCGGCAACGTCCACCTGCACGTGCCCGGGAAGGGCGCGCGGCTCCTTCTCACCGCCCACATGGACGCCCCCGGGGTCATCGTCACCCGGGTGGACGGCTCGGGGCTGGCGCGTCTCTCCATCCTGGGGCCCATGTCGGCCGCGGATTGGATCGGCGCGGTGGTCCACCTGAGCGGGAACGGCGACGCGGGCCAAGCCCGCGGCGTCGTCGGGTGGGACCGGCCCAAGGAGTCGAAGGATAGCCGCGAGATCGAGCCCGAATCGCTCTACTTGGAGACCGGCCTCGGCGCGAAACTGGCCGTGAAGCGGATCCACGTGGGCGCGGTGGGCGCGCTCCTCGACCGGGCCGAAAAGCTGGGAGACCTCTGGTGCGGCGGGAACCTCGACAACCGGGCCGGGTGCGCCGCCCTCGTGGCCGCGCTCCGCGGCGCGCGCGGGCTCCGGAACGAGCTCCACGTGGTGTTCAGCGCGCAATCCGATCTGGGCGCCCGGGGCGCCGCGACCAGCGCCTTCGGCATCGACCCCGACGTCGCCGTGGTCCTGGACGTGGCGTTCGTGGGAGAATCGCGGGGCGGCGACATCGCCCTCGGGAAGGGCCCCTGCCTCGGCCTCAAGGAGGAAGGGTTCCTGCCCCACCCGGCCGCGCTCGACCTGGTCCGGCGCGCGACCAAGACGGCCCGCGTGACCCACCAATGGCTCATCCGCGAGTCCGGCGGGAGCGATGCGCGCGCGGTGCGCGCCGCGCGCTCGGGCGTGCCGACCGCGGTGGTGGCCATTCCGGCTCGGAGGACGGGCGGCCCCAGGGTGTTGCTGAACGCCAACGATCTCGATCAGACGGTGAAGCTCGTGCGCCAAATCGTGACGACTCCCTACACGGGAGAGAAAGGTCCTAGATGAACGTCTCTACCCGAGGACAGAAGGCCCAGGCTTCTCCCATCCGCCGTCTCGCCCCGTACGCGGACGCCGCGGTGCGGGCGGGCGCCAAGGTCTACTACCTGAACATCGGCCAGCCCGACATCCCGACGCCCGAGATCGTGATGGAGCGCCTGCGCACCTATCCCGGGAAGTACGTTCCCTACAGCCCTTCCGCCGGCATCCCGGAGTTCGTGGAGGGCATGTCCCGCTACTACGCCCAGCACGGCCTCGACGTGAAGCCCACGGAGATGATCACCACCGTCGGCGGGAGCGAGGCGCTCCAGTTCGCGTTCTGGGCCCTGTTCGATCCCGGCGACGAGGTGATCCTCTTCGAGCCTTTCTACACCAACTACGCCACCATGGCGCTCCTGGCGGGCGTCGAGGTGAAGCCCATCCCGTGCGATTCTCGCACCGGATATCATCTGCCTCCGATCGAGGCCATCGAGCGCGCGGTGGGCCCGCGCACGAAGGGAATCCTGTTGTGCGCTCCCTCGAACCCCACCGGCACCTCGTACACCGCCGCGGAGGTGGACGCGATCTGCGACCTGGCAAAGCGTAAGGACCTCTGGATCATCACCGACGAGGCGTATCGCGAATTCATCTACGACGGCACGAAGCACGAGAGCCCGATGACCCGCCCCGCGGTGGCCGAGCGCACGGTGCTGGTGGACTCGATCTCGAAGCGGCTCAACATGTGCGGCGCGCGGGTGGGGACCCTGGTCTCCAAGAACGCAGGCGTGCGGGACGCGGCGTTGAAGTTCGCGCAGGCCCGCCTCAGCCCGCCGACGCTGGGCCAGTGGGCGGGGGCCGTGCTGGACCAGGTGCCCGCCTCCTACACCCAGGGCATCGTGGCCGAGTACCGCAAGCGCCGCGACCTCGTGCTCGAGGGATTGGCCGCGATTCCGGGCGCCTTCGCGCGGAAGCCGGAGGGGGCGTTCTATCTGATGGCGGAGCTTCCGGTGGCCGACGCGGAGGACTTCGTGATCTGGATGCTCAAGGAGTACCGGAAGGGGAACGCCACGGTGATGGTCGCGCCGGGGGACGGGTTCTACGCCACCCCCGGGCGCGGGAAGAACGAGATCCGCTTCGCCTACGTGCTGGAGACGGACGCGCTCCGGAAGTCGATGGACATCTTACGCGGCGCCCTGGAAGCCTATCCGGTCAAGGTAGCCCGCTAGGGGGCCGGAGCCACCCTCGAAGACGAAGCGGCCGGCGGATTCGTATCCCCCAGGGAATCCGTGACGAAGCAGCTGAAATCGCCCGCGAGCGCGAGCGCCAGGGTCGCGGCCACCGCGATCGCGATGGAGACGACGTTGCGGGCCGTCTTCGGCCGCGGGGGCGTTCCGAATTGCCGGTCGAGTGCGCCGTGGATCACGATCGCGAGCATCGGAACGCTCTCCAGAGCCACGGTGTGCGCCACGGTCTGAAGCCCCGGATCCAGCGCCCGCCCCATGCAGGATCCGAAGTGCTCGTACGCTCTCTTGCCGCTCCATCCCCCCGAGTACTCCAGGAGGCGCTCCGTCACCGCCACTCCGGACACCGTTCTGATGCCCAGGGGGCCCAGCTTCTCGGGCATGGAGCGCAGGAAGGACGTCTGGAACGCCTTGATCCGCCCCCGATCGGGCACGCGGCCGAAGAGGAGCGTCCGCCGCGTGAAGTACGCGCCGAGCTCGCGCTCGAGCAGACGCGCGCCCATGTAGGCCACGGCCTCGAACAGGATGGCCCGCCGGTCCTCGTCGCCCCAGGAGCGCGGCTCTGCCCCCTGATCCCGGACCGCCGCTTCCGTGGCCTTCCGGTAGGTGTTGGTGAGCCACTCGAGGTACCCGGTCTCCCGAATCCCCTCGACGGCGCGATCCAGCGTATCTCTTGCGGCCTTGTCGACGTCCATCACGAGAAGAGCGCCTGAACACCCTGTTTCGCCGCTTCGATCCATTGCCCGGGGAAGAGGCCGACCCCCAGCGTGGCGAGTGCGGTGACGATAAGAGCCAACCCGATCGCGGCCGGGACCCGGATCGGAGGGAGCACCTCGCCGGGCTCACGCATGTACATGAGCACCAGGAGGCGAAGGTAGTAAAAGACCGATATCGCGCTGTTCAGCACCCCGACCACCGCGAGCCAGATGTGGCCCGTGTGCACGGCGGCCCCGAACAGGGACAACTTACCCACAAATCCTACCGTAGGTGGAATCCCGGATAAAGAAATCATGAAGAGCGAGAGCGCCGCCCCGATGAGCGGGTAGCGGAAGCCCACCCCCGCGTAGTCCCGCAGCTCGTCGCCTCCCCCGCCCTTGTGCTCGAGCAGGATCACCACCGCGAACGCCCCTAAGTTCATGGCCGTATAGGCGATGAGGTAGAAGACGGAGGCGATGCCGCCGTCGTTCCCTCCCGCCACCAACCCGATCAGCACGTACCCGGAATGGGCGATGCTGGAATAGGCCAGCATCCGCTTCACGTTCGTCTGCGCGATGGCGGCGATGTTCCCCACCGTCATCGTGAGCGCGGCGATCACGGAGAGGAGCATGTTCCAGTCGCTGTGGATGGGGCCGAAGGCCACGAAGAACGTGCGCAGGAACGCGGCGAACGCCGCGGCCTTGGGCCCCGCCGACATGAACGCGGTGATCGGCGTGGGCGCCCCTTCGTACACGTCCGGGGTCCACATGTGGAACGGCACCAGGGCCACCTTGAACGCGAACCCGATCAGGATCATCGCCATGCCGGCGAGGAGAAGCCCGGCCGGCAGCGTGCCCTCCGCGTTCGTGAGCGCGTCGGCGATCCGGCCCAGGTTCGTCGTGCCCGTCGCTCCGTACGTGAGGGCGATGCCGTAGAGGAGAATGGCGGAGGCGAACGCTCCGAGCAGGAAGTACTTCATGGCCGCCTCGTTGCTGGTGTCCGAATCGCGGCGATAGCCGGCCAGGATGTAGAGCGAGATGGAGAGAACCTCGATCCCGAGAAAGAGCGTGATCAGGTCCAGGGCCGAGGCGAGGAGCATCATCCCGGACGTGCAGAAAAGGATCAGCGCGTAGTACTCCCCCTGCTCCACCCGCTCCGAGCGGAGGAAGGGCTCGGAGAGGAGGATGGTGATGAACGAGCTCGCGAGGAAGAGAAGGTTGAAGAGGGTGGAGAGGTCGTCCATCACCACCATGTTCGCGTAGCCGCGCTGCGACTGTCCCCACTGACCCAGCGCGACCACGAAGGCCCACGCGATCCCCGCCATGGCCATGTAGGCGCACCAGTGCTTCTTGGTGTGCGGGAAGACCAGGTCCGCGATCAGGATCAAAAAACCCACGCCGCACACGATGAGGAGCGGCTGGATCATCCCCATCGGGGCGTCGACTGGGATCATCGGCGTCACCGTCCTTCCTCCGACGCCGGGACCGCGGCGGGCGCCGCGGCCGGGCCCCGAAGGGGGGCGGTCCGCATCGAGATGGTGTGCGCCTGGGCGCGCGCCAGGAGCTCCGAGACCGACACGTCCAGCTTTCTCAGGAAGGTGTTCGGGTAGACCCCGATCCAGATGATGAACAAGATCACCGGCGCCAGGGTCCAGAACTCCCGCTTCGAGATGTCGGGCAGCGCGCGGTTCTTGTCATTGGTGATCGGGCCGAACATCACGCGCTGATACATCCAGAGAATGTAGATCGCCGCCAGGATCACCCCGAGGGCCGCGATGGCGCTCACCACGGGCCAGGCACGGAAGGCGCCGAGGAGCACCAGGAACTCGCCGATGAACCCGTTCAGCCCCGGCAGTCCGATGCTGGACAGGCACGCGATCATGAAGAGCGCCGCGAACCAGGGCAGCGTCGCCGCGAGCCCGCCGAACTCGGAGATCTCGCGGGTGTGCCGGCGCTCGTACAGGATCCCCACCGCCAAGAAGAGGGCGCCCGTCGAGAGCCCGTGGTTGATGCTCTGCAAGATGCCGCCCGCGAGCCCCTGGGTGTTCCAGACGAAGAGCCCCAGCATGACGAATCCCAGATGGCTCACCGAGGAATAGGCGACGAGCTTCTTCACGTCCTTCTGGACCATGGCGACGAGCGCGCCGTACACGATCCCGATCACGGCCAGCCCCACGATCCACGGCGTGTAGGCCAGGGCCGCGTCGGGGAACAGCGGCATGGCGAACCGGAGGAAGCCGTAGACCCCCATCTTGAGCAGCACCCCCGCGAGGATGACGCTCCCCGCCGTGGGCGCCTCGACGTGGGCGTCCGGCAGCCAGGTGTGGAACGGGAACATCGGCACCTTGATCGCGAACGCCAGCGCGAAGGCGCCGAACATCCAGAGCTGCGCCTGCTGGGAGAGCGGGGTGTCGTAGAGCGCCAGGAGATCGAACGTGTACGCGCCGGTCACCTGATGATGCGCGTAGTACAGGTACAGGATGCCGACCAGCATGAGGAGGCTGCCCGCCACCGTGTACAGGATGAACTTCACCGCCGCGTAGATGCGCCTCGGCCCGCCCCAGACCCCGATGAGGAGGTACATCGGGATCAGCATCACCTCCCAGAAAATGTAGAAAAGGAAGAGGTCCAGCGAGGCGAAGACCCCGATCATGCCCGTCTCGAGGAGGAGGAAGGTGACCATGTACGCCTTCACGCGGCTCGTGATGGCGCTGAAGGAGGACAGGATCGAGACCGCGGTGAGCAGCGTGGTGAGGAGGATCAGGAGCATGCTGATGCCGTCCACGCCCAGGTGGTAGCTGATCCCCATGCCGGGCACCCACGTCGCCTGCTCCACGAACTGCATGCCGTGCTGCGTGGAATCGAACAGGGTGAAGAGCGGGATCGAGGCCGCGAAGGTGATCAGCGAGACCAGGAACGCCCCGACGCGGACCGTGCGCGGCTTGGAGGACGGAAGGAGCAAGATCAGGAGCGCCCCGACCGTCGGGAAGAAGGTCAGGAACGTGAGGATCGGCACGCCGAGGATGGTGTCGCCGGTCATCGGAGCGCCAGGTAGCCGATCACGACCACCGCCCCCAGGGTCAGGATCAACGCGTAGACCTGCACGTACCCCACCTGGGCCTGGCGCAGGAGCCCGGAGCCTCCCTGGATTAGGCGGCCCACGCCGTTCACGGCGCCGTCGATCACGCCGGTGTCGAAATCATTGTAGAGATCCACCGACCCGCGGTAGATCGGCTGCACGATGACGGACTCGTACGCCTCGTCCACCCAGTACTTGTTCAAGAGCGTCTTGTAGATCCCGCGCGCCTGCTCCACCAGCCGGCGCGGGATCGCGGGATCCGCGACATAGAACCGGTAGGCGACGAAGATCCCGACCAGAGCGACCGTGAGCGAGATCAGCATGAGCCCGAGCTCGGAGGCCTGGGTCTGCGCGATGTGCGTCTGGGGCAGGAGTGCCGCGGCGTCCGCGAACACGGGCTCCAGGAACCGGTCGAGGCGCTGCCATCCCGGCAGGAGCGGCGCCTGGATGAAGCCGCCGATCGTGCTCAGGACCGCGAGAACCAGGAGCGGGATCGTCATGCTGTTCGGAGATTCGTGGATGTGGTGCCTGGCTTCCTCCGGAACGCGCGAGGGACCATGGAACGTGAGGAAATAGAGCCGGAACATGTAGAAGGCCGTCAGGAACGCGCCGATGACGCCCGCCATCCAGAGCACGGGGCCGCCCCGGAGCCACGCCTGGTACAGGATCTCGTCCTTGCTGAAGAAGCCGGCGAACGGGAACACCCCCGCGATCGCCAGGGTGGCGATCAGGAACGTGAGGTGGGTCCTGGGAAGGTGCGACTTGAGGCCGCCCATCTTCCAGAGGTCCTGCTCGCCCGAGAGCGCGTGGATCACGCTGCCCGCGCCGAGGAAGAGGAGCGCCTTGAAGAAGGCGTGCGTCATCAGATGGAAGATCCCGGATGTGAAGGCGCCCACCCCCGCGCCCACGAACATGTATCCGAGCTGGCTGACCGTGGAGTAGGCCAGCACCCGCTTGATGTCGTTCTGCACGAGCGCGATCGTGGCGGCCAGGAGCGCCGTGGCGATCGCCACGATGGAGATAACATGGAGACTGAACGGGGAGAGCAGGTAGAGCACGTGGCAGCGTGCGACCATGTAGACCCCCGCGGTCACCATCGTGGCCGCGTGGATGAGCGCGCTCACGGGGGTCGGCCCCTCCATCGCGTCCGGGAGCCAGACGTAGAGCGGAATCTGCGCGCTCTTCCCCGTCGCGCCGAGGAAGAGAAGGAGCGCGATCGCCGTGGCCACGCTGCTCCCGGCCGCGAGGCGCAGAGGCGCCTGGGCGAAGACGGTTGCGAAGTCCACGCTGCCGAACGTGACGAAGATCAGGAAGATGCCGAGAAGGAATCCCCAGTCGCCGATCCGGTTCACCACGAAGGCCTTCTTCCCGGCCTCCGCCGCGGCGGGACGCTGGTACCAGAACCCGATCAGGAGGTAGGAGCAGAGCCCGACCGCCTCCCAGCCCAGGAACATGAGGACGAAATTGTCCGCCAGGACCAGGGTCAGCATGGAGAACATGAAGAGGTTCAGGTACGAGAAGAACCGGCCGTACGCGGGCTCGTGCCCCATGTAGCCGGTGGAGTAGACGTGGATCAGGAAGCCCACACCCGTCACGACCAGCATCATCACGGCGCTCAGCGGATCGAGCGCGTAGCGGACCTCGGCGTGGAAGTCGCCCGATTGGATCCAGGTGAAGAGCGTCTGGGTCACGCGGCGCGCCTCGGGCGGGAGGGCCAGGAGCCCCGCGAAGCAGCCCGCGGCGATCAGGAACGAGATCCCGGCCGAGCCCACGCCGATCGCGCTGACCACCTTGCGCGGCAGCAGACCTGCGCCGACGCCGTTCACGATCGCGCCGATCAAAGGCAGGAGCGGCACGAGCCAGAGGAGCGAGAGTCCCACGCTATCCTTTCAGGAGGTGCACGTCGTCCACGTTCGCCGTCTCCCGGCTCCGGAAGATCGCGACCAGGATCGCCAGGCCCACGGCCACTTCCGCGGCCGCGACCGACATCACGAAGAACACGAAGATCTGCCCGTCCATCTGCCCCATCTGCCTCGAGAAGGCCACGAAGCTCAGGTTCACGGCGTTCAGCATCAGCTCGATCGACATGAAGATGACGAGCGCGCTGCGGCGCACGAGGACGCCGACGATGCCGATGGTGAAGAGCACCGCCGCCAGGACCTGGTAGGCCGCGAGCGGAATGGTCTGCATCAGGCGAATTTCCTTTTTGCGAGCACCACCGCGCCGATCACCGCGATCAGGAGCAGGATCGAGGTGACCTCGAACGGGAAGAGCCACGTGCTGTAGAGGATGCGGCCGATCTCGGCCGGCGATCCGAACCCGGGCGGCAGGGCCGCGGCCGGGTGAGCCGCTCCCTCGCCGCCGCCCGAGAGGACGATCCAGAGCAGCTCCACGAAGGCCAGGACCGCGAAGAAGAATCCGAATCCCTTCGCGGCGCCGGGCGTCAGGAGCGGCGACTCTCCTTTCACGTTCAGGAGCATGACCACGAACAGGAAGAGCACCATGATCGCGCCGGCGTAGACCAGGATCTGGATGGCGGCGATGAACTGCGCGTTCAGGAGCACGAACAGCCCCGAGACCGAGAGCAGGACGCCCACCAGGTGGAGCGCGCAGTGCACGGCATTGCGCCGGAAGATCACGTTCACGGCGAAGCAAACCGCCGAGACTGAGAAGACCGAGAAGAGGATGGCTTCGGTCATCGCGCGCCCGCGAGGGCGAGGACGGACGCCGTGACGGCCAGGTTCAGGAGCGAGGCCGGCAGGAGGACCTTCCACCCGAACGCCATGAGCTGGTCATAGCGCAGGCGCGGGAAGGTGGCCCGGAGCCAGACGTAGAAGAAGAGGAAGAGCGAGAGCTTGATCAGGAACCAGACGACCGGCGGGAGAAACGGACCGTGCCATCCCCCGAAGAAGACCGAGATCGCGATCCCCGACACCACCATCATGTTCGCGTACTCGGCGAGGAAGTAGAGGGCGAACTTCATCGAGGAGAACTCGGTGTGGAAGCCCGCCACCAGCTCCGTCTCCGCCTCGGCCAGGTCGAAGGGCGCGCGGTTGGTCTCCGCGATGCCGCACAGGATGTAGATCACGAACGCGAAGAACTGCGGCACGATGAACCACAGGTGCTCCTGCTGGCGCACGATGCTCGCGAGGCTCAGCGTTCCCGTCATGAGAATCACGCTCACGAGGGAGATGCCCTGCGCCAGCTCGTAGGAGATCATCTGCGCCGAGGAGCGGAGCCCGCCCAGGAGCGGATACTTCGAGTTGGACGCCCAGCCCCCCAGCACGAGGCCGTACACCCCCATCGAGGTCGTGCCCAGGATCCATAGGACCGCGATGTTCACATCGGTCACTTGCAGAGGCACCTGGCGGCCGAACACCGTCACCGTGTCCCCGAAGGGTATGACGCACAGGGCCAGGAACGCGGTGATCACGGGGAGCGCGGGCGCGATGATGAACACCACCTTGTCGGCGCCCGCCGGAACCAGGTCCTCCTTGAAGAAGAGCTTGATCCCGTCGGCGACCGTCTGCAGCAGCCCGAAGGGGCCCACCCGCTGCGGGCCGATCCGGTCCTGCATGTGGCCGATCACCTTTCGCTCCATCCACACGATGAGCGGCACCCCGGCCAGGACGAATCCGAAGACGATCAGGACCTTGACCGCCGATTCGATCAGAAAGGCGATGTCCACGCGCTATTTCAGCTCTTCCAGGAGACGATCGACCTCGATCGGCGTGACGTTCTCGTGATAGCGGTCGTTCACCATGAGGACGGGTGCCGTGCCGCAGGAGCCCAGGCACTCCACGGAGACGTAGGTGAAGCGGCCGTCCTGCGTGGTCTCACCGTCCTCGAGGCCCAGCTTCTCCTGGATCTGCTTCTGCAGGCGCTGCCCTCCGAGGAGGGAGCAGGAGAGATTCCGGCACACCTGGATCATGTGCCGGCCGACCGGCTTCTGGTGGAACATCGTGTAGAAGGTCACCACCTGGCGCACCGACTGGGGGGTGAGGCCCAGGAGCTGGGCCACCTCGCGCTGGGTTTCCTCGCTCAGCCAGCCCTGGTCCGCCTGGGCGACGTGGAGGGCCGGGATGAGCGCGGACTGGTCGGTCTCGTAGACCTTCTTCAACGACTCGATCTTCTGCCGGGTCTCGGTCGAGAGCATGGAGCTCAGTTCTCCACGTTCGGGAACTGCGCGGATTGCGTCGGAAAGTCCTTCCGGAGCGGGTGCCCCAGCCAGCCGTCGGGGGTCAGGATCCGCTCGAGGTTGGGATGCCCCGCGAACCTCACGCCGAACATGTCGAAGACCTCCCGCTCCATGAAATTCGCCCCGCGCCAGACGGTCGTCGCGGTCGGGGCGGCCGTTTCCTCGTCCACGCGGGTCTTGAGGAAGAGGCGCCGGCTGAAGGTCGGCGAGAAGACGATGTAGACCACTTCGAAGCGCGGCTCGCCCGGCTCGCGGTGCGTGAGGCGGTCGACCGCCGTGATGTCGGTCAGGAATTGGAAGAGGAGCTCGGGATCGGTCTTCAGGAAACGCAGCGTATCGGCCACCACGCCCGGATCCACCCAGACCGAGAGCTGGCCCCGGAAGCGCTGCTCGCCCCGGTAGCTCTCCCCGAGGCGGGCCTTGAGCTTCGCCACGATCGATTCTTCCGGGCCGGTGATCGGCTCGAGGTCCTCTGGATGCGGCGTCAGTCCCACTCGAGCGCGCCTTTCCCCCATACGTACACGAAGCCGATCAGGAGGATCGCCAGGAACACGGCCATCTCGGCCAGGCCGAACATCCCCAGGTGCTTGAACACGATGGCCCACGGGTAGAGGAAGACCGTCTCGATGTCGAACACGATGAAGAGCATGGCCACGAGATAGAAGCGGGTGTGAAAGCGCTCCCGGGCCGTGCCGGTGGGCGTGATGCCGCACTCGTACGCGGCCGCCTTGGCCTTGCTGTACACGCGCTTGCCCAGGAAATGGGAGGCGAGGAGGGTGAAGACGGCGAAGCCGATCCCCACGATCAACATCATGAGGATCGGGATGAACGCCGTGGTGGAATTGGGGTCGACTTGGTTCATCCAGGGCCACCCCTCGGGACGCGAATTCGTTGTCTCGGGCCGGCGTCGCTTCGAACCATCCCGAGTTCGTGAAAAAAGGTGCTAATGAAGGCAGGTTATAAAGTTGGGGGCTTCCCTGTCAAGCCACTTTCTCGAAATGGACCTTGTCCGCGGTGCCGGACACGCGGATCGCTAGGTGCTCGGGATCGTGCTCGAAGAGGAGGAGCCAGGCCTCTCGCGTCGCGTCCCGAAGGATCGCGCGCTTCGTCTCGAGGGTCGTGAGCGGGTAGAGGTCGTAACCCATGATGAACGGCAGCGGCAGGTGGGCCACCGTGGGAACGAGGTCCACCGTGTAGAGGGCCCGCGCCCCGGGGATATCGAAGAAGACGCCCTGGTGACCCAGGGTGTGTCCCGGAAGATTCCGCATCGTGACCCCGGGGAGGATCTCCACGTCCTGATCGTGGAGCACGAGCTGCCCCGCCCGCTCCAGCGGATCGTAATTGTCGGACATGTAGGAGGCGCGGTTCCGCTCGTTCGCATGGTGGGCATCCTCCCACTCCTGCCGGCGCACCAGATAGCGGGCGCGCGGAAACGTCGGGCGGACGGCGCCATCCTGGCCCCGCGTGGTGCCGCCCCCGCAGTGGTCGAAATGGAGATGCGTGCACGCGACCGTGGTGATGTCGACGGGAGAGACTCCGAGCGCCGCGAGGTCCTCGACCAGGGCCTCCGGGCGCTCCACCGCGAAGATGTCGCGAAATTTCGGATCGTCCTTCGTGCCCACGCCGCAGTCCACCAGCACCCGCTGTCCATTCCCCTCGATCAGCAGACAGTTCATCCCCATGCGGATCCGGTTTCTCTCGTCGGCGGGAGCGACGCGGTTCCAGAGCACCTTGGGGACGACGCCGAACATGGCGCCGCCGTCCAGGCGGAACCGGCCGCCGGAGACGAAGTGGACCTTGTACGGTCCGAGGGTGAGTCCTGTCGAAGGAACGATGCCGGAGTGCCCCATAAGCCGAGTTCTGTCGGATTTCTCCGTGGCGACCATTTCTCTGGGACGCCCGTTGCCGGACGCCTCAAGCAACCTACCCGGGAGTCGATCGAGGCGGGCCGCCTCTCCTCCCCTATTTGGTCTTTCTCCGAGTGGGGTTTACCGAGCCGGGGGCGTCGCCGCCCCCGCTGGTGCGCTCTTACCGCACCGTTTCACCCTTACCCCGGGCTTGCGCCCGCGGCGGTTTGTTTTCTGTGGCACTTTCCCTGGGATCGCTCCCGCTGGGGGTTACCCAGCACTCTGCCCTGTGGAGCTCGGACTTTCCTCAGGCCGCGCAAGCGCGGCCCGCGGCCGCCTGTGGCACTCCGGACAGCCGTTCCTGCCTGTTACGCTGGCCGAGATGATAGTCCGCGAAGGCGCCGGGAATCAACCCGCGGACGTCGAAGCTACCTCAAGATCGCGAGGCGGCCCCCCTCGATCTTGTCCGCGGACTCGATTCGGAAGAAGACAATCCCCGACGAGATCGGCCTCCCGGCGCCGTCGAACCCGTCGATCCGTACCGAGTGAACGCCGGCATCCAAGAGTGGGCTCTCCAGGACGGTTCGCACCAACCGCCCCGATAGATCGAACAGCCTGATGCGTACTGCCCCCGGCGTTCGGGTTTCAAACGTCAACGTCGCTCCCGGATTCGCGGGATTCGGAGATATGCGGGCGGCCTGGACGCCGGAAGACTTCACTCGGACCTCGAGCGGCGTTCGGATCGGCCGACCACTGTTCAAGAGTCCCTCGATCGTGACGCTCACGGTCGCCTTGTCATCGACGTGGCTGAATAGACTCTGGAGATCGCTCCTCGAAAAGCAGGCCTGAATCTCAGCTATGCCATTTCGATCCGTGTCTCCGACGATGCCGGTCTGGGTTAGACCGGCGTGGATGATCCCGACGTCGCCGGTGCCCGTGGAAGCCATGCTCAGTGTCGATAGATTCACCGACGTGTTCTCGTAGGCTCCGGATATAGGCTCCAACGAGACGCACGTGTAGGGTGACCCGCCTCCCCCGACCTGCACCGGGCCCGGCTTCGAAAGGAAGGCGCGGGCGGCCAAGGGCACTCCGACCGACGGATCGCTGAGCACAATCGCAATCCTGTTCTGGAACCGGACGGGAACGATGAGATCCGCCGCGCCATCGCCATCCAGATCAAGCGTGGTCGCATCGATCGCAAACCCCGGGGCATCGGGGAATCCCGTGGGGGCCACAACTCCGGGTCCGAATCCGCCGGCCCCATCGCCGGGGAAGATCACGATCCCTCTCACGAATGCAAAGGCGAGATCACCACGGCCATCTGCGTTGAAGTCGCGAATCGAGAATGCTGTGCCCCCGTACCCGGGATGGAATCCCGGAGCGGTTTGAAATAGTCCCGCGCCGGTGCCGACCAACACGGAGACGGAATCGCGGCCATTCGCCGCCGTCGCGATGTCCGGCAGACGGTCCCCATTCAGGTCTCCGATCGCGAGATCGAAGGGGTTCGGCGCCGAGGGATAGTGCTGGGTCTCCCGGAACGCGCCCGTTCCGTCGCCGAGAAGGATCGAGACTCCCCCGCCGTAATCCGCCACCGCGATGTCCAGGGTCCCATCCAGATTCAGATCGGCCAGCTTGAGATTGATCGGGATGGGACCGGCCTCGTAGGCGACGGGCGTGTTGAACCGCCCGAGCCCGTCGGCGAGAAGAACGCTCACCGTTCCCGCGTTGTAGTTTCCAACGACGAGATCTGCGACGCCGTCGCCATTTAGGTCCCCGGCGCGGCTGGAACCCGGATACGAGCCGGCCGGGAACAGAACCGGAGTGCCGAATGTGCCGTCGCCAAGTCCCTCCAGGAGCCAACCGCGATAGCTGTCCGTGACCACCAGGTCCGGGCGCGAGTCTCCAGTAAAGTCCCCGAGGCTGAGCGAGGTTATGTTCCTGGCCGGAGTGAACTCGGATTTCAAAGTAAATGCGACACCGCCCTCTCCCAGGAAGACGGACACAGCACTTGTGTTTATGTGACCCACCACCAAATCGGCGATCCCGTCCCCGTTGAGATCTCCCATGGCAGTGAGCCCTGGATCGTCCACTGTCGGGAATGAAGTTGAATCCAGGTAGGCCCACGCCGACGAGGGGCTGCGCGCCGCATCCGTCACCGTGATCGCAAACGTCTTCCGCGCGCCGTCGATGCCGTCGCTCACGCCGATCGTCCCACGGGAGGTCCCCGCGTCGATGAACCCGGGACGGAGACGAATTCGTCCAGTGGCCGAGCCTGTACCTGGCGAGGTGGTGGCCACGGAGAGGAAGTCGGGCCCACCGAGCTTGAAGAAGGTCAGACTCTGCCCGTCGTCATCCGTTGCGGAAAGGATCTGCTCGGCGCTCGAGCCCTCCCCGACAGTCATGTCCGACGGTTGGTTCAAGAAGGGAATTGCGTTCGAGCTGACGGCCGCAGCTCGATGCGCCGCGCTCTCCGAAAGCGTGACGTCTGGGGGCGAGCTGCCCCGCGCCATGGATGGGGATGACAGGAAGACCAGGAGACCAAGAAGAGCAATGGGAGCTAGGAGAGCGCGTTGCACGGGTTGCCTCCGGGGTCCGGCTACCCGTTATCCTACCGCGTCCAGCGCCTCGTTGGCTAGCTCGTCGGCGCGGGTGTTCTCCTCGCGGCGCACGTGCCGGAACCTGTACTTCCCCACCGCGTTGAGCAGCATGATGACCTGACCGTGAAGGGCCTGGAGCCTCGGCTCCTTCACCTTGTACTGCCCGCCGATCTGCTTCACGACGAGCTCGCTGTCGAGGCGGAACTCCACCTCCGCGGGGCGGACGTCCTTCAAGTACTCGAGCGCCGTGATCAGGGCCAGGTACTCCGCTTCGTTGTTGGTGCGAACGCCCAGCGCGCGGCTGGCCTCGTAGACCGTCCGTCCCTCGTCGTCCTCGATCACGACCCCGATCGCGGCCGGTCCCGGGTTTCCCCTCGCCGCTCCATCCGTGTGCACGATGTATTTCATGGCGCGAGCGTACTGGTTCGTCCGTCGGTTTGACAAGGGCCGCGGCGCGGCCCAGAATGGCATCGATGCCACGCCCCAGCGCCGAAGACGTCCACCTGATCCTCCGACTCTACGAGCTGCGCCGCGATCCCGAGCTCCGGCGCGCGCGCGGTTTCATGCTCTCCGAGTTCAACCCCAAGACCTGGGACGACGTCCGAATCCACTACCTGACCGGCGACGAGCTGGACCGCCACTTCCGGATGGCCACCTCCTACTGGGAGATGGTCGCGGCCTTCGTGAACCGCGGGCTTCTGAACGAGGAGCTCTTCTTCGACACCCCCAGCGAGGACATCGTGGTCTGGAAGAAGATCGAGCCGATCGTGAAGGGCGCGCGGAAGCAGATCCGTCCGACCTGGCTCTGGAATCTCGAGCGCATGGCCCGCCGTCATCAGGCCTGGCGCGAGCGGACGTACGGGATCGCGGAGCGGCTCATCAAGGCGGAGTCGAAGCTCAAGACCCGGAAGCCACGCTCCAAGTGAGCTCCACGTTCGGCAAGCTCCTCACCATCTCGACGTTCGGAGAGAGCCACGGCCCCGCCGTCGGCGTGGTCCTGGACGGATGTCCGCCCGGGATTCCCGTGACCGCCGAGGCGGTGCAGCGCGACCTGGACCGACGGCGCCCCGGGCAGAGCGCCGTCACCACGCAGCGCAAGGAACCCGACAAAGTCGAGATTCTCTCGGGCGTCTTCGAGGGCGTGACGACCGGCGCCACGATCGCGCTCGTGGTGCGAAGCGTGGACGCGCGCTCCGGCGACTACTCGAACTTGAAAGATCTCTTCCGCCCCGGTCACGCCGACTACACCTACTGGGTGAAGTACGGCGTGCGCGACTACCGGGGGAGCGGACGCTCCTCGGGACGCGAGACCGTGGGACGCGTCGCGGCCGGCGCGATCGCGCGCCTCATCATGAGCGGCATCGGCGCGCGCGTGCAAGCCTACACCGTTCAGGTGGCCGACATCGTGGCGGAGAAGCGCGATCTCGAGTTCGCCGAGGAGAACCCGGTGCGATGCCCGGATCGGGAGAAAGGCCCGCTCATGGAGCGCGCCATCCTCGACGCGCGCGAGGCGGGCGACTCCCTGGGCGGTGTGGTGGAGATCTGCGCCACGGGCGTCCCCGCGGGCCTCGGGGATCCCGTCATGGACAAGCTGGACGCGCTGCTCGCGTGGGGGCTGATGTCGATCGGCGCGGTGAAGGGATTCGAGATCGGCGACGGGTTCGCCTCCGCACGCCGGCGCGGCTCGGAGATGAACGACCGGATGAGCCGCGAGGGATTCGCCACGAACCACTCGGGCGGGATCCTGGGCGGCATCTCGACGGGCGAGCCCATCCTGACGCGGATCGCGGTCAAGCCGCCCTCCTCCATCGCGATCCCCCAGAAGACGGTGGACGTCGCGGGTCAGGAGCGCGACTTCGCGATCACGGGGCGGCATGATCCCTGTCTTTGCCCGCGCGTCGTGCCGGTCGCCGAGGCCATGACCTGCCTCACCCTCGCCGACGCGCTCCTCAGGCAGCGCGCCATCGAGCCGTGGCGCGCCAGGATCGAGGATCCGCTCCACAAGGTCAGCACTTGATCGGGCGCATCCGCACCCGGATCACCGATCTGCTCGAGATCCCCTACCCCATCATGCAAGCGGGCATGATCTGGGCCTCGGGCTACAAGCTGGCGGTCGCGTGCGCGGAAGCCGGCATCCTGGGCACCATCGGCTCCGCCGGCATGAAGCAGGACCTCCTGCGCTCCCAGATCCAGAAGGCCCTGGCCCTCACGAAAAAACGCATCGCGGTGAACATACCGCTCCTGCGTGGGGACGCCGCCGAGCTGCTCGAGATCGCGTTGGGCGAGGGCATCGAGATCGTGATCACGAGCGCGGGCAACCCCGCGGTCTTGGGACCCCGCATCCAACAGGCGAAGGGCGTCGTCTGGATCCACGTCGTGCCGAGCGTGAAGCACGGGCTGAAGGCCCAGGACTCCGGCGCCCAGATCGTGATCGGCGAGGGATTCGAAGCCGGGGGCCACAACGGCGTGGACGAGATCACCACCCTCGCGCTGATTCCCCAGCTCGCGGACGCCCTCTCGGTTCCGGTGGCCGCCGCGGGCGGGATCGCCGACGGCCGCGGCTTCCTGGCCGCGATGGCGCTGGGCGCCGAGGGCATCTCGGTGGGAACGCGCTTCGCCGCGACCGTGGAGTCCTCGGCGCATGCCTCCTACAAGGAGGCGATCGTCGGCGCGCGGGACAGCGGCACGGCCCTCTTCGCGAAGAAGATCGCGCCGGTGCGCGCGCTCAAGAACCGCTGGGTGGACGAGGTCCGCGTCGCGGAATCCCACGGCGCGAGCCGCGAGGAGCTGGAGCGGGTGTACGGCCACTCCCGCTCCCGCCGCGGCATCCTGGAGGGCGATCTGGAGGACGGGGAGCTGGAGATGGGCCAGTCGAGCGGGTTGGTCCACGAGATCCTTCCCGCGGCGGAAGTCGTGGCGCGCCTCGTCGCGGAGTTCGAAGAGGCCAGGACCCGGATTCAGAGCTTGGAGAGCTTGTAGCCCGCCCAGATTCCCACCAGGCCTCCGACCATTCCCAGGAACACGGACCACATCGAAAACCAGTCCGCGCCCCAGAGCGCCGGGATGAAGCTCCCGGCCGTGGACCCCACGGTGAGCCCGACCATGATCAGGAATTTCGAGTTCATGCGCGGAACGTACCATCCCTGGCCCCTTCGGCACAGGCTTTGCGTGTATTCGAGGGTTGTCTCGCCAAGTCGAAGCGGATACGGGCGATTCCAACGCCATGGAACGCCATCGCCGTGCTATTTGCAAAGCGCACTCGTGCGGAGACTCCATCCATGAAGACCAAGGACCAGAAGAAGGCCGCGCCCGCTGGACCCGCGACCGAACACGCCGAGGCCGCGCGCCAGGCGCGGGAGGCCATCAAGAAGGACCCCGCTTCGCCTGAGAACTACACGGCATTGGCGGGGGCGCTGCGCATGCTCGCGCAGTTCCTGCGCGAGCGAAATCCCGAGGCGTCCGACAACCTACTGAACCTGGCCTGCGCGGCGGCGTGGGAAGCAAAGCGCCGCTCCACGCCCGCGCTCATCTCCGGGCGCACCAAGCAGGAGGTCAAGATCCTGACCGCCTGGCTCCGCATGAGGGGGCACTTGGCGCCCGAGGCGGGCGAGACGCGGATGGAGGAGATCCGGAGCGAGTTCCTGGCGGAGGCGCTCCGCGACTCGGAGTCCGTCTTCGCGCTGGCGAAGCCGCATCCCCTGTAAGCGCTCCACACCAAACGACCTGCTTTGCCGCCTCCCTTCGCATCCAAAGTCCCGCCATCCACCCTCGTTCGTGCGGAGAGAACACACCTCGCGCGGACGAGGGGGCTTGTATGATTCACGAACGGGACCTAAGCTACGCGCCGTTGATCCAATCCTGGACGGCAAGACTTGAGGAACGCGGGAAACGATGACGGATCAAGAACGCGATCGGCTTTGCGTCGAGCGGATGCGCGCCGGGGACACCCGGGCGCTGGAGGAGCTCTACGACCGCCACAACGGCCTCCTCTATTCCGTTGTCCTGCGCATCGTGAGGAGCCCGGGCGACGCGGAGGAAGTGTTGCGGGAGACCTGGCTTCAGATCTGCCGCGGCACCGCGACCTACAATGCCTCGCGCGGAACCGTGGGGGCGTGGCTGGCGACGGCCGCGCGCAACCAAAGCATCGATCGCCTTCGCAGGGAAGGCGCGGGGGCGGCGGCTGGCGTCGATGCGCCGCATCCGACGGAGGACGCCTCGGCGAACGCGGCGCACCGCCAGATGAGCGAGCGCGTGGGCCGCGCGCTGGAGAAGCTCGGCCCGCAGCACTGGCAGGTCGTGGAGCTGGCCTACTTCGGAGGTCTGACCCAGGGTGAGATCGGCGAGCGCCTGAACACGCCGCCGGGCACCGTGCGGTCCTGGACCCGCCAGGCTCTCCTTCGCCTGAGTGAGCTCGTGCCCCAGGAGGAATGGGCATGAGTCCGCACAAGGACGAACATCTGGATCTCTGCGCGGGATACGTTCTCGGGAATCTGGCCGAGGACGAGCGGCGCGCGCTCGAAGGCCACCTCGAGGAGGGCTGCGCCGTCTGCGAAGTCGAGATCAACCGCCTCGGCCGCGGCGCCTGGGCGTTCGCGGCGGCGACCCCGCGCCTCCTGGAGCCGTCTTCGATCCGGGCCCGCGTCCTCGACACGGTGCGGCGCGAGTACGGGCAGAAGGAGGGGCGCGCGGGCTCGCGCGCCGCGTTCCCCCGCCGACAGGTCGTGCGGGCTCTCGGATGGCTGGCGGCCGCCGCGGCCGTGGTCTTCGCGGTGCTCGCGTACGCGGAGTGGCAGCAGGCGACGCGCCTCTCGCGTGACCTGGCGGGGTCGCGCGAGAACGCCTCGAACCTGAGCCGAGAGGTCCAGAGCGCGCGCGAGTGGGCCGCCCTCGCCACCTCCCCTCAGACGCGCGTCATCGATCTCAAGCCCACGCCGAACGGATCGGCCCAGCTCCACGCACGGGTCACTTACGATCCGTCCACGCGCCGCGGGATCCTCTCGGTCGCCGGCTTCGAGGCGCCGCCGGACAAGGATTATCAGCTGTGGGCCCTCACCAAGAGCGGACCGGCGAGCCTCGGCCTCGTGCGCGCGGACCCCGCCGGCCGCGCCCTGATCCAGCTCTCGAACGCCGGCGATCCGTTCACGCTGGCCGCGTTCGCGGTCTCGCTGGAGAACGCGGGCGGCGCCCCGACTCCCACCGCGCCCGCGGGGCTCCTGGTCATGATCGGGAAGGTCTAGACCCCGGGCACGGGCTACTCCTTGGTGTCGGGATCCCAGTGTTCGGCGATCTTACCCTTCTCGACGCGAAACATGTCGAACCACGTGGTGGTGTATTTCTTCGTCGGATCTTTGGGGTCCTTCCGATCGGCGACGAAGCTCAGAACCACGAGGTCGCCCTCCGCGACGATGGAAACCAGCGGCGCCTTGATCGCCGGCTGGATGGGCTTGGGCTTGGCGAACTTCGAGAAGAAGGCGACGAAGGCCGCGCGCCCCGTAGGCACGTTCGGGTTGTGCTGAATGTACGACTCGGCCAGGTACTTGTTGGCGAGATCCATGTGGCCCGCCTCGAACACCTCCCGCCAGAAATCGTAGACCAGGCGCTTGTTCGCGGCCAGGCGCGGGTCCCGGCTGGCGAGGAGCCGCGCCTGGTCGGGATTCGCGCGCACGGGAAGCTGGGCCTGAGCCGACGACACGGTGAGAACGCTAAGGACCCCGAGAACGCAGAGACACATCTTCACGGTTTCCCTCCGGGATGGGAGTGAACCTCCAGCCTGGCACCCGAGCCACATTCTCACGAATCGGCGAACACCTCCCTTGAAATCTCCGAAATTAGGCCCACTATGCCCGGGTTCCCGGCACACGGTCTCGAAGGACATCTCCGGACATGGGGGAGGGGTCTCCGATGAACTGGTACCTCGAGGTGCTCCAGAAGTACGCGGTATTCTCAGGGCGGGCTCGGCGGAAGGAATATTGGCTCTTCTTTCTGTTCAACATCCTGATCTCGGTGGGCCTCTTCGTCATCGAGATCCTGGCCGGTGTCGGGAGCAAGCTGTTGGGTGTGGGCGTGAGTCTCATGGGCCTCTTGTACGCACTCGCGGTTCTCGTGCCGGGCTTAGCGGTCACGGTCCGCCGGCTTCATGACACCGGGCGCAGCGGGTGGTGGCTTCTTATGGCCTTCATCCCGCCCATCGGAACGATCGACCTGATCGTCCTCCTGGCCACGGACGGCAATCCCGGCGCGAACCGGTACGGGCCGAATCCCAAGGAGACGCCCGGGCCGGCCGCCGGGGCCACCCCCGCGATGGGGAGCGCGCCGGCATGAAGTGAGAAGCACCTATCCTTCGGCGAGCTCCGCGACGCGCTCGATCGTCTCCCAATAACGCATCGTCGCCGGTATGCCGAGCGCGTCCTCGACGACTTTGTTCGGAGACACGAAGCGCTCGGGCCGCCGGCGCCAGACCCCCAGCGCGAACGCGCCCTCGATCCGATCGAAGCGGACGCTCCACGCTTTCCCCTCCGGCACGCTGAGGGGGAATGCCGGCCGGGCTCTCGATGGCCTCGCGAGCACGGCTACCCAGCCGCGCAGGTCCTTGGAAAACTTGACCCCAGCGAACGGTTGGCTCCGAATAAGGTCGAGAACCTCACGGACCGGGCGGACCGACATCTCCAGGTCGAACGGCAAGCGCTCGGAGATCTCGCGGCGGATCGTCGCAGCCGGCGCCTTGCCGCGGACGAGAAGCGTCCCCGCGGCGCCCACGTTCACGGCGTCGAGGTGCGAGAGCGCGACCGCGAGCTGCGCGGGGCGGAAGACATTCTTTCCTCCGACATTCGCGGCGCGGAGGAACACGACGTGGGCCACGGTCCTAGGCTGCCGCCAGCACGTCGAGCATCCCGGCGTGGATCCGGCCGTTGGTCGCGACGAGTCGCCGCTCGTGCAATTCCGGGGGGCCCCCGGCGAGATTCGTGATTCTCCCGCCGCCCTCGACCACGACCACCATACCGGCGGCCATGTCCCACGGGCGGAGGCCCAGCTCCCAAAACCCATCCGTGCGCCCCACGCCGACCTTGGCGATGGCGAGCGCCGCGGAACCCGCGCGGCGCACGGCCTGCGCGCGCTGGATGAAACGCGCAAACGGGCCGAGGTTGTTCTTCTCGGGGTCCGGCTCGGTGGAGACGTCGTATCCGAACCCGGTCGCGAGCATGGCCCGCTCCAGGGTGTCGACTTGCGTGACGCGGCGCCGTTTCCCGTTCAGGGTGGCCCCGCCCCCGCGGCGGGCGGCGTACATCTCGTCCAGGAGCGGGTTGTAAACCGCGCCGACCACCAGATCTCCCCCGGCCTGCAGGGCGATCGAGACGGAGAACACGGGGTACTCGTGCGCGTAGTTCACGGTGCCGTCCAGGGGATCGATGATCCAGACGCGATCGGAGGTGGACGCGTCGCGGCCGCGCTCCTCGGCCAGGAAGGCGTCGCCGGGGAACGCCGCGCCCAGGCGGCCCAGGATCAGCTCCTCGGAGCGGTGGTCCATCTCGGTGACGAGATCGATGCGCCCCTTGTACCGGACCTCTTGCTGTTTCCCGAAATTCTCTCGAAGGAGTGCGCCGGCCTCGCGCGCCACCCTCATCGCCTGTTCGAGCTCTCGCTCGAAGGGGGCGCTCATTCGGCCGTCGCGGCCCTTTGGACCTCGGAGACTCCGCCCGGGAGAGCGCTCCCGTCCGCAGAGGCGCCCCCACCGCGCTGCCCCTGATACTGGAGCTCGTAGAGCCGCGCGTAGATTCCGCCTCGGGCGAGGAGCTCCTCGTGGGTGCCCTGCTCGCGAAGCTCGCCGCGGTGCATGACCAGGATGCGATCGGCGTCGAGGATGGTGCTCAGCCGGTGCGCGATCACCAGAGAGGTCCGCCCCTCCAAGAGCCGCCTCAACGCCGCCTGGATGACGCGCTCCGTCTCCACGTCCACGCTGGAGGTCGCCTCGTCCAGGATCAGGATGCTCGGGTCATAATGCAGCGCGCGAGCAAACGCCAGCAACTGACGCTCCCCCATCGAGAAATAGACGCCGCGCTCCCCCACTTCCTCCTCCAGGCCGTTCGGGAGGCGGCCCAGCATCCGCCCGCCCCCGACTTCGTGCAGCGCCTTCTCGGCCTCCTCGGCCGGCCGCTCGCGCGCGCCGAAGCGCAGGTTGTCGCGCACCGTGCCGCCGAACAGGAA
>Ga0137398_10000110_pt1 | contig 22948 bp, 16 predicted proteins | sample czorhiz216metaG_FD_106659 | JGI IMG/M metagenome (GOLD analysis project Ga0137398, IMG submission 106659) | Vadose zone soil microbial communities from Angelo Coast Range Reserve, California, USA - czorhiz2.16 metaG | ecosystem: Environmental > Terrestrial > Soil > Vadose zone | place: USA...
TAGCCGGCTGCTTTCTCACTTGGCTGCCGGGTGGAACTGACGTGCCAAACTCAAAAAAAACCGAGATCAAACAAAGGAGGGCCGCTACGTCGGCCTTGACTTTATGACCTTCTCATAGAAGCGCTTATGGGGCAATGCCCGTGGGCAATGCCCCCGAGGATCACGCCCAGCCCGGATGCTTCGCAACTCCCTTTGCTGGATGGAACTTAGGAGGAAGTCTGGCGGAGAGGGAGGGATTCGAACCCCCGATACCCTTTCAGGTATGCCGGTTTTCAAGACCGGAGCCATCAACCACTCGGCCACCTCTCCGACTACCACAGTTTTACTACAGTCCACGGATCTCGGACCGCCCTCGCGTATCTCAATCCATTTGAATTCAATTGCGTTACAAGGGAGCATCCGAGCCCGCACAAGACCAACCGTTTCAACCACTCACGCATCTCGCCGTGAGTACGGCAGCAAATGATGCGCTGGCGTTAGTTTACAACAGTGAATGCTGCCACTATTGCGAGACGCCGGCGACCTCTTATTTCGAAAGACCGAAGGCTCGAGAGTGGAACTGCATGATCTCGCCGAAATGCGCCAGAAAGTAGGACAAGCTGTGGTCGCCGGCATAGGCATGATACTCGTGCGGAATATTTTCCTTCTGCAGTTCGAGGTGCAACGCGGCAGCGCCTTTCTCGAAGCCATAGTTATCATCTTGGCCGCAGTTGAAGTAGATAGCCAGCTTTCGCAACCCCGCCGCATTCTTCTTCGCCAAGACAAAGGGACTATTGTTGTTCCAATGAGACGCGTCAATCGGGTTCCCGAAGACTTCCGCCAGCACTCTACCCAGGGGAGCACCCGAGTGCGCCGCAGCATCGAGTTCTTGTGGGGACTCCGTAATCAGCGCGGCGCTCTGTGCACTGGCTGCCGAGAATATTTCCGGATGCGAGAAAGCAAAACGTAAAGCGCCGTATCCTCCCATCGAAATGCCGCTTATCGCTCTTGCTGAGCGTCCAGCGCGAATGCGGTACTTGCTTTCGATGTGCGGGATGAATTCGCGCAGAACAAAATCGCTGTACCGTACCGACCCGTCAGCGGAATTGATATAGAAGCCGCGCCTGCCTTCCGGCGCGACAACGAGGAATTCGCCTATCTTGTGCTGCCGGCGCAGATCGTCGAGCAACGTCCAGCCGCCGCTGTTGAATAGGGTTTGCTCGTTGTCGCCCAGACCGTGCAAGAAATAAAGTACTGGATAACGTCGCGGAGCGGACTGATTCGCGGGAGCGGAGTCATATCCCGCGGGCAGGTATACGCAGTAGTGGACAACACGCTTCAGAACCTTGCTATCGAACGCATCGCAGTCAATTCGACTTTGCGCCTGCGCGACCGGAGCAAGATTTAGAAGAAGGAAAATCGTCAACCGGAGACAAACGGGTCGCCAAGTCCTGCGCATGAGTTCAGTTTATTCGTACCGCAGCGCCTGCACCGGATCGAGGCGCGCCGCGCGGCCCGCCGGATACAAGCCAGAGACTAGGCTCACAATGAAAGCAAAGACAATCGCTCCAGCCACCAGCCACCAAGGCACTGACCAGAAGTGTTCCGGCGGCAAGGCCTGACGTTTGAGGTAAATGTTGGTGCCGAAATTAATTGCCTGTCCCATGGACCACCCCAGGGCGACTCCCAGGATGCCCCCGAGGGCGCCCATGGCTCCTGCCTCGGCGAAGAAGAGAGTTCTGACATCGGCATCGCTGGCACCTATGGCCTTCATGATTCCGATTTCCCGTCGACGCTCGAGAATTGCCATCACTAGCGTGTTCACAATGCCGATGGAGGCGACGGCGAGGGCCAGGCTGCCGAAAATTCCGAGAAACAGATCCAGAACGGCAAAGAACTGGCGGAGACTGCGCGTGGCATCGAGGATGGAGAATGTGTTGAAGCCCATCTTCCTGACTGCATTCTCCACCGGCTGCACTTGGGTGGGATCGCCCACCCGCGCGCTGATCGAGGAATATACCGGGTCTTCGCCTGCGGCCCGCGAAATCTCCCGCAGATCGGTGGGCTGCATCACGTGCAAGCTCTCGGCAAGTCTAAGGGGGAAAAACACGCGGGCTCGGGTTGGTCCGCGCATGCTCTCCGGGTCAAGCTCGGCGATGCCCACAATTCTCAGCTTCTGCTCCCGCGAAATCACCGAATATGCAGTTTCGGACCCACTGCCCTGGGCTTTCCCAGCGGGATCGCCCGCAGGGCCGTTCGCCCCACCGTTCACCCCCCCAGAGAGTTGCGACTGGGCTACCGCGCGTTGCGCATAGCGCATGGTCAATTCTTTCCCTAACAGCGGCGCCGCCAGCTCTGCCACCTTGGTCCCGTCCGTACCGGGTTGCGGGGTTTTGCCCAGCAACTCCTCGGCAAATGACTTCTGAAGAATCACTTCGGCCGCCGTCTCCGAGGAGAAAAAACTCCCCTGCATGCCATCGAATGCATCGTTGGACCTCGCGGAGGAAGGCAGCGCGCCCACCATGGTCAGATGCGGCTTGTCGTCATAGCGCAATTCGGTGATGAACCGGATGTCGGGGTAGGCCTCGAGCACGCCGGGCAGATGCTCGATCTCCCGCCGTGCGGGCTCATCGAGGATTCGGCTTTCTCCGGCAGCAGGGCCAGTGCGCTCTGGCTCACGTCCAAAGTTGCGCAAGTCGCGACGCGAGGTGACCAACACGGTGTCGAACAACCCGGACTTCACCAAGCGACGCGAAGCCAGCTGCTGCAGCCCGATACCCAGCGAAAGCATGGCCACCAGCGATGCCACGCCCACCGCGATGCCGACCGTGGTAAGCGCGTTCCGCAGCACCGACTCGCGCAGGTTGCGTAGGGCGAGCTCGGTGAGATCCGGAAGCTTCATGAACGCTCTCCCTGAAAGTTAATCTCACCCGCGGCGGATCGGTTCGCCCCATCGTCAATCAGCTTTCCGTCGGCGAGGAAGATCAGTCGTTCGGCATACCGCTCAGCCAGAGCACGCTCATGCGTCACCAGAACTACGGTCATTTCCAGCTGACGGTTCAGGTCGCGGACCAGATTCATGATCTCGGTTCCAGTACGACTGTCGAGATTGCCGGTGGGCTCATCGGCCAGCAGGAGTTGTGGACGGTTAATGAGCGCGCGCGCCAGAGCGGCCCGCTGCTGCTCGCCCCCGGACAGTTCGCTGGGACGATGCTTCATGCGCGCCACCAGCCCAACTCGTTCCAACGCATCATGGACGAGATTCTGTCTCTTGCCGCGCTCGACCTCGGCGAAACGCATGGGCAGCTCGACGTTTTCCTCAAGCGTCATACTCGAAATCAGGTTGAATGATTGGAATACCATTCCCACAGTGTGCAGGCGATAGTGAGAAAGTTCCTCGCGCGAAAGCTGCGCCAGGTTGCGCCCTTGAACCATCACGCTCCCCGACGTGGGACGGTCAAGTCCGGCGATAAGATTCAACACGGAAGACTTGCCGGAGCCGGAACTGCCGAGAAGAGCCACCAATTCTCCGGACCGCACTTCAAGCGAAATTCCATCCACCGCGCGGATCAGAGTGTCGCCCAAGCGGTAATGGCGGCATAGGTCTTGTGTCCGGATGATGCAGGCACCGTGGGCTGGGGGGGGGCCTTGACTGCCGCTCATAGGCCTAACGGATCTCCCCCCGTAGGACGCGCAGGGCGTCGGCGGTCTTCACGTCACCGTCGCCGGCCCGCCCCGAGTTGCCGTTTGTCGCCTCCGAGGGCGCGGTATCTCCTTCGCCCGGGGCCAGGAATAGGTTGTGCTCCAGGTCATGTTGCCGGGTGTAGAGGTCATAATAGCGGCCGGCGGCGGCATAAAGCTGCTCATGAGTGCCCCGCTCGATGATTTGCCCCTGTTCGACGACCAGGATTTGATCCGCACGGCGGATGGTGGAAAGCCGATGCGCGATCACAAACGTAGTCCGCCCCTGCATGAGATAGGCCAGGCCGTGTTGGATCATCTGCTCCGATTCCGAGTCCAGGCTGGATGTGGCTTCATCCAGAATCAGGATGCGTGGCTCCGCCAGAATAGCGCGCGCGATCGAGATACGCTGCCGCTGGCCCCCGGAAAGCTTCACGCCACGCTCACCCACAACCGTCTCATACTTGTCGGCGAAGGATTCGGCGAATTCATCGACCCTGGCGATGCGGCAAGCCCGCAAGATTTCGTCTTCACTGGCGTCGGGACGGGAAAACCCCACATTCTCGCGAATGGTTCCATCAAAGAGAAAAGATTCTTGCAACACAACTCCCAGGCGGGTGCGGTAGGAATCCAGCCGAACCCTGCTCAAGTCAACCTCGTCGACCAGAATCCTGCCTCGCGTCGGAACATAAAAAGCGGAGATCAGTCCGATGATCGTGGATTTGCCTGAGCCCGAGGATCCGACCAATGCCGTCACAGTTCCGGGATCGGCACGAAACGATAGGTTGTGAAGGACCTCGCGAACCCCGTCGTAGCTGAAGCTGACATCCTCAAACTCCACCGTCCCGTGAATGTCAGTCAGCGGAACCGTCCGCCGCGGATCCTGGTCCTCGGGCCGCTCGCGCAGTATCTCTTGGGTTCGCTCCAATCCGGCCAGCGCCTCCGTCAGTTGTGTTCCAATGCCGACCGCCTGGGCCATGGGAGCGATCAGGAAGGCCAGCAGGGCGGTGTAGGAAACAAAGTCACCGACCGTCATGGTGTGACCCATGATCTGCCGCGCTCCCACCAACATGACGATAGCTCCGACCACGCCCAGAAGCACGCTGGCCGAAAGACTCATGACCGACGTGGCAGTAAGCGTACGCATGACGTTGTCTAGCAAGCGCTTTACGCCGCGCGCGAATATTCCCTCTTCGCGCTCCTCGGCGTGATACCCCTTGATGACGCGAACCCCGCCCAGCGACTCCGTAAGCCTCCCCGTAACTTCCGCGTTGATCTTGCTGCGTTCGCGGAAAATCGGGCGGATTGTGCCAAAGGCCTTGCGCAGCGCAAGTGCGAAGCACACCAGGAAACCCATGGCAATGGTAGTCATGAGCGGACTGATGCGCATCAGCAGCACCAGTGCGATGCCGGAGGTCAGCAATCCCCCGGCAAAGTCGACAAGCCCTGTCCCCAGCAGGTTGCGCACCCCCTCCACGTCGCTCATGATGCGCGACACCAGCATGCCCGTCTTATTCACGTCGTAGAACGAAACCGGCAGGCGCGACACATGTTTCTGCACTCTTTGGCGAAGCTCAGTGATCAACCGCTGCGCCGCCTTGGACAACAGCTGGGTGAGCGAAAAAGACGTGATCCCTTGCAGCACGGTCGCGGATAACACGACCAAAACCAGCCGTCGTAACAGTTCGAGAGAGTGTTTGGGAATGACGGTATCAATCAAAAACTTCGTGGAATAAGGCAGCACCAGGCTCGAAACCCGGTTGATCACCATCAACAAAAAACCGATGCCCAGCAGGCCAAGGCGCGGACGGGTCAGCTCCCACACGATGGGAAGGACCGCCCGCAGACGCTGCACTTTCGGGGGCTTCTGGGCTGGATTGTCCGTGGAATTCAATCCCTTGTTTGACGCCATGGAGCCAGATTTCGCTTCATTATTACCGCATTGTCACACATTTCACATTGTGACAGCCCGGGCTGGGCCCGTGTATGCTCGGGGCGTGTCCCGCCCGGAATCGCAGGACCGTACACCGACCTTTGGCCTGTTGCTCGGCCTGATCGTCACGCTTTCTGCCGTGGTGGCCTATTCCGCTTACATCACCTTCCAGATTTCTGGTTTGCGAAGTGTGCAAACGGAACTGGTGGATCGAAACCGCAAGGACTCCTTGCAGTTGCTGCGCATTCAGAATGATCTCAACCTGCTCGCCGTGGCTATGCGCGACATGATCGACAATGACGAGCACTATCCCTTGACCGCCTGGTCGGCGCAGTTCGAGCGCATCCGAACTGACTTGAACGACGCCATGCGGCGCGAGGAAGGACTGGCCGCAACCAGCCCTACGCCAGATCAGCGGGCCTACCTCGGCAGAGAGATGACGCAGTTCTGGGATGCAGTGGATCGCGTTTTCGCTCTCGCGCGCGACGGGAACGAGAAGGCAGCGCGTGAGCAGATCCAACTTTCATTGCAGGCACGGCAGGCAGCCTTGAGCACCGCGGTGGCCCGGTTGCTTGTGCAAAATAGTGAAAGCGAAGAGCAGGCAGGGCAGCGCATTGTTCAGATTTACAATCGCGTTCAGTGGCAGGTGTACGTATTTCTGGCGGCAACGCTAGCGGCGGTTTTGCTGACTGGGCTTTCCCTGATTCGTTGGATCCGGCATTTATTTGCTCGCATGGCAACACTTTCCGAGCAGCGCAGCGAACTGGCGCAGAAGTTGATTGCCACACAGGAATCGACGCTCCTATACATCTCGCGCGAGTTGCACGATGAGTTCGGGCAGATTCTGACGGCGATGGGGTCTATGCTGGGTCGGGCGGGAAGCCACGCTCCGGAGGGTTCACCATTGCGCGCCGAGTTGCAGGAGGTCCGTCAAATCGCCCAGGAAACGTTAGACCGCGTGCGAACTCTCTCCCAGGCCTTGCATCCCGTCATGCTCGACGAGGCGGGACTGGAAAGTACGCTCGATTGGTACATCCCCACCGTGGAAAGGCAAACTGGAATTACCCTATCCTATGAGAAGCAGGGTGAGCCGTTTCCGGTGGATGGGAGCGCTGGTGTGCACATCTACCGCGTGTTGCAAGAAGCACTGAATAATGTGACGCGACATTCCGGAACCACCCGCGCCGCTGTGCGTCTGCGGTATCTCCCCACCGCGCTGGAGTTGGAAGTAGAAGATCACGGAATAGGATTCTCTGAGAACTTTCCGCGGAAAGGAATTGGCTTGGTGGCAATGCGGGAACGTGCTGAACTCATGGGTGGAGCGATCGTGTTCTCGCGGCCCACGGCCAGCGGAACCCTGGTCCGCCTCACTGTTCCCCGAGAGAAAGCGGAATCCAATGGAAAAGAAGATCACAGTCCTGCTGGTGGATGATCACAGTCTGGTGCGGCGCGGCTTCCGTCGCCTGTTGGAAGATGAATCCGATCTTCACGTGGTCGGCGAAGCCGGCAATGGCGAAGAAGCCATCCGGTTGGCGCGGCAGTTGCACCCACGCGTAATCGTTATGGATTGCGCTTTGCCCGGCTTGAATGGCTTGCAGGCCACGCGCCAGATTCTGGAAGAACCTCCCGAGACCGCCGTGCTGATGTTGAGCATGCATCCGGAGACTACCTGGGTACGGCAAGCCATCGAGTCGGGGGCGAGGGGATACATCCTCAAAAACGCCATGGACCTAGACTTGGCTCCCGCGATTCGCAGGGTGGCCGCGGGAGAAACGGTTTTCGATCCGCAGGTCGAGCAGCCATCTGTATTGAAGGGAGAGCGCAGTGGCGGGCTCACTCCACGTGAACTCGAGGTGTTGCAGATGATTGTGGATGGCAAGTCCAACAAGGAAATTGCTGCGGCTCTCGATCTCAGCGCTAATACTGTGGCGGTGCATCGCGCGAACATCATGAACACGCTGGGAATTCACAAGACCGCGGAGCTGGTGGTTTACGCCATTCGCACCGGATTGGTGAACGTACCGTGAATCGACGGTCTTTTCTGGGTGCGGTGGCGGGTCTCGCGTCCTGGTCGGAATGGCCGCGGCTGAAGGTCCTGGCGTCCCTGCTGGACGCCACCCCTCCCGGCTTCAAGTTCGTGGATGTCACCGAGCAGGCCGGCCTTCAATTTCAGCATAACAGTGGAGCCTATGGCGGCAAGCTCCTGCCCGAGACTCTGGGCTCGGGTTGTGCTTTTCTTGACTACGACCGCGACGGCTGGCAGGACATCCTGCTGGTCAACGGCATGGACTGGCCCGGCCACAAACAGCGGCATTCCACGTTGCGTCTTTATCACAACAACCGCAACGGCAGCTTCACCGACGTGACCTCGCGCGCTGGGCTGGATGTTGAACTCTACGGCATGGGCGTAGCCGTCGGCGACTACAACAACGACGGATTTCCCGACATTCTGATCACCTGCGTCGGGCAAAACCGTCTCTTCCGCAATAGCGGAAGAGGAACGTTTGCCGATGTGACCAACGCCAGCGGACTGGGCAAGCGCGAAGGCTTCAGCACTTCGGCGTTGTGGATTGATTACGACCGCGATGGCTTGCTCGACCTTTTCATTTGCAACTATGTCAAATGGTCGCCGGAACACGATGTGTTCTGCAGCCTGGACGGCAAGCACAAATCCTATTGCACGCCCGAAGCCTATCGCGGCCAGACCTGCTGGCTGTTTCACAATCGCGGCAACGGAACCTTCGAAGATGTCACGGCGGCCAGTGGCATTTTCGATAGCACTTCGAAATCACTGGGCGTGGCCATGCTCGACGACGACCACGACGGCTGGCCCGACCTGCTGGTAGCGAACGATACACAGCCTAACAAGCTCTATCGCAATCAGCGCAACGGTACATTCAAAGACATCGCGGTGGAAGCCGGACTTGCTTTCAGCAGCGAAGGCAAAGCTCGTGCCGGCATGGGAGTGGATGCCGCCGATTTCAGAAACTCCGGCGCTGCCGGGGTGGCCATTACGAACTTTGATAACGAAATGATTGGGCTTTATCAGGCATCCGGCAAGGGGTTTGAAGACATCGCGGCGCAGACTGGAGTGGGCCTGGCGTCAAAAAACAGCCTGGGATTCGGCTGCGTGTTTCTTGATGCCGACCTCGATGGCTGGCTTGATCTTGCGGTAGCCAACGGCCATATTGACGAGACGGTGCGGAACATTCGGGGCAATGTGGGATATGCTCAGCCGCCACAGCTTTTTCTGAATCGCAACGGAGTATTTCGCGACGTCGCTGCGCAAACCGGGGGAGGATTCGATCAACCGAAAGTCGGCCGCGGCCTGGCCTACGCAGATTTCGATCGTGATGGCGATCTCGATCTTTTATTAACCACCAACGATGGTCCGGCCTACCTCTACCGGAACGAACAGCTTGCCGGGAACGGCATCATACGTTTCCGTCTGGTCGGTACCAAGTCAAACCGCGATGCCATTGGAGCAAGCCTGCGCGTCTTTCATGGTGGGGCAAGCCAGTCTCGCATGGTGAAAGGAGGCTCCAGTTATTTGTCGCAGTCCGAACTTCCGGTTACATTCGGGCTGGAAAGGCGCGATCGGATTGATCGGGTTGTCCTCAATTGGCCAAGCGGAAGAACCGAAGAATACAAGAATTTAGCCGCCGGACGCTGCTATGAATGTGTTGAGGGGAAAGGAATCTCGCCGCAGGATGGTTTCTGAGACTGGACTCGACTTACTTCGTTACCCCACCGCCGATTTCGAAGTCTCCACCGACTCGCTGACCCCAAGGAACAAATGAGCCGGGATGGTTCGTCCCCCGCTTCAGGTGAGCCGCGATGCGCCGCGCTTCAGGCGAAACATTCCATGCACGGTGTGGGGCACAGAACCCACGGTGAAATGGACGGTGGTGCGCTCTGCCTGCAAGCGGCAAAGAGCTCCGTCCCTAGTGGCTTTAACTTGCGCCTGCCCTGCAATGACCTTAGGCGGTTAATAGTCCCCACCCCAACGTGAGTCCATCGAGGGTCAAACGCAGGCCGGAAGGAACTCCCACATGGAACGCCAGCAGCCTGTGGAAGATCTCTGGTCGTTTGTGAAAGGCTTCGAGAGTACGCTGCTGGAGTTGGGGACGGCCATCGAGAGCGAGCATCAGCCGCGCCATGAGCAACGGCCGAAAGGCCAGACGGCGGTGCTCGCTCGGGTAGCGGTCGAGAGTGCCAGACTCCAGGCACTCGGCCAACACCAGGGCCTGCTTGAAGGAGAGACCAAGGCCTTCTCCCGTAATCGCGTCCACCGTTCCCGACGCATCACCAATCAGAGCAACATTCCCACGGCATACACGTTTCAATTTGCGCGTAGCCGAAAGCGCGCCCTTTTCGGAGAAGGCAACGGCCCCGCGTAGTTGGGACTTCAGCTTCGGAAAGGCACTTAAAGCCTCATCGAGGCGCAACTTGGGATCACGCGAAATCAGAGTCACACCGACTTGTGCATCAGCCAGCGGCGTGACATAAATCTGGCTGTGAGGTGCCCAGTGAACCTGCACGCTGTCGGTCCAGGGTGCAATGGGATAATGCCGCTGGAAAGCGTAGCGCAGCGCTACCCGCTGGTAGGTATCTAGGCTGGCCCAGCGCCGCACGCGCGAATTCCCCCCGTCGGCCCCAACAATCCATTGGGCGCGGACCGTGCGATCCCCCAAGTGAACCGCCTCTGAAGAAATGCTGGTGACGACTGTCCTCCACAACAACTCAACCCCCAACTCGGCGGCTCGTTCGGTCATGATTCGATGGAGGATAGTACGTCGCACGCCGAGGCCGGAACCGGACGAGGGAAATCGCGCGCCAACTGCCAGGCCGGCTCGGAGAAACTGGATCCCGCGCAAGCCGTAGGAGTCTTGTAGTTTGACGGTAATCCCCAACCGCTCCAAGGCGCTGATGCCGTCCGGCATCAGACCCTCCCCACAGGGTTTATCAATCGGGGGCACGGCCCCGTCGGCGACCATGACTCGAAATCCGCGCTGCCTCGCGGCGATGGCGGCCGCCAAGCCCGCAGGACCGCCACCGATTACAAAAACATCCGTCGAATTCAACAAAAGCTAAGCCTCACCATTGCAAAAGTACGAGCTCAGAACAGAATCCTGGCCCCATGGCAGCCAGTATGCCCAAGGTTCCAGGATCGGGGCGCCGCCGCTCGATCACGTCTTCCAGCACCACTAGCACCGAGGCGGAGGAAAGATTCCCGACCTTCCGCAAGCTATTCCATGAAGCCTCGAGCTGGCCGTCGTGTAAATCCAGTGCGTCCGCGGTCGCTTCCAACACTTTGGGCCCACCGGTATGCAACACCCAGCTGCCGATATCGGAACGCTCACGGCCGTGGTCAGAGAGGAAGCGCGCAAGGTCGCCGCCGAGGTTCGTGCGAATGAGGTTGGGAACCTCGGGCGAGAGCGTGATGCGGAACCCTTTTTCAGAGACACCCCAGCCCATCATCTCCTCGGTGTGCGGATAGAAGATTGACCGGGTTGCCAGAATTTCGGGCCCCGGCAAATTCAAGTCTTTGCCGGCCACGATCACTGCCGCCGCTCCGTCCGCGAAAAGCCCCGCAGAAATTAGATTGGCTACCGACAAATCTTCGCGCTGCAAGGTCAGGGAGCAGAGCTCCACCGAGACCAATGCAGCCGCTTGCGACGGATAGGCCCGGACATAATCCGCAGCCCGCGAAATGCCGGCCGCACCCGCGACACAGCCCAGCCCGAAAATTGGAACCCGCCGAATGTTCGGGGAAAGCCCCATCCGGTTGATCAATAAAGCATCAATCGAGGGGCTGGAAATTCCCGTCACGGAGGTGAAGAACAAAGCTCCCAAATCTTTCGGTGCCAATCCAGAATGGTGCAGAGCAAGACAGAGGGCTTGCTCTCCAAGTTCCTGCGCTACCTTGATCCAGGCGTCATTCGCCTGGCCCCAGGTCGTCATCTTGGAATATTCTTCCGCCGGAAGCGCCAGGTGACGGCCCTCGACGGTTACGTTGCGGTGCAGCCGCTCGAGGAGCTGAGGCTTCTTGAGATTGTCTCCCCAGTATTGCTGAAGAGCCTGCAGAAGGAACGCTTGCGAATAGTAATGTTGGGGGAATGCACTCGCCGCGCTGGCAATATTCATGAGTTTCCTGATGAACGTGAGCTCGGCACGAGCAGGGCTGGGAGCGGCCGCTCTAAAAGGACTTGAGAACTTAGATGGCCGAGCACCGCTTGTGTTGCACCCGCAAAGTTATATGCCGGCAAGCTATTATGCAGCGCCGCAGGGTCGCCGGTGTCATTTATTTGAAAAAAATGCGCCGGGCGGGTCAGACCCTTATATGCGGGAGGCTCACAGCCCTCCCCATGATTCTGACCAGAAAGCCCCACGCAGAACGCGAGTGCATCGGTTTCGCCAGGCGCACAGGGAGCGGTCACAGGGACCCTTCGGTCATCGACTATGCGATTTCATGCGTCCGAATTAATCCGTGACGACGATGGACGTTACCGAACTTCCTGAAGAGTACGTGGCCGGTGAGGACAGGGTTCCATTGCTGGGGTCGAGACGATAGACCGCAATCCCTCCCGCAGACTGACTTCCGACCAGAAGATATTTGCCGTTGGGGTCCGCCGCGATTGAACTGGGCGAGGATATCCCGCCGAACGGAGAGGTAGAAAGCACGGTAAGGGCTCCGGAGGAGATCGTGTAACCGGTGATGTTGCCGGAGCCAGTATTTGTGACGTACAAATATTTCCCCGACGGGTCCAGGAGGAGTGCAACAGGAACCGTCGACAGATCTGCGAAGGATGAAACCTGGGTCAGCGCGCCCGAAGCCGCTATGGAGAGCGAAGAGATGGAATTATCCAGGCTGTTGGCTACGTACAGGAAGCTGCCACCGGAATCAGTGGTGAGCCCGACCGGGTTGGTGCCGACTGTGGTTTGGGCAACCACCGAGAGCACTCCAGCCTTCACAACGAACACCGAAACCGACCCCGGTGAACCCGCGCTGGCCACGAAAAGGAAATTGCCCGATGGCGTCAACGTCATGCCGGTTGCGGTAACCCCAGTCGGAGAAGACCCAAAGGCGGTCAAGACGCCGGTGCTGGAAGCAATGGAGAACACCAAGATGGGGTTCGAAGGCGCCGTGGTGGCGACGTATAAGAACGCCCCCGCGGGATCAATCGCCATAAAAAGTGGAGTTCCGTTGGTGCTTATTCGTGGCGACACTTCGGTGAGCGTTCCCTGGGAGACAGTGAAGAGCGAAATATCGTTGTCTGCTGCATTCGCGACATAGAGAAATTTCTTCGATGGCGCCAGCACGGCTGATCGCGCTCCATTTCCCGTGGCAAAAGGACTCCCCGGGACTGGCGTTAGCACTCCCGAGTGCGGGTCTTCGCGGAAAGCCAGCACTTGGCTGGCCGAGGTGGCATACACGTAATGGCTGGAAGTACTGCCACAACTGCTCCAACCCGCAATGCTTACCGAGAGAAGAACCAGCAGCGCCGCTCTCTTAAACATCCCTGACTCCCGAATGAGATTTCGAACTCAAGAACAATATTGGTTTCGCCGAAGCTCGCTCGCTTCAGTCTGCGGTCACAATGCGCTCATCCACATTCTTATCATACCGGCTTGCTCGCGAACCCGAGCATGGGTTGCGGTGGTGCGATGCGCGTCACATTGCTTGAGGTTGCACGCATGTCCAGTGTAGCTGAGCGGAAGGCAACGAAAGGTAACAGTTCGGTCAAGGAGTGTAGAGTTACATGAATGCGGCGGGGTGGAAATCAGGTTGCTCGAAATCAAGTTGCTCAAAGGGCCGGGCTGGGCTTGGCGGAGCCGGGAGACGAAATTGTCGGCATCGGGTTGTCTTCCCCGCCACGCAGAGCCAGTCGCAAACGGTCAAGATATACGTACACAACCGGTGTGGTGAATAAAGTCAGAGCCTGGCTGACCATCAATCCGCCAACGATCGTGATTCCCAAGGGACGGTGCAACTCTGATCCGGTTCCTCTTCCCAGCGCGAGTGGCAACCCGCCGAGCAAGGCAGCCATAGTCGTCATCATGATGGGCCGGAAACGCAGGATGCAGGCTTCGTAAATAGCCTCCACTGGTGGCTTGCCCTGGGTGCGCTCAATGTCGAGCGCGACATCGATCATCATGATGGCATTTTTCTTCACTAAGCCGATCAGCAGAATGATGCCGATGGTTCCAATGACATTGAGTTCGTTCCCGGTCAGCAAGAGAAAAAGAATGGCACCTACTCCGGCCGAGGGTAGCGTCGAAAGAATGGTGATGGGATGGATGTAACTCTCATAGAGCATGCCGAGCACAATATAAACCGCGGCCAGAGCGGTCAGAATCAGCACCGGCTCGCTGGACAGTGAGTCTTGAAAGGCGGCAGCGCTTCCTTGATAGCTGCCTTCAATCGTCGAGGGGATTCCGATCGCGCGTTTTGCGCCGTCAATCGCCTGCGTGGCCTCACCGAGCGAAACCCCCGGCGCGAGGTTGAATGAAATTGTTACCGAGGGGAATTGGCTCTGGTGATTTACCGCCAACGGCGTGTTCGACGGGGCGAAACGGGTAAACGATGCGAGTGGAACCGGCGTCCCGCTTGACGAGCGTACATAGATATTTTGCAATGCTTCCGTAGTCTGCTGGAACTGGGGTGCGACTTCCATGACGACATGGTATTGGTTCAGGGGGCGATACATCGTCGAAACTTGACGCTGGCCGAAAGCATCGTAGAGCGCATTGTCGATCGTTTGGGGAGTTACTCCCAGCCGACTGGCAGTGTCGCGATCAATCACCAGCTTCGCCTGTAGTCCGTGATCCTGCTGGTCGGTATTGACATCGCGCAATTGGGGCAGCGTGAGCCATTCATTGAGGAATTGTGGCGACCATGTATTTAGGTCATTCAGATCCTCGCACTGAAGGGTGTACTGATACTGCGCGTTACCAGCCCGTCCGCCTATGGTCAAGTCCTGTGCCGACTGCATGTACAAGGTTGCTCCAGGTACAACTGCCAGTTTGCCGCGGAGGCGATTGATAACTTGATCCGCTGAAACACTTGGGCACGATTTCCAGAACGGATTGGACGGGCAGGTGCCTCGCTCGCCGAGCGCCTTAAGCATGACGAACATGCGCCCCTGGTTCGTGGCAGTGTTGCCGCCCGCGAAGCCCACGATCGTGCTGACGGCGGGGTCTTGCATCACGATCTTTACAAAGCGTTCCATCTTGTCGCGCATGGCCTGAAAAGAGATGTCCTGCGCAGCCTGGACCGACCCCATGATCCTCCCCGTGTCTTGCTGCGGGAAAAAGCCTTTGGGCACGATGATATACAGGTAAACACTCAAACACGCGACCAGGACGGTCACCCCCAGGGTGAAAGGTTGATGTCCGAGCACCCAGTTCAGACTGTGGCGATATCCGGCGAGCACTGAATCAAAGACCCACTCGCTCAAGCGGTACAGGCGGTTATGCCGCTTTTCATTGGCGGGTCGCAGAAACTTGGCACACATTGTGGGGGTGGTCGTGAGTGAAACCACCAGGGAAACTATGATCGCTATGCTTAGCGTGACGGCAAACTCGCGGAAGAGCCGGCCAACAATGCCGCCCATCATGAGCAGGGGAATGAAAACGGCCACCAGGGATGTACTCATGGAAAGCACGGTAAAACCAATTTCCTGGGCACCCTTAAACGCTGCCTGTACGGGATCCATTCCGCGCTCAAGATATCGGGTGATGTTTTCGAGTACGACGATGGCGTCATCGACCACGAAGCCGGTCGAAATCGCCAGTGCCATCAGCGATAGATTATCCAGGCTATAACCGAGCAGATACATCACGCCAAAGGTTCCCACCAGCGAAAGCGGCACCGCGATGCTGGGGATAATAGTGGCGCGCACGGTTCGTAGAAATGCGAACACGACCAGGATTACGAGCACGATCGACAACATCAGAGTGAACTCGATGTCCTTTACCGAAGCGCGGACTGTAACCGTGCGATCCATGGCGATGGAGAGCTCGATTGCCGGCGAGATGGAAGACTGCAGGTAAGGCATCATGGCCTGGACGCGATCTACCGTGGCGATGATGTTCGCGCCGGGCTGACGGAACACAATGATAAGAACGCTCGGCTTGCCATTGGCCAGTCCGATGTTGCGAATGTCGGAAACCGAGTCCGAGACCTCAGCCACATCCCCGAGCCGGACGGCGGCGCCATGGCTGTAGGCGACAATCAGCGGACGATATTGGTCCGCGAGAAAGAGCTGGTCGTTGTCGGTGAAAGCCCACGACTGGCTGGCATTGCCCACTTGTCCTTTGGGGCGGTTGGCGTTCGCCAGGTTCAGCGCATTGCGCACGGTGTCTAGGCCGACTCCCAATTTGTTCAGCGACGTGGGATTGACTTCAGCTCGCACCGCCGGCTGGGCCGCCCCTCCCACGAAGACTGTGCCTACCCCTTCGACCTGCGCAAGTTTCTGCGCCAGAATGGAGTCGGCCGCGTCGTACATGCGGGGCACCGGGATTGTGTCTGAGGTCAAAGCCAGGATCAGAATCGGTGCGTCCGCCGGATTCGCTTTGCGGTATGTCGGATTGCTGGGCAGGTTGGCCGGAAGTTGGCTGCGCGCGGCATTGATTGCGGCTTGGACGTCACGTCCAGCCGCATTGATATCGCGGTTCAAATCAAATTGCAGTACGACACTGGTCGAGCCGAGTTGGCTCGTGGAGGTCATTTGATTGATGCCTGCAATGCGCCCGAACTGACGTTCCAGCGGCGTAGCTACCGCCGAGGCCATGGTTTGCGGATCGGCTCCCGGCAAGCTGGCTCCCACTTGAATGACCGGGAAATCCACCTTAGGCAACGACGCGACTGGCAGGAAGTTAAAGGCGAGAATCCCCGAAAGCAGCAATGCCGCAGCCAGAAGCGACGTCCCAATCGGACGCCGGATGAATGGAGCAGAAATACTCATTGTCTAATCCGCCGGCATCGGCTCCTCGGGCGGGATGGGATTGCCGATCCGGTATCGCTGAAATTTCTGAGCCAATCGATCAAACCACAGATACACCACCGGAGTTGTGTATAGGGTGAGCAATTGGCTGAGCAGGAGTCCGCCCACGATGGTGATGCCGAGAGGCCGCCGAAGCTCTGCCCCCGTTCCAGATCCCAGCGCCAAGGGTATGCCACCCAGCAACGCGGCCATGGTCGTCATCATGATGGGCCGGAAGCGCAGCAGGCATGCCTGATAGATCGCTTCCTCGGGCGGTTTGTGCTCCTCACGCTCGGCCTCGAGGGCGAAGTCGATCATCATGATGGCGTTCTTTTTCACGATGCCGATCAGCAGGATAATTCCTATCAGGGCTACGACAGTGAGGTCGTTGCGAGTGATCTGCAGCGCGAGGATCGCGCCTACGCCGGCGGAAGGCAGTGTCGAGAGAATCGTGATGGGGTGGATATAGCTCTCATACAGCACGCCTAGAACGATGTAAACGGTAATCACCGCAGCCAGAATTAAGAACGGCTCGGAGGAAAGCGAATTTTGAAATGCTGCAGCCGTCCCCTGGAAAGCAGCGTGAATACTGGCCGGCAGTTGGATTTCCTTTTCTGCGTTTTGGATGGAACGCGTGGCTTCTCCTAAAGAGGAGCCCGGCGCAAGGTTGAAGGAGAGCGTGACTACCGGAAACTGTCCTTGATGGTTGACAGCCAGCGCGGCGTTGGTCGACTGCACGTGGGTGAAAGTCGACAGGGGGATCGGTTCACCGCTGGTGGTCGTGGTGGCTCCATTGCCGGTTGGCGCGCCCGCCAGTGGCGCGGCACCGCTGGGACGAATGTAAATGTCCTTCAAGGCGTCGGGATTCTGGCGGAAACTCGGCGCTACTTCGAGCACCACGTGATACTGATTCAACTGGGTAAAGATGGTTGAAACCTGCCGCTGCCCGAAGGCGTCGTAGAGCGTGTTATCGATGGCCTGGGGAAGAATTCCGAGCCGCGAAGCGGTGTCGCGATCGATGGTGACGCGCGCCCTGAGCCCGTTGTTGAGTTGGTCGGTGGCCACATCGCGTAACTCCGGGAGCGTGCGCAATCTGTCGACTAGCTTCGGAGTCCATTGCGCAAGTTCCTGAGCATCTGCGTCTTCAATCGAGTACTGGAACTGCGTGCGGCTGACACGATCCTCGACTGTCAGATCCTGCACCGGCTGCATGTAGAGCGTGATGCCCTCGACTTTCTCGATCTCGGGCTGGAGGCGGCGAATGATACCGGAAGCATCCGTGTCGCGTGCATTTCGTGGCTTCAGGTTGATCTGGATGCGTCCACTGTTGGGCGTCGTATTGGTGCCGTCGACTCCAATGAAAGACGAGAGGCTGTCAACATCCTTGTCCTCGAGAATCACCTTCGCCAGTTCCTGCTGACGCTGGGACATCGCCTCGAACGAAACACTATCCGGTGCTTCGGAAACCCCCAGGATCACGCCCGTATCCTGCACCGGGAAAAATCCCTTGGGTACGACGACATACAGGATGAGAGTCAAAACCAGCGTCGCAAATGTCACGAACAACGTCGCGGTTTGGTGTTTGAGTACCCACTTGACCGTGCGGCCGTAGAAGGCGATTACGCGGTTGTAGTAATTTTCAGTGACTTCGTAGAAGCGGCCCTTTTCGCCCTCCTTACGATGCTTAAGCAATTTCGCCGCCATCATGGGCGTCAAGCTTAAGGAAACCCCTGCCGATACCAGGATCGTCACCGCCAGCGTAACCGCGAATTCGCGGAACAATCGGCCCACGATGTCGCCCATAAACAGCAAGGGAATCAGAACGGCGATGAGAGAAACCGTCAGCGAGACGATGGTGAATCCGATCTGTCCTGACCCTTTAAGGGCCGCATCGAGCGGTGGATCTCCGGCCTCAAGGTAGCGGTCAATGTTCTCGATCATGACGATGGCGTCATCCACTACGAATCCAGTGGAGATGGTCAGCGCCATAAGGGTCAGGTTATTGAGACTGTATCCCAGCAAATACATCACTCCGAACGTTCCAATCAACGAAAGAGGTACCGCCACGCTGGGGATGACGGTGGCCGAAAAGTTCCGCAGAAACAGAAAGATGACCATCACCACCAGCACGATGGTCAGCATCAGCTCAAATTCCACGTCTTTCACCGAGGCCCGGATGGTCGTCGTTCGGTCGGTGAGGATCTGCACTTTCACTGCCGAGGGCAGGGATGCCTGCAACTGCGGCAGCAGCTTCTTGATCCGATCTACCACACTGATTATGTTCGCGCCGGGCTGACGTTGTATGTTGACAATGACCGCCGGGGTGGTATTCATCCATGCGGCGAGCCAGGCATTTTCCGTTCCGTCGATTACGTTGGCGACGTCGCTTACGCGTACGGGACCGCCATTGCGATACGTGACGACAATCGGTTTGTATTGCTCGCTCGAGTTAAGCTGGTCGTTGGCCCCAATGGTGTAAGACTGCCGTGCGCCATCCAGCACACCCTTGGCCTGGTCGACATTGGCCTGCACCAGGGCGGTGCGCAGGTCTTCGAGACTCAGTCCGTAGGAAGCCAACGCAGTCGGGTTCACCTGAATTCGAACTGCCGGCTTCTGTCCGCCGCTGATAGAGACCAGTCCCACGCCCGGCAACTGCGAGATTTTCTGCGCCAGAGCAGTATCCGCAAGGTCTTCCACCTTGGACAGCGGTAGAGTGTCGGAAGTCATGGCCAGCGTGAGAATCGGAGCATCCGCCGGATTTACCTTGCTATAGATGGGAGGATTTGGCAGATCGGCGGGGAGATACGTCGAACCCGCATTGATCGCGGCCTGCACTTGCTGTTCTTCGATGTCAATATTCTGGTCAAGACTGAATTGCAGCGTGATCACCGAGCTTCCGAACGAACTCGTGGAAGTCATCTGGCTCAGGCCGGGAACTTGCCCAAACTGCCGCTCCAGCGGCGAAGTTACCGATGAAGCCATGACTTCCGGATCCGCCCCTGGATAAAACGTCATCACTTGGATGGTGGGATAGTCGACTTCAGGCAATGCGGATACGGGCAACTGCAGGAACGCCACCCAGCCGACGAGCAGAACGGCCACCATTAACAGCGTGGTGGCAACCGGCCGGAGAATGAATATCCGGGATGGAGTCATGAAGCAGGACTTCCTGATGCGGTTGTGCCGCGAGCACTCGGAATCGCGTTATTGTTGCCGGGACTGGGGTTTCGGGGTTCGATCTTGCTTCCGCTCTGCAGCTTGTCCTGGCCGTCGGTAACCACGGCATCCCCCGGGTTGAGTCCGTTGGTGATGATGGTAGCGTCGCCCTGGGTAAGCGACACGGTTACCGGGCGCGCTTCGACCGTCTTGTCGGGCTTCACGGCGTACACGAAGGTTCCCTGCGGACCACGAAGAATCGCGGCCGTGGGTAAGACAGTGCTGTTCTTTCGCGTCTCCAGCAGTAATTGTATGTTTACAAATTGATTGGACCAGAGCTGACTGTCTTTATTGTCAAACACCGCTTTGAGTTTGGCCGTGCCCGTCGTCTGATCAATTTCGTTATCGATGGTGAGAAGTTTTCCGGTCGCCAGCTTGGTTTGATCGTCACGGTTATACACGTCCACCTGCAACGTCGAATGCTTCATATGCTCGGACACCGACGGCAGCAAATCTTCCGGCAAGGTGAAGATGACTGCGATCGGCTGCAGCTGCGTCAGGACGAGCATTGGATTGGCATCGGAAGCATGCACGATGTTCCCCACATCCACCTGGCGCAAGCCAATGCGCCCGCTGAATGGCGCCGTAATGTGGCAATAGATAATCTGCAGCTTGGCATTGTCGATGATCCCCTGATCATTGCGGACCGTGCCTTCCAGTTGGTCGGCGAGTGCGCGCTGCGTGTCCACCTGCTGTCGTGAAATGCTGCCCGATGGAATCAGAGCCGTAAATCGATCAAGATTCAGTTTGGCGTCGCGTAGTTGTGCCTGATCACGAAATTGCTGCGCTTGCGCCTGTTCCAACTGGGCCTGATACTGCCGAGGATCAATGAGTATCAATAGGTCGCCCTGCCTGACGTTCTGTCCCTCCCTGAAATTCACCTTCATAATTTGGCCATCCACGCGGCTCTTGATGTTTGCCGTATTGAACGCCGTCACTGAACCCAGACCCGTCACATAGACAGGGACGTCCTGAACCTTCACCTGCGCGATTGCGACCGACACTGCTCGAGGCGCAGCCGCTTGCGCCTGTTGCTGCTTCGAATTGGCGCTGCAACCAGAAAGGCTAAAACAGAGCAGCCATACGAAGATGGCAAGCACCCCCGAGTCCCATGAGAGCGTCTGTTGCCGAGAACTACCCGAAGAGCTGATCTTCACAGTTTTTGATCCAGACAGTTTTGACCCAGCGATAGTTTGCCGCATAGTTTGGGCACGCGCTAACAGTTTAGACGTAAGCCTTTACTGACCGTTGCGGCAACTTTACCGGGGAGACGGGAAACTTAGGACAACGGACTGCAATATTAGGATCTGATGAAACTAGCATGCATTGCGGTGCCAACGAGTCCAGATATGGCCAAAGGTTTTACAAATCTTTACGCGCACGAGAGGTTTCCTTACATGGCCCGATCTTCGAGGGCCACCGATGGCGAATGCTGCGCCTCGAATGCTGCGATCTCCGCTTCGTGTTGTAGCGTCAGCCCGATGTCATCCAATCCGTTCATCAGACAGTGCCGCACAAACTCATCGATTTGAATGCCGGCGGCAAAGCTCTGATCGTCGCGCACCTGGCAGGTTTCGAGATCGACGGTGAGTTGGTAGTTATCGATTTCTCGGGCTCTGCGCATGAGCTCAAAGACGTTGGCTTCGCTTAGGCACACCGTGAGGAAGCCATTCTTGGTGGCGTTATTGGCGAAAATATCGGCGAATGAAGATGCAATCACCGCGCGGAAACCGAAGTCGCCGAGCGCCCACACCGCATGTTCGCGCGAAGAGCCGCACCCGAAGTTCTTTCCGGCGACAAGAATGCTGGCGCCCTTGTATCGCGGCTGGTCGAGGACGAAAGTTTCCTGTTTCTGGCCTCGAGCCGCATGGCGCCAATCGTAAAAGAGAAACTCGCCAAACCCCGTACGCTCGATCCGCTTCAGAAATTGCTTGGGGATGATCTGGTCCGTGTCCACATTGACACGGTCGAGCGGCGCCACTCTGCCCCGGTGCACGCCGAACGGCTTCATCGAAGATTCTCCATCGTCATTTTCGTGTCAACGGAATTTCCAGTTGCGTATGTCGGTAAAGTGTCCCGTGACCGCCGCCGCGGCGGCCATCATCGGACTCACCAGGTGGGTGCGTCCGCCGCGCCCCTGCCGCCCCTCAAAATTGCGGTTGCTGGTGGAAGCGCAGCGCTCGCCCGGTCGCAAGATATCGGGATTCATTCCCAGGCACATCGAGCATCCGGATTCGCGCCACTCGAAGCCGGCATCCAGAAAAATCCGATGCAAGCCTTCTTGCTCTGCTGCTCGCTTCACGGTTTGCGATCCCGGCACCACCATCGCCCGGACTTTCGGATTTACGCGGTGGCCCTTGGCGACTCGTGCTGCCGCACGCAGATCTTCAATCCTCGAGTTGGTGCACGATCCAATAAACACGCGATCAATTCCGATGTCTTCGATGCGCTTCCCCGGTTCCAGCGCCATGTACTCCAAGGCGAGTTCAGTGGCACGGCGGTCGCCGTCGCGCATACCTCCAGGCTCAGGAACGCGACCCGTAATCGGCGCCACCATCCCCGGATTTGTCCCCCAGGTTACGAAGGGTGAAAGTTGCGCAGCATTGATGACCACCACCTGGTCGAAAGACGCAGCGTCATCGGTCGGCAAGGTGCGCCACGACGCCAGCGCTCTATCCCACTCCCGGTCAGGCGGCGCGAAACGCCGTCCTTGCAAATAGGCAAAAGTCGTCTCATCCGGCGCCACCATCCCCGCGCGCGCACCCGCCTCGATGCTCATGTTGCACAGAGTCATCCGGCCTTCCATGGAAAGTTCGCGCACCGCTTCGCCGGCGTACTCGATCACATGCCCACTCGCGCCGTCGGTCCCAATCTGTCCAATGATGCCGAGCGCCAAGTCTTTTGCAGCGACTCCCTCCTGAAGCCGGCCGCGAACCTCAATTTTCATCGTCCTCGGTTTTTGTTGCGCCAGGCATTGCGTAGCCAAAACATGCTCAACTTCTGAAGTGCCGATGCCGAATGCCAAGGCGCCAAATGCACCGTGGGTACTGGTATGGCTGTCGCCGCAAACAATCGTCATGCCCGGTTGTGTCAGGCCCAACTCCGGCCCGATCACGTGCACAATCCCCTGCTCCGGCGAATCCATATCAAA
>Ga0137398_10000111_pt1 | contig 22894 bp, 24 predicted proteins | sample czorhiz216metaG_FD_106659 | JGI IMG/M metagenome (GOLD analysis project Ga0137398, IMG submission 106659) | Vadose zone soil microbial communities from Angelo Coast Range Reserve, California, USA - czorhiz2.16 metaG | ecosystem: Environmental > Terrestrial > Soil > Vadose zone | place: USA...
GGCACGTCCCGTTGCGTGATGACGAGCGTCTTCAAGCTCGGACCAGGGCCCCGCACGCTCGCTCCGGATCCACGTTTCCGCCGGATACGATCGCGACGGTGAGCGCGCCCTCCGGGAGGCGCGCCTTCCCCGAGAGGAGGGCGGCGGTCGCCGCGGCGCCCGACCCCTCGACGTAGAGCTTGGCCCGGGTGAGGAGAAGCCCCATCGCGGCGACGATCTCTTCCTCCGTGACCGTGACGATCTCGTCCACGAGGCGCCGCGCGGCCTCGAGCGGAATCGCTCCGACGAACGGCGGGGTCATGCCGTCCGCCAGCGTGTTCGCGGGGCGGGCCACAGGAACCGGCTTCCCCGCCTCGAGCGCGGGCTTGAGACCGGGCCCGGCCTCCAGCTCCACGGCGATGACGCGGACCCTCGGCAGCACCGCCTTGATCGCGCACGCCACGCCGCACAGGAGGCCCCCGCCGCCGACCGGCACGAGGACCGCGGCCAGCTCCGGGGCCTCCTCCGCGATCTCCAGCCCCACCGTGCCGGCCCCGGCGAGCACGACCGGATCATCGAAGGGATGGACGAAGGTCGAGCCCCGGGCCTCTTTCTCCTCGTGGAGCTTGTCGAAGAGGGTGGCGCGGTCCGCGTGAAGGATCACCTCGGCCCCGTACCCTCGCACCGCGTCGAGCTTCGAGCGGGGCGCGTCCCGGGGCATGACGACCGCGCACGGCGCCTCCACCTGGCGGGCCGCCCAGGCCACCGCCTGGGCATGATTTCCGGCCGAGACCGTGATGAGGCCGCGGGTGCGCTCCGCGGCCGAGAGGCGGAGCACCTTGTTCAGGGCGCCGCGCGGCTTGAACGAGCCCGTCTTCTGGAAGTTCTCGCACTTGAGGAGGAGCCGCACGTGAGCACGCTCCCCGAGCGACGCCGACGAGAGGAGCGGCGTCCGATGCACGCGGCCGCGGATCCGCTCGGCGGCATCCCGGATGTCCGAAAGTTCGATCAGGTCCATGTTCGCCCAGGGGTTGGGAGAGGATCGGCGAAACCGCAAAGGGTAGCACAAGCCTCTTGCGGGAGAGGCGCCTCCGGTGCCATCGTCAATGCCTTCGACCCGAATCGCTTTGGCCCCGGAACCCTGGCCATGAGCTTTGGCTCACGCGGTCCATCGACGCTCCTTCTCTTCGCGGTCCTGGCGCTTGCCCCGGCGCGCGCGCAGGCCGGCGGGCCCATCCGGCTTCGCGTGGATCTCTCGGATGCCCCGCGACGGATGGTCCACGCGCGCCTCGATATTCCCGTCCGCCCCGGCCCGCTCACGCTCTTCTATCCCAAATGGATCCCCGGCGAGCATGGGCCCACGGGGCCGATCCAGAACCTGGCGGGCCTCACCCTGGCGGCGAAGGGGAAGGCGCTCCCGTGGGAACGGGACAAGGTGGAGATGTACGCGATCCATGTCGCCGTGCCCGAGGGGACCTCGACCCTCGACGTGTCTCTGGACTTCCTCCTCTCCGGCGACGAGCAGGGCTTCACCTTCGGCGCGTCCTCGACCTCGAATCTGGCCGTCCTGAGCTGGAACCAGGTCCTCCTCTATCCCACGGGCGTCCCGGTCGAGTCGTTGGTCTATGAGGCCTCCCTCAAGCTCCCGGCCGGGTGGGCGTACGGGACCGCGCTCCCCCTGGCGCGCGAGTCCGGGGGCTGGATCGACTTCAAGCCCGCGCCGCTCGTCACGCTCATCGATTCGCCGGTGAACGCCGGGCGCTATTTCCGGACGATCCATCTGGCGCCCGAGCTCGCCCCGCCGCACCTGCTCCATCTCGCGGGGGACAGCCGCGAGGCGGTCGACATCCCGCGCGAGGAGGAAGAGCACTATTCCAGGCTGATCCGCGAAGCCCAGGCGCTCTTCGGCGCGCACCACTACCGCGAGTACCACTTCCTCTACACGCTGAGCGACCACGTGCCCTTCTTCGGGCTGGAGCACCACGAGTCCAGCGACAACCGCGGGGCGGAGCGCTCGCTGATCGACGAGGACAAGGAGCTCCGGATGGCCGACCTCCTGTCGCACGAGTTCGCCCACTCCTGGAACGGCAAGTACCGGCGTCCCGCCGATCTGGCAACGCCGAACTACGAGGTGCCGATGCAGACCGACCTCCTCTGGGTCTACGAGGGCCTGACGCAGTATCTGGGCTGGGTCCTGGCCGCGCGGAGCGGGCTCCTGAACCCGGAGCAGGCGCGCGACTACCTCGCGGAGACCGCCGCCTACGAGGACCAGGAGCCGGGGCGGTCGTGGAGACCGCTCCTCGACACCGCGATCTCCGCCCAGTTCCTCTACGAGGCCGAGCGATCCTGGTCCGGCTGGCGGCGGACCGTGGACTTCTACGAGGAGAGCCTTCTCTTCTGGCTGGAGGCGGACGCGATCATCCGGTCCGAGAGCAAAGGGGAGCGATCCCTCGACGACTTCTGTAGGAGGTTCCACGGGAGCCCGAGCGGGCCGCCGACGGTGAAGCCGTACACGTTCGAGGACGTGGTGGCCGCGATGAACGAAGTCCAACCTCACGACTGGCGGAAGTTCTTCACGGAGCGAGTCAATGCCCTGCAGGCGCGTGCGCCGCTCGGCGGGATCACCCGGGGAGGATGGAGGCTCACGTACACGGATTCGGCTTCGGCCTACCATTCCAGCCTCGAGAAGGCGCGGAAGCGCTTCGATTTCCTGTATTCGCTCGGCCTCTATCTCGACGATCAGGGGGAAGTCATCGATGCCTGGCCCAAGAGCCCCGCCGTCCAGGCCGGCATCGTACCGGGAATGAAGCTGATCGCGGTGAACGGGAAACAGTGGACGGATGACGTCATGCGCGAGGCGATCCGCGCGGCCGCGCGATCCCATACTCCCATCGAGATCCTGACCAAGAACGGGGAGTTCTACACCACACACAAGGTGGACTATCGGGGAGGGGAGCGTTACCCGAAGCTGGTTCGCGTCGAAGCGTCGCCGGATCTCCTGGATCGCGACCTGGCCCCGCTGGTCCCGCCCGGGGGCGAGACCCAACACCGGCGCTAAGGGGTGTGGATCCTCCGCCGCGCGAAATCCACAGCCTTCCGTGCGGTCCAGAAGCCCAGGGCCGCGCCCGCCACGACGTCGCTCGACCAGTGCTCCCCGTCACGCAGCCGTGACCAGCCCACCAGCCCCGCCAGGGGATAGACCACGTAGGGCACCCATCGGGCCGAAGTCTCCCTGTCGATGGCCGAGGCGATCCCGAAGGCGAGGGCGGTGTGTCCCGAGGGGAACGAGGAGTTTCCCGAGAAGGGCCGGACCACGTCCTGGTCGCCCGGCGTCTGGTAAGGCCGCGCGCGGCCCACGGCGATCTTCACCACGCTGACCGCGACGGATGCGGCGGCAGCTCCTTCCGCGATCCTCACGAGCGAGGCGGCGCGGTCGGAACGATGATCGAGGGCGTCGGCGACGCGAACGACGAGGAACGCGGGGACCCAGTAGGCCGGATTCCCGAGGCGCTCGCCGGCGTGCGAGGCACCCACGGCGAACGAGCCGTTGTTCTCCGGCGCCTCCTCGTCGGCCCAGCGGTCCAGACGCGTCGCCAGCGCGACCGAGGCCACGGTGGCGGCCGCGAACCAGGCGTCGCCGCGCGTGAAGAGGGGATGGTGCGATGTGGTTGTGTCGGCCCGCGCGGTGGAGACGGCGCTGGCGAGGGCGAGAACGGCGAGGAACGACGCGGTCGTCCTAATGCTCGGGATTCCCTTTCGCGGGGCCTTGCGCCATCCGCGTGTGGATCATCGCGGCGCAGCTGTCGCAGCCCTTGTTCGCGCGCCGCTTGACGAGCCAGCGCCGGAAGAGCCAGGCGCCGGCCGCCAGGGTGGCGAGCGCCGCGACCAGGTCCTGCCAGCCGGGGAGCGTCTTCACCCGAGCCCCAGCGCCTTTCCGCCCTGGAAGACCGCGAAGGACGCGATCCAGGCGAGCGCGTTCATCATCAGCACCATGAAGATGGGCCACCTCCAGGAGTTCGTCTCGCGGCGCACGACCGCGACCGTGGACATGCACTGGCACGCGAGCACGAAGAACACCATGAGGCTGACCGCCATGAGGGGCGAATACGCCCGCTCTCCCGTCTTGGGATTCTCGGCGTGGCGCAGCTTCTCCCGCAGCGAAACCGAGGTCTGATCCGCATCCCCCAGGTTGTAGACGGTGGCCATGGTGGAGACCATGACCTCGCGGGCGGCGAAGGAGGAGAGAAGCGCGATCCCGATCTTCCAATCGAATCCCAGCGGCGCGATCGCGGGCTCGATGAGACGTCCCGCGCGCCCCGCGAAGGAGTCGCGGAGCGAGACACCCGCGATCTGGTTCTGGATCTGGGCCGCCTCGGCTCGCAGCGCCTTCGTCTCCGCCTTGGCGCCAACGCCCAGGGCCGCGGAAGCCGCGGCGCCATGCTCCACGGCCTCGAGTCGCTTCTCCAGCGGCTTCACCTCCGCGTTCTTGGGATAGGACGCCAGGAACCAGAGCACGATGGAGACCGCCAGGATCACAGTCCCGGCCTTCTGCACGAAGAGCCCCGCGCGGTCGCGCACGGTGAGGATCACGGAGCGCCAGGACGGCACGCGATAGGGCGGCAGCTCCATGACGTAGAGCGGCCGGGGCCCCCGTAGGGCCGTACGCTTCAGCACCCAGGCCACGAGGACCGCGGCCAGAATCCCCATCATGTAGAGCGAGAAGAGCACGAGGCCCGGGAGGCTGAGGAAGCCGAGCACCATGCGATTCGGGATGAACGCGCCGATCAGGAGGGCATACACGGGCAGCCTCGCGCTGCACGACATGAAGGGCGCGATGAGGATCGTCGTGAGCCGGTCGCGGCGGTTGTCGATGGTCCGGGTGGCCATGATGCCGGGGATGGCGCACGCGAACGACGACAGGAGCGGGATGAAGGCGCGCCCCGAGAGCCCGACGCCGCGCATGAGGCGGTCCATGATGAAGGCCGCCCGGGCCAGATACCCCGAGTCCTCCATCAGCGCGATGAACAGGAAGAGGATCGCGATCTGCGGCACGAACGTCACGACGGCGCCGACCCCCGCGATCGCCCCGTCCACGACCAGCGACCGGATGGGCCCCGCGGGCAGGAGCGGCGCCAGGACGCGGCCCAGGGCGTTCACGCCGGCGTCGATCGCGTTCATGATCGGGGTGGCCCAGAGGAACATGGATTGGAAGATCACGGCCATCAGCGCGGCGAAGAGGATCGGTCCCAGCACCCGGTGCGTGAGCACGCGGTCGATGCGCTCGCGCACGGAGGTCTCGGGCTTGAGCCGGAGCGTGGAGCGCCGGATCAGGTCCTCGATGGTCCGGTAGTGCCCGATGGGCTCGTGCGAGCGCCATTCCGGGATTTCCTCGTCCAGGCTCGCGCGAAGCGACAGCACCTCGCGGCGCAGAGGGTGCGGCACCGCGCGCATGAGCGAATCGTCCTCCCCCTCGTCGAGGAGGAGGGCCATCGCGACATGGAAGCGGCTCAGGGAAGCAAGCGGCCCCGTGATCGGGAGCATCCGCGTCAGCGGATCGGCGGCCGCGCGCAGCGGCTCCGGAAGCGTGCGCGTCACCGCGCGCGGCGGGGCCACCTCGCGGTCCATCGCGAGGAGCAGCTCACGCATCCCGCTCCCGGTGCGCCCCGAGATGGGAATCACCGGCGCGCCGAAGGCCCGCGCGAGGAGCGCCGCGTCGACCTCCAACCCCTCCTCCTTCGCCGTGTCCATCATGTTGAGCGCGATCACGACCGGCCGGCCGATCTCGATGAGCTGCATGCAGAGGTAGAGCTGCCGGTCCAGGCAGGTGGAATCGAGAACCAGGAGGGTGAGGTCGGGGAGTGGCGTCGAAGCCTGCACGCCCAGAAGAACGTCCCGCACGACCACCTCGTCGGGGGAGCCCGGGCGGAGGCTGTACGTGCCCGGGAGATCCAGCACCTCCACGGTGCGGCCGGAGGGAAGCGGCACGAAGCCAGCCTTCTTCTCCACGGTCACACCCGGGTAATTGGCGACCTTCTGCCGCAACCCGGTGAGCTTGTTGAAGAGGGTGGATTTCCCGCAGTTGGGGCCGCCGGCGATGGCGATCAATTTGCGCCGGGTGCGGCGGCCGTGCTCCGGGTGGCGCCCCGGCTCCTGAAGCGTCAGCGGGGCGGTCGCGAGATCAGATGGGATCGACATCGATGCGGTCTGCCTCCGAATTCCGGATGGAAAAGTGGGTGCCGCGAAGCCTCAGCTCGATCGGGTCGCCCATCGGGGCGCGCCGGACGAGCGTGACCGTGGTTCCCGGAACGAACCCGAGCTCCATGAGGCGGTGGAGAAGCTCCGGCGCTCCGGAGACCCGCCGAACGACGGCGCGGGCTCCCGCCTCGAGCTCGCCCAGCTTCCGGGTCGCGCCGCGCGCCTGACGGCTGGGGCGAGGGGTCATTCGGCCACCCCGTCCCCCATCTTACCCGCGAGCCCCGGAAACGTTTCCGCGAGACAGCGTCCGCTCTTGCACACCGGGCACTGCGAGGCGGCTTCCTTGTTGGCGCACCGGTGCTGGTACGCGCGGAAGGCGTCGCGGAAGCGCTCGGCGGTGGGGTCATCGGATCCGATGAACGCGGTCAGCCGGAGGAACTGGATCATGGACTCGGGCCCGACCAGGTGCTCGATCATGCACGCGTCCTCGTAGGCGACCTCTTCGGGGACGCGAAGGATGTGGGTGAAGAACATCGTGAGGACCTGCCTGTTGCCCTCGGTTTGCCGCGCGAGGCGACGCCCATCCTCGGTCAATTCGACGCACCCGTAGGGCTCGTGCGTCACCAGCCCACGAGAGCATAGCGAGCGAAGCATGCCGGTGACGCCGCTCTTGGATACCCCCAGGCGATCGGCGATGTCCCCGACACGGGCATGCCCCTTCTCCTCCTTGAGGCCGGCCACAGCCTGCAGGTAATGGGCCATGGAGTGCGTCAACTCTTTGCCGCTGAATCGCTTCCAGATCTCCATGGGCGCCTCCCGGGTCTCGGCACAGCATGCTGAATAAAGTTCAGCATGCTTAATATCGGATATTGGCGCGCCGAGTCAAGGGGATTTAGGGGAGAGAGCTCGCTCGCGTCTCGTGAGGGAGGCGGCGAAGAGGTGCGTCGCGTATCCTGCCGGGATCGTGCACCCCCTAGCCCTCCCGACGCTCCTCGCCCTGATCGCGGCCGCCTTCTTCGCGGGCGCGGTGGACGCCATCGGCGGCGGCGGGGGGCTCATCATGGTCCCGGCCCTGCTCGCGGCCGGGCTTCCACCCCAGCTGGCCCTCGGCACCAACAAGGGGCAATCCGTGTTCGGGTCCCTGACGGCCCTCATTCGCTTCGCTCGCGGGGGATTGGTGGACGGGCGCGTGGCGCGTGTCACCTTCCCGGCCGCGTTCCTGGGGGCCCTGGGCGGATCGGCGCTGGTGCTGGTTCTGAAGCCCGAGGTGCTGCGCCCGGTGGTGCTCGTGCTCCTGGTGGCCGCGGCGGTACTGGTCACGGTCATGAGGCCGCGCTCGAGCGAGGGAGCCCGACCCGCGAGGGCAGGGGTGTTGCCGATCGCCGGCACGATCGCGGTCCTCGTCGGGGCGTACGACGGGTTCTTCGGTCCGGGCTCCGGGACCTTCTACATCGCCGGATTCGTCGGGCTCCTGGGACTCTCGATGGCGCGAGCCAGCGCGGACGCCAAGGTGGCCAACTTCGCCTCGAACCTCGCGGCCGCCGCTCTCTTCGCCCAGCGCGGCGTGATCGTGTGGGCGATCGCGCTCCCCCTGGCGGGCGGTCAGATCCTGGGAGGTTTCCTCGGCGCGCACCTCGCCGTGCGCCGCGGGGATCGCCTGGTTCGCGCCGTGGTGCTCGCGGTCGTGCTCGCGCTCGTCCTCAAGGTCGGGCGCGATCTGTACCTGGCAAGATAGGGAAGGGCAGGAGTACCCTCCGTTCGTGACGAGGCGAGCGCGCAAACGCCCCGGCGCACAGCCGGGACCAGCCCCGCGAGCTCAGGCGAGGCCCACGCCGAGCGGACCCCGCTTTCCGGCGGCGCGGATGTCCATCGCTCTAGCAGGCGCTGCTGTGTTCGTGTGCGCCTGCGCTGCGTTCTGGCCTACGCTGACCTATACCTTCCTCAACTGGGACGACCCCGTTTACATCCTCAAGAATCCCTGGATCGACGCCCTTACGTGGGAGAATGTCCGCGCGGTCTTCGCCACTCCATATTTTCTGAACTACCTTCCCCTCCACCTCCTCTCCTACATGTTCGATCACGCGCTCTGGGGGTTCAATCCGCGGGGCTACCACTTGAGCTCCGTCCTGCTCCACGGGTTGAACAGCGTTCTCTGCCTCGCGGTCGGCCGGCGGCTGAGCGGCAGTCTCGCCGTCGGGTTGGTGGCCGCGCTCTTCTTCGCCGTTCATCCCTCCCACGTCGAAGCGGTGGTCTGGATCTCCAGTCGGAAGGAAGTGCTGTCGACGACGTTCATGCTCTTGTCTCTGCTGGCCTATCTCCACGCGCGTCGAGGGAAAGCGCTCCGACCCATTCCCTATCTCGCGTCGGTGATCTTCTTCCTCATGGGCATGCTGTCGAAGGTGAGCGTCGTGGTCCTGCCGGCGTTTCTCCTTCTGCTGGATTGGATGCCGGGGTGGCGCGTAGATCGCGGCAGCGGGCCTTCGTTGCTTCAATCCTTGACGAGCAAGGTGCCGTACGGGATCGCGAGCGTGATCCTGATCCTGGTGAATCTCCACGTTCAAGTGACGGCCGACAATCCCTACGTGCACGACCCGCTCCATTACTTTGGGGTGAAGGGACACGCCCTCTGGAACTACCTGGGTCTTCTGGGGGGGATGACCGGAAGACCGGATTACGATGTTCCCGGCCTCGGGAACGGCGCTGCGGGGCTCTTTCTCAATCTCGCCGGGCTGCTCGTTCTTCCCGCCGCCGCGTGGGTTTTCCTCCGCATGAAGCGCCGCACCGAGTTTCTCGGCTTGAGCTGGGCGTTCCTAGGGCTTCTTCCCGCGATCCTGTTCCCGCTCATGACCTATATGGCGGACCGTTACCTGTACGCGCCCTCCCTCGGATTCTGCTGGGCGCTCGCGGCGGTCGTCGTCGGTTTGGGCCGGTTGGATCGTTTCCCGCGCCTGGATTGGAAGGGTATCGCGACCGTTGCAACGACGTTGGCGATCGCCCTGGGATTCACGCTCCAGACCCTTCGTTACTCGGCTGTGTGGAAGAGCTCCGAGTCACTATGGAGTTACGCGATTACGAAGAGCCAGGATTACCGAGTCTTCAACAACCTGGGCGCCGAGTGGATCATCCAGAAACGATGGGCGGAAGCCGAGAAACTGTTGAAGAGGGCCGCCAAAGTCGAGAACATCACCACGTACCAAAGCCTGGGCGTGCTCTATAACGCAACTCATCGGTATGACGAAGCCCTGAAGGCGACGGATCGAGCCCTCGAGATTCTCTCGAGGCAGAAACCCATCCCCGCTCTGTCGGCCGAGCTTCACTTCAACCGCGGTGCGATCCTCTGGGCTCAGGAGAAAGTGCCGGCGGCCGTCTCCGAATGGCGAACGGCGCTCCGCGAAGACCCACGGCACGCGCATGCGAAGGAGATGCTGGCGATCGCCGCCCGTCGCTTCTCAAAGGAGGTAGGGCCCGAGCAACACCCCGTGCAGGCCCCCGCCGCTACGGCCCCGTGAGCTTGAAGTCCGCGTGGATCCACGCGCGGGTGAAGCGCTTCTTCATCGCGACCGCCTCGGTCACCCGGCCACGCGCGCTCAGCGCGTTGGCCAGACCGTAGAGCGACCATCCGTTGTTGGGATAGCGCTTGAGATCCTCCCGGAACGCCGTCTCGGCGTCGGCCGGCTTTCCCGCCTTGAGGAGCGCTGACCCCAGCGCCTGGCGCGTGGGGTAGTACCACCCCGGCGGCTCGTCGTAGTGGAGCGAGTCCTCGGCGGCAACCGCGCCGCGGAGGCTCTCCACCGCCTCCTCGTAGCGCCCGGCCCGCATCGCCATCTCGCCGTCCAGCGCGTCCGTCGCGACCCGGAGGAGGGGTGCTGCGTGATTGAGCCCCTCCACCACGTCCGGGGAAATCGCCGCCGCGATCGCCGCCAGGCTGTCGCGCTCGGCGGCCGCCTCGTCGGGCTTTCCGGTCGCGGCCAGGGCCACGCCGCGCACGTAGTGCCACATGCCCGAGGTGTAGCGGAAGTCCGGCGGGGGCGCGGCCTCGGCCAGAATCTCCTCCCACTTCCCGAACCGCGCCAGCGCGTAGTAGGGAACCGGGAGCCAGAACTCCATCGGGGGCATCTGCCGCACCGCCTCGGGCGAGACGTGATCCGCCACGGTCCGCGCCATCCGGATCGCTTCCTTGCTCTCTCCCTCGAACGCCAGGGCCGCCCAGGCCATGTGCATGTTGTGGACGTAGTACATCATCGGATAGATGCCCTGGGGCTTCTCCGCCTCGATGTACGCGTGGTCCACCGCGATCGCCTTCCGGTTCAACACCTCTGCGTCGTGGTAGCGGCCCACCCGCATGTAGATGTGCGACGGCATGTGGACCAGGTGACCCGCGTTGGGGGCCAGCGCCGCCAGCCGGTTCGCGGCCAGGAGCGCGCGTCCGGGCGCGGGGGATTCCTCGACCGCGTGGAGCAGGAGGTGGATCGCGCCCGCGTGCGAGGGATTCTTCTTGAGCACGCGGTCGAGCGCTGTGATGGCGTCCTGAACGCCCGCCTCGGGCTTGCCGTCGTTCGTCCACCAGTCCCAGGGCGTCACGTCGAGGAGCGCCTCGGCATAGATCGTCGAGGCGTCCGGGTCGGTCGGATATTTCGCGGCCAGATCCCGCATCGCGTCCGCATAAGCCTGATCGAGCGCGTGCAGATCGGCCTTGGGATCGCCCGAGTAGCGCTTCGCCATCGCCTCGATCCAGGCGCGCTCCTTGGCCGTCGCCTTGGGCGCCAAGGCCTTCGCCTTCTCGACCTCGGCGAGGGCTTCCTTCTCGCGGTCCGGGTCGACCGGGAAATTCACGTTCGGCCCGAGGGCGTAGGCGATCCCCCAGTGCGCCATCGCGCAGGAGGGATCGAGCCGGGCCGCCTCCCGGAACGCGCGGATCGCCTCGTCGTGGTTGAAGGCGTAGCAGAGGCGAAGCCCCTGGTCGAAATACTTCTGGGCGACGGGGGAACGTGTGGTGACCGCCATGTGCGCGGTCCCGAGCCCGGTCATGAGGGGAACCGCGCCCCCGGCGACGCCGGCCGCGCCGAGAAGGGTGACAAAACCGATGAGGGCGCCCGAAACCGTCCTGAGCCGTCGCATGGATCCACCTCCCTGGCCTCGCGTGTCTTTTCCAACCCGATCCGGTAAGATAGCTGCTTCGCCTCCCGTTCGCAAAGCTCGGAGACCCGTCGCCTCGTGGATCGTCTCTACCAGCTGCTCCAGAACCGGATCCAGGGCTCCGTCGCGACGCCCGACGAATTCCATCCCGCCCAGCTCACCAATTTCGGGAATCTCTTCCAGGGCACGCCGCGCCTGGTGGTCTCGCCCTCCTCGGCCCAGGACGTCGCAGCGACCGTGGCCTTCGCGCGCGAGAACCACCTCTCCGTATCGACCCGGGGCGCGGGGCACAGCCAGAGCCGGATCGCGATCAGCGACGGCGGCATTCTCCTCTCGATGTCCTCGATGAGCCGGATTCTCTCCGTGGATCGCTCGGCCAAGACCGTGGACGTGGAGGGAGGCGTGGTGTGGCGCGATCTGGTGCGTCACGTGGCGCCCCAGTCGCTCGCGCCCCCCGTGCTCACGAACAACCTGAGCGTCACCGTGGGAGGGACGCTCGCGATCGCGGGGATCGGGCTCGCTTCCTTCCAGTACGGCACCCAGGGCGACAACGTCCGCGAGCTGGACGTGGTGACAGGGACCGGTGCGATGGTGACCTGCGATCGCAAGCGCCACCCGGATCTCTTCTGGGGCACGATCGCGGGCCTCGGCCAGATCGGGATCATCACGCGGGCGCGCCTGGATCTCAGGACGACGAAGCCGATGACCCGGACCTACTACCTTCTGTACCACGACCTCGCTTCGTTCCTCGAGGACGCGATGCGGGCCATGGACCGCGGCCGATTCGACGCCATCGAGAGCTGGGCGTCGCCGTGTCCCCAGGGACTGAAGCCGGTCGGGGGGCGTCGCCAGCCGTTCGCGCGCTGGTTCTTCCCGGTGCACCTGACCGTCGAGTACGATCCCGGCCATCCGCCCGACGACGCGAAGCTCCTCCAGGGACTGAAGCCCTTCGAGCGCCTGTACACCGACGACATTCCCACCCTCGACTTCTTCGAGCGCATGACGCCGGTCTTCGACCTCTGGAAGCGCGGCGGCACGTGGCGCCACGTCCACGCCTGGATCGAGAGCGTTCTCCCCTGGGAGCGCGCGGTGGATTGCGTGGAATCCGTGCTTCCCGATCTTCCGCCCTCGATCCTGGTCGGAGGGCACGTGCTCCTCTGGCCCGCCAAGGGGAGCTCCTCGCAATCGCGTCTGTTCATGCGCCCTCCCGGGGAAAACCTCCTGGGCTTCGGCGTCCTCCCCGCGATCCCGCCGCGCTTCTGGGAGCAGGCTCGTCCCATGCTCGAGAATTTAGGAAGGCTCACCGAGGTCATGGGCGGAAAGCGCTACCTGTCGGGATACATCGACTGGGACGAAGAGGGCTGGCGGGAGCATTTCGGCGATCAATGGGAGCCCTTCTGCGCCCTCAAGCGGACCTACGATCCGGACTCGATCCTGAATCCGGGCTTCGTGCCGTTTCCCACCGCGCGCGTCCCGGCCGCCGACTGATGCCGCTCGACTTCGGCACGCCCGAGTGGGCCCGCTCGCTCGCGACCGCGATCAACGCCTCGAGCGAGTACCGGAATTCCGGCGCTACGTGGGGCGTGGGATTCAACGGCAACATCCTCTTCGTGTTCGATTCCGGGGGACCGCTGGACCGGACCCTCCATCTCCTCGTGAGGCTCGAAGGGGGGAGGAGCCCCGGGGTCGAGTTCGTCCCCGGGCCCTCGCATCCGGACGCCGGCTTCACCCTGCGGGCTCCGTTTCCGGTCTGGCGCGAGATTCTCACCGGCAAGATGCTCGCCGCGACCGCCATCCTCACGGGACGGATGCGGGTCGAGGGAAACACCATCGCCCTGCTGAAGCACGCCGGGGCCCACCGTTCGCTGATCCACTGCGTGGCGTCGCTGGACACGCGGTTTCCAGGAGCCTAGGAGGACCACCATGCCCCAACTCTCGCGCAGGATGAAGCGCCGCCGCTTCGTGACCCTGGTCGCCATGAGCAGCGCGGCGCTCCTCACATCGCCCCTCTCCCGAGCGGCCGCGGCCGTGACACGCGCCACCGCGCCCGCGGGGCGCCGTGCGGCCTCGCCGGCCATCCGGAAAGAGATCGCGAACCAGGAGAAGTCGCTCGCCGATCAGCTGAAGACGATCCGCGGCTACACCCTTCCCCCGGGAAGCCCGATGGCCTTCGTCTTCAAGCCGCTCCGCGCGCGGCGGGGGGCCAAGCCATGATCGGCGAGGACGTCCTCTACCTCTCGGTCGCGGAGCTGGGCGACCGCATTCGATCGCGGAAGCTCTCGCCGGTGGAGCTCACGGAAGCGTATCTGGATCGAATCCACCGTCACGCCGCCACGCTGAACGCGTTCGCCACGGTGACCGCGGACCTCGCGCGCGAGCAGGCCCGCACCGCCGAGGCCGAGATCGGGAAGGGGCATTACAAAGGGCCGCTCCATGGCATCCCGTACGGGGCCAAGGATCTTCTCGCGACCGCGGGCATCAGGACCACGTGGGGCGCCGCCCCCACCAAGGATCAGGTGTTCGACAAGGACGCGACCGTGGTGCGGAAGCTCCGGGAGGCGGGCGCCGTGCTGCTCGGGAAGCTCTCGTGCGTCGAGTTCGCGGGGTGCCTGGGCTATCGCTTCGCCGATGCCTCGCTGCAGGGGCCGGGTCGCAATCCCTGGGACCCCGAGCGATGGACCGGAGGATCCTCGTCGGGGTCCGGCGCCGCGACGGCCTCGGGACTCGTCGGGTTTTCCATCGGCACCGAGACGTGGGGCTCGATCCTGTGCCCATCGGCGTTCTGCGGCGTGACGGGGCTCCGCCCGACCTACGGGCGCGTGAGCCGCGCGGGCGGGATGGTGGGCGCCTACACCTTCGACAAGATCGGGCCGATCGCGCGGGCGGCGGAGGATTGCCGGCTGGTCCTCCAGGCGATCGCGGGTCCCGATCCGGACGACCCCAGCGCCTCCGACGAGCCGGTGCGGCTCGACCGTGCGCGCGTCGATCTCTCCAGGCTGCGCGCGGCGCTGGTCCCGCTCGATTTCGCGAAGACCAAGGGCGCGGAGGCCGAGGTGAAGTCGGCGTTCGATGGCGCCGTGGCGGAGCTGAAGGCCGCCGGGCTCAAGCTCACGGAGGCCAAGCTTCCCGAGTTTCCGGCCTCCGAGGTGGCGGGTCTGATCATCAACGCCGAGGCGCTCTCGACCTTCGAGAAGTTCTTCGACGATGGAGGGGTGTGGCAGCTCAAGGATCCCTACGCTCCGTACCAGCGGGAGATCACGCGCGCGCTGAACGGCGCCGATCTGGTCAAGGCCTGGAGGATGCGCACGGTTCTACAACAGAAAGCGGCGGAGTTCTTCGGCGAATACGATGTGATCGTGACGCCCAACTTCATGTCGGTCGCGCCTTCGATCCACGGGGACCTGAACAAGGCGCTTCCCTATGCCGACCCGGTCGGTGCGATCGGGAACGCGTGCGGCCTTCCGTCGATCGCGCTGCCGTGCGGGTTCGGCAAGGGCCACATGCCGACGGGATTCCAGATCATGGGGGCGCCGTTTTCGGAATCGACGCTTCTGGGGCTGGGGGAGCTCTACCAGTCGCGGACCCGGTTCCACAAGGAGCGCCCGCCGCTCTTCGCGTCCTAGCCCGAAAAGCGGGTCTCCACCAGGAAGCAGCTTCCGTCGGCGATGACCTCGAGCCCGCGCTCGCGTGCCGCGCGGATCGCCTCGGGGCTCTCGGCGCCCGGCTGCATCCAGACGAAACGGGCCCCGGCGTTCGCGGCGTCTTGCACGACCCGCTCGGTCACGGCCGGCGGCGTGATGATGGACACGCCCCGCGGCTTCTCGGGCAGGGACTTAAGATCGGGATACGCGGTCAGGCCCTCGATCTCCGGCTCGCGAGGATTCACCGGATACACTCTCCAGCCCTTGCGCTGGTAGGCGCGGAGCACGCGGTTCCCGTACTTGGTCCGGTCGTTCGAGGCCCCCACGACCGCATAGGGTCCCTCCGCCAGGAAATCGGCGATGATCTCGCGCACCGGGCGCTCCACTGGCGTGGCGCCGCTCCCGGGGCTCATTCCAGCCCCCGCCACAGATACCAGCTCGCCACGGTGCGATACGGCCGCCAGCGCTCGCCGCGCCGCGCGACCGATTCCGGCTTTGGGATCTCGCGCCTGCCGAACGCCAGCTGAAATCCCTTCCGCACGCCGTAGTCGTGGACGGGGAGCACGTCGGGACGCCCCAGCCGGAACATGAGGAACATCTCCGCGGTCCATCGCCCGATCCCGCGCACCACCGTGAGCCGCTCGACGATCGCCTCGTCCTCCATGGCGCGGAGGCGAGCCATGGAGGGCAGGGTTCCATCGAGCGACTTCGCGGCGAGATCGCGAAGGGCCGCGACTTTCCCTCGCGACAGGCCGGCCTCCCGGAGCACGACGTCCGTGGCCGCGACGACCCGCTCGGGCGGGGGGAAGCGCCCGTCGCCGACCCGGTCGCGGAAGCGGCCCGCGATCGTCTCCGCGGCGCGGCCGCTGATCTGCTGGTAGATGATGCTCTCGCTGAGCGCCTCGAACGGCGTCGCGACCCGGTCCAGCTTCATGCGGAATACGCCGACACGCTCGATCAGGGCGTCGAGCTTGGCGTCACGCGCGCGGAGGTGCGCGACCGCCTCTTCGGCGTCGAACCGGACGTTGGAGCCTTGAACCCTCGAGGATCGGCCTGCCATGGGGTTCCCATTGTACCGGTCCGGGGCGCGCGAGCATACTGTGCTCGTGCGACTCACCGACAAGCTGATCGTGAAGCCCGGGACCCAGGTTCGGCTCAAGACCCTCCCCGCCGACACGACCCCCGGCATCAAGGGGAAGCCCGACGTCGAGGCCATCCTCCGCAAGACCGCCGAGAAGATGGCGGTGCTCCAGTACCTCATGTTCGCGGAGAGCAAGCGCGCGCTCCTGATCGTGCTCCAGGCCATGGACACGGGCGGGAAGGACGGGACCATCAAGCACGTCATGACGGGACTCAATCCGGCGGGCGTCCGCGTCACGTCGTTCAAGGTTCCTTCGGCGGAGGAGATGAGCCACGATTTCCTCTGGCGCATCCACCACGCGGTGCCCCCCAAGGGGGACTTCGGGATCTTCAACCGATCCCAGTACGAGGACGTGATCGTGGTGCGGGTGCATGACCTCGTGCCCCGCTCCGTGTGGAAGGCGCGCTACGACCAGATCAATGCGTTCGAGCAGCACCTGACCCTGAACGGCGTCACCATTCTGAAGTTCTTCCTGCACATCAGCAAGGACGAGCAGAAGAGGAGAATCCAGGCCCGGATGGATGATCCCGAGAGGCGCTGGAAGCTCTCGCCGGCCGATTTCAAGGAACGCGACTTCTGGGACGATTACCAACAAGCCTACGAAGAAGCCCTGATCCGCTGCAGCACCCCATGGGCGCCCTGGTACATCATTCCGGCCGACAAGAAATGGCTCCGCAATCTCGCGGTCGCCCAGATCATGCTCGAGACCCTCGAATCCCTGAAGATGGAGTTCCCCAAGCCCTCGTTCGATCCGTCGAAGCTGAAGCTTCGTTGATCCCCCGCTCCATTCGAAGGGCCCCGTTCACGCTGCTCTTCGAGATCACGATCATCGTGGTCGCGTTCTGGACCGGGTCCGCGCAGGGCGATCTGAGCGATGACGTGAAGCGCGCGTGGGGGTTCGGCCCGCTCTACTTCTGGCGCGAGCACTGGCACACCCTCGTGACGGGCGCCTTCTTCGTCCGGAGCACCATCATGCTCCTGGCCATGGTGCTCTTCATCGCGGGCTCGGTGGGCGTCTACGAGTGGCTCGCCGGCACGCGGCGCGCCCTCCTCACCTTCTGGGCCGCCAACGTGGTCACCCTCCTCCTCACCGCGGCGTGCGTGGTCTTCCCGATGCACCTGGCCGGCATTCCGCCGCGCTGGGATTGGGCGCCGGCGGGCGACGTGGGGGCCTCCTTCGGGGGGTTCGGGTGCCTCGGCGCGTGGATGATGGGGGTGAGCGGGGCGCGCCGGAGGCTCATCCTCGTCGGGATCGTGGTCGCGGGCCTTGTGGTGAAGTTCCTTCTCATCCCCGAGATCTTCGGCGACGCGGGGCACCTGGTCGCGTTTCTGGTCGGGGTGCTGCTGGGCGCGCGATGGCCTTACGAACGTCGGCGGGCGGCGCCCGTATCCTGTTGAATCAAGGGGCACTCGGTGGTATGCTCCCGCCTTCCCCCGGGGCCCTTTCCACGCGAACTCTTCCGGCGGCGCGCGGAGAGAGCCTGCATTCGGCGAGTCTCGGTTCCACCTGGTTAGGAGGAATCCCCCCATGTTCAGGAAGCAAAAGCCGCTTCTCCTGCTGGTCGCCTCGCTCCTTCTGTTCGCGGCGGTCGCCCTGGTTCTCTCGAGCTGTAGCCGGGACCAGGTCGGTTCGCTGACCGGCGCCCAGAGCTCCGGCGCCTCGAGCACCGCGCTTTCCTCGCATAGCCCCTCGGACATCGCGTTGGCCATGCGCGCCCAGAACGCCCACACGCCGGATCTGCTCCGGATCCCCGACGTGATCGGGACCGGCACCGGAGTGGGCGCGAACGGCCGCCTCGCGGTGCTCGTGCTCACGCGGCGCGCCGGCGTCGGCAACATTCCCGGCAGCGTCGACGGTGTGCAGACCGAGGTTCGCGTGGTGGGTGACGTCGTTCCCTATGCCAAGCCGGGCGGCGGCGGCCTTCAATGCGGCACCTCCACCGGCAACAACCTCGAGTGCGCGGCGGGAACGATCGGCGCCGTGGTCCTGAAGGGCTCGACCAAGTACCTGCTCTCGAACAACCACGTGTACGCGCGCGAGAACGCGGCGAGCATCGGCGAGCGCGAGGACGCGCCGGGCCGCTACGACGGGCACCCGAAGTGCGCCGTGACCCCGCAGTGCGGCACGCTGGCCCAGTTCGTGAACATCAGCTTCAGCGGCAACAACACGATCGACTGCGCCATCGCGCAGATGAGCACCAGCAACCCGACCGCCGTGACCCAGTCGGGCGGCTACACCGCGTCCTCGACCGTCGTCGCGCCGAGCGTGGGATTGGCCGTCAAGAAGTCGGGCCGCACCTCGGGCCTCACGACCGGAACGATCCAGGCGATCAACGTGACGATCCAGGTCGGATATACGGCCGGCGTCGCCACCTTCACGGGCCAGATCATGACCCCGGCCACGTTCATCCGGTCCGGGGACTCGGGCTCGCTCATGGTGACCCAGTCGGGGAACAACCCGGTCGGGCTCTGCTTCGCCGGCGGGTCGGGCGGCTCCTTCGCCAATCCGATCGGACCGGTGCTCCAGGCGTTCGGCGCGACCATCGCCACGCAGTAGGAAGCGCTGCAACCACCGAGAAGTCCGGGGGAGGCCAGCCGCCGGGTGGCCTCCCTCTTTTTTGTGATTTCGAACGCGGTCCATGATTCCAGAACAGGGAGGTAGAAGCAGGTGAACGCCGCCGATTCCATCCGCAACATCGCGATCATCGCGCACGTGGACCACGGCAAGACCACGCTGGTGGACGCGATGCTGAAGCAAAGCGGCACCTACCGCTTGAACGAGCGGATCATCGAGCGCGTCATGGACAGCATGGATCTCGAGAAGGAGCGCGGGATCACGATCATGGCCAAGAACACCTCGGTCCGCTACGACGGGGTGAAGATCAACATCGTGGACACCCCGGGGCACTCCGACTTCGGAGGCGAGGTGGAGCGCGTGCTCAAGATGGTGGACGGCGTCATGCTCCTGGTGGATGCCTCGGAGGGGCCGCTGCCCCAGACACGCTTCGTGCTCCGGAAAGCGCTCGAGCAATCGCTCCCCGCGATCGTGGTCGTGAACAAGATCGACCGCCAGGACGCGCGGCCCGAGGAGGTTGTGAACGAGATCTACGACCTCTTCATCGACCTGGACGCGAACGAGCGGCAGATCGAGTTCCCCATTCTCTACGCCGTGAGCCGCGACGGGATCGCCAAGAAGGCGCTGGCCGACTGCGGCACGGATCTGAGGCCCCTCTTCGACGAGATCGTGCGAAGCATTCCGCCCCCGCGCGCCCGGATGGAGGGCAAGCTCCAGCTCCTGGTCGCGAACCTGGATTACGACGACTACGTCGGCCGGATCGCCATCGGGCGGGTTTTCTCCGGATCGATCAAGGTCGGGGACCAGGTCTCCGTCTGCAAGCTGGATGGGACCGAGGTCAAGACCAGGATCACCCAGCTCTACACGTTCGAGGGCCTGAAGCGGGTGCCGGTCCAGGAAGCGGGCGTGGGGGAGATCGTCGCGCTCGCGGGCATCGAGGGGATCTACATCGGCGAGACCGTCTCCTCGCTCGAGGATCCCGCGCGCCTGCCGCCCATCACGGTGGACGAGCCGACCATCTCGATGATCTTCTCCGTGAACAATTCGCCGTTCGCGGGCCGGGAGGGCCGCTTCGTGACCTCGCGCCAGGTGCGCGATCGTCTCTACAAGGAGACCCTCGGCAATGTCTCGATCCGGGTGGAGGACGCCGAGGGCGGCGAGGGCTGCAAGGTTTCCGGCCGCGGCGAGCTCCAGCTCGCGATCCTGATCGAGATGATGCGCCGCGAGGGATTCGAGATGCAGGTGTCCAAGCCCGAGGTCATCACCCGCGACGTGGACGGGAAGCGGCACGAGCCCATCGAGCTGGTCGTGGTCGACGTGCCCGAGACCTTCATCGGCGTGATCACCGAGGCCCTGGGCCGGCGCAAGGGGCAGATGACCAAGATGGTGAACCACGGCAAGGGCGGCGGGCTCAATCGCGTGCGGATGGAGTTCGAGGTGCCGACGCGCGGCCTGATCGGGTTCCGCTCCGAGTTCCTGACCGACACCAAGGGGACCGGGCTCCTGAACACGATCTTCCTGCGCTGGGGCGTGTGGCAGGGGACGATCACCAATCGGCTGACCGGCGCCCTGGTCTCGGATCGCGTCGGCCCGGCGACCCCGTACGCGCTGTACAACCTCCAGGAGCGCGGCGAGCTCTTCATCCGCCCTGGGACGGCCGTCTACGAGGGCATGATGGTGGGCGAGAACGCGCGCGAGGCGGACATGGACGTGAACGTGACCCGCGAGAAGAAGCTGACCAACATGCGCGCCTCGGGATCGGACGAGGCGGTGCGGCTCATCCCGTTCCGCGAGCTCTCCCTGGAGCAGGCCCTCGAGTTCATCACCGGGGACGAGCTGGTCGAGGTCACCCCCGCCGCGATCCGGCTGAGGAAGCGGATCCTGGCCGCCAACATGAGGCCGAAGCGCCGCGACGAGTAGGGAGCGCGGCGGCCGCTCAGGATTCCGCCCAGAACCACGAATCGGAAGTTAAGTCGTTTCGCCGCTTGGGCTTCCTCATCTAGAGCTCGTCCCAGGACGAGTAGGTCGGACGCTCGGCGCTCGGCCTCGGAACCACGAATTCAAAGTTAAGTGATTCCATCGCTTGGGGGTTGGTCCCTGCAACTGGCCCCGGGGCCAGTGATTCATTCCATCCTTCCGCCGCCCCCTCCCACGTCATCCACGCTCCGCTCTTGACGCCGGGGCGCTATTACGATATCGTAATATACGAAATCGTAGTATCGCTCCGGGCTCCGGGAGGCGCGTCATGGCGCTTCGTTATCTTTCACCGATCCACAAAGCCGTGCGGCAGATCGCGCTCTACCTGAAGCCCAAGTGCGCGGCCCTGGGGGTGAGCCCGGCGGAGGGGCATCTCCTTTCCTACCTGCGCTCCTACGCGCCCTGTCCGATCACCGAGATCGTGCGCGTGTTCGGCATCCGGCCCTCCACCATGACGAGCATCCTGGAACGGCTGGACGAACGGGGCCTCTTGACGCGCGAGCCGGATCCGGAGGATCGACGCAGCGTGCGCATCAGCCTGACCCGGGAAGGAAGGGTGGTGGCGGACCGCATCAACCGTCTCGTCCGCGATCTCGAGAGTCGTATCGGGACGCGGGTGGGGCAACGCGAGCTGGCCGGATTTCGATCCGTGATCGACGCCGTCGAGGCGGCCACGGGTGTCCAGGTCAGAAAGGAGTCGTCGTCATGACCCGAGAAGCGTTGAAGCGACTGTTCGAGCTGAACCACTACGCGATCGGGGTGAACGCCCGGGATCTGACCCACGAGGAGAGCCTCCTGGGGCCGGGCCCGGCCGGAAACTGCGCGAACTGGGTCCTGGGCCATATCGTGGCCACCCGGGGCGCGGTTCTCTCCATCGTCGGCGAGCCACCGGTCTGGGACGCGGCCATGGGGGAGCGCTACAAGCGCGGCTCCTCGCCGATCGCGAGAGACGAGGCGAAGCCGTTCCCCGAGATCCTGGAATCCCTCGACCGCTCGCAGGAGCGTCTCGTGGCGGGCCTCGCGCGTCTGGAGGACGAAGCCCTGGGGAAAGACGACGGGGAGAGCATCGGGTCGAAGCTGGCGTTCCTCCAATTCCACGAGGCGTATCATGCCGGCCAGCTGGGGCTCTTGCGCCGCATCGCCGGAAAGAAGGGAGCCATCTAGTGGCGCATTTCCTCGCGATCTATCGGCCGCCCCGTCCCACGTTCGGGAGCGACGCCACCGAGGAAGAGGAGCGAGTCGTCGGGGAGCATTTCCAGTACCTGAAACGCCTCCTGGCCGAGGGAAAGCTTCTCATCGCGGGCCCCTGCGAGGACGCCTCCATGGGCCTCGCGATATTCGAAGCCAGCGATGAGGCGGAGGCGAAGAGCATTTTCGCGGCGGACCCCGCCGTGGTCGGAGGCGTCTTCCGCGGGGAGGTCAAGCCGTACCGGGTGTCGCTCATGAGGAAGTAGGAAGGGATCCAAGCCGTCCACACTCTAGGGAGGAAACCATGAAGCGCTGTGCCCTGTTGACGCTCGTCGTCGCGCTGTCGGCCGGCTGTGCCGCGGTGCCGCCGCAGCACGTCGGAGTCCTGGAATCGTTCGGAAAGGTGCAGGACCAGACCTGGGGCCCCGGACTGCACGCGTGGGCGCCGTGGTACGGGGTTCACCGGATCAACTGCCAGACGCTCCAGGAAGAAGAGCAGACGACGACACCGACCGGGGAAGGGCTCCTCGTGGGGCTGGACGTGAGCGTGGTCTATCACGCGAACCCCGACAAGGCGGCCGAGATCTTCTCGCGCTATGGCGGCCTTGCTGGGATCGAGTCGAACGTGGTCGCGCCGGAGTTCCGCTCCACCATCCGCGACGTCACGGCGGGCTTCAACGCCGTGGATCTCTACTCGGCGCGGCGCCAGGAGGTGAGCGCGACCATGCTGAACGAGCTCCGGAAGCGCCTCGAGGGCCGCGGCATCACCATCGAAGCCGTCCTGTTGCGGAACGTCCAGATGCCGAAGCAGGTTTCGGACGCCGTGGAAATGAAGCTCGCGGCCGACCAGAAAGCGCAGCAGATGGAGTTCGTGCTCCGGAAGGAAACGAGCGAGGCCCAGCGGAAGCGGATCGAAGCCCAAGGCATCGCCGACTTCCAGAAGATCGTGACCGCGGGGATCACGCCGGGCCTCCTCACCTGGAAGGGGATCGAGGCGACCGAGAAGCTGGCGGAGTCCACGAACTCCAAGTTCGTGGTGATCGGGGGCAAGAACGGGCTCCC
>Ga0137398_10000112_pt1 | contig 22785 bp, 17 predicted proteins | sample czorhiz216metaG_FD_106659 | JGI IMG/M metagenome (GOLD analysis project Ga0137398, IMG submission 106659) | Vadose zone soil microbial communities from Angelo Coast Range Reserve, California, USA - czorhiz2.16 metaG | ecosystem: Environmental > Terrestrial > Soil > Vadose zone | place: USA...
AAGTTCTTGTTACGGCCAGAAACTCTTACCAAGTGTGTGAGCTGCTGGATCTTTACCATTTGCGATGTAAAGTGGTCGGTCGCCACTGGGGGAAGAATCGCGTACTTAAGATACTGGGAACGTGCGCCCGGGCTGTTCAGCTATTGCCGATGATCTTGAAGCACAAACCCGATCTTGCGATATCCCATGGTTCCCGGGCTCAGATGCTCGCTTGCACTCTGCTTAGAATCCCAACCATTGCGATGTATGATTACGAATTCACCCAAAGGATGGAACTCCTCTGTTCCCCTTGGTTCATGACACCCGAATATCTGCCTGAGGCCGCCGACCCAAAGGCCAAGGCTCGAACGCTGAAGTATCCTGGGCTGAAGGAAGATGTTTATGTGCCGCGCTTCCGTCCGGATTCATCCCTGCGTAAAAGGCTCGGCGTCAGGGCTGATCATATCCTCATCACCGTCCGTCCACCTGCGACCGAAGCTCACTATCACAATCCGGAAGCAGAAGTATTGCTTGAAGCCGCCCTGAACTTCTTTATGGAACGCGATGACGCACGAGTGGTTTTACTTCCCCGGAACCAGCGGCAAGCCGCCGCCTTGGAGAAGACTTGGCGAACCTGGATTTCCAGTGGAAAGATCCTAATCCCCAAACAAGCCGTTGACGGTCTGAACCTGCTCTGGTCCTCAGACCTGGTGGTTAGCGGTGGAGGAACCATGAATCGCGAGGCAGCGGCGCTTGGCGTGCCCGTGTATAGCATCTTCCGCGGGCAAATCGGAGCCGTTGATCACTATTTAGTCCAAGAAGGTCGGTTGACTCTCATCGAGAATGTCGATGATGTCCGGGCAAAAATCACTCTGGCGGCTCGAGACCGTTCAATGGAGCCCAGAACAGGTGATCGTCCCGCGCTGAGGGTTATCGTGGACAATATCATTTCGATAATGAATTCAGTATCTCGAATGCAGGATTAAGTTCCTGCTTGACTCTTTGAGTCGCCATCAGAAAGATCTGCGAGCTGTTTATTCTGGGGTCCGGGAAACGCCCAGTGCTTCAATGCGCCATGGAGCACACCTGGGCGATTGAGGTTTCTTCTGCTACGGGGTCGTGCATTCCGGTACCACTCGAACTTCGCACATGAGATCGTCGCTGGCGTTAATGCTCCCAGCAGTGTCCATAATTCGGCCAGTCTGACAGGAGTTGAGACATGCTGAATCTTCCATCCTACGTTCTTATTACGCCGGCGAGGAACGAGGCGAAGTATATTGAAATGACCATTAAGTCGGTTGTCGCGCAGACAGTCCGACCGGTTAAGTGGGTTATTGTGAGCGACGGCTCAACCGACGGCACGGATGACGTTGTGCGCAAGTTTGCGGCCGCGAACCAATGGATAGAACTAGTTCGAATGCCTGAGCGTCGCGAACGGCATTTTGCCGGGAAAGTCCATGCTTTCAACGCCGGTTACGAGCGGGTGAAGGACCAGCAGTATGGAGTTATTGGCAATCTCGATGCGGACGTATCGTTCGATGATGAAGAGTACTTTGCTTTCCTCATGGGCAAGTTCGCCGAGAACCCAACGCTTGGAGTCGGAGGCACACCTTATCGGCAAGGGACTTCGACGCACGACTATCGCTTTGTTAACATACAGGATGTGGCCGGCGCATGCCAACTCTTTCGGCGCGAGTGCTTCGAGGAGATCGGCGGGTATTTACCAGTGAAGGGTGGTGGGGTGGATCACATTGCATTCCTCACCGCGAGAATGAGGGGTTGGAAGACAAGGACGTTCACGGAAAAGGTATGCTTGCATCATCGACCAGCTGGGACGGCACAGCACAGTCCCTTGAGGGCCAAATTTAGAACCGGTGCCCTGGACTACGCTCTTGGAAGCAGTCCGATTTGGGAAGTGTTCAGAACGATTTATCAGATGAGCAAGCGGCCGTTTCTCGTCGGAGGGCTATTGCTAGGTGCCGGCTATGTATGGGCGCTCGTCCGACGCGTGGATAGGCCAATGTCCGGCGAACTGATCGCATTCCGCAGACGCGAGCAAATGCAACGATTGAGGAAACTTATCACCGGCAACAGAATTTCCTCTCAGTCGCATGTTGGAGTGTCCTCATGAGGGTCCACGGCCCAGACCCGCACGACCACCGGGGCTCTCGTCCTTCCTCCTGTTACAAGCTCGCGGATTGTTGAGCCGCTTTCGGTTTCGACCGCTCCATGTTTGTTCTTGGGACATTTTTTGGTTGCCAGATTCGTTATCTTTTCGCTCTTATCGTCTAGCGATTTGAGCACGGGGGGCGAAGCCAGGTGCAACCGAGTAGTTTGAAGAAGGGAACACAGGATAGGGTTAGTAAGAGAAACGGCCTGTGAATGAGGTCAAATCTTATGGATCTTTTGCTGAATCGGGTGAACCGATGATGCGAGATGCAAGTCGGATGGCAGCTCATCCCTTGAGCCTCTCATCGCGCGTCCAAGCAAGGCCTTCGGGCACCGCCGTTCCTGCGGCCGGCTCGGCGCGCAAATCTGACCAGGCACCTCAGACAGGTCTACTCATCATAAACGCCGACGATTGGGGGAGGGATCCCGAGAATACTCTGAAGATCCTCGATTGCATCCAGCTCGGAGCCGTTTCCTCCGTGAGTGCGATGGTCTTCATGACGGATTCAGAGCGGGCAGCGGACATAGCCAGGGAACGCGGAATCGATGCTGGCATTCACCTCAACTTCACAACACCCTTTTCGGAACAAGGGTGTCCGTCGCGCCTCAGGGAGCGTCAGCACGAAGTTACTAAGTACTTGCGGCGCCACCGCTATGCCAGTGCAGTACTTCACCCTTGGCTCATACGTTCCTTTGAATACCTCGTGGCGGCTCAACTCGACGAGTTCCAGCGTCTCTACGGGATGCCCCCAGCGCGGATCGACGGCCACCATCACATGCACCTCTGTGCAAATGTTCTGCTCGGTGGACTGCTACCATCGGGAACAGTTGTGCGGCGTCACTTCTCATTTGCGATGGGGGAGAAGGGGATGTTCAATCGTCTTTACCGCCGAGGAATGGACCACATACTGGCACGTCGCCACCGCGTCGTCGACTACTTTTTTTCACTCTTGCCGCTTGAACCGCAGGCACGCCTGCGGAAAATCTTTTCCTTGGCGCACGAGTCCATCATTGAGATCGAGACGCACCCTGTCAAGGTGGACGAATACCGATTTCTGACGGACGGAGAGATTTTCCGTTGGGCCGGAGATCTCACGATTGCGCCCCGTTTCGTCTTGCCCCAGCCAATCTCCCCGGAACAAGGAAGCCATTCATGAAAGGTCGCGGCAGAGAACTCAAAACCCCGCAGTCGCCAAACCGGATCACTCGTTCCCCAACAGAGGAGTACGAGCTGCTGGACGATCAGAAAGGTGCGCTGTCTGGCAATACAAGCTGTTTCGAACATAACGCTTTTATCATCGGCCAGGACGATCCGGTCTTGATAACAGGGGCCAGCGGCTTTATTGGGTCCAGACTGGTGCAGACTGTTCTGGATCTTGGATGTCGAAATTTGGTTTGTTTTGTCAGGCCCTCTAGCAAAGTGACTCAACTCGAGGCCATTGCCGCCCGCCTCGGCGGCGCTGCAAAAATCGTCATACGCCGAGGCAACCTGCAGTCGCGCGATGATTGCATCGCCGCCACGAGGGATGTGGCGGTCATCTTTCACCTTGCCAGATCCCGCGGTGAAAAGTCTTTTCCCGATGCCTTCATGAACTCAGTTGTCACGACACGGAATCTTCTAGAAGCAAGCTTGCAGCACAAATGCCTTATGCGCTTTGTTAACGTCAGTTCCTTTGCGGTCTATACTAACACGAAAAAGCCTAAATGGAGGCTGCTGGATGAAACGTGTCCGGTTGAAACACAGCCCGAGCTCCGGGGCGACCCTTATTGCTTCGCAAAAGTCAAACAAGACGAAATTGTCGCTGAGTACGGGCGGAGGTTTGAGATTCCGTACGTCACTGTCAGGCCGGGGTACGTCTATGGTCCCGGAAACGAGAGCATCGCTAGCCGAGTAGGGATTGATACGTTCGACATGTTTCTCCACCTTGGAGGTTCAAATAAGATACCTTTAACCTATGTTGACAACTGTGCGGAAGCAGTGGCGCTGGCCGGATTAAAGAAGGGTGTTGATGGCGATGTGTTCAACGTTGTTGACGACGATCTACCCTCTAGCCGCCAGTTCTTGCGGCTGTATAAACAGAATGTGAAGAGTTTTAAGTCATTCTATGTTCCACACATCATAAGTTACGCGCTTTCTTATTTATGGGAGCGATACTCAACCTGGTCGGAAGGACAGTTACCGCTTGTCTTCAATCGTAGGCACTGGCACGCCTATTGGAAGAAGACGCGATATAGTAACAAAAAACTGAAGACGCGGCTGGGCTGGAAACCGAAGGTGTCCATGGAAACAGGTTTGAAGCATTACTTCGAAAGCTGCAGGAATAGAGGACGCGGTGCTTAAGGTCGCCATCGTGGGATGTGGCAAGATCGCAGATGCGCACGCGTCCCAGATTCAAAGGATCAAGGGGTGTGAAATCATCGGAGTCTGCGACAACGAGCCGCTGATGGCGCGCCAGCTATGCGAAAGATTCCTGGTCAAACGGTATTTTGGTGATCTAACCGAACTCATAACAGAGGCCCGGCCAGATGTTGTTCATATCACAACTCCACCCGAAAGCCATTTCCAAATTGCAAAGGTTTGTCTGGAGAGCGGATGTAACGTTTATGTAGAAAAACCGTTCACACTGTATGAGGCTGATGCTCGAAGGCTCATAGCGCTCGCGGATGAAAAAAAGCTCAAAATAACTGTTGGACACGATGATCAATTCACGCATGTAACGAGGCGCATGCGAGCTCTTGTCCAGAGCGGGTTCTTGGGCGGCAAGCCGCTACACATGGAGAGTCATTACTGCTATGAGATCAGGCAATCCGGTTATGCGGGGGCACTTCTTGGGGACAAGCGACATTGGGTCCGCAGGCTGCCGGGAAAATTATTGCAGAACGTCATTAGTCACGGAATCGCCAGGATCGCAGAATTCCTGACTAGCGACTCGCCTAACGTAATGGTCTATGGTTTTACAAGTCCCCTTCTCAAGAGCATGGGCGAAACAGAAATCATAGACGAGCTAAGAGTCATTATCTCTGAAGAGGAACAAACCACCGCCTATTTCACTTTTTCGTCGCAGATGCGTCCTTCGCTCCACCAGTTTCATATCTATGGCAGCGAAAACGGTCTTGTTTTGGATCACGATCAGGAGACGCTAATCAAACTCCGCGGTCGGCGGTTTAAGAGCTACCTCGAGAAGTTCGTCCCTCCTGTGACGATCGCTGAACAGTATCTTGGCAACCTCACGAGGAACGTTGGAGCATTCCTTGGAAGGGACTTCCACATGAAGTCCGGTATGAAATATTTGATCGAATCGTTCTATCAGGCGATCATTGAAGGCACTCCAGTGCCAATTCCACATCGTGAAATTCTGTTGACCGCTAAAATCATGGACACCATCTTTGTCCAACTCGATTCGGCAAAGTCGCAACTCCAAGCGCAAGCCCAGATGGGCCTCCACGCTGCTCATCTCGCGCCAAGAATGTGACGACCATAGCTACGTGAGGAGAGGTAAAGGCACTGACACTTGAACTCCTGCTCGCCTTTCTGCGAAACGAGATGAATCAGGTTTCCATGTCCGAGATGGTTGCATCTAGGTAGCTATGCTGCAAGTAATTACCAATATCCTTGTTGCTTTTGGTGTAGTTGGACTCTTTCTGTTAAATCGAGATACGCGCACCCGCACTTCCAAGGCTCTATGGATCCCCGTAGTGTGGCTGCTAATTGTCGGATCGCGTTCCGTAACTCAATGGTTCCAGATCGCACCATCTCCTTCGGCGGATGCAACCGTCGAAGGGAGTCCTGTCGACGCGTTGGTATATACGAGCTTGTTGATTCTAGGCCTCATCGTTCTTTTCCGCAGAGCACGAGTGGTCGTGTCGGGCTTACGAGCGAATGGGCCCATCCTTCTATTCTTCTTTTACACTGCTCTGAGCATCGTCTGGTCCGACTATCCGGACGTAGCGTTCAAACGGTGGATTAAGGGCGTGGGCGACATCGTAATGGTTTTAATTGTTCTGACCGATCCAAATCGGTTGACTGCCTTTAAGAGGCTCCTTGCGAGGGTGGGATTTCTCTTGCTGCCCTTTTCAATCCTTTTCGATTTGTATCGGGAGCACAGCGTTTGGAATGGAAACCTACACTGGAAGGGAGTCACCACGCACAAGAACCTGCTCGGCGTCGACTGTTTGGTCTTCGGACTTGGCTCTCTCTGGTGTTTTATTGAGAGCTATTACGACAGAGACGATTCCCGCCGCGTTGGGAAGCTATTAGCACACGGCACGGTGATACTGTTAGCCATCTTCCTCGCCTGGCAGGCAGATTCAATGACGTCTGTCTCTTGCCTGCTAATGGCAAGTGCAGTGCTGGTCGTGACTATCCGAGCCCGACGACCAGCGTTCGTGCATATGCTTGTAGCAGCGGTGCTGTCCGTCGCTTTTTCTGCCCTGTTTCTCCATGTTGGCACTGGTTTTGTGGAGGATCTGGGAAGAGATTTGACCCTTACCGGTCGGACGGAACTCTGGGGTCGACTCCTTAGCATGGTTGTCAATCCGATCTTCGGGTCTGGCTTCGAGAGCTTTTGGCTTGGGGGTCGGCTGAGGACGCTTTGGAGCATCTACCCCTGGAACCCCAATGAAGCTCACAATGGCTACCTTGAGGTCTACTTGAACTTGGGATGGACGGGTTTGGTCCTCCTCGCTTTCATCTTGCTAAGGGGATATCGAAGTATCGTCGGCGAAGTCCATCGACATGCCCGGGCTAGCAATCTTAAACTTGCCTTTTTCGTCGCCTCCTTGGCTTACAGCTTCACAGAAGCGGGATTTAGAGAGCTATTCCCTCTTTGGATCGTCCTTCTCTTGGCGGTTACGGTCATTCCAGCATCCGATCACAAGAGTCCTGCCCAAGGAGACAGAGATATCACCAGTTCCTCTTCAGCCGAGAGTCCTCAGGTCGACGAGGTCCCTTCTTACGTTTCAGTCAGGGGAGCCCTTGAAACCCTTTGAAAAATCCGGGGCCTTGCCGTCCAGGACTTTCTTCCAGATCAACCCGTGCGTGCGTCTTTTCTTCACAGTCGGGTTTGCCGCGCCCCGTTTCGCCGTTGGACCAAATGGCGCAAGAGAACTTGACTACGGTTGTCCTTAGATTACGTGTGAGATTCTCCGCTCGGCGGGAGACGTGATGACTAGCGAAGCGAAACATATTAGCGTGTGCGTTTGCACTTATAAGCGGCCAGATCTTCTCAAACGGTTGTTAGAGGAGCTCGGTGATCAGGATACTGGGGGCCGCTTCACGTACTCGCTTGTAGTTGTAGACAACGATCGTTTGCAATCAGCCGAGTCTATGGTTGCAAACTTCATGGCAACGTCGAAGGTCAGGGTTAAATACTGCGTGGAGCCTCAGCCAAGCATCGCGCTGGCGCGAAACATGACCATTGAAAACGCAAACGGGGATTTTGTGGCATTCATTGATGATGACGAGTTTCCAACCAAACAATGGCTGCTGTCCTTGTTCAACACCTGGGAAAAGAACGGCGTGGCCGGTGTCCTTGGCCCGGTATTGCCTTATTTCGATGATAGTGCGCCACAGTGGATCGTTAAAGGAAAGTTCTTCGACCGACCCCAGCATCGAACCGGATTAATTCTTGATTGGAACCAAACGAGAACGGGAAACGTCTTGTTGCGGAGGCAACTTTTTGCGGGAGATTCCCAGCCGTTCCGGCCTCAGTGCGTGGAGGGTTCTGACCAGGAGTTTTTCAAGAGAATGATCCAAGAGGGGAACGTTTTCGTCTGGTGTAATGAAGCGGTCGTGTATGAAGTTGTTCCACCACCGCGTTGGAAACGGAGCTTTCTCATACGAAGGGCTCTATTCCGGGGCATATTTTCGCTACTCAATCATGGCTTTCCGCTTAAGCTAATCGCCAAATCGCTCGTTGCAGCACCAGCCTACGCCGCCGTGCTACCTGTTGCCCTTATTCTGGGCCAGGCTCGGTTCATGAATTACCTTTTCAAATTCTCTTTTCACACCGGAAGACTACTTGCTGCATTAGGGGTCAACCCCATTGACCGACCATACGTAAGTGAGTAGCGATAACATGAGGACCGCAGAACATTGTTCTCTTATCCTCGGACATGACGAGCTGATTCTGATCACTGGCTTCATCGTGTCCTGGGTCGTTGTAACTCTCATGGACCGCGACCTCCACAGGCCGCGGTGTTGCGCATGTACTTCCACGGCAATAGCGTGAGTCAGACCCCTCCGTGGTTGCTGCCCTGACAGGACACGGGGCGAAGTTTCAAGGGCAATATCGTGCCTAGCCAGGATTGTGCCATCGCAACTAACGATGACGCGGTCATTGATCATTTGGCCGCAGGAACTGGAGGGGACTACATTCCCGATTCTTTTGACCTTTAGAATCATGAATAACACTTTCTCACAAATCAATACCTCGGCCAGCCGGACTGAGGAACGAGAGGTTATCAACACATGAATTCGCTGATTAAGATCTGCGAGAGACGAATTAAAGTTCGGGGGCGTCTGATCCGGATTGCCTGTCTAGATGGGGACAAGTACCTGTTCTTGGACGATCCAGTCCCGATAATCGATGGTCTGCGGAAGAGCCGAGCCCGGGTCGACCTGTTCACTTTTATACAGAGATTACCGGAAACGTCTCCGAAATACGCTTACCCTATGGAGTGGGACAATTTCGCGGCCTTGCCGATAACTACTTTCGACCATTGGTGGACCCAACAGATCGGCTTCAAGGCGCGGAACAAGGCGAAGCAAGCCGAGAAGAAAGGGGTGGTTGTCAGAGAAGTTCCTCTCGACGACACTCTCGTCAAGGGAATGCACGAGGTGTACAGCGAGTCTGCCGTTCGGCAAGGGAGGCGAAATGCTCATTACGGGAAAGACTGCGCCACCGTCTTTCGCGAGGAGGCAACACATCTCGATAATAGTCTCTTCATCGGCGCATTTCTTGGAGATAGCCTGATCGGTTTTGTCAAGCTGGTCTACGATGAGACTCGAACGCAAGCCGGCCTAATGAACATTGTCTCTATGGTCCGGCACCGAGACAAGGCACCGACGAATGCCCTGATCGCCCAAGCAGTCAAATCCTGCGCTGAACGGCGGATCCCTTATCTGGTCTACTCAAACTTCGCCTATGGGAAAAAGCAACAGAGTAGCCTAAGTGACTTCAAGGAGCGCAATGGGTTCCAGCGGATCGATGTTCCTCGTTACTACGTCCCCTTGACTTTGACCGGAAGGCTTGCATTCCATTTCGGACTACACCATCGCCTCGTGGACCGTATTCCCGAATCTGTGGCCGCGAAGCTCCGCACACTTCGGGCGACTTGGTATGACCGCAAACTTCCCTCGGTAACGGGGGCTAATTAGGTAAACCATGCCAGGAATCGTCGGTCTGATCACTAAAATGCCAGGTGAATGGGCCAAGCCGCAATTGCTGCGGATGGTCAAGGCCCTTTGCCACCAGTCTTCTTACAGCGCGGGAACATGGATTGATGAATCGCTAGGGCTTTATGTTGGGTGGGTCGTACAGAAAAACTCCTTCTCCGATGGAATGCCCCTCAAGAACGAACGAGAGGACGTTTCTCTTTTCTTTTCGGGGGAAGAATTCCCCGAACCGGGGACTGCTCGCGGGCTAAGAGAACGCGGGCACTCGCTCGAACTTGAGGGTCCGTCCTATTTGGTGCATCTATACGAGGAAGACCCGTTGTTTCCGGCGGGTTTGAACGGACGGTTTCACGGACTGTTAACGGACCGAACTCGCGGAACAAATACACTCTTCAACGATCGCTACGGGATGAATCGGATTTACTATCACGAATCGAAGGAGGCTTTCTACTTTGCTGCAGAAGCCAAGGCCATCCTGGCGGTCCGTCCCGACTTGCGAACGGCGGATCCTCGTGGCTTGGGTGAATTCGTCTCCTGTGGTTGTGTGCTAGAAAACCGGTCCCTCTTCGAGGGCATCCATGTACTACCTCCCGGTTCGGCTTGGGTTTTTCGAGATGGTTTGATTGAGCGGAAAAGCTTGTACTTTCAGCCGCGGGAGTGGGAGGAGCAAGGCTCCCTGGAGCCAGAAGCCTATTATCAACAACTACGAGAAGTTTTCACCCGCAACCTCCCCCGATACTTCTCTGGTCAAGAACGCATTGGGATCTCCCTAACGGGAGGACTAGATACGCGGATGATTATGGCGTGGTGGAGGATTCCCCCAGATTCGGTTCCCTGTTACACGTTTCGAGGGATGTACCACGAATGTCAGGATGCAATCATCGCGCGGGAAGTGGCCAAGCTCTGTAGGCAACCCCACCAGGAAATCGCCGTAGGACAGGAGTTCCTGTCGCGTTTTTCCCAGTATGCGGAGCGCAGCGTGTACCTTACGGACGCATGCGTGGACGTCAGCTGTTCGCCTGTGCTCTATACGAATGAGCGTGCTGCGGAGATCGCGCCGGTCAGGATGACAGGTAACTACGGCGGCGAGGTACTGCGCAGGGTCCGTGCGTTCAAGCCGGTTAGGCCTAGCGCGGGACTGTTCCGCCAGGAGTTTCTCTCCCATGTTGAAATCGCCAGCGAGACATACGGCCGGTCGATTCAAACACATCCGATCTCGTTTGCGGTCTTTCGGCAAGCTCCCTGGCACCACTGGGGCCTTCTGGCCCTGGAACAGACTCAGCTGTCTCCGCGATCGCCCTACCTCGACAACGATCTCGTTCGGACGGCCTTTCGCGCGCCAAGTGCGTCAACGAAGAGAGGCAGTATTTTTGAGGAGGACGAAGACTGCTTACGACTGATCGCGGACGGAAGTGCTGCTCTTCGTAAGCTCCGGACCGACCGCGGGTTGGGAGCCCCGCGGAGTTCGTCCGCCGCGATCACCCGGGGCCTGCTCGAGTTCACGTTCAAAGCGGAATACGCGTATGACTATGGCATGCCCCAGTGGGTGGCCCGGATTGATCATCTCTTATCCCCATTCCACCTGGAACGCTTTTTCCTTGGAAGGCACAAATATTACCATTTCCGAATCTGGTACCGCGATGCGCTCTCCGAGTACGTTCGGGAAATGCTGCTTGATCCGCGCACGCTTTCACGGCCCTACATCGAACGGAAGGCACTTGAAGCCATAGTGCGCGGCCACCTCAAGGGAAACCGGAACTACACTGTCGAAATCCACAAAGTGCTGACGCTGGAACTCCTGCACCGCCTTTTTCTCGATTCGAGATGATCACAAGTTAGTCGACGATCGTTTAGGAAGCCTGTAAGTGTCAGCCGCGATTGCCGTCGCGGATGGCGTCCCTTGAGGCAGCAACTGGATTCGCAAATGTAACGTAAGGACGGCCGATAGACTCAGCCAAACGGATGCTTCACGAAAAGCCTGTCGACCGCTTCCGGGATCCGTGGCATTGTAACTCTGCCTAGTATTCACGTGGTAACGCGATACTGGAATGTACTCGCTGCGTATCGCTGTGATGGGAAGATGGATGGTTTAGCCTTGCGCGTTTTGACTTTTTGTTGCACACAGTAACGAACCCGGGTGGATGTCCTTCCTGATAGCGATAGTGACTGTTCTAAGCCCTTCCGTGGCGGAAGGCACGTCCCTAATCGCTACAGACAGCACTGCAAAGGCTGAATGCGAGCTGCGCCTTGACCCTGGATTTCGTACTGCAGTACTTCGGGAGATCATCTGAAACCATTCGATGAAAGTGGCGCGTTCCGGCCCGTTGCAGAGGACGGCGCACTGCGTCGCCGCACCGTGCGTAGCGCTGGTGTTACCCTGTTTTCACAAGGCGTCGGTCTGGCTGTCCAGATGATCGCTACGGTGACTCTGGCTCGGTTGCTGACGCCAGCGGACTTTGGTGTGGTAACCATGGTCACCACCTTCAGCCTTCTGCTTGTGAATTTCGGAGTGAACGGGTTCACCGAGGCTGTTCTCCAGCGCGCCAAGATCGATCATTTCCTGGCTAGTAATTTATTCTGGATTAATGTAGGCGCCGGCATTCTTCTCACGCTTGGGTTTGCTGCCACTGGGTCACTCCTGGCCCGTTTTTACGGTGACGCGCGCGTGGGGCGCATCGCGGTCGGCATTTCCTTAACAATTCTCATCACGAGTACATCTGTTCTGCACCTGGCGCTTCTTATGCGAGCGATGAAATTTACTCCACTGTCCGCAAATGACTTCCTCTCTCGTGTTGGATCAGTGGTGGTTTCGATCTTCTTCGCGTGGGCCGGATGGGGTTACTGGGCACTAGTCGCCGGGGCCGTTGCACAGCCACTCAGCCAGGCTGTCGGGGCTTGGACCATGTGTCGATGGGTCCCCAGTTTGCCCAGGCGAGTTGCCGACACGGGTTCGATGGTGCGGTTCGCGGCACATGTTTACGGACGATTCACCCTCAACTACTTCTCCCGCAACATGGACAACCTGTTGGTCGGGTGGCGCTTTAACGCCCAGTCTCTTGGCTTTTATAAGAAAGCGTATGATTTATTTGCACTCTCAGCGATCACCCAAAACCTTACGACCGTCGCTGTATCTGCAATGAGCCGATTGAATGGAGATTCTCAACAGTACAAACGGTACCTTCTCCGCGCATTGTCTGTGGCGGCATTCTTGGGCATGGGAGTGGGGGGCACGCTCACGCTGGTTGGCAAGGATTTGATTGGTCTGCTGCTAGGGCCGGGATGGGAGCCTGCGGGCCAGGTCTTCACGTTTTTTGGACCTGGGTTTGGGATTATGTTTCTTTATGGCATACACGGGTGGATTCACCTTTCCACTGGCCGGCCGGGCCACTGGTTCCGATGGGCTTGGGTAGAATTCATCGTTACGGGCCTGCTGTTTGTCCTAGCACTTCCTTGGGGGCCAGCGGGCGTTGCAACGAGCTGGTCTTTATCTCTCTGTATCCTCACGATGCCCGCATTGTGGTATGCAGGGAGGCCGATCCAGCTTCGGATTGGGCCAATGATCGCAGCTGTCTGGAGATACTTTGTTGCATCCTTGTTTGCGGGCTGCTCAACTGCCGCGATCATTGGAAGGCTGCCATTTTTCGTGGCAGCCTCAAATTCGATTGGGGCCATAGCGCGAATTGCGAAAATCTCTGTTTTGTTCGCAGTTCTGTATTTGGGTGCGGTCATCATCCTGCACCGAGGCCGCGCACCGCTCACTCAAGTCATTGGCCTCTTGCGGGACATGGGACCAAGGAACAAGTACTCAATACCGTCCCAGGCTGTCGTTGAGGCGTGTGGCGCTGGCACGAGCGACGGGTCCTCCGTGATTGCGGAATAGGTCAGATAAGTAGTAGCTGCCACTTTGAGTTCACCTGGGTTCATTGTGGGATCCAGGACTCTCGACGGGCAGATCGTAGTAAATTTAAGAGATGAGGAACAGAGTTACAGTGTTTACGTCTACTATTTTGGCTAGAATCCGTGGTTCCTATATAAGAGGCACAGCTCGATTCTTCTTCCGGCGCCCATCTGTAATCAATACCCGGATCCCTCTTATCTCGTTTACCTTCGATGATTTTCCACGCTCAGCTTGGCTGACTGGGGGTGCCATTCTGAAACGTTTCGGGCTCACCGGAACCTATTATGCGGCTCTAGGCTTGATGGGTCAGCAAGCGCCCGTCGGCCGTATCTTTCTACCTGAAGATCTGAAGGCGCTTCAAGAACAAGGCCATGAGTTGGGATGTCACACGTTTGCTCACTGTGACTCATGGAAGACAGATCCTAGTGTATTTGAGAACTCGATTATTGCGAATCAGAGGGCGCTCAACGAAGCCTTGCCTGGGGCTTCGTTCAAAACTTTCTCCTATCCGATAAACCCGCCACGTGCGCAGACAAAACGCAGAACCGGCCGGCATTTCCTGTGTTGTCGAGGCGGAGGGCAGACATTTAATGTCGGGGAAATGGACCTCAATTACCTTTCAGCGTACTTCCTAGAACAGAGCAGGGACCAGCCCGAAGCCGTGATGAATCTGATTGACCAAAACCGGCGGGGCCGGGGATGGCTTATTCTTGCCACTCACGACGTCTCTGAGGTTCCGAGTCCGTTCGGATGCACTCCTAGTTTCTTTGAAGATATCGTCCGGTACGCCGTAAACTCAGGCGCGCGGATCTTGCCAGTCGTTCAAGCATGGGAAGCGCTCCGCGCTTCGTCTTCATCGTGAGGATCTAGACAGATGCGCCATGTGTCAAAGGTTCAACAATAAGGTAGGGCGGACCATGCCCGGCTCGCTTCTTTCGCTCTGGGCCGGGGGTGCATTTTAGCTCCTCAAGTTTGTGTCCAGTGAGAGGAGGACATCATTGAATAACGGCCAGGAGGCTCGTCGGAGGATTAGGGGGGAGCGGGGATGATCCCGATGGAACTGCTCCGAGGTCCGGGTTTGCTCCATTGAGCACGACGACACCTCTGGAATTCTTATAGAGGTAGATGGGGGCGCCGTTATTCCAGCTTACCGGGCTTGCCAGCGTGATGACGCCCGAGGCGTAGTTGATTCCTCCATTAGCAATTTGAACGGTGGTCGAAGGCCCAATGCGAATCCAGTCGGGGGACACTTGTCCAAGTCCAGTTCCATTTGGGAACCCCCAACCATCCTGAAAGTAATAAGCATCTGCTAACGTAAGGTTTGAGCTGCTGCTTCCGCTGCCAACCGCTGTGGTCAGACTTCCACCTGCGCCAATCGCCGCCGAACCCGGGGCAAGGGCCCAGTTCGAGGTTAAATCCACGAACGGGCTTGTGCTGGGATTGATTAAATTGTTGTGATTGACAATTGAACCGCTTGGATATAGCCAATTGGTGCTGCTGAAAGTACCGTACTGATACCACAAAGCGTTGATGACTGCAGGCGTGCCTGGGGTTGCACCGGACCAGTTGCAGCAACCGCTGCTTAGGTTGGTGCCGACGCTCGGTGTCTGGGTATCATTATAAGTCTTAACGTAGTTAAAGCTAGCCAGATCGTTCAACATGTACACGTTTATATCGTTAAAGAGATTGAATCTGTTGATTGCATGCACGCAGTTCCCCGCTGCACCGCACGCATCGCCCTGATACAGAAATATGTGGGCATTCGCACCCTTCATGTGCTTGACGGTGTTGCCCTCAAACAGTGCATGCTGGGAGTTGTGGGTGATGCCCGCTCCAAAATTGGGCTCAGTCTCAAAGATATCTGGATGGCAATTTGAGCCGTGCGAAGCCGAATTGCATTCCGCTTCGTCGATGTCGTGGAAAGTGTTGTTGCGGGCTATAACATGGCTGGCGTAGAACTCGATTGAATCGTCGTTATGGGACAAGTCATTTCCCTCAATGAGGAAATGGTCACCATCGATGCTGATGCTCTCACAGACATCGTTGACGCCTAACAGGGAGCAGCCATGTGTGAGCGTGTTCCCCTGAATGTAGATGAAGAATGCGCCGCCAGCGGTGCCGTTTCTGCTGCTGACAATCATGCCTGGCTCGGTCGCGCCCTGGCCCCCGCATTGGGACATGGAATTGTTGGTGATGAAAGCGTCGGTCGCGCTGAGAGCTATCCTTACGCATTGACCTGCGAAGGGATTGGATGTGTTCTGAATGGTAAATCCATTGACCTTCGTATGCGAGTTAACAATCGCCCCTAGGATTTTCACCGTGTCCCCCGGGTTGACGGTCAGCACATTATAATTACCTACGGTACCAGCCTTTATGTTAGGCGTTTCGTTATATGTACCGGCAAAGACCGCGCAGGTGTCCCCACCACTTGAAGACATAGCTGTGACGCAGGCTGCAATGGTCGTGAAGTCCCCGCCGCCCCCGGCCTTGACGGTGCGTGTAGTGGCTTCTGCCCGAACGCCTGAAACAAGCAAGAGCAGCGAAGTGAGGACCAACTGTTTACGTTGCATAATTTCCGAACTCAGGCTCCTTCGAAATCTCCGGGTACCAGTGCGCGAAGCCCAACCACCAATAGCCTACGGGATTTTCGCCATATTCCGACCCTCAGTTAGATTATCTCTGCTGAAATGATGATATCAACTGCCGCGGCGGACAGATTAGGAACAGGTCAGTACCTGTACCCTTGGTCGAACACCATGAAGGAATTCCAGGCCGATCTGGTCCCGAAGGTAGGCCCATAAGATATGGTTATGTCAACGAATCTGTCCGACTTTTACCGCACTCCTATCTTCGCTCGTGCCCCATATTCTTGCGAAGCAGGCAAGAACGGAGCGGGTTTCTTTCGCTTTGGCCCGGACATTGTCTGTTATGGTGAGTGCTCAAGTGGGTCTGCGCCAAATGTTGCGACTTCGGCTGATTTCGACGCTCGCAAAGCCACCATTGTCAGTGGTTTAGAGATTCAGCTGCCATTTGATATCTCAAATGTAATCGATGACCTGCGGAAGGAGCGTTACTTTCCGCTGTTGAGCACTGGTCGGAAGGGACTGACCAGCCATCCGTTGATCCGAGAATCCTACTATCTTGTCCGGGAACTTCTGCCCGTATGGTTTCGGCGTCACCTCCAGATAGCTTACTTCAAGAATTGGCAGAGCATTCCCTTCCCACATTGGCCGGTTGACTTCACGGTTGATTCTCTGCACGAGGAATTCCTCCAGCTTATGATGAGGGCACATGGCTGCGACGAAGTTCCATTTATCTGGTTCTGGCCGGAAGGGGCTTCCGGTTGCCTGACCCTCACGCACGATGTGGAAACTGCAGCAGGCCGAGATTTCTGTTCATCGCTTATGGATATCAACCTGGCTCATGGGTTCAGGTCTTCGTTCCAAGTTGTGCCCGAAGGGCGGTATGAAGTCCCGGAAAGTTTTGTGAACGAAATTCGTGGGCGGGGTTTCGAATTCAACATTCATGACTTGAACCATGATGGACACCTCTTCAAAGAAAAGACAGAGTTTTTGCGCCGCGCCAAAAAAATAAACGAGTATGTAAAAAAATACGGCGCGCGTGGGTTTCGCTCCGGGGCCATGTACCGGAATCAGGATTGGTACGATGCGTTCGAGTTCTCCTACGACATGTCCGTTCCTAACGTAGCGCATCTTGAGCCTCAACGCGGCGGATGTTGCACGGTGATGCCTTATTTCATCGGAAAGATTCTCGAGCTTCCCTTAACGGCTACCCAGGACTACTCAGTTTTTCAAATCTTGAACAACTATTCGATTGACTTGTGGAAAGAACAGATCGATCAGATTCGCCGGCGTAACGGTCTAATCAGCTTTATCACCCACCCGGACTATCTCATTGAGAGCCGTGCTCTCGCCACTTATGAATCGCTCCTGGACCATCTTCGAGAGACCTGCGATCGCTATAGAATCTGGGAGGCGACGCCAGGAGAGGTGGACCGGTGGTGGCGCGCCCGTAGTGAGATGAAATTAGTGCAGGACAACAACGGCTGGCGGATTGAGGGGCCGGAAAAGGACCGTGCCCGCATCGCCTATGCTGCAATCGATGGAGATCGGGTCGTCTACACACTTGAGGATGCCTCGCTTAACTCGCCCCAAAGCTGACCGATTAGGCGAGCTTCATTTTTTGCGATCGCGGCACCCTTGTTTCGTCGCGATGGTTGCATATCAAAGCGAGCGCCGACGTCGACACCCTGTGAAGGTGCACGGCGGCCACATCTCAGCATTCTATTCTCCTTCAGGGCTAATTAATTCCCCCATCTGGTCTGCCCAACTCGTATAATATTGATACAGAAGTAGATAAATGAACTGTTTTGGCAGTGCAGTTGCCGTGAGAATATGATGATTTCCTCGCTGCCAATCCGTACTGAATTTCTGAACCCCCAAGCGGGTCCCCGCCGCGGCGCGGCATCCGAAACAAGGGTTGAGCAGTTGTAAGCAGAAGGAGCTATTCGGTGTGTGGAATCGTCGCAATTTATTCACCCAATACCCCCATTGATGAAAAGGCCTTGGAACGGGCTACAAAGAGCCTTGGTCATCGGGGACCGGATGGCGTGTGCCATTGGATCTCCCCCGACCGTCACGTAGCCCTAGGCCACGCGCGGCTCAGTATCATTGACCTCACAACGGGTGACCAACCGATCGCGAATGAGGACGAGAGTCTTCGGATCATCGTCAATGGCGAGTTCTACGCCTATGAGTCGATCCAGAAAGAACTCGAAGAGCGAGGACATCGGCTACGGACGCGGTCCGATAGCGAGATCGCACTCCACCTTTATGAGGAGCTTGGCGCTCACTGCCTGCATCGTCTGCGCGGAGAATTCGCGATTGTGTTATGGGACAGTGTGAACAAGTCCCTGTTTGTCGCGCGCGACCGCTTTGGTATCAAGCCGCTCTTTTACGCGCAACACGATGGGAAGCTCTATTTTGCTTCAGAAGTAAAGGCTCTCTTCGCGGCCGGGATTCCAGCTCGCTGGAATGGCGAGTCCGTCTACCACTCCCTTGAATTCGGGGGACACCAGTCGCGCACGCTCTTTGAAGGCGTTTTTCAGGTCCCCCCCGGCCATTATATGGTCGCCACGGAAAAACGGGTCCAGCTGAGCCGCTATTGGGATCTTGACTTCCCGAAACTGGCGGATGCTCCATCCAACCGGACCGATGCTGAATACGCCGAGGAATTTCGCCACGCTTTGGAAGAAGCGGTCCGCATCCGTCTGCGCGCCGATGTTCCTGTAGGTTGTTATCTTAGCGGTGGGATCGACTCGTGTGCCATTGTCGGTCTCGCGGCACGCCACCACCCTGAGCCTATTCGTGCGTTCACCTTGAGGTTTGACCGGCCGGAATACGACGAAGGCGAAGTTGCCAGAGAAATGGCCGCTAAGGCAGGGGCTGAGTTCTATCCAATTCCCATCCAGCAGGACGATATTGCAGACAATTTCGCCGGCGCCATTGGTCAAGCCGAGACCCTTTGTGTAAATGCGCACGGTGTCGCCAAGTACCTGTTGAGCCGCGCGGTACGCAAGGCCGGCTACAAAGTGGTTTTGACCGGTGAAGGTTCTGACGAGATGTTGGGCGGCTATCTGCACTTCCGCCGCGACATGGCCATTCACGATGCCAATGGACGGAGGCCGGGAGTTTCTGCTACCTCCTTGGATAAGCTCGAGAAGTTCAATGCTGCTTCGCCCGACTCACTGCCCACCAATGGAAACACTCCGTCTCTGGACGGCATCAAGCGCCTTCTTGGCTTCGTCCCGGCGTGGATAGCCACTTCAGCCGCCCAATCAGCCCAGATGCACGCCGTGTTCGCCAACGACTTCCTCCAAACATTTAGAGGGCATGAGGGATTTCGCAGTTTTTTTAATGACACAGATGTACCGGGCCAACTCACTGGAAGACATCCGCTGAATCAGTCGCTCTATCTTTGGACGAAAACCAGGTTGCCGAACTACCTCTTGACGCTCCTCGGCGATCGCATGGAGATGGCTCATTCGATAGAGGGTCGTGTCCCGTTCCTCGACCATCATCTTGTGGAGCTCATCCGCTCTCAGCCCGTGACACAGAAAATCCGAGGCGGGGCCCAGAAGTTCGTACTCCGAGAATCCGTGCGCGACGTCGTCACCGACACTGTCTATCGGCGGCCGAAACACGCTTTTCTCAGCCCTCCCGCGGCGCTTAACCCCCAGGGCCGGCTAAATGTTCTTATGCAAGACGTGCTTCGCGGCCCAGTTCTTGCTTCTATTCCATTCTTTGATCAGAAGAAAGTTGTAAACATCCTGGACAAATTGCACTCGATGGATGAAGGTTCAGGCGTGGCCAACGATCAGGTTCTCATGATCCTGCTTAGTGCTTGTGTTCTTCAGGATCGTTTTCGCCTCTCCATTTAGCTTTCAGGATTGATCCACTGGAATTCCCTGTGTCAGCGATGGGACTTACATGAACCGTGACTAGTTTCCGTATGTTCAAGCCAGGCGTTCCCCCAATCTCGGTCAAAGTGCTCTGAATTAAGGCAGTGTCCAAGACAATCCTCACTCCTGCTACCGCAAATGCCTAACTGTTTTAAAATGAATAACTTGATGCGGAAGGCGAAATCCGGGCTTATTGACCACGTCTTGGAACCATAAGGGCAATTGGTGGTAACCCTTTTCAACCTTTTGGTGGAGGTCGCCTCTTCATATCCTCTCTAGTTTTCGCGCATCCATTCAGTTCAAGATAAGCCTCTATAAATCAATAATATAGACAATGCACGCGTTCGTCAGTGCGGCGATGAAGCTGCCTAATCTGGCAACCGGATTGCCTTATAAGCTTGAAGCTGCTGGATATCTGTCTGTTAGGGCTTGGGCGGACACTTCGCGGATCATTGACCTTGGTCTAACGGGGCCGACGCTTGCCTCTGGTGGACATGGATCGATTGGGCTGAGGATTAAGAGCGCGAAACACCAGGCAAACCTGACGAGGACTTAAACACAAGTGGGAAAAAGCAATCTGGCAATCCCGGGTCTTGGCGATCAGAGCAATAGATCTTGCAGAGAGCATAAATCTCTGCCTGGTATCGGTGCCCCTGTCACGAGGCGTGCCGGCATCTTCCAGGATGAAACGATTCATGCCTCGACGGACCGTCGACGGTCGGAGCGCTCTCCTAAGAAGCCGCTCGTTGTGATGAAATTTGGAGGGACGTCCGTTGGGGACGCTTCCTGCATAAAGCGAGTCGTCGAGATTATCCGCACCGCTTCGCGCGCGAACAACGTCGTGGTGGTCGTCTCTGCGATGAGCGGGGTCACAAATAAGCTACTCGAAGCCGCCTCGCAAGCTGAGGCGGGGAACTGTAATGAGGTCGTTGCGATTCTTGAGGAGCTTAACAAACATCATGTCGAAGCTTCTCGTGCTTTGATTAGTTCCACTGCGGAGCGGAATCGACTCGACAAAAAGGTACAGGACATTTTTCATCAGGCAGATCATCTCTGTCAGGGGACAATCCTCCTCCGCGAACTGACGCAGCGGGCGCGCGATTCGATCTCAGGCCTCGGCGAGCGCATCTCTGCTCCACTGGTTGCGGCAGCTCTTGCTGAGTGCGGAACGGCCAGCGAGGCGATCGAAGCTTCAGAACTCGTAGTGACCGACTCCTACCACGGCGCCGCTGAGCCGCTGATGGATCAAACGCGTTTGAGCTGTGAAGCGCGGCTTCTGCCGCTCTTGCGACAGGGAATTACGCCCGTAGTGACGGGCTTCATCGCCGCCACCACCGAAGGAGTGCTCACTACTCTCGGTCGCGGCGGCTCCGATTACTCGGCCACGATTTTGGGTGCAGCGCTCGGAGCGGATGAGGTTATCATCTGGACTGACGTCGACGGTGTGCTCACTGCCGACCCACGCCTGGTGACTGGGGTGCGCACTATCCCTGAAATCTCATATCGCGAGGCGGCGGAACTCTCGTTTTTCGGCGCCAAGGTCTTACACCCGAAGACTCTCCGCCCAGTGATGCAATCGGAGATACCCGTTTGGATTCGCAACACGTTTAGCCCCGAAAGACCAGGAACTAGAATCACGCCGAAGGGTTCGCCGAATGGCGGAAGAGTAAAAGCCCTTACGGCGATTAATGACGTCGCATTGATTACCGTCGGTGGCCCCGGCATTGTGGGAGTACGTGATGTTCTTGGCCGCACGTTCACCACGACGGCAACGGTTCGAGCCGATGTCCTGTTGATTTCGCAGTCTTCTTCACAAAACGACATCTGCTTTCTTGTGCCCTCCGCGATCGCCACGCGAACGGTTGAAGCGCTACGCCGGGAATTCGCGCAAGATCTGGCGCATGAAAAAGTAGAGCACATCACGCTAGATGCGAACGTCGCGATTGTCGCGGTTGTCGGAGAGAAGATGCGTGGCACGCCTGGAATTGTTGGCCGAACCTTCGGCGCGCTGGGCCGGGAGAACATAAGCGTCATTGCCATCGCGCAGGGGTCTTCGGAATGCAACATTTCTTTCGTGGTGGCACAAAGTGACGCGAAGGCGGCGCTCCTTGCTACCCACAAAGAATTTGGATTGGGTACGGAATTCACTGCCTCTTCCGATAAAATGTCTGTGAACGCCGACGGCGCGCCGCAATCAAGAATGATAGGCGGGCAGATGAATGAGGCGAGTCTTGGAGCAAGCGCGGACTAGTGGGTTGGGATTCACTGCTGTGCTGACATATTCCGCGGCGCCGGCCCCCAGTTGAAGTACTAGAATGCTGTTAGGGCCAAAACTGACTGCTCCACCCGCCGCACGCGATCCGCGCATTAATCCCCGAGATGCTCGCGCAGAATTCCCAACATCCTTCGCAGCGGTTCAGCTGCGCCCCACAGCAACTGATCCCCCACCGTAAACGCTCCGAGGTATTCCGGACCAAGCTTTAACTTGTGAAGGCGGCCTATCGTTACGTTTAAAGAACCCGACACAGCCGTCGGAGTGAGGCAACGCATGGTCGATTCCTTGTCGTTAGGGATCACTCGCACCCAAGCATTGCTTTTCGACAGTATCTGTTCGACTTCAGGGAGCGGAACGTCTTTGGTAAGTTTGATACAAAGCCCCTGACTGTGGCACCGCATCGTTCCGACGCGCACACAAATACCATCGACGGGCACGGGCGGCTCAAGGGCCATAATCTTGTTCGTTTCGGCCATACCCTTCCATTCTTCGCCGGTTTGCCCACCAGGCATGTCTCGGTCCACCCAGGGAATCAAGCTGCCAGCCAAAGCTACACCTATCTCCTCGGTAGGCAAGCTTGGAGCTCG